>Ga0326728_10013810_pt1 | contig 17405 bp, 16 predicted proteins | sample MB3enrmetagenome_FD_207602 | JGI IMG/M metagenome (GOLD analysis project Ga0326728, IMG submission 207602) | Lab enriched peat soil microbial communities from McLean, Ithaca, NY, United States - MB31MN | ecosystem: Environmental > Terrestrial > Soil > Wetlands > Peat | place: USA: New York... | reverse complement strand
AGCCAGCCCTCGGTGGCTGCAAGCGGGCTTTTTACCTCGTGGGCCACCAGGGAAACGAACATGGACTTCGCCGTCTCTAGCTTCTTCAGCGCCGTGATGTCGCTGAACACGGCCACCGCGCCGGAGGTCTCTCCGCCGGGCTCGATCACGGGGCTGGCATTCACTATGTACGTCTCCTTGCCCAACGCGATCTCCCGGGAGAGGATCATGGGCCCTCCCGTAGAGTCGATGATGAGCTGGAGGATCTCCTGGACGTCCGTGTTCTGAAGCTCGGCAAGGGGAAACGGGATTTCCTTCCGAGCGCACGCGGGAAGGATGCGGGCCGCTGCGTCATTGCGCAGAACGACGAGCTTCTCCGTGTTGACCACAAGGATCCCGTCGGTCATGCAGCTGATGATCGTGTTGCTCTTCGAGCGCTCCGACGCAAGCTCCAGAAGGCGCCTTTCCCTCTCGGCAAGAAGATGCTTGGCGCTCAGCGTCAGGGCCCTTTTTTCCAGGCCGTTCTTGATGGACAGAAGCAGCTCGTCCGCGGTGAACGGTTTAGGGATGAAGCTGTAGGCGCCCTGCCGGGTCCCTTCGACTGCGGTGTCGATGGTCGCGTGGGCCGTGATGATGATGCAGACGACGTCCTCGTCGCAGGCACGCACTTCCCGCATCAGCTCGAGGCCCGACATGCGCGGCATCTGCAGGTCCACCAGCAGCACGCTGAACGGTCCTCGCTCCAGGAACTGTTCAAGGCCTGCCTTTCCGTCACCGGCTGTCACAACATCGTACCCTTCCGATGAGAGGATCTTGCGGCAGCCCTCGCGAACCCCGAGCTCATCATCCACCACGAGGATGCGCTCGGGGGATTGCGCGCTCACGAATGCGGCTCCTCTGCGCTCGACAGCAGCTCCTGCGCTTTTGCAAGCAGCGCTTGCGGCTGCACCGGTTTGTCGAAGAACGCGTCTGCGTTCATGGCGGCCAGGTCCTCCGCGGTGCGCGGGTGGAAGTCGAAGCCTTTCTGGCTGCCGATTGCGGAAACGATGATGATGGGAACGCGCCTGAAACGAGGATCACCCTTGACTTTCCGTGCGAATGAGAAACCGGAGTCCAGCGCCGTCATCATCAGGTCACAAACGATGAGTGTTTGCCGGCTTTCGCTCAGAGCCGCGATGGCGGCTTTCGGATCGGAAAAGCTGCTGACCTCATAGCCCCCGGATTCGAAGATCTTCCGCTCGAGCGCGAGAAAATCCGCGTCGTCATCGAGCAAAATGACCCGAGGCGCCAGAGGGGACATCACGCCGGCCTCGACAAGGCTTTGTTGACCACCGCCAGGAGGAGCTGCGGGTCCACCGGCTTTTCCAGCAGCGCATCAACGGGGAGCCACGTGTGGTCTGGCTCGATACGGAAGGGGATTGAATCGTTCACGGAGGTGATCATCACGAGCGGAATGGTCCGCGTGATCTCGGAGTTTCGAAGCTCGCGCGACACGTCGAACCCGTCGTTGGGACTTTCCATCACCATGTCGAGGATGATGAGGTCAGGCCGCTTCCTCTCCACCTCTTCCAGACACTGCTTTCCGTTGAAGGCAACGCGGACGGTGTAGCCGTTTTCCGCCAGCAAAGTCCTGTTCATCTCCACGAAGTCCGCGTCATCATCCACAAGAAGAACTGTCTTATCCCACCCCATGGATCTCCTCCCTGGTCTTCTCACCGACAGGGATGCGCACGTGGAAGGTTGTCCCTTTTCCCACCTCGCTGTCCACCGTGATGTCTCCCGCGTGCATCTTCACCACCCCGTAGACGATCGACAAGCCCATGCCGCTGCCTTTGCCAAGCTGTTTCGTCGTGTAAAACGGCGTAAAAATATCTTTGAGCGTTTCCTGCGGCATGCCACTTCCCGTATCCCTCACGCGAAGAACGGCAAGGTCCCCGGACTCTGAAAGCCCAACGGACACCACCACTTCCCCGCCCCCGGCGCCGTTGATCGCGTCTATGCCGTTCTGGACAAGGTTCACCAGCATCTGCCGGATCTGCTCACCGTCAGCGCTGACGCGCGGCATCCCGTCCTGCACCTCGGCCCTCACTCGGATCGCGCTCTCGTCTAGCTTCATGTTCATGGAGTCGGCGAGGTCCCGTGCAATCAAACCGAGGTCCGTCGGCGTTTTCACCACGCGCGACTGCCGGGCGAAGTCCAGCAGGCCGCGCATGATGGAGCGGCAGCGGTTCGCTTCGTTCACGATCATCTGGATGTCCTCGGACTCCGCATCACCTTCGCGATGCGCTTTCAGCAGCATGTGAGAATAAAGTAGGATCGTGGAGAGCGGGTTGTTGATTTCATGAGCCACGCCGGCTGAAATCTGCCCCATGGACGCCAGGCGTTCCGTCTGGACCAGCCTGTCTTGCGTCGCCTGGTGGGATCTCTGAAGGTCGGCGAGCGTAGTCTCGAGCTCCTCCACGAGATAGGGAAGGCACATGCTCACTTCCGCAATCCCCTGGCATACCGCAATGGCTTTCTCTCGGCAGGAAGGATAGCCGCAGGATCCGCAATCGAGCTGGTCCTCAGGACCGAACTTGCGCATCCTCCGAAGCGTGGCGACGATCTCTTCTTCTGAGGGCTGCGGAAGGACAACGGCGTCTTCCGCGAAATCCCTTCGAAGATCGATGTCGGAAAACTCAGCAATAATCTCCCCCATATCCCGGCTGGGCTGGCTCTCATTCCTCTCGTTGATGAAGTCCGTGAGCATCTCCCGACGGGCAACCGCGCCCATTGGGCCGGGCATCTTTGGGCCGTTGATGCATCCCTCGCAGAAAAGCACGTCGAACATCCGCGCTTTGCTCCTGCCCTCCGCGAGCTCCTTCAGTGCGGAGACCACCCTGTCCTTGCCCTCCGTTACGAGAACGGTGTTCCGCAAAATGTCCACGTCGAACCCCGCCGCGCGCAGAAGGCCACCCGACAGCGGGATGGAACGTCCAAGGTAGGAAGCCGGGCCGTCGAAGCCTGATGGTGCCAGGGACTTGGGATCGATCCCCGCGTTCTGCCACAGGATGGAAAGCTCGTCATACGTCAGCACGGCATCCACGATCCCTTGCACGTAGCGGTCCCGTATCTCTGCTTTCTTCGCGATGCAGGGACCGACAAACACCACGCGGACTCCGGCGCCGAACCTCCGCTTGATTGCGCGCGCCGTAGCGATCATGGGAGAGACGATAGGGACGAGAGCGTCGTGGAGGGCGGGCAAGTACTTTTGGACATAAGAAACGATAGCGGGGCATGCGGTGCTCACCATGGGCCGGCTGGCCTTGATGGCTTGCCGCGCTAGGATTGCGTATTCCTGGCTGATCAGCTCCGCGCCGAACGCCACTTCCCACACCTGGGAAACCCCGAGAGAGCGCACCGCCGAGACGAGACTACCTGGGTTTATTTCCGCGAACGCTATAGGGAAGGAAGGGGCGAGGCAGACAAACACGCGCTCGCCCTCTTCCAGCATCCGCGCCACGGCCATGGAGGAGTCTTCGATCCGTTTCGCCTTCTGCGTGCACACTTTTACGCAGTTGCCGCAGGCAATGCACTGTTCCGCGATTACGGTGGCCTGCCCGGAAATGACCTTGATGGCCTTGGCCGGGCATTCCCGAACGCACGTGTAGCAGCGGCGGCATTTTTCCGGAATGGTCGAGACTATCCCCATGCGCGCACCCTCTGGGCGCTCACGCGTGGCCTCCTGGCTCCCCTACACCCTCTCCCGCGCCACGTACTTCGTGTGAAGGAGATGATGCGATTTCTCCCCCAGCGGCTTGTGCAGATACTGCGCGTAAATCGCTTGCACTTCGGGATTGTTGTGGGATTTGCGGATCTGCTTGCCCTCGTCTTCTTTGTAGATGGCGGCAATCCGCGCCGCCCGGACTTCATCCGTCGTGAGCCGGGGCTGGCCTCCGCCGCCGATGCAACCGCCGGGACATGTCATCACTTCGACGAAATGGTACTGCTCGCCGGCTTTGATGCGCTCGATGAGCTGTCGTGCGTTCCCCAGGCCGTGCGCCACAGCCACCTTCACGGTTACGCCTTCAAGGAACGACCAGTCCGAAACCGTTCCCTCGATCTTTACTGCGGCTTCCTTGATCCCCTTGAGGCCAGCGATGGGAGCAACGTGCAGGTTCTCGAAAGGCAGCGGCCTTCCGGTCACGATCTCGTACACCGTGCGGAGTGCCGCTTCCATGACGCCGCCGGTGTTGGCGAAGATGTCCGCCGCTCCCGACGAGGCCCCAAGAATACTGTCCATGGCGCCGTCGGGCAAGCTCGGGAAATCCAGCCCTGATTGCTTGATCATCCGGCCGAGCTCGCGGGTGGTGAGGACCACGTCCACGTCCCGCTCGCCGCTCGCGTACATCTCAGGCCTCTGCGACTCGTACTTCTTCGCTGTGCACGGCATGACGGAGACGACAAATATGTCCTCTGCCCTTTTTTCGATCTTCTCGGCGAAGTACGTCTTCGCCACGGCGCCGAACATCTGCTGAGGGGACTTGCACGTGGAGATGTTGGGCAGAATGTCCGGCCAGAAATGCTCGGCATACCTGATCCATCCGGGGGAGCAGCTCGTGAACAAGGGAAGCGCCACAGGCTTCTTTTCCACCAGCGCGCCCTTGAGTCGCGTCAGCAGCTCAGTGCCTTCCTCCATGATTGTGAGGTCCGCCGTGAAGTTCGTGTCGAACACGCGGTCGAACCCCATCTGGCGCAACGCGGTCACCATTTTGCCCGTCACAAGAGTCCCGGCAGGATAGCCAAAGCACTCCCCCAGCGCGGCGCGGATGGCCGGTGCGGTCTGCACCACCACGGTCTTCTTCGGGTCGTCGAGGGCCTCCCACACGCGGGCTATCTCGTCGCGCTCACTGATAGCGCCGACGGGGCATACCGCCGCGCACTGTCCGCACTGCACGCAGACCACCTCAGACAGCGGCTGCGCAAACGCGGGGCCGATCATTGCTTTGAAGCCTCTTCCCTGCGGGAAGATTGCGCCCACTCCCTGCGTCTCCCCGCACACAGTGACGCAGCGCCTGCAGGAGACGCACTTTGCCGTGTCGCGTACGAGGGCGGGGGTGCTTGCGTCAGTCATGCGCCTGCTCTTCGCCCCGGCGAATGTGATCTGGCGGATTCCTAGGTCACTTGCGATGGCTTGCAGCTCGCAGTCAGCGCTCCGGTCGCACGTCTGGCAGTCTCCCTCATGATCCGAAAGGATAAGCTCGAGGATTGTCCGCCGCGCCTTGCGGGCCCGCGCTGAGTTCGTCTGCACCTCCATGCCGTCTGCGGCTACGGTGACGCAGGAAGGCATCAGGGTCTTGGCTCCCTTCACTTCCACCAGGCACACCCGGCAGCTGCCGATGGCCTGCACGTTTTTCAAGTAGCACAGGGACGGTATCTTGATCCCTGCCAAGCGGGCGGCTTCCAGAAGGTTCGTCCCCGCTGGCACCTCGATCTTCCTGTTGTCGATGGTCAAAGCTGGCATCTCAGTTGGCTCCTTTTTCCCGATAGTCGCATCGCAGGCATCGCTTGCTCTCTGCAAGCGCAGTCGCGCACGGCAGAGTCAGCTCAACCTCGGCAAAGCTACCTTTCCGCTTTGCAACCGGGATGAGCTTCACTGTTGGCCGTTCCCCCATGATCGGGTCGGCATCCGGATCGAAGAACGCGTCGGATTGCCGGTATGTCCGCCAGTGAGCGTGCGCTTCCCCGCTCAGGTATGCATCGATGCCCGCCGCCGCTCGCTCTCCGGCGGCGATTGCCTCCACCACGGACGAGGGGCCGCTGACCGCGTCGCCGCCAGCAAACACCCAATCCACGGAGGTCTGTCCCGTCACGGGGTCCGCCGACAGATATTCACGCTCGTTCTGTTTCGGCGCCATTCCATCGAAGAGGGCAGACGGCACGAGTTTTTGTCCGATTGCCGCGACTACCATGTCTGCTTCCAGGATGAAGTCGTTCTCACCCTTCGCAACGGGCTTCCTGCGGCCGGTCCGGTCGAAATCCCCAAGGTCCATGGTTCGAAACTTCACCGAGGTGAGTTTCTCCCCCTTGCGCACCAGCTCCAGCGGCGCCGCGAGGAACTCGAACTTCACCCCCTCTCGTTCGGCTTCCTCCACCTCCTCCGCAAAAGCCGGCATCTCAGCCTTCGTGCGCCTATAGACGACAGTGGAGCTCTCAGCGCCCAAGCGCAAAGCCGTACGCGCCGCATCAACGGCGGCGTTCCCGCCGCCGATGACAACGACCTTTTCCCCGACCTTCGCCTTGCCTGTGAGGTTGTATTCTTTGAGGAATCCAAGTGCGTCCACGACGCCCTGGCCGTCTTCCCCCTTCATTCCCAGGCTCAAACCCTGCGGAGCACCCACGCCGATAAAAACGGCTTCGTAGCCCTGCTCCTTGAGGCCGGGAAGCGTGAAGTCGGTCCCGAGCTTTTTCTTCGTCTTGATGGTCACACCTGTGCCGGCAATCATGTCGATTTCCCGGTCCAGGATTTCGCGGGGCAGCCGATACGCTGGTATGGCCTGCCTGAGCATACCGCCCGGCTTGCTCTCCGACTCGAATACGGTTGGCTTGTAGCCAAGTCGTGCCAGGAAATACGCGCAGGAAAGACCTGCCGGGCCTGCTCCGACAATCGCGATCTTGCGCTTTCCATTCTTCCCGTCGGCAATCGAGTCCGGCAGCTGCGGGGTCTTCTCCTGGTCGTAGAGGAACCTTTTCACCGCGCGAACGGACAGCGGCTCGTCCAGTGTGGACCTTCTGCATTTGCCTTCGCAGGGATGGAAGCACACGCGGGCGCAGACGCCGACGAACGGGTTGCGTTCTCTGTGCAGCTTGAGGGCTTCGTTGTAGCGCTTCTCACCGGTGAGGCTCACGAAGCCCGGCACGTCCACGCCCGCGGGGCATGCGTTCTGGCAGGGGGCGCGAACCAGCTCGGCGCACACGCCGGCACGGCACTTCTTGTCCCGGATGTGCTCCTCGAACTCTTCACGGAAATAGCGGATGTTGGAAAGGATGGGATTGGGAGCGTTCTGGCCAAGGCCGCAGAGCGCCGTGTCCTGGATCGTCTTGCCCAGGTCGATCAACCGCTCGATATCTCCTTCCTCTCCCTTGCCGGCGCAGATCCTGTCCAGGATCTCGAGCATCCTGCGCGTTCCGATCCGGCAAGGTGTGCACTTTCCGCACGACTCGTCCTGCGTGAACTCGAGGAAAAACCTCGCCATGTCCACCATGCACGAATCCTCGTCCATGACGATCATTCCGCCGGAGCCCATGATGGCACCCAGCTGCGTGAGGGACTCGTATTCCACAGGGACGTTCAGGTGCTCCTTGGGGATACAGCCGCCGGACGGCCCGCCCATCTGAACCGCCTTGAACTTCTTTCCTCCCGGGATCCCACCCCCTACGTCGTAGATGATTTCCCCGAGTTGGACGCCCATATTCACCTCGACGAGGCCAACGTTGTTTACTTTGCCGGTCAGGGCAAAGATCTTCGTGCCAGGGCTCTTCTCTGTTCCGACTGATCTGAACCACTGCGCGCCGTTGGCAATAATGAGGGGAACGTTCGCCAAGGTCTCCACGTTGTTGAGCACCGTTGGCTTGTCCCAAAGACCGGCGTCCGATGGGAAAGGCGGCCGCGGCCGCGGCTCCCCGCGCTTCCCCTCGATGGACCGCATGAGCGCCGTCTCTTCACCGCAGACAAAAGCTCCTGAGCCGTGTGCGATTTCCAGGTCGTAGTCGAAGCCCGTGCCCAGGATGTCCTTGCCCAGGAGCCCACGCTCCCTGCACTGGCCCAGGGCAAGGGTCAGCCGCTCGATGGCAAGCGGGTACTCGGCCCTACAGTAGATATAGCCCTGGTGCGCACCAATTGCCCGGGCGCCGATGATCATGCCTTCGATGACCGCATGCGGATCGCTTTCCAAGACGCTCCTGTCCATGAATGCGCCCGGATCGCCCTCATCCGCGTTGCAAAGGAAATATTTGACCTCTGACTTCGACCGGGAGGCGAAGTCCCACTTCATTCCGGTGGGGAACCCGGCGCCGCCCCGGCCGCGAAGGCCGGATTTCTTGACCTCATCGATTATCGTTTGCGGGCTCATTTCCAGGAGCGCCTTTGCGGTTGCGATATAGCCGCCCCGGCCGATGTACTCCTCGATACTCAGCGCGGAGATCCTGCCTTTGTTGTGCAAGACGCGCAGATTTTGCCTGGCAAAGAACGGGATGTCGGCGTAATGGGGGATCACGGCCTGAGTGACGGGATGGCGGAACATCAGCCTCTCAACGGGCCTTCCCTTCAGAACGTGCTCTTCGACGAGCTCTGGCATGTCCTCGGGGGTGAGCTTCTGGTAGAAGAAGCCGCCAGGGTACACCACCATGATCGGGCCACACGCGCAGAAGCCGTTGCAGCCGGTCTGGACTACCGCCACTTCTCCCGCCGCGCGCGCCTCGTGCATGTCCTCGATGGAGACGGCGTCGGTGAGCTCGCGCGCCGCCAGCTCCTTGAGGAGAGAGTCGCGCACTTTTTCCGCCCCTGAGGAAACGCACCCGGTGCCGAAACACATCAATAGGTGCATTCGCGTGGTCTTCATGCTCTTGCCCTCCCCTGCTTCTTCTCAGCGTCCGAGGGCTCGTTGCCCACATAGACGACGTATGCGTTTGCCGCCTTGCCCGCCAGGGTCTGGCGGAGGACTTCCTTGACGGTCTTTCCGTCCAGGTGGCCGTACAGAATCGGCTCGCCGCCCAGCTTTTCAACGGTCATGACGGGCTCGTGCTCGCAAGCGCCGATGCACCCCGAGGTAGTGAGCCTGACGTCGGTGCGCCCCGTTTTCTCAAGCTCCTCGGCAAGGGCGTTCACCACATCGCGCGCGCCACTTGCAATCCCGCAGGTTCCCATGTGGACGGTAAAGCACATCGTGTAGCCGTCTTCACGTAAGGCGGTCTTCTTCTGGGCCTCCTCGCGGATGGCCATGATGTCCTGGAGGCTGCGTATCTTCTTCGTCTCAGCCATGGACTTTCACTCCCTTCTGTGCGGCAGGGCGCCGCGTTCCTCGCGATGTTGCGCGCTGCGGCGGCTTGTTCGCCGACGCTGACTTCTTGTGCGCGGGTTTCTTTTCCGCCGCGACCGGCTGTGCATAGCGCGCCAGGATCTCGCGGATCTTTGCCGGGCGCACGCGCTTGTAGACCTCTTCGTCGATGCACACCGCGGGGGCCAGTCCGCACGCGCCAAAGCAGCGTGCCACTTCCAGGCTGAACATCCCGTTTTTCGTGGTTTCCCCCACCTCGATGCCCAGCTCCTTGCGCATTGCTTCCAGTACCTGCTTGCCGCCGCGCACATAACAGGCAGTCCCCAGGCAGACGCGGATCACGTGCTTCCCGCGGGGCTGCGTCGAGAAAAATGCGTAGAAGCCGACCACTCCCGCCACTTCGCTGTAAGATTTGCCCAGGGAAAGAGCGATTGTCTTCAGCACGGCTTCCGGCAGATATCCGTAGATGCCCTGCGCCATCTGCAGCACGGGGATGAGGTTACCGGGCCTTCCCCGGTACTCCGTCAGTACTTCGTCGAGCCGTTCCCTCAGCTCGGCATCGGTCGCCTGCCCGCAGCGGCAGGCGGATGCATCAGTCGCCTCGTTCATGCTGTTCTCCTCTCCTATCCTTTCACATTCAGGGCATCCAGCCCCTCGGCTATCTTTTCGCGCATGCGCTTGGCCAGGCTGATCTCACCTCGCTGGCCTGCCGGCATTGCGCGGGCAATATCGGCCGTGCTGACCCGCCACTCGCGATCGGCGACCCGTAGGCAGGACCTCAGCTCAACGCCGGGGTTCGTGCACACCACCGAGGCAAGCGTCCCAGCCAGATCCCCGAGCGGGCTTCTGTCCACGCTGGAAAGCGTCATCCGGGCGCTGACGGACAATCCTCCCAGCGGAGATCTGCCCAGGCGGAAGCTTCCGCCCGCCTGCTCGGCACGGAACTTGAACAAGCTCAGGCCCAACCCGGTCCGTTTTCCCTCCTTCGTCGTAAAGAAGGGATCCGTCGCTAGATCATCCGAGACACCGAGGCCAGGTCCGTCGTCTTCCACGCACACGGTCATGCTGTCCTCAGACGGCTTCTCCTCCAAAGAAACGCTAATCACCGCGGCCCCCGCCCTGATGGAGTTCTCCACAAGGTCGAGGATGTGCAGCGAGATCTCACGCAAGGGAGCACCTCCTGCCGTGCGAGCCGTGAATCGCCATCGCGAGCTCGCAGAAGACGGGTTCCCGCACATCCAGAACGGTGAAGCCCGTGCCGATGTCGGAGAGAAAGTGGCCGTCGGATGAGCACAAAAGAGGAATGCCGTACCCCCAGAAAGCCGCGGCCTTGCCTTTCGTTACCCCCGCGGCTGACACTTCCAACCCGTCGAAAGGAACGTCGCTCGGAAGGAAGCCGAGCTGGCCCGGAACGCTAAAGCTCCGCCTGTCGATGTGCGCGGCCACGGCAAGCCCTCCATGCCGATGGATCAGCGCAACGGTCTCCCCGAGATCAAACAGACTTGCAGAGGCAAGCATCCTCGTTTCGATGCCGGTGGTGTTGCCCTCCGCGTCAACCAACTCCTGCTCAGGCGTCCGCCGGCCCGCCGCGGAAGCGTTTGGAAGAAGAGGCCGCCACGGGGGAAGCCCATCGCGCACGTCGTCCGATGCGGCCAGAGCCGCTGCTTCATCCGGAAAGAGCCCAAGGACGTGGACCTCCTCACGCGTCGTGATCTCCATGCCTGCGATGACTGCGGGTCCGTCCAGGGCCTCGGATGCCTGACGGACCGCCCACGCATTTGCTGCGCTGTTGTGATCACACACCGCTATCACCGCCATCCCTTTTTCCATGGCTTCGCGGACGATCGCCGGCGGCCTCATGTGGCGGGATGCACAGGGAGAGAGCACCGTGTGGATGTGTAGGTCGGCCCCGCATCGGATCATTCCCTCATTTCCCTCGAAGTCCCATTTCGTAGAGCTTTCCGGCAACATCGAACGTCGATTCGCCCGTCGTGAAGAGACTGACTTTTTCGGCAACCGCTTTTGCGCGCACGTCTTCGGGCGGCTTCATCCCCGAGGCAAAGATCACCGCCTTCAGTCCTGCGTGGACCGCGACAGCAACGACGTTCATGTGCACCTGGATGGTGATGAGTAGTCCCCCGGCCGGGGCGTTGGCAAGAACGTCGCTGAGGAGGTCCGAGGCATGGGCCCTGTCCATGTTTCCGGCTTCCTCAGCAGAGAGCTCATGGGTAAGATTCTCCAGGCCGAGCGCCGTAGCGATCTGTTGCAGGTTCATGGTGTGTTCTCCCTATAGGGACAGTCACTTTGCGCTGCCCGGCCCAGCACCAGGTCCTCCGCGAAAGCCGCGCAGGAAGGCGCGCCGCAGGAGCCGCAGTCTCTCCCCGGCAAGGAACGAATCTCTTTGTCGATCTGGGAGAGCTTCAGCATTGCCTGGGCCATGTCCACGTCCAGTCTCACGCCGGGGCGTTGACGGAACGGCCGGGCGCGCGCGGCGATCCCCGCCGGCTCACCACGGCATTCCACGTTCCACGCCGGGCCTGCGATGACAGGATAAGGGCAAATCAACGGCGACGCCGAGCAACCGCCCGCGCAGAGACGAAGGTCCAGCACAGAGACCTCGCCCAGCGCCCCCGTCTCAGCCGTGGAAAGCGCCCGCATCACGCCGCGCACGCCGCTTGCCGCCGCTTCGCCTGGGGCAGGCGTCCCGCGGGGGCCCGCAATCAGCTCTGACTCGCGCTCCACGGATAACGCGCCTAGGTGCGCAAGGATGGCCGTTTTCAGCGTCCCAGGGGCTATCACCGTGAGCCTGTCCGTAAGGCTGGACCGCTTGCACGCCGCGTATTGCCCCGGGCATGCAGCCACGAGGAACACGGAGCGCAAGGGGAACTCTTCGCCGGCCGTCTCGGCGGAAGACCGCAGGAGCGAGAGATGTGGGATGAGGGATGGGAACCGGCTCTCGATCAAGGACACAGCTGGCGGACAGAGGGGCGGTATTCGCGGCACGGGGAGCTTTCCTGACCTGGCCTCGCGCCTGGCCTCGGCAAGAAGGGACTCATCCCACTCGTCGAGCAGCCGAACCTCGGCAAACCCCAGATCGCGAAACACCGCAAGCACTCGTAAAGGAGAGCGCACCGGGAACGCCGCCAGGAATCCGCGGGGAATCAGTAGGAGCGCGCCTTCCGGGATTGGCGGCAAAGCGGCTGCTGAATCCCGAATGCCGAACACAGCGTCCGGGCACTCTTCGATGCATGCCGTGCACCCGATGCAGAGGTCGTCCAGGAGCAGCGGCTGGCTATCACGCACACGCAGGGCTCCAACGGGACAGGCGAAGACGCAGCGCCTGCAGCTCCTGCACCGCGAGCCTTCCATTCCGAGCGGAACCACGACCGGCTCTGCCTGCGTCTCACCGGCCTCGCCAAAAAGAATCGTCGACTTGATGAGAGTGCCCCGCCCGACCCTCGTTTCGATTTGGAAGCGGTCGCTGCTGCGACGAATGTTCGGGAGGCCGAGCCCAGCCCCGAACCCCATCTGCCGCGCCTGGTCGGAAGCCGTGGACCAGCCTTCCCGCATGGCAAGCTCCACATCGGGGATCCCGGGGCCCTCGTCCGCCACCTCCAGGTCGAGCTTTGTTTCATCCACTCGGGCCCACAGCGTGCCGCAACGGGCGTGAATGACCACGTTCATCTCCGCCTCGTAGGCGGCGATCATGGCGCGGCGAAGCGCAGGTCCGTCCACGCCCAGCTTGGCCAGTTGATCCTTCAGTTTCCGGGTCGCAAGGCCAGCAGAATCGAAGTCCCCGCCTGCAATACGGAAGCTCAGTGTGATCACGCGTGCGCCTTTTCGCGGCTCAGGCATTCTGCGGCTTTCAAAGAAGTCCGCTCGAGCCCTGTCGGGGAAACGAGCAAAGCGGTTCCCGCGGTACGCGCATGCGAAACGAGTTCAGGCGCAGGTTCGCAGCCGTCCACGAGGCAGATCCCTGGAACGTCCATGAGATCCGCCACACGGATGAGCTGCGCGTTGTTCAGCGAGGTAACCAACAGCACGTCAGGAGCGGCATTTGCGATCAGGTCACTCATGGTTTGGCCGCCGTAGACGAAAGCGATGTTCGTGTTCCCTGAGCCTCTTGGAACGACCAGCCGGGCTTCGATAGCGCTCGCAAGATCTTCGATTTTCATGGAAGCTTTTGCTCTCTTGAGAGTTCAAGCTTTGAGTTGCAAGCGGCATGCCAATCGTGAAAGAAATCTCGATGAAAACCGAGCCCTTCGAGATTTGAGTATCACAAAAAGATTAAACTATTGCTCTGTAAAGAAATGTCGTTTCAAGCATCATAGTGCCGTGCGTGGGGCAATTCCGGCTCGACCGCCCTTAGCGAAGACCAGAGGAGAGCTGCTTGGGTCCAATTCACCCATGGGCGATTTGTGCACGCGAAATAGGGGAGTACCGGCCTATAGATACAGGGGCGTCACTTCGCCCTTCGACCAGGCATCCGATCCCAAGCAGGTACAGGCCGGGCCTTAACCTTGCTCATCGCAGCTTCGAACTTGGCCAACACATCTTGCCTGGTCTTGTGCGCAATAAGCGAGTGAAGTAACGGCTGCTCTCGAGTTCGCCCAGCTCCTTGGCGAACGCGTACATCGCGAATTGGTTGATCGAAACCCCCTGCATTGCCGAATGCTTCTCGATCCGGGCCTTTAGGTCCTCCGGTACACGAATGGTCAAAAGATTGCGTCCTTTAGCCACGTATCTTCCTCCATTCCCCTTTCACCTTAAAAGAGACCTTCTAATGCGCTTGGAGCATTTTTTCACCCGAAGTAAAGGCTTACGAAGGCGCAATGCAGGGTCCCCTCAGAAATCGGATTCTAAAGCAGGCTAATGATTTTCAAATCGTTACAAAGGAAGTATGCGGACCCGCGCACACGGTGGTGTGACAGGGAAAGCCCGTGAGGGTCACCCTATGTCGATCAGCGCGCCTCGATGCTCGCCTGTTGTCAGCTCGCCGCAGCGTTCGTATCATTCGAGCGTGAGGGCAAGCGTTGCTGTTTTTATTTTTCTTACCTTCATGACGGCAGAACTCGAAGCCGCTCCGCCAGACGTCCCCTCCGTTCCCACTCCGGCGCATGACCCTGCAATCATCAAGCAAGGGGACTGGTATTACCTGTTTACGACCGGACCCGGAATAACAATCCAGAGGTCGCGTGATCTGGTGTCCTGGAACGTTGTCGGCTCGGTGTTTCGTACGCCTCCCGACTGGACATACAAGGACGTACCGCGATTCGACGGGACCGCCTGGGCGCCTGACATCTCGTTCGTGAAGGGGCGTTACCTTCTTTATTATGCGGTGTCCTCATTTGGGAGCAATCAGTCCTGCATTGGCCTTGCTATCAACACGACCCTTGATCCGAAGAGCCCAGACTACCACTGGGAGGACGCCGGGAAAGTAATCGGGTCCCTGCCTTGGAAGGATGACTGGAATGCGATAGATCCCAACCTTGTCTGCGATGATGAAGGCCACTACTACCTTGCGTTCGGTTCCTTCTGGGACGGCATCAAGATGGCCGCCATCGACCCGGATACAGCCAAGCTATTGAAGGAGCCGCCGGATTTGATCTCTCTCGCTCATCGGCCGGGCGTGGCCAATGATCCCATCGAGGCGCCGTTTGTCTTCCGCCACGGCGGAATGTACTACCTTTTTGTCTCCTTCGACTTCTGCTGCCAGGGAATCAACAGCAACTACAAGATTGCTGTCGGCCGATCAGCGACCCTGATCGGACCGTACCGGGACAGGGATGGCAACTCGATGCTGGACGGGGGGGGTACGATTGTCCTGCAAAGCTACGACGACGTGCACGGCCCCGGCCACAACGCCGTTTTGCGCGATGGCCCCCATGACTGGCTTGTCCATCACATGTACGACGGTACCCGAGGAGGGATGGCGGTGCTCCAGGTGAGGCCCATTCTCTGGACTGCGGACGGGTGGCCGACGGCAGGTCCGCCGCTCCCGTGAGAAGCCCGACTTTCGAAGCAGCGCGCTGAGGCTCATACGGGCGGGAGGCTTGCAGTCGATTGACAGGCCCGCCCTCCTGGGCCGCACCAAGCCCCGCGTTGAAGAGGCTCTTCGCCTTCATGAAAGCATTTTGCTTTATATATGGTAAAGTCTTTGTCGTACATACAAACGAGACCCAAGGGAACTCTCGGTGACGCCCCTCCCCCGAACCTCCCGCTAAGACAGCCTGCCGGAATGGTGGACACAACATCGAGTTCATTTGCCCCGTCCTAGCGTGCAAACAAAAATAGCCCGCTATTTTCTTCGAAACGTTCTCCTTAAACTTAAAGAGCCTAACGAAGAGCCGAAGTTTTGGTTGGCACAAGTGATTTGGATCGATTTTGGTGAGTTCGAGCTTCTCACCTTACTCTGCCAGGAGCTTCACCTCGATGTTACCGCGAGTTGCATTCGAATAGGGGCAAACCTCATGAGCTGCTCGCATGAGAGCCTCTAGATCCTCGTGTGAAAGCCCTTTTGCAGTTCCGTGCAACTCGACCGAAAGCACGTACTTTCCATCGTCGGTGACATTGAAGTTGACGTGACCAGTCACGCTCGCGTCTGTGAGAGGTTTCTTCTGCATGCGCGCGACCACTCGCATCGCGGACTCGAAGCATGCCGCGTATCCAGAAGCGAACAACTGCTCAGGGTTGGTCCCTGCCCCACCAGGGCCGCCCATCTCTTTAGGCGTTTTTAGGTCGAGGTCAACTATCCCATCCGATGACCGAACGTGACCGTCGCGCCCGCCATGAGCTGTTGAAATCGCAGTGTATAGAGTCTTCATTGATTACCCCCTCTATTTCTCCAAGTTGGATCGAAATCGACCAACTTCAGAGCACGTAAACCCAGCCCTGTTCGCCTGCCCTATCCAGAGTGCTGTAACTCCTGCTCCACGGCCATAACTCTCTTGGATTTTCCATAATAGCCTAGCCCCAGGGGCCGGTCGAGATCCGCAGGAGTGCCGCCTCGCTCTTGCGTGGCGTTTACCTATCAAGCACAAGGGGAATCCTCGTCCAATCTCCGTGACCATATTCCGGCTCAAACCATAAGTTATTTCCACCCATCGAGCCAACCCTACCGTTAAACTCATCTTTAGGAATGCAAAAGGAACGCGCGTGCGCAGCTTCCGTGAGCCGAACCTCAAACAAGTGCTTAACAAGGGTTGTCAACGGCCCCTCGCCGTTAAGCAAGGAATAGGGGCCGAAGAGAACACAAAATACTTTCTTGGATAGGTGGTTGGTTTGGGAGAACATAGGTTCACAACAACCGACTACGTCGCACTCAAAAAGCCGCTCTATCTCTTAGAGTATTTGGTTGCTTTTGGGCCGGGGCCTTCGATTGGTGTGCTATCGCCTTTCTCCAAACTGGGATAAAAAATCCCCTTCAAAATCGCTTCCCTGGTACCAAGCTGACCAAGCACAACCGGAAGGAGTATTTCCGCAAGGCAACTCTCGAGCATTGCATTGTTTCAGTTGCCGCCAACCTTGTTCTGTTTGGAAGGTATTTTCAACCTCAGTAAAGGCTAAAATCAATAGATCTCTGCTCTTATGGCCATGCGTCCCGGTTGCCAAATTCATCAGGCTCAATGTAAAGGAGTATGTCACTTAGCATCTCAACCAGGATTTGAAAAGCACGTTCGGCATCAAGGGCGTCTTGAATGTCGGTTTCGCCGTCTCAGAGAGCTTTTGCCACAGCGCGTCGATCTGAAAGTGCCCGGGACCGTAATGCATGGCAGGTTCTCACTGGAGAGGCAGGAGTTCATGGCCATGGACAGCAACAGGGAGCATGCCTTTCCTTCAACGACGTCATTTCACTGTACGTGGATTGCAAGACGCAGGACGAGATGGATGAGCTGTGGGAGAAACTCTCCGCCGGAGGGAAAAAGAGCCAAGGCAGCTGACTGCAGGACAAGTACGGAGTGTCCTGGCAGATCGTGCCCTCTGTCCTGTGAGCTCCTCGGCCACAAGGACCCGGTCGAGCGCAAAAGGTCATGCGAACCATGCTCAAGATGTGCAAGCTGGACATCAAGGCCCTGCAGGAGGCGGCCCGCTGAATCTCACCGCTTCTGGGGGACGACGGTTTCGGCGGCAATCGTCGAGCCTCCGGACTATCGGGCTTTGCGGGCCACAACGACCAGGTCTGCGGCGGCGGCCGAATCGCTCGGCTCCTTCCCGTAACCGCCGTATGCCTGCAATCCCGTGAACCCGGCCGCGCTCAGCGCCGCCTCCACGGTGGATCGGCGCAGGGCGCGCAGCGGCGTACTCTGGATGGTCTGGGACCAGGCGCCTCCCCGCTTCTTCAGCGTCAGGATTGTGAACTCCACGTGTTCTGCCGCAGGCGTGCCGGGGGCT
>Ga0326728_10013808_pt1 | contig 17407 bp, 29 predicted proteins | sample MB3enrmetagenome_FD_207602 | JGI IMG/M metagenome (GOLD analysis project Ga0326728, IMG submission 207602) | Lab enriched peat soil microbial communities from McLean, Ithaca, NY, United States - MB31MN | ecosystem: Environmental > Terrestrial > Soil > Wetlands > Peat | place: USA: New York... | reverse complement strand
TTACGGTTCGCGATTCGCGAAGGCGGCCACACGGTGGGCGCGGGCACGATCGCGGAGATTATTCAGTAAAGTCAGAAGTCAGAAGTAAGAGTGCAGAAGTAAAACCCAAAACGCGGCTTGTAACTCGCCGCCAGTTCTTTCCTTCCGGAATAGCCGGGAGGGGCAAAGAGAGTGAACAGTGACTGGAAAAGAGAGAATTCGCATCCGGTTGAAGGCTTACGACTATCGCATTCTGGATCAGTCGACGGGCGAAATTGTGGAGACGGCTAAACGCACCGGCGCGCAGATTGCGGGACCGATTCCGCTGCCCACGATGAAAAACAAGTACTGCGTGCTGCGGTCGCCGCACGTGGATAAGAAATCGCGGGAGCAGTTCGAAATCCGTACCCACAAGCGGCTGCTGGATATTCTGGAGCCGACGCAGCAGACGGTCGATGCGCTGATGAAGCTCGATCTGCCGGCGGGCGTGGATGTGGAGATCAAGGCGTTCGGGAAAGAACACAAATAGTCGTTGGTCGTTCGTCGCTGGTCGTTCACCAGCGACAGTTTGCAAACGACTAACGACTAACGACCAACGACTTCAGGTCGCAGGCGCCCAGCCAATAGCCGCGAGCCATGCTGGGAATGGAGAAGGAAATGGCGAGAGTAACAGGAATTCTGGGCAAGAAAGTCGGCATGACGCAACTCTTCGATTCGAAGGGCGATGTGCGGCCGGCGACGGTGCTGCAGGCAGGGCCGTGCGTAATCACGCAGCACAAGACCCAGACCAAAGACGGATACGAGTCGGCGCAGATCGGGCTCGTAGAGTTTGTGAAGGAAAAGAAGCTGACCAAGCCCATGCGCGGACACTTTGCCAAGCACAACCTTCCGCCGGTGAAATTTCTGCGTGAAGTTAACGTGGAAGTCGACGCTCCGGGCGAGACCACCGAAGGCGTGATCAAGGTTGGTGACCGCGTGCTGGTGGATATTTTTGAAGGCGAGCGTTTCGTGGACATCATCGGAGTGAGCAAGGGGCGCGGTTTTCAGGGCGTAGTCAAGCGTCATCACTTCGGCGGCGGTCCGAAGTCGCACGGTTCGATGTTTCAGATTACGGGTTCGATTGGTTCGTCGGCGTTTCCGTCGCGCGTATTCAAGGGCATGCGGATGTCGGGCCACATGGGCGATGTCCGGGTGACGACGCGCAACTTGCGGATTCTGGGCGTGGATAAAGACGAGAACCTGCTGGTGGTTGAGGGCAGCGTCCCGGGCGCGAACGGCGGGTACATCCTGATCAATAAAGCGAAGAAGCCGCCGCGAGAGCGCCGCGGATTTGCAGGCGCGACCACGGTCGATCCGTTGAAGGCGGCAAAGCGAGCGGCGAAGAAGGCGTAGCGAAGGGCTAACGAAGATCCAAGGCCGCGGGCGAGGGCGTCCGCGCCTCATGAGAAGAAATATGGCAACTATTGATATCTACAATCTGAGCGGAGCCAAGGCTGGGACGATGGAACTGGCCGAGGAGGTTTTCGGCGCGGTCAACGAAGACTTGCTCTGGGAGGCGATCACGCACTATCGCGCCTCCGCGCGCGCGGGCACGCATGCCACCAAGAACCGCTGGCGGGTATCCGGTTCGGGCAAGAAGCTGTGGAAGCAGAAGGGCACGGGGCGGGCGCGTATCGGCTCCATCCGTTCTCCACTGTGGCGCCACGGCGGCACGGTGCATGGACCGCAGCCGCGCTCCTACGACTACGCCTTCCCGAAGAAAAAGCTGCTGGGCGCGCTGCGCTCGGCGCTGGCCTCGAAGTTTGCCGATGGCAAGTTGATGGTGGTGAAGGCCTTCGACGTGAAAGAGCCGAAGACCAAGCTGTTTCGCGAGGCGCTCGACAAGCTGAAAATCGATGGCACGACGCTGCTGGTCGATATTTCGACCGCGGAGAACAAGAACCTGGAATTGAGTTCGCGCAACATCGATGGGCTTGAACTGGTGCGGGCGAACGAAGTGCATCCCTATCACATCATGCGCTACACGCACGTGGTGTTTGCCCAGCCGGCGCTGGAAAAGTTGCAGGATTCGCTGAAGAAATCGGCATCGCGGCACTCGCACGAAGCCGAGCCGGTTCAGGAAAAAGCCAAGAAGAAACCGGCCCGGCGTTCGCGTAAGGCACAGCCGGAGGTGGCCTGATGAAATCCGCGTATCAGATTATCCAGAAGCCGGTGATCACCGAAAAAGGCCTCGGCATTAAAGAGACCCAGAACACGCTGGTCTTTCAGGTGGCGCCGAAGGCGACGAAGACTGAGATCAAGGAAGCGGTGCAGGCGATCTTCAAGGTGAAGGTGGCCTCGGTGCGCACGGCGAATTATCCGGGGAAAGAACGGCGGCGGGGCAAGTTCACCGGCTACCGTCCGGATTGGAAGAAGGCGTACGTGCGCTTGAAGAGCGGCGAGAAGATGCCGGAGTACGCGCAGAATTTGTAAGACAGTTTTCAGTTCTCAGTTTTCAGTCGTCAGTTAAACGCGATCGAGGGGTAACTGATAACTGATAACTGATAACTGATAACTGACGACCGAAAGCTGAGAGCTCTATGGCCATTAAAACTTACAGACCGACAACGCAGACGCTGCGCTATCGCACCTCGGTTACGACCGACGATATCACTTCGTCCACGCCGCATAAGGCGCTGGTGGAGGGCAAGATCCGCTCGGGCGGGCGGCGCAATTCCGGCGACACGACCATGCGCTTCCGGGGCGGCGGCAACAAGCGCAAGCTGCGCACGATTGACTTCAAGCGCGACAAGCACGGGATTCCAGCGACGGTCGAGACCATCGAATACGATCCGGGGCGTTCGGCGCGCATCGCGCTGCTGAGCTATGCCGATGGCGAAAAGCGTTACATCGTACAGCCCGATGGACTGAAGGTTGGGCAGAAGATTTTGAGCGGCCCCGAGGCCGACATTCTGGTTGGGAACGCCCTGCCGCTGCGGAATATTCCGCCGGGCACGACGATTCACAATATCGAGCTGCGTCCGGGCAAGGGCGCGCAGATGGTGCGCTCGGCGGGCGGTTCGGCGCAGTTGATCGCCAAAGAAGGCGACTATGGCCTGGTGAAGTTGCCTTCGGGCGAGACTCGCAAGGTGTTGCTGGACTGCCTGGCGACGATTGGGCAGGTGGGAAACACGGACCACGAAAACGTTACTTGGGGCAAGGCGGGACGCACGCGCTGGGTGGGGAAGCGTCCGCACAACCGCGGCGTTTCGATGAACCCGGTGGACCATCCGCATGGCGGCGGTGAAGGCAAGACCTCGGGCGGGCGCCATCCGGTGACGCCGTGGGGCCAGCCGACGCGTGGCTACAAGACGCGGAACAATAAGCGGACCAATGCGTTTATCGTGAAAGACCGCAGGCAAAAAGGCTAGTTGTAGAGACGGGGTTTGCCCCTTCTCCGAGACGCGGCAAGCCGCGTCTCTACAAAGGAAATTATGGCTCGATCGACTAAAAAAGGACCGTTCGTGGATGCGCATCTGGCGACGAAAGTGGAAGCCATGAATGCGCGTAACGAGAAGAAAGTAGTGCGGACATGGTCGCGGCGCTCAACGATTGTCCCGGAAATGGTGGGACACACGATTGCCGTGCACAACGGAAGGAAATTCATTCCGGTCTATGTCACCGAGAACATGGTGGGACACAAGCTGGGCGAGTTCAGCTTTACCCGTCAGTTCAAGGGGCACTCGATGAAAGCGGCGACCGAAGTCGCGGCGAAACCAGCCGGCATACCCGGTGGGCCTGGAGCCATAGTGCCATCAGCGCCGGCGGCGCCGAAGGCGTAGAGGAGACACGATGGAATTTCGAGCTGAAGCCCGATACATGCGCGTCTCGCCACAGAAGGCGCGGCTGGTGCTGAACCTGATCAAGGGACGGCGCGTGGAAGAAGCAAGAAACACACTGGCGTTCACCAAGAAGCGCGTGGCGGCGACGGTCGCAAAGCTGTTGCAGTCGGCAATCGACAACGCGAACTTCCTGAGCACCGAAAAGGGACTGGATGTCGATCTCGATAACCTGTACGTGAAGCACGCGGTGGCCAACGATGGCCCGCGCATGAAGCGAATCCGTCCGGCGCCGATGGGGCGCGCCTACCACTATGTACGGCGCATCGCGCACATTGAAATCGTGCTGGCGGAGAAGAACCGGAACGGCGTGCCGGTAGGAACAGGAACGACGCCGGCGGCGGGTGAGAAAGCGTCGAAAGCCGCGGCTCCAAAGCCGAAACCGAAGGCGAAAGCGTCGGTGAAGAAGAAGGCAGTTGGCAAGAAAGCGACTGCGAAGAAATAGGGAAGTAAGGTTTCAGAGTTTCAAAGTAAAGGCGAGAGTTGTGGAGGTTTCACTTTGAAACCTTGCAACCTTGAAACTTTGAAACGTGCAGTTAAGGAGCAACGATGGGACAAAAAGTTCATCCTTACGGATTCCGGCTCGGCTACACCAAGCCGTGGAAGTCGCGCTGGTTTGTCGAGAAGGATTACGACAAGCTGCTGCTCGAAGACTATAAGCTCAAGACCGAGCTGAAGGAAAAGCTCAAGTCGGCGGGCGTGAGTTCGGTCGAGATCGAGCGTCCGGGCAACAAGCTGCGGATCATCATCAAGACGGCGCGTCCGGGGATCATTATCGGGCGCAAGGGCGCGGAAATCGACAAGCTGAAGCAAGATTTGCAGAAGAAGACCACGCGCGAGGTGCATGTCGATATCCAGGAAGTGCACAAACCGGAACTGGATGCGCAACTGGTGTCGGAATCGATTGCGCTGCAACTGGAAAAGCGCGTGGGTTTCCGGCGGGCGATGCGCAAGTCGGTGGATTCGGCGCTGCGCTTCGGTTGCAAAGGCATCAAGGTGCGGGTGAGCGGGCGGCTGAACGGCAATGAAATCGCGCGTTCCGAGTGGTATCTGCAGGGGCGGTTGCCGCTACATACGCTGCGCGCCGATATTGACTACGGATTCACCGAAGCGCGCACCACCTATGGCGTGATCGGCGTGAAGTGCTGGGTCTATAAGGGCGAGATTTTGCCGGCAAAGAAGCGCGAAGCAACGCCGGCGCGTGAAGTCAGCACCACGGGAGCGTTTTAGGAAAGTCAGAAGTCAGAAGTCAAATTGAAGAAGTAAAAGCCTGAAGCTCGCGGAAGCGGATCTAACTGGAAGACGCTGAGAGCTGACAGCTGAGAGCTGAGAGCTGATTTTATGTTGATGCCGAAGAAAGTTAAGTACCGCAAGCAGCAGCGCGGGCGCATGACGGGCAAGGCGTGGCGGGGAAGCACGCTGGCGTTCGGTCAGTACGGACTGAAGGTGCTCGAACCGGGCTGGATCACCGACCGTCAGATTGAAGCGAGCCGGGTGGCGATGACGCGTTTTGTGAAGCGCGGCGGCAAGGTCTGGATCCGGCTGTTTCCGGACAAGCCGGTGACCAAGAAACCGGCTGAAACCCGTATGGGAAAAGGCAAAGGCGCGCCGGATCATTGGGTAGCAGTGGTACGGCCGGGAAAAATTTTGTTTGAGATGGAAGGCGTGACCATCACCGACGCGAAAGAGGCCATGCGCTTGGCATCGCACAAGCTTCCGCTGCGGACGACGTTTGTAAAACGGGAAGTGCTATAGGAGAAGTCAGAAGTCAGATTGTTGAGGTGAAAAGCGAGGCTCGCGAGTTAGAGAGCTTTTCCTGAGACCTGAGAACTGAGACCTGATTTTATGAAGGTAGAAAAGATTCGCAACTTGACCGACGTCGAGCTCAAGCACCAGGAGCGGGATTTGGCGGACCAACTCTTCAAGCTGAAGTTCCAGATGAATATGGGACAGACGGAGAGCCTGAAAAAGATTCGCGGGCTGCGCCGGGATATTGCGCGGGTCCAGACGGTTCTGCGCGAGCAGGAACTGGCGGGCGCGAAGACGGAGAAAAAATAATGGCGGAAATCACGAGCCAAGGCGAGAAAGCCCAAACCGAAAAGCACTCGGGCCGGAAGATTCTGATCGGCACCGTCGTCTCCAACAAGATGCAGAAGACGATCGTGGTCGAAGTGACTCGGAAAAAGGCGCATCCAATGTACAAGCGGGTGATCTCGATCCGGAAGAAGTTCTACGCCCACGACGAGAAGAACGAAACTCATCCCGGCGACGTGGTGAAGATCGAAGAGTCGCGTCCGCTGTCGAAGCTGAAGCGCTGGACGCTGAAGGAAATTGTGCGCAAGACCGCGCTGGTGCCGGAAGTGGACATTGATGCCGGCATTGGCGTCTCCGTCGAGAAATAGGCGGAGAGAAGGAGAAAGACATGGCCGTAATGATGAGATCCATGCTCGAGGTCGCCGATAACTCCGGCGCGCGCAAGCTGCAGATGATCCTGCCGCTCGGCGGATCGACCGGTCTACGCGCGGGCCTGGGCGACGTGATCACGGCGAGCGTGAAGGAAGCTGCGCCCGACGGTCAGGTGCAGAAGGGCAAAGTGGTGAAGGCGGTCATCGTGCGGACGCGGAAAGAGCATCGGCGGAGGGACGGGACTTACATCCGCTTCGATCAGAATGCCGCCGTGCTGATCAATGAAACCGGCGAGCCGGTGGGCACTCGCGTATTTGGTCCGGTGGCGCGTGAACTACGCGAGAAAAAGTTTTTGAAAATTGTGTCGCTCGCGCCGGAAGTACTTTAGGTCTCAGGTGTCAGGTCTTAGGTCTTAGGAAGAGCGAGGCAGCAAGGATTAAGGATTCTTATGGGAACTGCAACTACTACCGAACATAAGCGAGTGGATATCCGCCGGAACGACACGGTGAAGGTGATGACCGGGCGGGATACGGGAAAAGAAGGGCGCGTACTGCGCGTGTTTCCCGACGAGGGCAAGGTGCTGGTGGAGCACGTGATGACGGTGAAGAAACACGTGCGGCCTAATCCGCAGCGCAACATCAAAGGCGGAATCGCCGAGCAGGAGCGCGCGATCAAGCTGTCGAATGTGGCGCTGGTGTGTGCGACGTGCGGCCCCGTACGAATCGGGCATGAAGTGCGTGGCGATCGCAAGGTGAGAGTTTGCAAGAAGTGCGGGACAACGCTGGATAAATAGCTGTCAGCTCTCAGCTATCAGTTTTCAGTTAGTGCAGATGGTGCAAGCGGCAGTGGCGATAAATTTGAGACTTACGAACCGGTATACGTCGAGCTTAAAGAGACGACAATCCGATAGCGTGAGAGATAAGGCAGCATAGGCAATGGCAGACGAGCAGAAAAAAGGCGAGCAGCAGAAGAAATCGAAAGCTCCCAAGGGCGATAAGGGGCACGCTCCGGTCGAGGCCAAGGCGGGTCCGGAGGCTCCACGGCACGCGGCGAAAGAGCGGCCGCGGTTACGGTCCCGGTTTGAGAAGGAAGTTGCCGTTGCCCTGATGAAGGAACTCGAACTCAAGAACCCGATGGCCGTGCCGCGACTGCACAAGATCGTGGTCAACATGGGCGTGGGCGAAGCGACCCAGAACGCGAAGCTGATTGACCCAGCGGTGAATGAACTGGGACAGATTGCGGGACAGAAGCCGGTGATCACGCGGGCGAAGAAATCGATTGCGGCGTTCAAGGTGCGCGAGGGCATGCCGATTGGGGCAATGGTGACGCTGCGCGGCGACCGCATGTACGAATTCTTCGATCGCCTCGTAACCATTGTGCTGCCGCGAGTGCGCGATTTTCGCGGCGTCTCGACGAAGTCGTTCGATGGGCGCGGCAATTACACGCTGGGCTTGCACGATCAGCTGATTTTTCCGGAGATTGATTACGCGAAGGTGGACAAGCTGAAAGGCATGAACGTGACTATTGTGACGACGGCAAGGTCTGACGATCAAGCGCGGTCGCTGTTGAAACATCTGGGAATGCCGTTCAGAGCGTGATGTCTCAGGGGTAGAGACGCGGCTTGCCGCGTCTGAGACGAGGCAAGCCCCGTCTCTAAAGTAAGAGTTGGTTAGGAGCGAATTTGGCCACTACAGCAAAACGAGTCAAAGACGGCACGGATAGCAAGACCAAGCCGCAGAACGTAAAGAAGCCGAAGTTCTCGACGCGCAAGCATAACCGCTGCAAGATTTGCGGACGTCCGCGGGCATTTCTGCGGAAGTTTGGCATTTGCCGCCTCTGTTTCCGGCAACTGGCGCTGCGGGGCGAGATCCCAGGCGTTTCGAAATCGTCCTGGTAGGAAAGCAGTCGATGGTCGTTGGTCGATAGTCGTTTGCTAACGACCAACGACTGGCGACTAACGACCGAAGTTAGCTGCTGACTGGTTCTCCGCTGAACGCGGAGCGAACGGGCGGCTCGAGGAGAAGCAAACAATGAGGTTGACCGATCCGGTCGCAGACATGCTGGCGCGCATCCGCAACGCGATTCGCGCACGGCACCAGAAAGTGGACGTTCCAGCTTCCAAGCTGAAGACGGAGATTGCCCGCATCCTCAAGGAAGAGGGCTATATCGCGAACTTCAAGCCGGCAGAAGAAGAGGGCCACAAGGTCCTGCGCGTGTATTTGAAATACGGCAACAACAATGAGGCGGTGATTACGAACCTGGAGCGGGTGTCGCGTCCGGGTTGCCGCGTCTATGTGCGCCGCACAGAGATTCCGCGGGTGCTGGGCGGAATGGGAATCAATATCCTGACCACGCCCAAGGGCGTGATGACAGGACGCCAGGCTCGCCGCGAGGGACTGGGCGGCGAGTTGCTTTGCGAGATTTGGTAGAGAAGCGTTATCAGTTGTCAGTTATCAGTGGTCAGTAACTGCAACAACAACGATGTTACTGACCACTGATAACTGACAACTGACAACTGAGAGCTAAAAAGCTATGTCACGAATTGGAAAGAAACCGATCGCGATCCCGAAGGGCGTGACGGTTAAAATCGAAGGCAACACGGTGATGGTCCAGGGGCCGAAAGGCAAGCTGGACACATCTCTTCCGTCCGGCATCAAGATGGAGCAGAAGGACGGCAACCTGGTGGCGATCCGCGAGAATGATTCGCAGGCGGCGGTGCACGGGCTGGCGCGGGCGCTGGTCAATAATGCGGTCGATGGCGTGACCAAGGGCTGGACGAGGGAACTGGAAATCGTCGGCATCGGTTACCGCGCCGAAATGAAGGGCAAGGGCACGGTGGTGTTCAGTCTGGGGTACTCGCACCCGATTGAGTATCCGCTGCCGAGCGGCGTGGATTGCGCGATTGACGCCAAACTGACCAAGCTGACGCTGAATGGGATTGACCGTCAGAAAGTCGGGCAGGTGGCGGCGGAAATGCGATCGCTGCGTCCGCCGGATCCGTACAAGAACAAGGGCGTGCGCTACGCCGGCGAGCGGTTGAAGAAGAAGGTTGGCAAGACGGGAGCAAAATAGCTCTCAGCCGTCAGCTCTCAGCTTTCAGTTACTTCTTATGAAGTCTGCAGGCTGAACGATTGAGCTGATGGCTGATGGCTGATAGCTGAGGACTTATGTTAAGAATCGCTTCAAAAAATCAGACGCGGCAGCGGGTGCACGATCGTATCCGGAAGAAAGTAATGGGTACGGCGGAGCGTCCGCGGCTGAATGTGTACCGGTCGCTGAACCATATCTATGTGCAGTTGATTGACGACCTGAAGGGCGTCACGCTGGCCGCGGCTTCCACGGCGGATGACCGCAAAGGCGCGCGCGTGACCGGCGGCAACGTGGCGTCAGCCAAGATGGTAGGAAAGAAAATTGCCGAACTGGCCAAGCAGAAGGGCTTCATCAAGGTGGTATTCGATCGTGGCGGCTACATCTATCATGGCCGGGTCAAAGCGGTCGCCGATGCGGCGCGCGAGGCGGGATTGCAATTCTAGAAACAGTTCTCAGCTGTCAGTTCTCAGTTCTCAGTAAACGCTGAAAACCAGAACTTGATCGCTGACGACTAGAGAGTTACGGGATTCAGAATGGCTAGAGTAACGAAAAAACTCGATGCGGGTTCGTTCCAGTTAAAAGACCAGGTGGTCTCGATTAACCGGGTGACGAAAGTGGTTAAGGGCGGCAAGAACATGTCGTTCGCGGCGCTGGTGGTGGTGGGCGATCCTTCGGCGGCGGTGGTTGGTTTTGGATCCGGCAAAGCGAAGGAAGTTCCGCAGGCCATCCGCAAAGGAATTGAGGCGGCGAAGAAGAACCTGATGCGGATCAACCTGACCCAGACCTCGGTGCCGCACACCGTGATCGGACGCTTTGGCTCGGGCATGGTGCTGCTGAAGCCGGCCCCGGAAGGCACGGGCGTGATTGCGGGCGGAGCGGTGCGGGCGGTGATGACGTCGGCGGGAGTGCAGAATGTGCTGACAAAATCGATTGGCACCAATAATCCGCACAACGTGATCAAAGCCACCTTCGAAGCTCTGAAGAAGCTCAAGAACCGGGAAGCCGTCGCGACCCTGCGGGGCAAGTCGGTGGAGGAGTTGTGATGACGACCAAGACATCAAAGTCGACACCGAGCGGCATGATTCAGTTGAAGTGGGTGCGGTCGATGATCTGCACTCCGGTCAAACACAGGAAAGTTGTCAAAGGGCTGGGGTTCACCCGGCTGAACCAGGTGATCGTGCGGCCAGACACGGCTGCGATTCGCGGCATGGTCAAGAAGATCCCGCATCTGGTGGAGATTGTAAAGTAAGGTCTTAGGTGTTAGGTCTTAAGTCTTAGGGAAACCTGCGACCCTGGCGGTTTTCCTAAGACCTGAGACCTAAGACCTGACACCTAGGATTTCATTATGAATTTATCGACAATACGTGCACCGAAGAAGTCAACCGAGAAGAAGAAGCGCGTCGGGCGCGGTATGGGGTCCGGCATGGGCAAGACTTCCACGCGCGGTCACAAAGGGCAATGGTCCCGTTCAGGTGCGCGGCTGATACGCGGGTTTGAAGGCGGCCAGATGCCACTGCACCGGCGAGTGCCGAAGCGCGGGTTCACCAACATTTTCCGCGAGGAATACGACGTCGTGAACCTCGACCGCTTGGTGGAGCTCGGCCAAACCGAAATCACGCCCGAGTCGCTGAAGAAGGCGGGCGTGGTCAATGGCAAGTCGCCGGTCAAGATTCTGGGGAACGGTGAGCTGAAAACGGCGATCACCGTCCATGCGCACAAGTTTTCCAAGACAGCGCAGGAAAAGATCACCAAGGCGGGTGGCAAGTTCGAGGTCTTGCAGTAATGCTGGAAAAGCTGGCGAACATCTTTCGGGTTCCTGACCTTCGCAAGCGCGTGCTGTTCACGCTCGGCCTGCTGGCGGTGTATCGCATTGGCGGCCATATTCCGACGCCAGGGATCAATGGCGACCGACTGGCGGCGTTCTTTGAGCAGAACCGGGGCTCGGTGCTGGGCTTTGTCGATCTGTTCAGCGGCGGCAACTTGCGGCGGCTCACGATTTTCGCTCTGGGCATCATGCCGTACATTACGGCATCGATCATTCTGCAGTTGCTGACGGTGGTATACGAACCGCTGGCCAAGCTGCAGAAAGAAGGCGAACTGGGCCGGAAGAAGATTACCCAGTGGACGCGCTATCTCACCGTGATTTTAAGCGCGGTGCAGTCGTTTGGTATCGCCATCAGCCTGCAGAAAGCCGGCGACTTCGTGAACACTCCCGGGCCGGGTTTCATCCTGATGACCATGCTGACGCTGACCACGGGGAGTGCGTTCATCATGTGGCTGGGCGAGCAGATTACCGAGCGCGGCATCGGCAACGGCATGTCGCTGCTGATTTTTGCCGGCATCGTGGTCGGCCTGCCGCGTGGTGTGATCGATCTTTATCAGAAGGCGCAGACCTCCGCCTGGGGAGTGTTCACGGCCCCAGCGCTCATCCTGCTCCTGGTGCTCATGGTCGCGGTGGTGGCGTTCATCGTGTTTGTCGAGCGCAGCGAGCGGCGTATTCCGGTGCAGTATGCCAAGCGCGTCGTCGGACGCAAAGTGATGGGTGGGCAATCCACGCACCTGCCGCTGCGGGTGAATGCCGGCGGCGTGATGCCGGTGATTTTCGCGTCCTCGATTCTGGCCCTGCCGCAGATGCTGGGTGCCGCGTTCCACAATAATAAGGTGGTCGGTCCGCTGCTGGACGCGATGCGCTGGGGTGAGCCGCTGTATACCTTGCTCTATTGCCTGGGGATTATTTTCTTTGCCTACTTCTATATCTCGATCGTATTCAATCCGAACGAGGTAGCGGACAATATGCGGAAGTGGGGCGGATTTATCCCCGGCATTCGGCCCGGAAAACGGACTGCAGACTTTATTAACGATGTTCTTACCCGGATCACGCTGGTGGGCGCGCTCTACCTGATTTCGATTTCGCTGATTCCGGAGTGGATGATTGCGGGCATCAAGCTGAACCATCTTTGGCTGCTGGGTCGATTCTTTGAGAATCTGCCAACCTGGATCACGAACGGTCTGGGCGTGAACTTTTATTTTGGCGGAACGTCGCTGCTGATCGTAGTAGGTGTGGCGATGGATACGGTGACGCAGATTGAAGCGCAACTGATCATGCGGCACTACGATGGCTTCACGCCAAAGAGTGGCCGGATTCGTGGACGCCGGACTTGGTAACTGTTTGTGAGCGCGGAGCAGTGGAGTATTTCCGCGACGGGAAATACGAGTAAAAGGGGCCATGTCGATGGCCAAAGAGTCGGCTAACGACACCGCGCGAGGTATTGGACCGGTGATTCTTCTGGGGCCTCCCGGGGCCGGGAAGGGCACGCAGGCCAAACAAATTGTCGACCATTATGGTGTCCCGCAGATATCGACCGGTGACCTTTTGCGGGACCACGTAGCGCGGGGCACCGAACTCGGCCTTGAAGCCAAGTCGATCATGGCGCGAGGCGAACTGGTTCCTGACGAGTTGATGTACGGCATCGTGGCCACGCGGCTGCGGGAAGCCGATTGTCAACATGGATTTGTGCTGGATGGCTTTCCCCGGACAGCCGCCCAGGCAGGATGGCTGGATGCTTTCCTGGAAAAAGAGGTCTTTGAAAACGGATCGGAAAACAACCCGGAGCGGTGTCCGCCGGTTGTGATCCAGTTGCTCGTGGATTATACTCAATTACTACTGCGGCTTACCGGCCGGCGTTCGTGTCCCACCTGTGGACGGCTCTATAACATCCACTTTCAGCCACCTCTCGTTGACGAGTTGTGTGATGTGGATGGATCCAAGCTGGTGATCCGCGACGACGATCGCGAAGAAGTGATTTCCGAACGATTGGCTGCCTATGAGACGCAGACCAAGCCGGTAGCGGATTACTACCGGGTGCAACGGCGGCTGATTGCGATCAATGCGGATCGGCCGAAGGAAGATGTTACAGCGCAAATTTTCGGCGTAATTGACCGTCATTGCCGGGCTGGGTGCTAGTCGCAGAACCGCGCAGCTAGAATTGATTATGAGTTTTGGAGAAGGCCGGATCATCCGCAAGTCGCCGGAAGAGATCGAAAAGATGAGGCGGAGCGGCAAGATGGTCCGCCAGGTTCTGGACCACCTGAAAACGATAGTGGCGGCGGGTGTTACCACGATGGATCTGGAGAAGGCCGCCGAGAAATTGATTGCGGAACTCGGGGGTGCGCCGGCGTTCAAAGGATATTACGGCTATCCCTGTGTGCTGTGCACATCGATCAATGAAGAGATCGTGCACGGGATCCCGTCGGAAAAGCGGGCGCTGAAAACGGGCGACATCGTTTCCATCGACTGCGGCGTGGTCTACGACGGGTATTACGGAGACGCAGCGATTACGGTGCCGGTCGGCGAGTCGCTGACTGCGGAATTGAAGAAGCTTCTCGAGGTGACCGAGGCTTCGCTGTACAAGGGCATCGCGCAGGTGAAGATCGGCAACACGGTCGGACACATTGGCTCGGCAGTTCAGAAGCACGTGGAAGCGAACGGATTCAGCGTGGTGCGGGAATTTGTTGGGCATGGCATTGGGACGAAGCTGCATGAAGCGCCGCAAATTCCGAATTTCGGCAAGAAGGGCCAAGGTGCGGAGTTGACCGAAGGCATGGTCCTGGCGATTGAGCCGATGGTGAACTCGGGTGGTCCCGAGACCAGAGTTTTGAGCGATAAGTGGACGGCCGTCACGGTGGACGGCAGTTACAGCGCGCACTTTGAGCATTGTGTCGCCGTAACCAGAAAAGGGCCGGTGATTTTGACAAGTTAGCTCTCAGCTGTCGGCTCTCGGCTCTCAGCAAGACCGAGCTGGTTTGTACTGAGAGCTGACAGCTGAGAGCTGGCTTCAGGAGGGTAATGAGCAAAGAGGACGCGATTGAAGTGATGGCAACGGTCGTCGAACCGCTGCCCAATGCCATGTTCAAGGTGGAGCTCGAAAACAAGCACCAAGTACTGGCGCACGTTTCCGGCAAGATGCGGAAGAACTTTATACGGATTCTGCCGGGAGACAAAGTCGCAGTCGAACTTTCTCCGTACGATCTGAATCGCGGGCGCATTGTGTACCGCTATAAATGACGCCGTTTTGCGGGCGCGAGCGAAGCGGGAGCCCGCAGGCGTCATCCTGAGCGAGGCGAAGGATCTGTAAGTATACGCAGTTGCAGTCACTGAGAACTGACAACTGAGAACTGAGAACTGGTTTATGAAGGTAAGGGCATCGGTTAAGAAGATTTGCGATAAGTGCAAGGTCATCCACCGCAAGGGAGTAGTGCGGGTGATCTGCGAGAACTCGAAACACAAGCAGCGTCAGGGCTAAAGCAGTTGCAGTTACTGAGAGCTGATAGCTGAGAGCTGACACAAGAGAGGGATCATGGCTCGTATTGCAGGCGTCGATCTTCCGCGCAACAAGCACGCGAATATCGCGCTCACTTACATCTACGGCATCGGCAATTCGCGCGCGGCGCACATTCTGGACGCGGCGAAAGTGGACCCGATGAAGAAAGTTTCGGACCTCGGAGAAGACGAAGTCAACCGCATTCGCCAGGTCATTGAAGCGGAAGGCTCGGTGGAAGGCGATCTGCGCAAAGACGTTTCGATGAACATCAAGCGGCTCATCGAAATCGGGTCTTATCGCGGATTCCGTCATCGCCGGAATCTGCCGGTACGCGGGCAGCGCACGCATACTAATGCTCGCACCCGCAAAGGTCCGCGCAAAGGCACGGTCGCGCAAAAGAAGAAGACGGCAAAAGCGTAAGAATCAGGTGTCAGGTCTTAGGTGTCAGGTCTCAGCAACCATGAGATCTTCCTAAGACCTGAGACCTAAGACCTGAGACCTAAACTATGGCAAAACCAGCGGCAGCAGCCGGCGCCCCCGCGGCGCCCGAGAAAAAAGGCAAGAAGAAGACGTTCAAGAAGAAGGAGCGCAAGCACGTCCCGCATGGACTCGTGCATGTGCAGGCCTCTTTCAACAACACCATCGTGACCATCTCCGACATGACCGGCAACGTGCTGGCCTGGAAGAGTTCGGGCTCGCTGGGATTTCGCGGGTCTCGTAAAGGGACTCCGTTTGCCGCGCAGCAGGCCGCCGCGAATGCCGCCAGCATGGCGCGCGATCACGGCGTGCGCAGTGTGGATGTGCGCGTGAGCGGTCCGGGATCGGGGCGGGAGTCGGCGGTGCGCGCGCTGGCCTCGGCGGGAATTGAAGTGCGATCGATCAAGGATACGACTCCGATTCCGCATAACGGGTGTAGACCGCCGAAACGGCGCAGAGTGTAGCAAGGCAGGTGTTAGGTCTCAGGTCTTAGGTTTTAGCGACTAAGGCCTTCCTAAGACCTGAGACCTGACAACTAAGACCTGAATTTTCGTCCGGGATGAAGGGTGAAGCCAAACCCGTAAACCGGTCATCTAAAAGGAGAACAACTTGGCACGTTATACCGATGCAGTGTGTCGTCTTTGTCGCCGGGAAGGGATCAAGCTCTTCCTGAAGGGCACTAAGTGCTTCAGCGACAAATGTCCAATTGAGAAACGCAACTTCGCTCCCGGACAACACGGGAAAGACAAGAAGACCAAGGTTGTAGGCTACGGTCTGCAGTTGCGCGAAAAACAGAAAGCCAAACGCATCTACTTCACCCAGGAAGGCCAGTTCCGGAATTACTTCGAGAACGCGGTCCGGTTCAAGGGTGTGACGGGCGCGAAGCTGCTGGAGCAACTCGAGCGCCGTCTGGACAACGTGGTCTACCGGATGGGCTTCGGCATTTCCCGCCGTCAGGCGCGCCAGTTGGTGCGTCACGGGCACGTACAGGTGAATGGGAAGAAGGTGAACATCCCTTCATACGAAGTCAGCGCGGGAGAAGAGATTGCGATTCGCGAGAGCAGCCGCAAGGTGCCGATTCTCGAAACCGCGAGGGATTTTGCCAGTCATCAGCCGGCGCCGGTGTGGTTGGAAATCGATCGCGAGAACTACAAAGGGCGCGTGCTTGCGCTGCCGAAACGCGAAGACATCCAACTGCCGGTGAACGAGCAGCTGATTGTGGAGTTGTACAGCAAGTAACGGTCGGTCGTTGGTCGTTAGTCGATGGTCGTTGGCAAGAACCAGCGACCCGCGAACGACCAGCGACTAACGACTAACGACTAACGACTGTTTGGCCCACTTTTTCGTGCCAGATCAGCCTTTCCTGCTGTGACCTGAGCCGGGCCGCTCAGCGAGCAGGATCGAGCCACATGGCCGAGAGGAGAAACACAGAATGCTTTGGAGAGGTTTTCAAAAACCGAAACGCTTGGCGAGCGACACCAGTTCGCTCACCGATAAATACGGGATGTTCTGGGCGCAGCCGTTTGAGCGCGGATTTGGCACCACCATCGGCAACGCGCTGCGGCGCGTGATGCTGAGTTCGATCGAAGGCGCGGCCGTTACCGCGGTGAAGATCGAAGGCGTGCTGCATGAGTTCCAGTCGATTCCGGGTGTGGTCGAGGATGCAACCGACATCATCCTCAACATGAAGCAGGTCCCGTTCAAACTGGCGGGAGACGGTCCGAAGGCGATTTACCTGCGCGCCGATCAGCCGGGGGTGGTGACCAGCGGCATGATCGAGGCCGACGGCGATGTGGAAGTTCTCGACAAGGAGATTTACATCGCGACGGTGAGCGAGGGCGGCAAGCTCGATATGGAAATGCGCCTGAAGCGCGGCCGCGGTTACGTTTCCGCAGACAAGAATTTCGAGGACGATCTGGGCATCGGATTCATTCCCATCGATTCCGTGCACACGCCGGTGCGCAAGTGCAATTACACCGTCGAAGCGGCGCGTTTGGGACAGATTACCGATTACGACAAGCTGACGGTCGAGGTCTGGACGAACGGTTCGATCACTCCTGGCGATGCGCTGGGATTGTCGGCGAAGTTGATCAAAGATCACATGAATATCTTCATCAACTTCGAAGAGGAGATTGAAACCGCGTCGGCGAGCGAAGAGCGCCGGCCCGAGATCAAGAACGAGAACCTGAACCGTTCGGTCGAGGAACTCGAACTCTCGGTGCGCAGCTATAACTGCCTGAAGAATGCCAACATTCA
>Ga0326728_10013806_pt1 | contig 17412 bp, 11 predicted proteins | sample MB3enrmetagenome_FD_207602 | JGI IMG/M metagenome (GOLD analysis project Ga0326728, IMG submission 207602) | Lab enriched peat soil microbial communities from McLean, Ithaca, NY, United States - MB31MN | ecosystem: Environmental > Terrestrial > Soil > Wetlands > Peat | place: USA: New York... | reverse complement strand
CGCTGAGCGTGTAGGGCGTGATGCCGTACTTACCGAAGATCTGTGTGTTTTCGCTGGGAATGTAGGTAATCTTCGAGTCCGACGCGTTGCGGTTGTAAGCGACGGTCGACGTTGCCTGATAATCGTTGAGCATCACCTTGCTCAGCAGGGTCGCGCTTGGCGTGCTGATGAGTTTCGAGATCGCGAGAAGGTCCTGCATCATGATCCCGCCCGCGAGCGAGATTCTGGAGGCTGGAATCGTGTTGACACCGGAACCGGTCTCCGCGTATTCCGCCGTAAAGCTGGGCCGGCACTGATATTGCAGATATCCGTTCGTGTACGAAGTATCCGGACTCGGACAGAGCGTGGGGTTGACCTGGCCCTCCCAGCCCGGAGCCTGCGGCTGCGGATCGTAGAGCGTGGCGTACGGGGCTGCCTCGGAGAAGTTGCCGCTATTCATCAGCGCGTCGGGAACGGTTTCGGGAACGCTCGCATGCGTGCGCTGCGTAATGCGATCGAAGTTGGTGAAGAAGAACAGCTTCTTCTTGCCGGTCAGGATCCTGGGAATATAAACCGGCCCGCCAATGTTACCGCCGAATTCCTGATTAATGTTTTTGGGGATCACCGGCTGCACCAGCGCAGTGTTGAGGTAAGCGCGCGCATTCATCGCCGCGTCCTGGTAGTACCACCACCCACCGCCATGGAAGTCGTGGCCGCCGCTCTTGGTGGTTACGCGGACGGACGCGCCGCCGGCTTGGCCCTGTTCGGCATTAAAGTCGTCGGTGGTGACGGTGACGCTTTCGACCGCGTCGGCCGGCGTGACGTAGGCAATGAGGTAAGGCAGCCATCCGTAATAGTCGATGGCGCCGTCAATGCGCGTGGTGTTGCCGTTGTATGAGTTGCCGTTCACGTTCACCGACAGGGCGCGCGAGGGGTTGCCGCCAATGGAATTCTTTTCCTGTACCTGAGCAGCGCCGGGAATCAGCGTGTAGAGCTCTTCGTAATTGCGGCCCTTCGAGGACGTGATAGGCAACTGCGAGATTTGTGTCTGGTTGATTTCGCTGTCGACCTCGGCCGTTTCTGTCTGTAACTCGGGCGCCGCCTCGGTTACCGTGATCTGCGTCGAGACTGACGCCGGTGAAAGCGAAACGTCGATGCGCACTTGCTGGTTGACCGACACCGTGATGTTCTTCTGCGTGAAGCCGGCGAAGTTTCCCGACTGCGCAATGAAAAGGGTATAAGTGCCGGGCAGCACGTCGAGCATGTTGTATGTGCCGTCCCCATTCGCCTTCTCGGTGCGGACCTCCCCTGTGGCCTGGTTGGTAATGGTCACCGGCACATTGGGAACCACCGCGCCGGTTTTGTCGGAAACGGTTCCTGAGATGGAACCGTAGAGAACCTGTGCCTGTGCGGTGCTGCTCATCATCAGCAGCGCAAGAAACGCGATCGCCGTGGTTGTAATCCTGATCGCGCATGCATGAAGCATTGAGTCACGTTCTGGCCTGCCTGACATAGTTCCCTCCAAAGGTTTGTTGATGTTGCCAGCAGCTTTGCCTAACCTCATGGATTCCGCAAAGCCCTTCCGCTCCTTGCCGCCGAGGCCGACGAGGAACACAGGCGAATTCGAAACACACATAGCCCTGCCTTTATTGGCGATGCGAACTATATGTGCGTTTATGCACCGTTGTCAAGACAAAAATTGGTCGCGTTTTTCGTAGGTAAAACGATTTATCTCGCACGCGAGATTTTCCAAAAAATGGAGACGGTAGAGTTTTATCTATACTATTTTTCATAACCTTATCAAACTGCCCCGGTGGATATTCTTTGACCAGACCTCTTTCGCAGCGCCTGGAAACCGTCTTTAGTTTGATGTGCGAAGTTAAAAGCAACAGAATGCGTTTACCGAGCCCCAGAATTCGGCGATTGCCCGTGTTCGCCCCCGGTGTTTGTCCGCATACCGCGGCGCGGCTTGCATCACAAAGCTCCTGACAATCTCCTTGCATTTACGCGACTCCGCTCCTCCCCGCTACACTCTAAATCGGTGATCCATGTTGAGCTTCCGCGCCGCATCGCGGCCATTTCTAATTGATTTTCTTTCTCTTCTGCTTCTCTGCGCACCGCCGTTCGCGCAACTGTCTGTCGCGCAGACTCCCGCCCACGACGCCAAACTCCAGCTCGTTATCGTGCTAAGCCGCCACGGCGTTCGTTCGCCGCTTAGCGCGAGGGCCGATCTCGACAAATTCTCAGCAGCGCCCTGGCCAAAGTGGGAAGTCGCACCTGGCATTCTCACCGCTCATGGCTATGAGCTGATGAAGATCTTCGGCGCCTGGGATCGCGTAAAGTTTTCTGGCGAAGGGTTGCTCCCGCCCACCGGTTGCGACGATGCCGCGCATGTCACGATCGTTGCCGACACGGACGAACGCACGCGTGAAACCGGCAAAGCATTAGCCGAAGGAATGTTCCCGGGCTGCCATATCGACGTTCACTCGCAGCCAGACGGTGTAACCGATCCGCTCTTCCTTCCGCGAAAAGCCGGCATCGGCCATCCGGACCCAGCACTCGTTACGGCAGCCGTCGCGGGGCGAATCGGCGGTAACCCCGCCAATCTCACCGAAACCTACCGCCCGCAGTTAACGGCGCTCGATCGCATTTTGTCAGGTTGCGGGCGTCTGCCGTCCAATCCGCAGCGCACCTCAATCTTCGATCTTCCCGCCAGCCTCACGCCGGGAACCAGCGAGTCTCCGGTGGCGGCGCGTGGCCCGCTCGTTACCGCCTCAACGCTGATTGAGAATCTGCTCCTCGAATACACAGAAGGCATGAGCACCGCCGACACTGGCTGGGGATGCCTCGACGGCGCTACGTTGCGCTACATCATGCAAGCCAACGTCGCGGCCTGGGACTACAACGATCGCACGCCGGCATTTGCGCGAACCTACGCCTCTAATCTCATTGATCACATGCGCAGCACCATGGAGCAACGCGTAACCGGAAAGCCGGTTCCGGGCGCGATCGGAAAGCCGGGCGATCGCATGGTCATTCTGGTCGGTCACGACACTGACATCGCAACCGTCGCCGGCGCTCTCGGTATCGATTGGATCGCTGACGGACGCCTCGACGATTCTCCTCCAGGCGGCGCGTTGGTCTTTGAACTGTGGCGCTCGCCCAAAGCCGGCTCATTCGTGCGCGTCTCATTCACCACGCAAACTCTTGAGCAGATGCGGAATTCTGAGCCGCTCACGCCTGCCAACCCGCCCGCCGAAGCACCCATCTTCGTTCCCGCATGCAGCCGGTCCGATCTCTCCTGTACCTGGGAAAGCTTCTCGGCCGCCATGCGCCAGGCCACCGATCCGGCATACGTCACCACACTGCGATAGCGGTCAAACTTGTCTAAGCGTGCGCAGTGCCTGCTGTTCACTAAACCGTCTCTTTGACCGCTTCCACAACACGGCGGCGGGACCAGCGGAACGGCATGCGGAGCCGCTCATACTTGGTTTCGCGATCATGTGCGCGCATTCGCCCTGCTAGAACATCCTCGGCGTTCAGCAGGCCAAGCACCTTCCCGGTATCGCGCTCTACGACAGGCAGCACAAACAGCCGGCGGGACGCCATCCGTTCCGCAGCCGTACGCAGCGTCTCATTTGGATACGCCACCACCGGCGTGGATGCTGACGACGCCTCTCGATCCCGGCCCGAGTTGATCGCCAGGGCAGAGAGGCCACTCCGCGTAATCACGCCAGCGAGCCGGCCTTCCGGATCCACCAATGGATAGAGCCGCTGGCCGCGGTGATCGCTCTTTGCGCGTCCGCCCTCCAGCCACTTTTGTGCGTCCGCTGCGGTTAATTCCGAGGACAGCACAACCACACGCGGACGCACTGCTTCCGCAACCATAATCGTTTCCAGAGGATCGACGCTGTACTCGCGGCTCAGATGGTAACCACGTCGGCTGATTCGCTCCGTCAGAATCGACCGCTTTTGGAAGAGCACCGTACACGAGTGCGCTACCACTGAAGCCATGAACACGGGGAGTAACATTCCGTAATTGTGCGTGAGTTCCAGGCTCAGAACCGCTGCGGTGAGAGGGCAGCCGATCGATCCGGAGAGAACCGCGGTCATCCCGACCAATGCCCACTCGCCGCTCGACATGCCGGGCAGCGCGGACGCGAGCAGCGCCCCGAGCGCGCCGCCGATCATCAGCAGCGGAGCCAGAATTCCGCCCGAAGTTCCAGAGCCCAGCGAAAAAGACCAGATGATGCTTTTGACGATGAGAATGCCGGCAATCAGTTGCCAGGTATGATCGCCTGCCAGCAGCGAATCGATCACGTCGTAACCGGTGGCCAGCGCGCGCGGAAAGATCAATCCGCCGATACCGACTACGATTCCGCCAATCGCCGGCCACCACATCCAATGAATCGGCAGATGGTTCTCAAAGAAATCCTCGCTCGCATACACAGCGCGACTCAGAACCAAAGCCAACAGTGCGGCCACAACTCCAACCAGCAACGCACCCAGCAGAGTCAGCGGTTCAACGCGATGCGTTGAAAGCGGCATGGGAAACAGCGGATCCTGATTGATAAAAAAGTGCCGCAACACTCCAGCCGTTGCGGCCGCCACGGCCACCGGAACAAATGAGCGCGGCCGCCACTCAAAGAGCAGCAGCTCCACAGCCAGCAGTGTCGCCGCCAGCGGCGTCGAAAACACGCCCGCCATGCCCGCCGCGGCTCCCGCCACAAGTAACGTCGATCGTTCCGCATCCGACAGATGGAAGTACTGAGCAAACAGCGATCCCACCGACCCCGCGGTCATTATGATGGGGCCTTCCGCGCCGAACGGGCCGCCTGTGCCGATCGCTACCGCCGATCCCAATGGCTTGAAAAGCGCGACACGAGGGCTGATCTTGGCGCCATTTACGAGAATCGACTCAAGCGCCTCCGGAATGCCGTGACCCCGGATCTTTTCCGACCCATAGCGCGCCATCACGCCGACGATGAGCCCTCCCACGACGGGGACGAAAACCGCCAGCCAGCCCAGATGGTTGAGCGCGGGCGAAACAAACTTCCAGCTGAGCCGCTGGTAGTAGAAAAGGTTGGTGCATCCATAGATGAGGTGCAGTAGAATCCAGGCCAAAAGAGCGCCGGCCCCACCCAGAATGACGCTCAATCCGCTCAGCAAAATCATGCGCGGGTCGGCGTTGAAGTCGCGCAACTCGGAGGTTGCGCCTTGCTTGGCGTGTTTCATAGCGCGGCCACCGTCCGTTGCCGGGTGACCCGGCCAGACCGTGCCGCGTTTCGCTCGCTCGCGCACAAAATGTCATCCAGCGCATGAACCAACTCCGGCCCGGACTGTTCCAGCTCTCTTGTATGGAACTCTGCTAGCGTTGCCAGAATGCGTTCTCCCCGCGGCGTCACGCGCAGCAGGATGCGCCGGTGATCAGCCGCGTCGCCAAGGCGGCGCAGCAGACCCTGCTCGATGGCGCGGTCGACGAGTTCCACGGTGCTGTTGTGCTTCAGCAACATGCGGTTGGCCACGTTGGCAATGGTGGGAGCCACGCCTTCGGGCATGCCGCCCACGCATTGCAGCATCTGGTACTGCTGGTTGTGCAGGCCGTTTTGCTCTGCGGCCGCTTGGCTTACGTGCAAGAATCGGCGCAGCTGAAATCGAAATTCAGCCAGGCGCCTGAGATGCGCAACATCGAGCTTGCGGGCGCGCGCGACGGAATCATTTGGCTTTAGTTGCAGGCGCCGCGATTGTGGACGGCGTGAATGTGAGGGAGTACCGTTCATAAATATATCGTATCACGATATGTTTTCCTCGTGCTTTCGCTCGCTCCGATCACGCCCTCCGCGCAGCGGGCTCCCGGCGCTATCATCGATTCGCAGACAGACCCGATTACTCCATCGCTGTAAAGAAGGATCTGAAGATGAATTCGACGCTGAAAGTCGCAGTTTTAGCTTTGTTGTTGCCTGCCAATGCCGGCGCTTTAGTTGCTCAACAGGATTCTTTCAACAACTGGCCGGCAGGGCGATCGCCGCAGGAAGTCGGCAAGACCCTGACCGAGCACTTCGTCGTGAGCCCGCACCAACACAGCCCGGGCACAATCTTTTATGGCGAAGTCGGCACGTGGTACGGCGCGCTCACTTTTGCGGACTTGACCCATAATGCCGATCTGCGCGACCGGCTCGTCAAGCGCTTCGATCCGTTGATGCCTGGTGGCGCCGAGGCTGCTCTCGTCCCCATGCGCGATCACGTCGACGACTCCATTTTCGGCATCGTGCCACTGGAAATCTATATCCAAACCAAGGATAAAAAGTATCTAGATTACGGGCTCACCTTCGCCGATCGGCAATGGGAAAACCCTCAGCCCGACGGCCTTTCGCATGAGACGCGCTTCTGGGTTGACGACATGTATATGCTCACCATCCTGCAACTTGAGGCCTGGCGCGCCACTGGCGACAAAAAGTATCTCGACCGCGGCGCCAACGAAATGGTCGCTTACCTCGACAAACTGCAGCAGCCCAACGGTCTCTTCTATCACGCGCCCGACGTTCCATTTTTCTGGGGCCGCGGCGATGGATGGGTGGCTGCCGGAATGACGGAGATGCTGCGCGAGCTGCCCGCCGATCATCCGCAGCGCGCGCGCATTATGGCCGGCTACAAGCTCATGATGGCTGCGCTCCTTAAATACCAGGCTCCTGACGGCATGTGGCGCCAACTCATCGATCACGACGAGGCGTGGGAAGAATCTTCAGGCTCGGGCATGTTCACCTTCGCGCTCATCACCGGCGTCAAAAACGGCTGGCTCGACGCGGCCACGTACGGCCCGGCCGCGCGCAAGGCATGGATTGCGGTCACCGGCTTCATCGATCAGAACAATGACATGACGAGCGTATGCGAGGGAACCAACAAATTAAACAGCCTCGAGTATTACCTCAACCGCAAGCGCCGAACCGGCGACTTTCACGGTCAGGAGCCGGTGCTATGGGCGGCGTCAGCTCTGCTGCGCTGATCTTGCTGAATGGCTGAATTTCCGCTTTCTTAATCCAGCCGCGCCAGATACGCATTGCCCTCCACAGGCTGCAGATGGCGCGCAATTTCTTCGGCCGTGGCGCGGTCGTCTCCCGGCGGCCGGATGCGCACCCAGAAATTGTTTTCTCCGGGGAACTCAATCACGTTTGCGCCGGGATACGTGTCGAGCAACTGTGCTTTCAGTGCGAGCGCATCATCCTCGTTGTGAAATGCCCCGATCTGCACGCACCATCGCCCTCCGCTATTGATCGGCTTGGGCGTCTCGTACACATCCATGCGCACCAGCGCCATTCCGGCGCGGTAAACGCCCACCGCCTTGGCCGAAGCGATGGTCAGATCGAGCATTCGATCTTCCACAAACGGGCCTCGGTCCGAGATCCGCATGGCGCTCGATTGGCCGGTCTTCAGATTGGTCACCACCACGAGCGATCCCATGGGCAATGTGCGGTGCGCGGCCGTCATCGCATCATTGTCGAAGACCTGTCCATTCGCCGCTCGCCGGCCTTTGTAGGGTGCGGTGTACCACGTCGCATAGCCAACTTCGCTCAGAATCGGCCGGTGCGATGCAACGAATGCAAGATCGTCCTCGCTGATTCCTCCCGGCGGCAACGGCGTCACGGGAATGATTGCCGGAGCCGGCGTTGAAGAGGATGGTGCCGCAGGGACACGCTCGGCCACCGGTGGCAAAGCCTGCGGCGGAGCTACACGAACCTGATTTTGCTTGTGCCCGCAACCGCCAACGCCCAGCAAAATAGCCGCTGCCAACGCCGCGCTCATCACGCCGCGCCAAACGGTACTGCGCCGTGCTGCATCGGCCCAGATTTTTCTTCTCTGTGTTTTTTCTGCGCTCAAGAGCGCGGCTCCCTGTTTGAGCTGTTCGGCCCGTTAGGCGCCTGGCCACCCTGTCGCTCGAAACGATCCGCTAAGTTACGCAGCGTGTCTGCCGCCGTCCGCATGGCTGAAATCGACTCTTTTCTCACCTGCGGCATCACAGCGTCATTTACATATGTAATCGCGTGGCGCAACTCCATCTCGATCAGCTCGACCGCTTCTTCGATCCTTTGGCCCAGCGTGGGCGGACCTCCCCAGCCTGGATGATTCGGTGTGCTCATGATTGAAACCCTTCCTTTGTATCCCTAAATAAATGCGTCACCTGTCCAAAGTCTGACCGCCACAAGGAGCCGCGTCAATGCCCCAGCCCATGTCGGGGACCGCCAAGATTACTATGGACCCAAGCGCACCTCTTTCCCATGAAGACCTTAGATGAGAATTGGACGAGACGCGGCTTATCGCCGCGAGCAAGGCATGCGCGAACTTTCGCGGTGCTCCTGCTCGCATTGGGACTGAGCATCCATACGTGCGAACTCGCCTCCGCGCAGAGCCCGGCCTTCCAAGCTCCACCTGAAAGTCCCGCTTCCGCTCTTCGATCCGCTCCTGAACCACAAAACTCAAAACAACTCAGCGCAATCTCCGACAGCCAAACACCAAATCCATCGTCCGTGCCTCCTCCATCGCAGAAGCCCGCCAAACCGCCTGGACCGCTCGAACCCTGCGCCGTGAAGAACGCAGGCGCATCCATGGCGGCCACCGGCGGCTTGCGCGCCGTCTCTGTTCTCGGCGTGGGCGAGACCACGCGCAATGCGGGCGCGGCGCCGGTCGAGTCAACGGTTTGCCTCGCGCACGTCCCGTTTTTTAACTGGTATGCCCGCTTCGTCACCGGCCCCGAGGTGGTTCGTTTTTCGCCGGAACAAAAACTCCGTCTCGCTCTCGATAACCTGATTAACCCTTTCAACCTCGCCACCATCTTTGGCGAAGCAGGCATCGAAATCGCCGCCAACTCGCATACGTTATATGGTCCCGGCTTGCCCGGCTGGGGCAGATTGTCGGGGGTCAACTTCACCCAGGACATGACCGATCAGTTCTTCGGCACTTTCCTGATTCCCACCATCACGCACACAGATCCGCACTACCATCGCCGTCCCGACCTCAGCATTCCGCGCCGCGCCCTTCATTGTGTCGACCAGATTTTCTGGCAGCGCGCCGACAACGGCGGGCACACACTCAATTACTCCCAAATCGTTGCGCCCATCATCGACATGTCCTTCTCGAACCTCTATGTGCCGGGCCAGCAAACCCATTTCTCCGCCGACGCCGAGCGCTACAGCATCGACCTCGCCACCTCACCCATCGACAACCTGATCACTGAATTCGTACCCTCGATCGCCAGCCACATCCATACACATGTTGTTTTCGTGCAGCGCATCATCAACCGGGTAGCCGTGAATCCTCCGTAGTTTCCGCTCCCTGACGGCTGAATCGATCCGCCGCTCGGATTCGCGACAACCTTCTCCGCTCCGCACCAAGCGCTCACTTCCCGCGCGCAATCATTCTGCTCCGCCTGTTCGGGCCGCAATCCCCCAGCCTCAGGTGACCTTTTTCTTGGAATCTGCGTCCTATCGCAGAAGAAAGAGAGCCTCAACGGCCGCCGCGCTCTTCTCCGTTGTTGTTGCATTTCCGAGCAAGTCGCCGGCTGAGTCCCGATTGGCTCTCTTCAACGACGCTCTTCGCGAACGGGGGCCAGCCAGTTGACCGCTCTTGCGCTTCATTGCCTGCGAAAGCAACTCGGCTTCACACGCCAATCGCCGCGACGATCGCGCACGACATCGATTCTCGTTTCGTGTGTCGCCTTCGCTCTGTTTTTCCCTTCGTTGCTCAGAGCGCAAACTTTCAGCGCTGAGCCGCGCGCCTTTCCCGTCGTCTCTGCTTTGCCCACCGCGCCCGTACCGCAGGATTCGCCTGCGCCGCCGCAAACGCCAACATCGCTGCCAACCCTGGAGCCCTGCACGGTAAAAAACACCGGCGCCACCATGGCGGCCACTGGAGCCATGCGAGCTATGGAAGTGCTCGGCTTTCTCGAGCGCTCGCCTGCCGCAGCCGCCATGCCGTTTATCACGCGAGTCTGCGTGCCGCACATGCCCATCATTAATTGGTATGCGCGATTCCTCACCGGCCCACAGGTCAAGCCGCTCACGCCGCTGGAGAAGGCACATCTCACCGCACACAATCTCATCGACCCCTTCAACCTCATCACCATCGCCGGTATTTCCGCGATCTCAGTCGCCGCCAACTCGCACTCCGCCTACGGCCCAGGCATGAAAGGCTATGGCCGCTACGTCGGCGTCAGCTTCACGCAAGATATGACCGGTGAATTCTTCGGCACCTTTCTCATCCCATCCATCGCTCATCAGGACCCGCACTACCATCGCATGCCCGACGGCTCCATCTCGCGCCGCGTGTTTCACTGCATCGATCAAATTGTGTGGACGCAAGGAGACAACGGCAGAGGCATGGTCAATTACAGCAATCTGGTTGGATTCGCCGTTGAGGGCGCCATCTCGAATCTTTATGTTCCGGGCCAGCGCGACAACCTGCCGTCCTCCGCTTCGCGCTACGCCCTCAGCCTGGCCACCGCGCCCGTCGACAACTTCATCATCGAATTCGTGCCCGACATCGCCCGCCACATCCACATTCAGATCGTGATCTTCCAGCGCATCATCAACCAGGTCTCCATTAACTCGCAGTAGTTCGCCAGGCACCACACCCCAGCGATTACGCAAACAACTCCATCCCGCGGGGTATCGCCCGAGCTAACCCTCGCTCCGCCAATTACTTGCCAAGCCCTGCAACCCCTCGGCGCACCCTCCATTCGCCGCACCCAAATCCCCGTCCAGACCCCATTTACGCCATTCGCTGCACCCTGCTTGGGTTGACCGGCCTTAAGACATACTCTCGTAATGACTTCTTAGCCTCCGGTTTATACCATGGAAACCGCTGGCTCTCAGCCGGGCAACGCCTTCATTCCCGGTGCCTTCAATCCTTAAGAGGAGATTTCGGAATCATGCCCAAAGCCGTCAAGTACGTTGAAAAGGCCGCCGTCTACGCAGCCAGGGGAGCGTGGGTTGTTTTTGAGCGCTTGAACCGCATCAGCCCCAACGCCTCCTTCACGCCCAAGTGGAGCGACAAGCCTCTCCTCAAGAGCTACCAAAAGGAGAAGCCGCCCCTCGGCTGGCCGCGCACCACAGACTCGCTTTGTCCTAAGTGCGTCCCCGAGATTCGCAAGCAGATTCTCGATGGCAAACTGCCCCACGAAGTTCTCCTCAACGAAAAAGTCGGCGAAATCAAGGCCCAGATCATTGAGCGCGACGGCAAGATCCTCATGGTCAAGGATTGCCCCAAGCACGGCCACTTCGAAGACGTCATGTCCATCGACCCCGTCTTCTTCAAGCACCTTGAAGAGAGCTTCCCCGGCCGCGACATGCGCGCCCACGGCAAGGGCGATGAAAAGTTGCACAACCACGGCACCTCGACCGTCACGCACGGGCGCGGATCAGTGCTCACCATCGATCTCACCAACCGCTGCAACATGATGTGCGATCCCTGCTTCATGGACGCCAACCAGGTTGGCTTTGTCCACGAGCTCACATGGGACGAAATCAAGACCATGCTCGACAACGCCATCACCATAAAACCGAAACGTCAGATGAGCGTTCAGTTCTCCGGCGGCGAGCCAACGCTGTCGCCCTACTTCCTTGACGCGGTCGCCTACTCGCGCAAGGTTGGTTACAACTCGGTCCAGGCCGCGTCGAACGGCATTGAATTCGCCAAGTCGAAGGAGCTCTGCCGCGCCGCTGCTGAAGCTGGCCTGCGTTACGTCTACCTCCAGTTCGATGGCATCGGCAACGCTGCCAATTCGCATCGTAAAGTCGGCAACCTGTTCGACGTCAAGCTCCAGGCCATCAACAATCTTCATGAAGCCGGCGTTGAAATCGTGCCCGTCACGACCATCGTCAACGGCATCAACAATGAGCAGGTTGGTCGCATCATCGAGTTCGCGCTCGACAATCCAAAGAAGATCAGCTTCCTCTCATTCCAGCCCGTCAGCTTTACCGGCCGCGACGAAGAGATCACCGACGAGCGCCGCGTGGCCCAGCGCTACACCCTTTCGCACATGGCGCACGACGTCAAGGCGCAGGTCGGAATGGGCGAGCCGGCACGCGACTGGTTCCCCATCAGCTTTATGAGCACCTTCTCTGACTGGGCCGATCTCGTCCACGGGCCCACCGCCGAGTGGGGTCAGCTCTCCTGCGGATGCCATCCCAACTGCGGCATCGGCATGGCTGTGATGATCGACAAGGAAACCAAGGAGTCCGCTCCCGTCACCGCCTTCCTCGACATGGGTCAGGTGGCCAAGGACTTGGCAAAGGTTAATGATGCCGCGCGCGGCAAATTCCTCTCCGTCCTTGGCCTCGCCCTCTCGCTCTTGCGCAACTACGATCCTTTCCAGGCGCCCACTCACTTCAAGATCACCGACATGATGAAGAAGATGGACAAGACCTTCAACGCCACCGGCAAGAACTACGGCAGCGTCAAGGGCGACCGCACCATCGAGGACATTAAGATTCGCCGCCAGGACCGCTGGAACTTCCTCTTCATCGCCGGTATGTGGTTCCAGGATCTCTTCAACTACGACTTCCGCCGCACCGAGCAGTGCATCATTCCCTACGCCACGCAGGAAGGCGAAATCAGCTTCTGCGCGTACAACACCGGCGTGGGATGGCGCAACATCATTGAGAAGATGCACATGACCGCCACCCTCACCAAGTGGTATGAGGAGCACGGCCGTCACGAGATCTTCGCTGGCGGCAAAAAGGTCGCCATGAACCACGTCGGCCATGATCTGAACGTCAACATGGAGCACGCCAACTCCGAGGCCAACCACACCCTCGACAATCTCGGCATCGCCAAGAACGCTCGCGAAGAAAAAATCCGCGCGCGCGACGAAAAGATGAAAGTGGATGCTGAGAACGCCAAGATGGCCAAGCTCTACCGCGAGCACGTCCTCGGCGAGAAGCCGGTCGACGGTCTGGTTTCGCTCAGCGACATCCGGCCCGCGTCGAACAACGCCGCTTCACCCATCAACCGCCGTCCCGAAGTCGAGAAGAAGGAGGAAGGCGAACTCGTCTCCGGCGACTAAACAAGATCCCTCCCTTGGTTCTCTCAAACAGAGCGGGCCGCTCAGCAGCGAACTGAGCGGCCCGTTTTGTCTTTGGCCGCCGCAGAGCGGTGATTGCGCAAAGATTCACTTCCGTATGACTTCCGTCATACCCCCAACGAACCATTCCCACACTTCGCTCCCACGCGCTTTGGCTGTACAATCCCTACATGACGATGCGACCGGCCCGTTACATTGAGCAGGCCGCCTGCGTCTAAGACTACTCAGGTGTGCTGATGACTGTGACCCGCGACAAAAACGAGCCGCGCAAGCTGCCCATGATGCCCATTCGCGACATGGTCATCTTCCCCTATATGATGACGCCCTTCGTCGTGGGCCGCGAGTCCAGTGTCCGCGCCCTCGAAGAAGCTCTAAGCGGCGACCGAAAAATCTTCCTCGCCACACAGCACGACGCCTCCATCGACGAGCCCAAGGCCAAGGACATCTACCAGGTCGGCTCCATCTGCAGCATCGTGCAAAGCGTCAAAATGCCAGACGGCAACATCAAGGTCCTGGTCGAGGGCGTTGAGCGCGCCAAATCCATTGAAGTCACTGACCGCGATGGCTTCTTCGTCGCCACTGTGCGCACCGGCAAGCGTGACTTTGAAGTTACGCCCGCCGCCGAGCAGCTCATGCAGCGCGTGACGACACTTTTTGAGAACTACGTCAAGCTCCAGCAGTCGCTCAACTACGAGACCATCATCGCCAGCGTGCGCATGGATGAACCCGCCAAGCTCTCTGACATCATTGCCCAGAACCTGCAGGTCGGCATCGAGGAAAAGCAGGAACTGCTCGCTATCTTCGATCCCGCCGCGCGCCTCGCCCGCATCGCCGACGTCCTCGACGTTGAAATCGAAAAGCTCGACATCGATCGCAACATCCAGTCCCGCGTCAAGCGCCAGATGGAGCGCGCGCAAAAAGAGTACTACCTCAACGAAAAGATCAAGGCCATCCAGAAGGAACTGGGCCGCGGCGAAAAAAGCGAATTCGATGAGTTGCGCAAGAAAATCGATTCCGCCGGCATGCCCAAGGACGTCCTCGAAAAATGCGTTCAGGAGCTCAAGAAACTCGAGGCCATGCCTCCCATGTCGGCCGAGTCCACCGTCAGCCGCAATTACATTGACTGGCTCCTCGCCGTGCCGTGGAAAAAGCGCTCCAAGGAAACTCGCTCCATCGACTACGCAGAAAAAGTCCTCAACACCGACCACTATGGCCTGGAAAAAATCAAGGAGCGCATCCTCGAATTCCTCGCTGTCCGCCAGTTGGTCAAGAATCCCAAGGGATCCATCCTCTGCTTCGTCGGGCCTCCGGGCGTCGGCAAAACTTCGCTCGGCATGTCCATCGCCAAGGCCACCGGCCGCAAGTTCGTCCGTCTTTCGCTCGGCGGAGTGCGCGACGAAGCTGAGATTCGCGGCCATCGCCGCACTTACATCGGCGCTATGCCCGGCCAGATCATCCAGCACATGAAACGCGCGGGCACCAAGAATCCCGTCTTCCTGCTCGACGAAGTCGACAAGATCTCCTCCGACTTCCGCGGCGATCCGGCCTCAGCGCTGCTTGAAGTTCTCGACCCCGAGCAGAACGTCACCTTCCAGGATCACTACCTCGACGTCGACTATGACCTCTCGCAGGTCCTCTTCGTGGCCACCGCCAACGTGCTTCACACCATTCCGGCCGCCCTGCAGGACCGCATGGAGGTTCTCCGCCTGCAAGGCTACACCGAGCAGGAAAAGCTCGAAATCGCGCGCCAGTATCTCGTCAAAAAGCAGCGCCAGCAGACTGGCCTCAGCGACAAGAACATCGTCTTCAGCGACGACGCCATTCTCGAAATCATCCGCTACTACACGCGCGAGGCAGGCGTCCGCAATCTCGAGCGCGAAATCGGCAACGTCTGCCGCAAGGTGGCCCGCAAGGTCGTCAAGGCCGGCAACAAGCACAAAGAGGAAATCACCGGGCAGAACATCGTCGAATTCCTCGGCGTGCCGAGGTTCCGCGACTCCGAGGTCCACGAAAAGAGCGAAGTCGGCCTCGTCACCGGTCTCGCGTGGACTGAAGTAGGCGGCAGCATCCTCACCACTGAAGTCCAGGTCCTCGACGGCAAGGGCAAGCTCACGATCACCGGCCAGCTCGGCGACGTCATGCAGGAATCGGCACAGGCCGCTCTCGCCTACATCCGCAGCAAGGCGCAGGCTCTCGGCCTCTCGCGCGAGTTCTACCGCAACGTCGATCTCCACCTGCACGTACCGGAAGGCGCCATCCCGAAGGACGGTCCCTCAGCCGGCATCACCATGGCCACCGCCCTCGCCAGCGCCCTCGCCAAAATTCCCGTCCGCCGCGACATAGCCATGACCGGCGAAATCACCCTCCGCGGAAAAGTCCTCGCCATCGGCGGCCTCAAGGAAAAACTCCTCGCCGCTCTTCGCGCCGGAATCTTCGAGACCATCCTTCCCCGCGCCAATGAGAAAGATCTCTCCGAGCTGCCTGACAACATCAAGAACGCCATGAAGCTCCGCTTCGTTGACACCATGGACGAAGTTCTCGCCATCGCTCTCGAGCGTCCTCTGCCCACGCCGTTGCCCGCAGAAGCCGAGAACCTCACCGCCGTTCCCCCTTCCGAAGTCTCTACCAACATCCCCGCTCCACAGTGAGCGCGGCGAGAATGTCCGCCCATCTTGAGTTGTCATATTGAGCGAGCCGCCGCGGCGACGAGTCGAAGGACTGCTGTTGTCTTTCTGATCGCGCGAATGCTGCGGCAGCGCCCGACAACAACTCGCAGAGAGTCCGTAGTCCCTCTGGTCCCTAGTCCCCAAGTCCCCTAGTCCCTAATCCCTGTTTCTCAAGCTTTTCCAGCGCGTCGCACGCCGTTTTCACTCCGTCCTCCCGCGCCACTTCCTCGGCCGCGATCCGTGCCCGCGCTTCATACTCCGGCTCAGCCATCATCGCCCGCACTTTTCGCGCTACGCGCCATGGCTTGTAGCTCGATCGTTGAATCACCCGCGCTACGCCCATCCTGCGCATGCGCCGCGCGTTGTCCGGCTGGTCGTGCGAGTAGGGCATGATGAGCATCGGCCGTCCTGCGCGCAGGCACTGCGCAGTCGTTCCCACGCCGCCCTGGTGCACCGCCAGCGATACGCGCGGGAACAGTTTCGAATACGGCGCATACTCCGCTATGCAAATTGAATCGGGCAGCTCTCCCTGGGGCCGGTTTCTCGCGTCCGCCCCGATCAGCAGCACCGCTCGCACACCTAATTTCTTCGCCGCCTTCGCCGACTGCTCGTAGAAATCTCCCGCCGCCAGCACTGCCGCCGATCCCAACGTAAACACCACCGGTGCCTCGCCCGCCGCCAGAAATTTCTCAAGCTGCTCCGGAAGCGCCGCGTTCCCGGCGTCCGCATCGTAAAAGCAGAATCCCGTGATTAGCGTATGCTCCGGCCAGTCCTTCTGTTCGGTGCCCAGCACGCGCGAAAACAGCGCCAGCACCAGGTACGGCGAGTGTTTCGCGTCGAAGATCGGATTCTTGCCCTTCGGCAATCCCAGCTCACGCCGTAATTCGTAGACTGGCTCCGGCCACTTGCGCGTCACAAAACGCGCCAGCCTCCGCATCGCGCGCCCCATCCCCTTGATCTTGTCCGCACGCGCTAGTCTTGGATATGGCGGCAGCACCGGCGGATCGAACGCCGAGAAAAACGAGAACGGGGCCAGCACATAACTCGCCCACGGAATTCCCGTCACCTCCGCCACAATCGGCCCCGCGTAGTTCAACTCGCCCAGCAACAATAGGTCCGCGCGCGCCGGTTTCGTAGCCGCCTCCAGCAGATCGTCGTACGTCTGCCGCAGCACCGGATACAGAAACTCCCTCAGCCCCGTCTCCGTTCCTTTCTTTACGTCGTAGATCATTTCCACGAGCAGCGTATTTGTGGGGTCGATGTCCGGCCGCAGCGCGTGAAACTCGAGGCCGAGCGGCTCAATCTTCGGCCGGTAGACGTTGGGCAGCGCCATCACCGGCGTGTGTCCGCGCCGCTTCAGCTCTAGCGCAATCGCAATCAGTGGATTGATATCCCCAAACGTTCCAATGTTCGACAGAACAATGCGCAATCGCGGGCTCCCCAACGCGAGATGGTTTGCAACTTTGAGACTAATGCATCAACGTCTCGATTCGCGTGTCGTTCTCGTTTTGGGAGTTGCTTTGGAAGGTTCGAATCTCATGCAATGACGGAAGGGGCGATGGGGCCTTTCCAGCAGCGGAACAACTTTGTTTTGGGTCGACGGAAGGAGCAGGGGCTTTCAGGACCCTGAATTGGGTGCATCAACCATTCGGCCTTTAGGCCTGGAGAAATGGGGCGCTTTCGAAATACCCC
>Ga0326728_10013805_pt1 | contig 17412 bp, 17 predicted proteins | sample MB3enrmetagenome_FD_207602 | JGI IMG/M metagenome (GOLD analysis project Ga0326728, IMG submission 207602) | Lab enriched peat soil microbial communities from McLean, Ithaca, NY, United States - MB31MN | ecosystem: Environmental > Terrestrial > Soil > Wetlands > Peat | place: USA: New York... | reverse complement strand
ATGGGACAATCCCCTTCCCGGCTCGCGAGTACGCTCGCCCCACCTTTCCATTCCTAATCTGGCGCTGCGCGCCGCGCTGATTGACCCGCGGGAGACGGATGCTTTTCGTGTGATCCACGGTGCAAGTGATGGCTGGCCGGGCTGGTACGTCGAGCGGCTCGGTGAGTTTCTGCTTTCGCAATCTGAACAACCGTTGCGTGCTGAACAGCAGGAGGAGTTGGCGCGGCTGGCAAAAATATTTTCCGCGCGCGGGGTGTATCACAAAATTTTGTCGCGGCAGGTGCGCCGTACAACCGCCGCCGAAGCCTCGCCGCAATTGGTCCGGGGCGAAGCCGCGCCAGAGCGGTTTGGAGTTCTGGAGAACGGCGTCCGGTTCGAACTGAGCTTTAACGAGGGCTATTCCACCGGCTTGTTTCTGGACCAGCGCGATAATCGCCGCCGCTTCCTGACCAATCACATCGCCGCTGATTTCGACTTTGGACCTTGGACTGCGGACTTTGGACTTTTGAATTGCTTTGCCTACACCTGCGGCTTCTCGGTTTGTGCGGCCAGGGCCGGCGCGAAAACGACGAGCCTCGATCTTTCGAAAAAATATCTTGCCTGGGGCCGGCGCAATTTTGAGCTGAACGGCCTCGACCCGGCGGCGCACGATTTCATTTACGGTGATGCTTTTGACTGGCTGCGCCGGCTGGCGAAGAAAGGACGCGCGTTCGACGCGGTGGCACTCGACCCGCCGACGTTTTCGCAATCGAAGGAACACGGCGCGTTTCGGGCGGAAAAGGATTACGAGAAACTGGTGGCCGCCGCGCTGCCGCTGGTCAGGCCGGGCGGAATTTTGTTCGCTTCCACAAACGCGGCGGACCGGTCGCCGGAGAAATTCCTCGCGGACGTGGAAAAGGCAATTCACGCCTCGCGCCGGAAAATTTTGCAGCGGCACTTTGTCCCGCAACCGCCGGATTTCCCCATCAGCCGAGCCGAACCGGCGTATTTGAAAACGGTGTGGCTGCAGATCAGCTGATGGCAGGGGCTATTGCCTCTCCCGATTCGCCCGGTTTCGCCTGGCGTTGGATTCGACGAAATACATTCCCAACAGCCCTTGCCCGTTGTTTGATTTAGGGCGGGACCGGATACGGTTGAACGCAAATTCGAGAAAGCTGATGAAGCGGGACAGCAATTTGTACATCGGTGGGAAGTGTGAGGTCGGTGAGTTTCGGGTCAATCAAAAAATGTTTGAGGCCGGCTTAATTGAAAAAGCGGCGTGGCGCTGCGCTTCCCGCCGCACTCCAGGATTTTGAATTCAGTGCGTTGAATTTCCGAACAGCGCCTCGTGCAGGCCGGGCATGGGCTGGTTGTTTTTCTTGTCCCAATAACGGAAGGCCGCGCTCCAGTCCCACAACGCCCAGCCGAGTTTCTGTTCGTCGAGCGCCTGCCGGAATGCGGCGAGGAACCGGGCGCGCGACTGCGGGTCAACGGTGCTGTAACAGCCAAATTCGCCCACATGCACCGGTCGGCCATAATAATCCGACCAGGCGCGCGCCAGCTTCAGCTTGTCCGTGAACGCCGACGGTCCGCACGGATTCCGGTCGGCCGGCAGCGTGTTGTAGCGCTGAATCCAATCCAAGACCCACGGATTCAGTTTGAGCGACGGGTCGGGCACGAGCGGTTGGGCGGGCGGACCGGGAAACCGAATGCCGGTCACTTTGGTGTCCGGCCCGGCCCACGTCGCGCCCTGATGCGTGAAGTAAAACGGGTCGTAGCAATGCACGGACACGATCAAATTGTCGTCGGGCGGCAGTACCAGATTTTTCAATTCGTTTATGCTGCCCCAGTGACCCGGCTCGACGAAAAGGGTGCGCTGCGGATTTGTCCGGCGGATTTCTGCGATGGCGGACACGTAAATCGGGTTCATCACGGCGGTGGTGGCGTTATCGCGCGGTTCGTTCAACAATTCGAAGGCGAGTCTATCGGGGAATTTCGCATAGTGCGCGGCAACCTGCCGCCAGATGGCGAGGAATTTGTCCGTCTGCGCCGCCGGATTGGTCGTGAATTCGTTGAAGTGGTGGATGTTGATGAGGACGGCGAGGTGGCTGGCCAGCGCATTGGTGACGACGAAATCCACCCGGCCGAAAAACTCCGGTGATATCGTATAATCCGGCGCCGGTCCGGTGTAATGGTGCCAGCCCACCGGTACGCGCACATGATCGAAGCCCTGGGCGCGCATGAGCGGGAATTCATCGGCCGAGCAGGTCACACCCCAATACTGGCCCGGCGGCGCTTCGAGATAATTGCCGAGGTTGACGCCGTGCCTGAACCGTTTGGTGGATTGGTAGGCGGGCGAACTGGCGTTCGTGAGCGGTTTCATCTCCGGCGGATTGGGCGGGACAAAACTCGTGGCCTCGGCGCCAAAGCCGGCGACGGGCCGGAGGCACAGCGCCAGCGCAGCCAGAATCGGGAGGAAGGAAGATTTCATTCTTGAAATAATTCGCGACGTTATGATCGACTTGAAATTTGGAGCGGGTGAAGGGAATCGAATCCGCTCAGTACAGGTCTCCCATTTTACGCAAAACTCACCCCAAACCGCATTTTTATTGAGGATAATCGAAGTGTGGAATTTTGTCCATCACGAACCAAACCGCACGAACCCGAAAAAAAGTTGTCAGCATTTGTCAGCATTAGCTTCCAGGTTCACACGGTTTCCATTTTGGCGTTAACGAAGATGCGGCGATGAGAAAAGCCGATGATTTTGGTGTTGAGTCTGCCGCAGAATGATGTTAGCAGACGACTGTATCCGTGCGTCCAAGGGGCTGCGCACGCCCAGTCCCGGCGTGGACATGACGTGGGTGTAATCATCGTGGTGGTCAGTTCCTTGTGTCCGAGCAGTTGCTGGACGGTGCGGATGTCGTAACCGGCTTCCAACAAATGGGTGGCAAACGAATGCCGCAGCGTGTGACAACTGATGCGTTTGGGAATAGCTGCAACACGGACGGCATCCTGCATGACCCGTTGCAGAGTGGCTTCATGGACGTAATGGCGGCGGATGATCCCATCCCTTGGATCGCGGCAAAGCTTATCGGCAGGAAACACATACTGCCAAATCCACTGGCGATTGGCGTTGGGATACTTGCGCGACAAGGCATAGGGGAGGTAAACGGCTCCCAAATTCAGAGCCAAGTCCCGGTCATGAAAGAACTTGGCCCGCTGGAGTTGATGTTGCAGGGGTTCCTTGAGGGACTGGGGCAGCATGGTCACCCGATCCTTGAAGCCCTTGCCTTCGCGGACGATGATTTGGTTCCGGTTAAAATCAATGTCACCCACCCTGAGCCGCAACCCTTCGAGCAACCGCATACCGGTGCCGTAGAGCAATTGGCCGATCAACTGATATTTCAGAGGCATGGAAGCCAGCAAATGATCCACTTCATCCGGGGTCAGGACAATAGGGATGCGTGCCGGGCGGGTTGGGCGGGCAAAATTGCCGAGGTTGCCCAATTCGAGATGCAGGATTTCACGATACAGGAAGACCAAGGCGTTGAGGGCCTGTTTCTGGGTGGAAACGGCGACGTTCTGTTTTTCCGCTAAATGAGACAGAAACGCTTTGACCTCGGTTGGGGAGATGTCACGCGGATGGCGCTTGTGGTAAAAGAAGATGAACCGGCGAATCCAAAACCAGTAGGAGGATTCGGTGGTCAGGGCCATGTGTCTGAGGCGCATCACTTGACGGAGTTGGTCACGAAGTCTAAGCTTTGGGTCAGGAAATATCTGGGCTGGAATGCCTGCGGCCTTTTGCGTTTCAATAATAGGGTTCATTTTATGGTTTAAGTTGTTGCGGATAAATAACCTAACCTATGAAAAAGAGTCAAAATGAGAAATTGGATACATCTCATTTTCGTGATTTAATAACTTGTTAGGCTTCCGAGCGCACTATTATGAAATCGAGACAGCTCGCAAACGTGCTTATTAAGATGGTGGGACTTTTGGGGTGTCTTTATTCCATTCCGAATTTCATCGGCAGCATTCTTTTTGGATTGGAGACCCGAGGTTTGAATGCAGGCGTTTCAAACATGCAGATTTTTTCTTCTTCGATTGGCATTGGTCTGATCGCAGTATGCAGCGTGCTTTTGATAGCTTTAAGCCAGAGGATTGCAGTATGGCTGTTTAAGGACGATGAGTGATTTATCGAAGCCTAACAAATCGCTGCAGGCAACAGCCGCTGCCCCCGCCAGTTGCGATTGATTTATGAATTTGTTCGGCATACTTTCGTTTCCACGTCCTGCTCAGCGGCTGTGCCTGAGCTCTGGACGTTAGACCACACCGAGCTCGCATCACTATGAAAGCCCAGTAGGAGCTTTCGACATTCCGCAGGACTGAAAACGCGAATTTCTCGTGGGATGGTAGCGGGCCTTGTGATTGCCGTTACTCCTGGATGGTCCCGATGGACGTAATTCCGACGCCGTGCGAAGTTGAAAAGCGTTCCAATACAATCAATTAAATTTTTCCGGTAGCGGCCTTTCGCGCCCGTTTTGTCCAGGTATTTTTCAATATCCTCCCAGTTGACGGACGAAATCGGACATTTGAAAGCCTGAGCAAAATGCCCCAAGCGCGTTCGTAGGTCTCGAATGTAAGCTGCTGATTTCCCATTCTTCACGCGGTCGTTGACCAAGTCCTGAACAACCTCTCCTACGGTTTTCTGGACTATTTTTGTTCGATGTTCCACATAAAGCCGGGCCGCATCCGTCAACGAGGCGGTTCCTAGGACGGCACGTGCTTCAGCAGCGTCCTTCGTGAGAATGTCCAGGTCCAGGCCGGTGGTCCGAGCGATTTCCAATGCCCGCTCGTAGATTAACCTCTGCCGACCGCTGAGCAAAAGCCCTGGCATGACGCCGCTGTCGATTTTGCAGCGAAGCTTTCGTGCTTCCGCCTCAGCAGTTGAGCGGTTTGGAAAAACTCGACGTTGGCGTTTTCCAAATTCATCGTAATAGCTGAGGGTGTGATAATCCCGGTCCTTGTTGGGCGTGTAATGGACCCGGATCGACCGCCTCGGCTTCAACTCAAGCGGCGTAAACTTTTTTTCTTTGCTGTTGACCGACTCTGACATGCCCAGAATAACCAAATTCGTGGCGGTCTTCCGGGGAGTTTTGTCAGCAAATTGTCAGCAAAGGACTACCACTCGGTACCGATGTGCAGAATATGCCCGTAAATAAAGGAGAAATGAGTGGAGCGGGTGAAGGGAATCGAACCCTCATCTCGTTTCCGCAAGGCGGACGATAGCAATATAAGGCAATAATTACAGGGTGAAACGCTCTTGACATAGGTGGACGTTAGCAGTAAAATTAGCAGCACTATGGCAAGCATACATCGTCGCCCTGATTCTCAATACTGGCACGCGGCTTATTTTGGACCGGATGGCCGCCGGATTCTCCGCAGCACCAAACAGCAAGACCGCCAATCCGCCTTGGCCGTGGCGATGGAATACGAGCGGGCGTCCAAACTCGCACGGCGCGGGGAACTGGTGGAAGCCCAGGCCCGCGAAGTCCTGAAGGACATAATGAAGCGGGCGGACATGGGCGAAACCCTGCAAACCGTGTCCATCAAATCGCATTTCGACACTTGGCTTGAAAGCAAGTGTGCGCGCAAGTCCAAAGGCACGGGGGAACGCTACGGCGTGGCCGTGGAAGATTTCCTAAAGACGCTGGGCAAGCGTGCCAACAAAAACCTTACCAGCCTCACAGCGGCGGACGTGCAACGCTTTTTAGATCATCGCACGGCCAAGGGGCTTGCACCCAAAACCGTCAACGTGGACGTGAAGATCATTCGCGGGGCATTGAACGCGGCCCGGCGGCAAGGTTTGATTCCTACCAATCCCGCCGAAGCCGTGGAACTGCCCGAAGCCGTCGGCATGGAACGCGGGACATTCACCCCGGCGGAAGTGAAGATGCTAGTGGACAAGGCGGAAGGCGAATGGAAGCTGTTAATCATGCTCGCCTATTTCACCGGGGCGCGGCTTTCCGATTGCTGCCGGATGCAATGGGAAGGCGTGGACTTGACCGAAGAAACCCTGACTTACACGCAAGCCAAGACCGGCGCGAAAGTGACCACCCCGCTTCACCCTGACTTGCTGACGCGATTGAACAAGCTGGCGGGGACAGACAAGCCGGAAGTGTTCATCCTGCCGCACATGGCGAATTTGCGGCCCGGTGGCCGGCACGGGCTTTCCGAAACCTTCAAAAAAATCATGCGGAAGGCGGGTGTGGATTCGCAGACGGTGAAGGGTGCGGGCAATCAGATGTTTTCCCGCCGTTCATTCCACGCCTTGCGCCACAGCTTCACATCCGCGCTGGCCAATCAAAACGTGTCGTCTGAATTGCGGATGAAACTCACCGGCCACAAAACGGAAGGCGAGCATCGCAAATACACGCATCACGAAATAGACAATCTCCGCGCCGCCGTCAAAAAAATCCCGTCCCTTGGTTTAAAGTAAAACGCCCGCGAACGAAATTGACATTTCTGATGGTTTGGACAATTACTGCCACGAAGGGTAAACCAGAAAGGCAGACCATGATTGCCAAATGCCAGTGCCAACATTGCGGGCAAAAGTTTGAGGTTAATATTGAGGATGAGGGGCGGACTGCGTTTTGCCCGCAATGTGGAAAAGAAACGGCGTTATCCGTTCCACCACCGCGTCCTGCATTCACACCATCTGGAAAGATTAAATACGGTTGGATTTATCTTCTTTCAGCCATTGCCGTTGTGATTATTTGCACTTTTCTTTTTGCCGGCCCGATTGGCAATGTCGTGGACAAAATTTCCCCGCCGCCTGAAAGCAGCGCCGGCACCGATTCAAAAAACAATTCTCCAGTTGTCTCGATTTCAGATGTAAAGGCCGAAATGCCGGATTACGGCGGAATGGACATCGTTGGCTGCATAAAAAACCTCACCACCGGGCCGCTGGACTCCGTTTCAGTGAATTACAGCATCTTCGACGACAATGGAAACAAGGTGGACGACTCAATAGATTTCATCAGCAAAATCGGCGCGGGTGAAACTTGGAAATTCAAGGTGATTTCCCTGAAAGACGGCGGCAAAACCTACCGCTTGGAAGGCATCACAACCATTGTTGGCCGCGCTCAATACCAGCTCCGATTCAAAGAGGAGCCGTAATCCGCCGACAACCGCGCCATGAACCTGCCGCCGTGAAAAAAATCCCGTCGCTTGGCTGATTTCAATTCCCGCTTGCCGGACATTATCAAACGCAGTTGACATCTATAACGTCAAGCGTTATAGTCTCCTCACATGATACGCAGCTTTGCCTGCCACGAAACTGAAAAGCTGTTCAACGATGAATCTTCGCGCCGGTTGCCGGTGCAGATTCAGCGCGTGGCGCGGCGGAAATTGCTGGTGCTCCATCAGGCGCGCAGTCTGAATGATTTGCGCGTCCCTTATGGCAACCACCTGGAAGCGTTGAAAGACGACCGCAAGGGGCAGCACAGCATCCGTGTGAACGATCAATGGCGGATTTGCTTCCGCTGGCACGGTCAAGATGCGTTGGACGTGGAAATTGTGGACTACCACTGAAAATTATGAAAACGAACAAACTGCCGCCGATTCATCCGGGCGAAATTCTCCGCGAAGAATTTATGAAGCCGCGCGACCTCTCGCAAAACGCGCTGGCGCGGGCGTTGAACGTCCCGCCGCGCCGGATCAATGAAATCGTTCTGGAAAAGCGCGGCATCACGGCGGACACGGCCTTGCGGCTGGCGCGGTTTTTTGGCACCAGCGCGGAACTGTGGACGGGCTTGCAGGCCGATTACGATTTGCGCCAGGCGCGTCACGAAAAGGCGCGAGCCATTGAACGCGACGTGGAGCCGCTGGCTGCGTTGCAACCGGCAATGGCGTGAATCATGGTGTGCAACCCGTGAAAACGAAACTCACACAACGGCGGATCAAGGCGCGCAAAGCGTCCGCGTGCGGCCTGTGCAAGCCGTGGAAGCAAGGCTGGGCTGACAAGAAAACCGTGCGCGACATCCGGCACGCGCAACGCGCCCAACAGCAATTCCATGAAGTTGGATTCTGACAATTCACCGCCCCTTGCCGCCGGGGAAAGCCTCAATAGCTATTGCGCCAAGACGCTGGTGAAGGTGTAACATCATCCTCTGTCTCGGCCCCTGATTTTTGTGAGTGAGTTTGAATTTCCAAAATCAACGCCGCCACGTTTTGCTTTACCAGGTCACGAATGGATGCCTATCCAATGGCAGAATTTCGACAGGGACGGCGAGATTCGGATCAAGGGCGAATGGAGACTGGTTAGAAAAATTAAATTTGTGCCGACTGCGGAGCAGGCAAAACAGAATCTTAAACGTCCCGCCAAAGAGCGCGTGAAACCCCTCGTGAAACCTTTACCGTGGCGCTTGTCGAAAATCGCGGTGGACGCAGCCAGCGTCAGCGATGTAATACGAAATCTGGCCGACCTTGTTAAACGCGGACTTGCCGAGCAGCAGTCAGCCAAGGATCGAACCAACAAGCTGCCAAAATTTTTAAGAAAAAAGCCCGGCGCAACCATGAAGGAGATACGGGACGCCGCTGGACTTCTTCATTATCTTGTCAGTCTTGGTTGTAACAGCCTGATGGAAATTGCTAAAACGAATCCAGAAATTATCCAGCCATTAGCGCGTAAAGAAGTATCATGGCCGTTGATGATGTCGCGGCATCCGGGATACTCGGTGAAGCACATAATATTTCTCGAATCTCTGAAACAAGGCGATGATGCCTACTACGACATCCATCAAACATCACGCGATGGCACGCAACGTATGGCTGTTGAAAAAGGAACAAGAAAAATTGCCGAAAAACTTTATCTCTGTTTACTGGTCGAATGGGAACAGACTCAAGAGAAACTAGACGGGAAGCAAGTCGCGCGGTTTTGTGACGACAAGAAAATTTCTACTGCGTGGTGGAAAGTTGCGGAATCAAGACTTTTGGAAGCCTATCCCCAACCTCACGAAATTCCCGAACTCGCACGGATAGCTGCCCCATCGAGAAAATATCCGTCGGATAAGAACGCCGATATTCGGCGCAGACTCAAAGCGGCTTTTTTAGGACTGGCAAAAAACCAAGATGAACTGGCAAAACTCGCCAACGATCCCGCTGTTTAATAACGTCTCGAATACTCTCACCCCCTGACAAATTTGAGGTGAGAGTGCGCCAAGTGGGAAACTTCATGTGCGCGGAAGTCAGGTAACAAAATTGACTTCCCGCCATTGAAGATATGGGAAAAAATAAAACTGGCAATTCTGCCCCGGCCACCAGCCCGGCTACGCTGGTTCAAACCACAAGGCCCGTGCCGCCCAAGGCGCGGGAACTACTTCAGGATCAATCCAACGGCTTGCCCGTCTGGATAAGGCCACCAAAACATGGCGTGGAATTTTATTCCGGCCTGTCGCGTGCCAAACTTTATGAGCTGGGCGGCAAGGGGCGAATTGAAACCCGTTCCATCCGCGAACCGGGTGCAATCAAAGGAACAAGATTGTTTTTGCTTTCCAGCATCTTGGATTTTATCGCCAAGTGTGAACAGGCTGCCGAGACGCCACGCGAGGCCAAGGCGACCTCACGAAACCAGTCGAGCAATGGGGTGCGGCTGAGTTGCGTGCCGAACTGATGCGCCGCAATGCGCTGCCCAAATTGCCAGTGCTGAACGGGGCGAAAGGAGCTGTTTGTGACTCGTGAACTTCCACCATTCCTTCAAGATTTGCTGGCCGCTGTGCCGCGTGCCGGGAATGGTGTTCACGCCTGGCTGTTTCAGGTTGCCCGGCAACTTCATGCGCATTTACCCGCCGTGGAGATTGTCGCCCTGCTGGAATGCCGGGCGCAAGGTTGCGGGCGGCACGTCAGCCACAAAGAGATTGAAGATGCTGTGAAAAATGCGCTGGCGTGTGCGTGGCATCCGTCTGGCAATGCTTCGCCGATGCAGCCTACCGCCAAATGGCCGGGTGTGAACCAAGAGCAACGCGCCGCGATTCTGCGCGACAATGGCGGACTGGCAGACCTTTGGGAATTTTCGCATCCGCGAATTGAGGACAACGGGCAACACACAGAAAAAATCATTGACCAGCTATTTCCCGGCAATCCGCTTCTGTGCTGTGGCAAGTCAAATTCCGATTTCAACACGAAGCCGCGCGAAGATTGGCGCGGGAAAATGTCCATGCTGGCCTTAATCGTGCCATCGCCTATGTCGGCAGTCAGCGGCACAACCAAAGACGGCAAAGAATCGAAACACACGCTCGCCAACACCGGGGCGCGGCGGTTTTTGATTTGCGAATTTGACACCGGCACGACCGATGAACACGCCGCATTGCTGGTTCACCTGGGCGGATACGCGCCGCTGGTTTGTGCGGTTCACAGTGGCGGGAAATCACTTCATGGCTGGTTCTACGTTCACGGTCAGCCGGACGTGAAGGTTGAAAAGTTTTTCCGCTACGCCGTTTCGCTTGGCGCGGATCGGGCGACATGGACGCGCTCGCAATTCGTGCGGATGCCGGACGGGACGCGAGACAACGGGAAGCCTCAAACAGTTTTCTTCGTGAATTTCAAACCATTGGAGGCCAAACAATGAACGCACCGCTCGACACAAACGAAATGCGAGACACGCCGGACGTGGACACGGAAACAAAACTTGCCAAGCCGATGATAGAATTTTTCACACCGTCGGAACTGTCCGCTTTCACACCGCCGGAAGGATTCAAACTTGTAGGCGATTATCACATTCAAAAGGCTGCGCCGTTTGTGATTGGCGGTCCACCTGGCGTCGGCAAGAGCCGTGGCGCTGTTGCGCTGGCCATCGCGGGCGCGACAGTCGCCGATTGGTTTGGCCTCAAGGTGCATCGCCCGTTCAAGACGATGATTGTCCAAGCGGAGAACGGCCGCGTGCGTCTGAAAAATGAATTTGCCGACTTGGATTGTGTCACGCTCGATGAATTTGTGCGCGTGTGTTCACCGCCGCCGTTTGGATTCGCTTTCGACAAGCTGGCCTTTTGCGACCTGCTCCGGCGCGAGATTGATAATTTTCAGCCCGATATTTTCATTCTTGATCCATTCAACCGGCTGGCACGGGATGACAAGGCCAAAGATTACGCGCAGGCATTTGAAGAATTGCTGGCTGTGTTGCCAAATGGTGACGACGCCCCAGCTTTGGGCATCGTGGCACACACCCGCAAACCGCGAGCGGACGAACGCGCCAACGGACGGGCATTGCTCAATTTGCTGGCGGGCAGCTATGTCATTGGCAGCGTGCCGCGCGCCGTTTTCATCATGCAAGCGGCCAGCGATGATACGACAGACAACCGCATCGTGTGGACGTGCTGCAAAAACAATGACGGCGAACTCGGCAAACGCTCGGCATGGGAACGGCGGAATGGCCTCTTTGTACCAGCCAATGATTTTGACTGGAAAACCTTTGATGGCGACGGCGAGAAACGGCGCACGGTGAGCCTTGACGACTTGGACACGCTTTTTGAAGGCGGCCAGCGGCAACTGACACGGAACAACGCCGTTGAACTACTCATGGAGCAAACGCACTTGGCAAAGACGGCCTGTTACCAAGCATTGAAGGCAGACGGGAAATTCAGCCAGAACTTAAACGAACAAGATGGACTGCTCAATTTCAAGCCGTGAACACTTTCCGTCCGCCAAACGCCCTAGAGATTTGGCGGAACGGAAATTCTTCCGCGAATCATTCCGCGAAAATTCCGCGAACGGTTGGCGGAAATATACAACCGGGAGAAGCGGGGATGCGCGAAAGGTGTAGCACAATGGGCATGGAACAAAGAGGCAGCCGGTTCTACTACTACGAAAAACGCCGGGAAGGGCGACGGGTGGTTTCCACCTACATCGGCGGCGGTGCGTTGGCGGGCATGGCCGCAGAAATGAGCGCCGAAACCAGACAGGAGCGCGAACAGCAACGCCAGCAAGAGAGGAAGTTACGTTATGAACAACAGCAACTTGACCGACAGTTTGACGAACAAGCCAGAATCATTGCCACAACCACCGACCAACGCCTCCGGCTCGCCGGTTTCCACAAACACAAAGGGCAATGGCGAAAAAGGCGAATTGGCGACAAGTGATGGCAAGAGGGGGCAAGTTCTCGCCCCAAAGCAAGAAGCCATCAAACTTCTTGAGAAGTTACTCAAGCAGAAAAACCCCAGCACCGAAAACCTTAATCATCTACACAACCTGATCGTCTCAACACCTGACGCTTGGTGGTTGGCGAGCATCGGAATGCTTCCATGCTGGTCGTCGGTCATTGACAAGACGAGTTCCGGCGTGGCCAATGAGCTTCTGCGGGCGGAGATGGACATTTTGAAGAAGAAAATGGACTACGATAGTTCGTCTGCATTGGAGCAGATGCACATAGACCATGTTCTTACGGCGCAGTTGCGGTTGCGTAATGCGGAACAAAATTACAACAACAAAATTTTGAGCGGGGATGGCTTCAGCCTTGAGGTAGGGCGGTTCTGGCAGGATTATTTAGAATCGGCGCAGCTTCGTTTTCAGAGAGCGAGTGAGTCGTTGGCTAAAATCCGCCGACTCGCCCGAATGACGCCTGCTTTGCAGATCAACATTGCACAAGCGGGTAGCAAACAGGTCAATGTTCAAGGCGATACACCTGCCAGCGGGGACATCCGGCGGGCGGTTCCCGACACGGCGGAGGCCATGTAGCACTTGCCAGTCTGCTCAAATGAACTAATCTGCCGACATGAAACCGATTCGGTTTGTCTCGGCGCAAATCGCTGCGTTGGCAATTTTTGCTTCGGCATATTTTTACTGCTCTTCATGTTTTGCTCAATCTGATCCTCTTAACTCGTGGACGTTGACTTGGTCGGGTGCAAGTGATCCTTTGGTTAATGAGGTGTTTAGTATCGCTTACGGGAATGGAATGTTTGTTGCCGTGGGAAATGGAGCACGACTAGTTTCATATGATGGGGTTAATTGGACAACTTATGTTGCACCGCCAATAATTAACGGTGGGGCACTTTTTGGTGTAACACAATATGATCCAGGTATCATTTACGGCGCAGGAATGTTTCTCACATTTGGAACAAATATTCAAAATAAGGCAAATTACATCCTTAAATCAACAAACGGGATATCATGGACGACAATTTATTCATCGTCCAATGCCCTTATTGCCGCAGCGTATGGAAACAATACTTGGGTATTTATTGGCCCCAATGAGATCGTTGCCGCTTCGATGACATCTTCAAACTGGAATTGGACACAATTTCAGCCCGGCTTTTCTCCTAGCTCCATCGCTTATGGAAACGGAACATTCGTGATTGCCGCCTACTGGTCCGGCGTTCAGAGTATAATTTTGTCATCAACTGATGGAATCGTTTGGAATTATGATTCCACTTTGCCCTTAGGATATCCCTCAGGAACTTACGTGCCTATGATTGCTTATGGCAATGGTGTGTTCGTGGCAAGTGGTGAAAACGACAAAGCCAATCCCGTTATTGATGAAGTTTTTGTTTCCAGTAACCTTATGCTGTGGACTACAAACATAATTTGCAGCACTCCTTCCGAAACTTACTTCCATCCAATAAACTATGGGGGTAATCAATTTATAGGAGAATATGGAACTAGTATTTGGACAAGCATAAACGCGGTTGATTGGACAAATCGGTTCCCCATATCTTACGATCCATTGGTGTTTTTTACATACGGCGCAGGAACTTTTCTCATGGTTAGTAATTATGAGCAAAACATCTACCAATCAGGCGTTTTTGGACCACAATCGAATTCGCCTGCTACCACTTTGACCATTTCCACATACCCCGGCGTGACAATTAATGGGTCGGCTGGCGCGGTCTATCAAATTCAGTCCACCACCAATCTTAATTCCACATGGCAACCGCTCACAAATCTCATGTTGCCTTTCAGCCCTTACATTTGGGTTGATACCAGTTCGCCCGCTGTCGGCCAAAAGTTTTATCGGTCAGTTCAATTGCAATGACTGGGCGACGATGGTGTGCCAAGTGCAAGTCACATCATCATCGCAAAGCAGTTCTCCGGGCGCAGAATCATAGAGGCAAAATCCCCGGAGCCGGGCGGCGGGTGCAATGTGGAGCGCAGAGGGCAACGGGACGAGCAAGACATTGACGCGCCGACCGGCGACACACAATAGGCCTCTGATTCACGCGCACGACTCCACGCCACGCGGACTGTCTGCGGACATTTTGCGGACTTGTGATGGCCAGCCTGTGGACTGTCCGGGGACTTTTGCGGCCATCAACGCGGACACGGCGCGGACACTTGCGGGGACACGGACTGGACATGGGCGCGGACATGGGCGCGGACATCCAGCCGGACATGGCGCGGACATTCCGCGTCCTTTTCACGACCATTTCGCGGACAAAAAATCCTTCACTGGCGAAGGGGTAGGGCTTGCCTGTGAAATAATGGGGTTAAACATGATGAGAAATGGACGGCTTCTCCGATTGCAGTAATTCCTCCTGCCAGCTTTTCAGTTGCGCGGCGACGGTCTCAATCCGGGTGGTTTGCTCAATGGTTTGTGATTCAATCCGTGCGGAGAAATTGTCATCCAGACGTGACTCCGGCATCTGTGTAAAAGAGTATGCGGCTTGTTCGTTGAGGCGTTCGGCAAGTTTGTTCAGCACATTCCGGGCGTGCGAATTTGCAGCAACTGCAAAAAATGCGTGATCGGTTCTGTTAGTGTCGCGTCATGGTCACGGCCAAAATGCCAGACAACCTGAAGAACGCACCGTCCCGCGCCTCAGAACTTGCCAGCGACCGGGACGGCAATTTGCCGGTATGGGTGAGGGCGCCAAAGAGTGGGCATGAGTTTTATTCCGGCTGTTCACGCCCGAAGCTCTACGAATGGGCGGCAAAAGGCTTTATCCGCTCCGTGTCCATCCGTGAACCGGGCCGCGTCAAGGGCGTCCGGCTTTTTCACCTGGCCAGCATCTTGGCGTTTTTTGAACGATGCGAGGCTGGTGCTTTCACGGAAGAAACAAATCGGCAGACACATTGAAATGCTTCGCCAGCGTGCCTACGCGCCTGCCTGCCGCGCTGGAAACAGGGGAATGACAACTTCACCGCGCACTCGCGCCGGAAAGCCGTAAAATCGAGTCCTGACATCCGCAAACATAGCTGGACATGTTAGCAGTTAGTGTTAGCAGTAGCGCATTTTTGAAAACCTAAAAACTCACAAAACAATTGATTTCATTGAGTGAAATCAAGATTGGAGCGGGTGAAGGGAATCGAACCCTCATCTCAGGCTTGGGAAGCCCGCATTCTACCACTGAACCACACCCGCTTACGCTGCGCTTCAGCGCGGCAAGCCCGCCTCTTTCACCGAGTCTGTTGGCGCTACGGCCTATCAGGTCGTACCCCACCGGGGAAGACCGGCGGGCCGGCCCGCTTTCGCCAAACGTGTGTCGGTGCGTCCGATGCGGCAAACCCGCATTGAAGCTGCTATTTTTTACCAGACTGGTTGGCGGCTGGCAACTGGTTTGAAGAACCCATTTGGACAGGTTGCCGGCACAATGCACCAAAGAAATCGAGCCGCAGGCTCGACGCTACAACGCATGGTCACGATTCCACGACAAGTTTTTTGATGGCGTCGCGCAAGCGGTCTTCAATCAAAAGCTGGCGCTCGGCGGACAGGATTTTGCCGCCGCCGGCTTCCTGCAAATAGAACGTGTCAATGGCCGCGCCGCGTTCGGTGACGATGCGGGCGGCGGATATGTCCAGTTCGAGTTCGGTGAACGTTTGCGAAATCGCATAAAGCAGGCCAAGCCGGTCCTCAGTTTCGATTTCCACCAGCGTGCGCGTGTCGGAAACCGCGTTGTCGAAATGAATCTGCGTGGCCAGATGCTCGCCGGCGTAGGCCTGATAAACCGGGTGGCGGTTGATTTCGCGCGCGATGAGCGCCGAGAGGTCGATGTCCTCGCCATTCAAAACCCGGCCGAGCAACGCGGTGAATTTGTCCTGGCGTTCGCGGAGCGCGAGGTTGCCGGTCTGGACGTCGTTGATGAAAAATTTGTCGAGCACCACGCCGTCGGTGCGCGTGAAGATTTGCGCGCTGAGAATGTTCAGGCCCACGGCGCTGAACGAGCCGGCAATTTTGCTGAACAGCCCGGCGCGGTCCCAGGTGCAAACTTTGACGAGGTTGTAGCCGCGGTCAGGCTCGTCCTGCCAGGCCGTGGCCGGCGTCAACACGCGGCTCTCCTCCAGAATTTGCCGATGCATGAAGCGATGCGCCAATTCGAGATCCTTGTCGATTTCCCGGGCCGTGTGAATTTCAAAGTAACGCTGCGGCAGCGTGGAAAAATGGGCGTTGATCTCCTCGTTGGTGATCGATTTGGGCGCCAGGACGCGGACTTCCTGTAACAGGGATTCGCGCTGGATTTGCGAAGCGCGCACGAATTCCGTGCCGCCGGCGAGCAGTGTCATCGCGCGGTCGTGCAGTTGCCAGAGCAGCACGTCCTTGAAGCCGTTCCATAGCTTGTCGCTCGTGCCCTGGGAATCCGCGAACGTCAGCACCGTCAGCAGATTCAGCGCCTCGGGCGTTTGGATTTGCCGGGCGAACTGGCGGATGACGGCGGGGTCGTCGAGATCGCGCCGCTGGGAGACACTGGCCATGAGCAGGTGATTTTCAATGATGATGTGCAGCAGTTGGGACGCCGGGCCATCCAGCCGCAGCCGTTTCGCAGCGCGCAGGGCCATCGCCGCGCTGACTTCGGCGTGCCGGCCTTTTTTGTGGTGTTCGGACTTGCCGACGTCGTGCAGCAGCAGCGCGAGGTAGAGCAGGCCGGGCCGTTCCAGACTTTGCAGCAGCGGCTCATAATGTTTATACAGCGCGTCCTGGGCCTCCCAGATCCGGTCCACCTGCTCCAGACAGACCAGCGTGTGTTCGTCGGCGGCGTATTGATGGTAAAATTCGTGTTGCACCAGACAGGTGAGCCGCCCGAACTCCGGAATGTATTTGCCGAGCAAATTCACCTCGTGCATGGCGCGCAGGATCGGTGCGACACTGCCGCGACGTTCGAGGATGGTCAGAAACGTCTCGCGCACGTGCGCGTCGTTCAAAAAATGGTGGTCCACCAGCGAAAGCTGGTTCCGGATGAGTTGCGCGAGGTCGGGGTGCAGGCGCAGGCGGTGCTGTTGGGCGTGAAGAAATACGCGCATCAACCGGCGCGGCGAGTCGCGGAAAATGCGGTTGGACGCCGCGCGAATTTCGCCGTCCACAAACAAAAATCCGTCCACCGGTTCCACCGTCCGGGTCCGTTTGGGCAGCCAGGCGCGCAACGAGGTCAGCGGCGCTGTCAGCGGCGCGAGCAGGGCCATGCGCTGTTCCAGCGTGCGGGTGATGAGGAAAATATTCCGCATGTGCGTGTAGAGGTC
>Ga0326728_10013804_pt1 | contig 17415 bp, 13 predicted proteins | sample MB3enrmetagenome_FD_207602 | JGI IMG/M metagenome (GOLD analysis project Ga0326728, IMG submission 207602) | Lab enriched peat soil microbial communities from McLean, Ithaca, NY, United States - MB31MN | ecosystem: Environmental > Terrestrial > Soil > Wetlands > Peat | place: USA: New York... | reverse complement strand
GTCGCAGCTCCGCTGCGACCCCCGGTCAGTTGGGGGGGGGTTATCCCGCGGCACCCCGGAGGGGTGCCAGAAAACGGGGCTGCCCCTCTGGCACCCCTCCGGGGTGCAGGCCATCCGCGCCGTCGTTCCGGGGGTCTCGCCTGGCTTCGACCCCCGAAGACTACCTTCTTTCATCCCTCCGGGATGAATGGCCCGACCGTAGCGAGCTTGGGATTTCGAGAAGGGGTCGCGCACACGCCATCGCAGACCCGTGTAAGGAGCAGGGTGGGGAGCGTCACTCCGTGCGGGCCGTTCCGCCCTGAGACCAGCCGGCCTTACGCGTCGAAACGCTGGCCCATTCAGGATGAGTGATTCATACTTCATACTTCATAATTCATAATTCACAATTCCCCCCTAATCCGGCGGCAGGACGCTAAAGCTCTCGATAGTGGCTCGAGGGTTGTAGGGAGCGCCGTCGATGCGCACGACGGTGCGTGTGGCGGTTTCGGCGGTGATTTGGTAATTGGTGCAGAGGCCGAAGTAGGCCCCGCTCGTGTAGATGGAATTCAAGGCGGGTTTGAGGGCCTGGCCGTAGGCGTAGATGACGAAACGCGGTTGCTCCCCGCCCTTGAGCAGGCCCAGGACCTGCTGCGGAATCCGCTCATAGACGGCGTCGTTAAGCTGATTGGTGAGGAGGTGTGAGATGAAAGGCGAGTTGACCGTCAGCTCCGGGACTCTGAGGATGTCGCCCAGGCGGGGGAAGGCGCCGCCGACGAAATTGGTGGCGCGGACATTATTGATAGCGTTAACCAGCGTGGCCAGCGGCGCGGGCAAGGCAGTGAGATAGGTGCCGGCGGGCTCGATAATGACATCCTGGTACCGGGTCGCCAGCACGTCCACACCGCTCAGAACGGCCGACCAGGCGGCAAGGCCGCTCTGATTAATGGACAACTTGCCTCGGGACATGGTGTCATCCAGGGCGGTGGTGAACAGGTCCACCAGGTAGTAGTCGTTGGTGGGATGCGTGAAGAGGGCATCGTAGGTGATGGCGTTCCACTGGATGACATTAGTTAAGGACGGCCTGTACAAAGCCACCAGGCTGGGTGAAATCTGGCCCCAGTTGGTCACGAACTGGACGTCGCCCGACCATTGCAGCCAGTGGGGGTAATCGACCGGAATGGATTTCAGGTAGATCGTCTGCCAGGGCGTGCCGCGGTGGACGCGCCCGAGCCAGCCGGGGTTCGGCAATTTGTAGGTCGGGAAATCCCAGTCGTCGGACTTCGTGATGAGGGGGTCTTTGAGGGCCAGGTTGTAAGTGTCCTGGACATTGCCTGAGTAAGTCTGGCCCGGCGGAGAACCCCACGGCTGATAGCGGCCGTTCACCCTGCCAAGGTTATTCACCGTCGAAGCAAGCCCCCTCATATCCACCTCGACTCGGTTTGTCGCCTGGGCCGGGCTGACCAGGTCTCCAACCGTGTAATGCACCAGCGGGTCGTTGGCCTGCCAGGAGGTCTCATAGAAGATCGTCCGCGTCGGCTCGTAAGGGGCGTAGAAGATGTTGGTTTTGCTGAACTGCTGCGCCGAGCCCATTCCAAACTGGGCCCTGAAAAAATTGATGGCATCGGTTGTGGTGCTGGTGACGCCGTTTGCCGCGTTGTTCCAACGGCCCGCATTTATGTTCGGTTGGACGCTTCCAAGGGAGATCCCGATCTGATTGAGCACGCCGTAGGGGGGGCTGAAAACGGAGCGCGAGGCGCGGTTCGTACACCAGAGGCTGCCGGGAGAACCGTCGGGCATGTATGAGGCCTCGCAAAGCCCGTTTGTCTGCGCCGTCAGGGTTATATCCAGGGGCGGTTCCATCGAGTCCAGGTTCACATAGTCAATGATGCGGTTAGGGCTCACACTCGTGTCCACCAGGATGAACCGGGCGCGCGTGCGCAGCGAGAGATACCAATGCGGGACTGGGAAACCGGTGGGTCTTTGAAACATGATGGCTCCGTTTGTAAGCCAGCCGCCGCTGTCCGGTATCGTGCCCGGCAACGCGCTCTGCACGTAGGTTGCGTTGCACATGACGTAATTGTTGGTGGCGGGGTCCAGCGGGAGTTTGAAGGCGCCGTTGGCCGTGTAACCGGGCCAGGTGTTTAGAGGAACGCTCGTTCTCGAGGAGGGGGAGACCAGGCTGCTCACGAGCACGGCGCCCAGCTCGTTGCTGACCGTGGCGAAGGCGTCCACCGCGCCGACCACTTGCAGGCCGCGCGGATAATTGGTTTGGTAGGAGTTCCAGGCCTCCATGCCGAAAACGTTGGATATGCAAAGCAGCAGCATCTGGTTGGTCTGATTGACCGGCCCGGTCGGGTTGGCGTCCGGGCGCCGGAACTCGAGCTTGCGCGTGAGCTGAATCGTCGTTTCCATCGAAAACTCGTTGAAGTTGGGCAGTCCTTTCCTGGCGCCAACCACCGCTGGAATGCCATAGACCATGTCATTGGGGTTTTGCCCCAGCAGGGCTCGATCCCTGGGCGAGTTCAGGTCGCGCATGACCGGAGTGGCTTCGGGCCCGAGGCCGGCCATGCTCGCATCCGTGGCTTCCTCGTAACCGATGATGTAAATGTTGTGTTCGACGGTGGTCCCGACAGTCTCAAGGAGTTGACGAGAGAATATCGGGCGGAACACCGACGGGAGCTGGGGACCGAGAAGCAAATTGGTTGTTGTGGCGTCGTGGATATTGGCGGCGAGCTGGAGCAGGCGGTGGACGCTCGGGGTATAGAAGTTGGTGGGCCAAATCCGGATGTGGAGCTGGAGGGCGCCGGTGAGGGTGTTGGTATAGACGAGATTAGTGGGGCCGATGCCGACGGTGTATCCGGCGTTGGCAAGCAAACGAACGGCGGCGTTGGTGAAGAACTGAACCGGACCCCCGCCGATGTAGTGTTGACCATTAGCCAGCACGCTCACAGTCCCGGCGGGAAGGCCCCAGGGAATGAAGTTGGTGGCCATGTTGGGGACAATGCGGCCCAGCCAATCCACGTTGACGTAATTGAGGTGGAGTTTCGTCGGCAGCTCCGGAGCGGAATCGGTGCCGAGCTGCGCCAGCATGCGGTAAAAGGTGTAGCGGTTGTAATATTCGCTGGAATAGAAGGTGGCGTCGGCGCCCCAGCGTGGTTCCGCGTTCGTGGGGGCGCCGAGGATGCCGGCCAGGATCAGATTAGTGGTGAAGTTGGGAGCAACGGGACTCAGCCCGGCGGCGGTCTTAGTGACATCGAAGTAATCCTCCGGCGTAAAGAAATGGTAGGGGTTGTAGGCGCCGGGATATGGGGAACGGGCGAAACTGGGGATCAGCCTGCCGGCCTGGAGATCGGGGTCCGAAGGCCAGAAGGTGCTGTTAGTAGTCATGATCGGGCCGCTGCCGAAATCATCGAACCCGTCGCTGGCGAACTCACGTAGGCCCGCCTGGCCAAAGACGGAGAGAACGGGTTGGAGGTTCATGTAGCGCGGTACCCCGGCGGTGCTGTATCGGTAACGCAGGAGACCCACGGCGTTGTCGAATGCCTCGCCCTTGTTCGCGCTGGCAGGGGGCATCTCGCGCACCGGGTAGTAAGCGTAGCGCTGGTGCTGGCGACCGCCCACCATGAGGTCATCCGGATAGGGCCAGACGTTCGGGTTGAGATCGACCAAAAACGCCGCCAGGTTCATTTCCCAGGGACCGACCCCCTGGTCTCGTGCGAAGCCATCGAAGGCCATGCCCGGAATCAGGGTCGTGTCGTTAAGGTTCGCCATCGCGTAATTGTGGATGAGATTCAGATCGAGGGTCTTGCTGGCTGGAAGGACGATGTAAGCGAAGCGGCTGACAAACTGATTGCTGCTGGAATGCGGATACTCGGGCCTTTCGAGAATCCCGATCCATTCGGGGTCGCCCACCCAGAAACCCATCGAAACCGGGGCCGGGCGGCCGGCGACATTGTGGTAGAGAACGCCGTTGGTGTCGTAGAACCCGTTGCGGTTCAGATCCAGGTAGTAGCGGAAATCGCCGTTCACATAGACGGGCGGACGGGGGCTGTAGAGGAGGTGGGTCAGGTTTTGGAGAAAGTCCTTGCCCGTGACGGGGGCGCCGTTCGGGTAAGCATAGCTGACGTTGGTGTAGCTGGCCAGGCCGCTGATGAACCCGTTCGGGTTGATGTAGTTCGTTGAGACGCGCAGGTCAAAGGCGAACTGATTGACGGCCGCCTTGATCGTGGCCATGCTTTCGACCAGGGCGCGCTGGGCGCCCGTATCGGCGGCGCGCCGGGCGACGGCCTGCTCGGTGCTGGTGGAAACGGTGTCTCGCTGCCGCTGGCTCAAGACCAGGAACGTCACCGCCATGAAAGTGATGACGGCCAGCATCAGGAGCGTGACGACCAGGGCGATGCCGCGCTCTGTTTTCGGGAACCGGCTTTGTTGGCAAGCCGGGCCTTGGCCGCGCCGGAGCGGCTTCGTCCGCGCAGGCGGGGCGGGGGGCAACGGAGTGCTCGAAACTAAAAATAGTGCCGTTTTCATCAGTAAGCAGAGGGGTCGACGTTGTCAATGGGAACGCGCTGGCGGAAGAGGTGGACCTGGGCGACGTGGTTGGAAAGGAACACAAGGGCCGCCGCCGGGTTGGCGGAGGCGATGGCCTTGTAACGCTGATAGGTCTGTGCCTCGAGAATGCCTAACTCCAGCTCGACATAAGCGGGCATTGCGTTGCTCAAGAACAGACACCAGTCGTACCGCTCCGGACAACCGATGTCCAGATGGCTGACCGCTTGGGTAATCACCTGGTAGTAGGCCCGGTTGTCCGGGAAGAGGGCGTTGGTGCAAAAAACGGTGTAGCCGGAGGGGGTGCCGTCGTTGACGATAGGGAAACCGTTGGTGGCAAACGGCTGCACGCGCAGGTGAACGACCCCGTCGGCAACGCGCGTCACCGCCGAAAGCGGCACACCCGGAAGCGAAGAGAGCAGGGTGGTGTCGGTCCGCAGGTTGGCGAGCGCGCTACGGAAGGAGGTCTCCAAAACGCTTGGGGGCAGAATGTTAGCCAGGGATACAGCGGCCGTTGGCTGGGTGGCGTTGGCGGCCACGTTGCTGGCCGCAAACCGGTATAGGGTGCCGATCCCCACGCCATAGACGTCCGGCACGACATAGTAACCGATCCCAGCCCAAGCCTTGTCGGGCCACATCTGGTTGGGGTGGCTCAGGAAGAAGAAGGGCTGGAGGTAGTTGACGCGCAGTTGGGGCGGGTTGACCGTCCCCGGCAGGCCCTGGAGCAGGGGCGGCGTGTAGATGGGTTCGGTGCGTTGCGGCATCTCGACATAGAAGTTCACTGCGTTCGATACATCGGCCGCTTCGGCTTCGGCCAGGTCGCGGACCATCATGTCCATCACGGCGCGCCCGTTTTCCAGCAGGTCCACGTCCGTCTGGCCTTGCATAAAGGCGCGCTGGGTCTGCCCGAACATCGCCACCAACCCTATCACGATGAACGACAGGAGCGCCGTCGCGACCAGGATCTCGACCAGCGAGAAGGCCGGGGCGCGGGTCCGCCTGGCTGGAAGCCCCGTCAGGAGGGGCACGCAAGCCGGCCTGGTTGCGGTTAACGCCACTTGCGAAATTGGAGATCGGAAAATGGTCTTTTTCACTGGGCACTCACGAAGGTTTTGGGTTGAACGAAATAGAGGTTGTAAGCCGGGTTGCCCGTGGGATTGGGAAAGAGCTGGACGGGCCCGGCGGCGACCGCGCGAACGACCTGCCGGCCCTCGTTGCCAAGCCCGCCATTGGGCAGGGCAGGCCAGCGGAACAGCAGGCGCACTTCATTCAGGTCGGCCTGGAGGTTCGCGGCATACCGGAAGTAGTTCGAGCGCCACTGCCAGTCGGAGAATGCCGCGTAGTTAACCCAGCTCGGGTCCCAGGCGTTGCTGTTAGGCACATTCGTGCTCAAGATGCTGTTCGCAGGAGCCAGTGGGTTCCCCACGCCATAGGGCACCACCTCGCAGGTCAGACGGTAAGTGAAGGCCATCTGCTGGACCGCCAAGTTGTTTTGCGGGGCCTTGTCGCTGGCGGAGCCGCTCATGGCGCGAATCGTTGCCACGACATGGTTGCTGTAAAAGGCCATCAATTGCGGGGGTTGGCCGCTCTTATAACTATAAATGGGCCAGTACTTTGGGGTGCTGAGCAGGCCGACTATGCGGAAGCCACTGTCAATGGGGAACGGGCTCGAGGACGAGTCCGTGTACCCATAGACCGTTGTTCCTTCGAGCTTGCCGCTAGGGAGATACTCGCTCTGCGTGTTGGTGATGGCCGTGACATAGTTGGTCAGGTCGTCGAGGCCCTGGTCTCCATTACAGATGGCGTTCAACAGGACGCTGGTTTCCTGGTTGATGATGGTCTCCTCGCGGTTGACCCGCGAGACCTTCATGCCTTGCGGCAAGATGCCGATAATGGCCACCAGGGCAAAGGCAATGATGCCCAGGCTGATGGCGATCTCGATCATGGTAAAGCCTGCGGAATTCAATCTGTTCATTCTCATCTGACCTCCTGGCGTTCGACATGGGTGCGTCCGGTAAGCCTATCGATATAGATCAAGTTGAAACTGTTGGTGGTGCTGTTGCCGGGGGGCACCTCGAGGGCGGTGGGCGGCAGGGCCGGATTGCTTATCTTGGTAGCCGGGTCGTGCGGGTAAAGCACGCTGCCTTTGGCCAGTGGAATGACCTCGTCGGCCGGCCGCAGGGTCTCCGAGGGTGCATTGACAAGCTGGCCCAGGTAGTTGAAGGCGATGTAGGGCAAGGTGGTCCACATCTTCCAGGTTCCCGGCCCTAACGCCGGGGTCTGCTCGCTGGGAAAGGGGAGGCTGTAGGTGTTGCTGAATGCGGAGATCGTCCTGTAAATGCCCACCCTGCCCACCTGGTCGTGGACGTTTGTATAGACGTTGAATGTCTGGTTCGGGGGCGCGAATTTCTGGATGGGGACCGAGGTGCCGTCGGGCAACCTTGCCAGCCCGGGGATGAAGACGCCCTCGGGCAAGCTCTTCCACGAGGACCAGTAGTGAGCGGTGTGCTGGCCGGGCTGATCGCCGACGCTGCGAAGCGACAGGAAGTTGTAGCCAATCATCCGTTTGTCCAGCAACGTCAGGGCCTTGGCATACTCCTTGGGAGCAATGTCCCGCAGAGTATAGCACGCCACGTCCTGCATGTAGCCCGGCGGCAGGAAAACCATATAGACGGTCGTGTGCTGGCTGATAGCCAGTTGCCGGGCCCGTCCGATGTCCGCCAGCAATTGCTGGGTGGCGGCGGCGGTGACGTTGGATTTGAAGTTCCCGAGGCTGGGGCCGATGATCGCCGCCAGGATGCCGATGATGGCCAGGACCGTCAGCATCTCCAAGAGCGTGAAGGCGCGCCGCAACTGTTCAAGACCGGCTCTGATATTGGTTTTCACGGTTACGGTTTCCAGCTAAGGACATTGTCTTTGTTGGCGCCCTGGTTGGCGGCCAGGTTGCTGTTAATCCTCTTGTCCGGACCGGCGGACCAAACCATCACCGAGCCGCTCAGCCCGAAGTAGTTGGGGTTGCCCTGCGAATTGACCAGGCCCCAGAAGCCAATCTGCGCGTTTTGCTGCGAAGGGTCGTGTGAAACGGCACTCATGCGATAAAAGGCATCGTGCGTAATGTCGTCATTGTTGATATCGAACGACATGATGTAAGGGTTTCCCCAGGGGTCGCGATAGACCAGGTCCGAGCCGACGCCGGGGGAGACCTGGTCGCTGACGATGATCGGATTCAGGAACGAGGTCTTCTGCGGGTTCTTCACGTGGCCCGCATTGACGGTGTTGGTGCCGTTGAGCGGGACAGTCTCCTTGTCCATGAGGATAGCCATGACCTCGGAATTGTTCGCTTTGTATGAATAATTCGGCGAGACAATGCTGGCCGGGACCGGGTGGCCGGTGGCCATGTCCATAATCTGGGCTTTGGTGGCCGACACGCCCCAGGTGCCATAGGTGAAGTCATCTTTGGCGGCCCCGGCGTCAGCGAGGACGGCGCTCGAGACGGGCAAGCGGCCGTAGGCGGACTGGTAGCTGGTGACCGCCTGGACAATCAAGGACATCTCGAGCCTGGCCTTTTGCACCTGGGCTTTGACCTTGGCCTTGGCCAGGGCGGGCATGAGCATGGCCGCCAGGACGCCGATAATGGCTATCACCACCAGCAACTCGATCAGCGTGAAGCCCCCGTTCCGAGCGGCGAGCGGCGAGGGCGCAATGCGCAGCGACGCTCCGGATGCTCCACGCTCCGGGCTCCACGCCAATGCGGAGGGTGCAATGCGGGGTGTCGCGACGGGCCGACGAGTGTTTTTCATATCGAGAGTAGTTCGTTTGACACGCATAAGTGCAGGCGTTGGGTGTGTTTATGGGGAGCCGACAATCACCGCATCGCGGCTCCAGTTGGAGAAGCGGTTGGTCTGGCCATCGAGAATGACATCAACCCAGAGGTCGTAGGAATTCGGGTTATTGGTCGGGCTGGAGGAATTGTAGCGCCAGGCGCAGTACCAGGGTGCGGCGGTGGAATTCGTATTGACTTGGCCGGAACCCAGGTAGGGGGGGGTGGGGGGCACATAGCGGAGGCTGGCCGGCAGCGGAATCGAGCAGACCAGGAACTTGAAACCGCTTGGCGTCTGGCCGAGTTGGTCGGCCCGCAAGCTGCCCATCAGGCAATTGACCACCGTGGAGCCTTCCTCAACGCTCCCCCCGCTGGCGGTATTGACGAACCCGGAGACACCGGAGCCCAAAGCCAAGCTGATCGAGTGTCCGTCAATCTGGCTTTGTCCGTCGCTGGTCTGATAAGAAACGCCGCCGTTTGCGACCCAATTCGTGGTGCCTGCCAACTCGTAATAGAGCTGGTTGACGTAAGGGTTGGGGTAGCCGCTGGGGAGATGATTATCCGGCGGATAATGGCCGCGTTTGCTCTTATAGACCTGGATGGCGGTGACGATCTGCTCCCTCTCCGCCTTTGCCCTGCTCTTGATCCTGGTCCGGTTGACCGCTTTGGTCACCGGGAAGATCATGGCCGCCAGAACGCCGATGACCGCAATGACCACGAGCATCTCGATGAGAGAGAAGGCGGACATTGGAATGAGCAAGCACCGGCTTCGGCGCCCGCAAGGGGGTTCGGACGGCCAATGAAAACGACCGGTGCCATCCGTGGTTGAAGAACCTTCGCGAGCAGCGAGCCGCGTGTTCTTTGCGCTCTTGGCGTCCATACTCAAAACTCCTTCTTTCATCTGTCCTGTGCGGGGCGATGTCAGCGCTCGCGCAGCTCGTGTTCCATCCGTTCGCTGAGCCATTGTTTAATCATGCTTTGGTAGTTCAGGTAGCGCACGCGTGCCAACCGTTTGATCCGCGCCAACATGCGCGGGTCCATCCGCAGGGTGATCGTCACCGACTCGGACACCTCCGCGCTCCCGGCAACCGCCGTCTCCATCAGGCGCAAATCGGGCTTGTTCTCGGCCCAATAATCCGCCTCGGCCTCTTCGCTGTCGAAGATCGGCACCTCTTCCCATCTCGCAATCGAGTGCACCAGTCAAATCAGTTAATGCTCTAGGGCGCCAGCATCTGTTCCACCTTCTTCTGATAGAAGAACCGCTCCTCGGCATCGAACGGGCGGGCGTAGATGACACGGACCTGTTTGCCATTCGTGCGATAGACGCAAAACACGCCAACGCCGCCTGTGGACATCCCCAGGTTGAAGAACCGCGCCTGCACCGCGAACCGAGGCGTATCCGGCAATAACCGGATGGCGAACGGGTCTTCAAACGATTCCTCAATTTCCTGCTGCGTCAAAGAGCCTTCGAGATTGAAGGGCGGATTAACCCAATAGAACTCCATACCGAGCTAATTGTATATCTAACGCCCATGCAATGTCGTTACATTGTATTTACACATGGCGCTCTTTCTTGTCAACGGTTTTTTTTAACTTTTTTCAACTATCTCAAATAACCTGGTCACCTGTTTTTTGTTCGTCTAATGGCAAAATCTGTCAATGAACCCGCAGCTTCGACCCGAATCGGGAGACTTTACCGCCGTTTTCCACCGTCTTCGCAGCGGCATTTCACCGGCAGATTAGTGTGGCGTCCCCGAAATAGCCATACATTTGTGTGCTGGACAAAGGCCGAAGGACGTTGCACTTTCGGCCAGTGTGGTTTCGCAGTGAAATATGGTAAAGGCTGTCGTTTTTGACCTGGGCAAAGTGCTGGTGGATTTCGATTACATGATTGCGGCGCGCAGGATAGCGGCGCACTCCAAGATGTCCCCCGAGGGGCTGATGGCCGTTCTGGTTCGTTCCCCGGTATTCACCCAGTACGAGAGGGGACGAGTCACGCGCAGGGAGGTCTTCAACGAGATTTGCCGGGCTTCCGGCTTCAACGGCAGCATCGAGGAGTTCTCCGTTTTCTTCAGCGACATCTTTGCAGAGATTAAGCCGATGGTGGGACTCCACGCCCAGTTGCGAGAGCGCGGCTTGGCCACCTACGTTTTCTCGAACACCAATGACCTGGCGGTCGAGCACATCCGGCGCGCTTTCCCTTTTTTCAGCAACTTCGACGGTTACGTTTTCTCTTACGAGCACGGCATACTCAAGCCCGAGGCGGGCCTTTACGAGGTGCTTGAACGCCAGTCCGGGCGGCGGGCGGGGGAGGTCCTTTACCTGGACGACCGGCCCGAGAACACGGAGGCCGGCGCAGCGCGCGGCTGGAAGGTGATCCTGCATGAATCGCCCGAAAAATCCCGGGCCGCGATCCTCGAACTGGGGTTGCTGGCTTGACCCGGAGGCAAATCTGGTCTGGAATCTGCCCATGACGAAACACAAGTCTCATACACCAACGTTGTTGGCCGGCGAATTCTTTCCCTGCCTGCTCCTGGCAACGGCCTTGTCGCTGGGAGCGGCGGCGCGGGGCCAGGAAGCGCCGGCAAAGCCCTCCGCCGAGCCGGCCCGGCGGCTGAGCTTCGAGGGCCCGGAGCCGCTGGCCGCCTGGACGGTCACGGGCGACGCCGGGGTGGACGCCGCCAAGAGCCGCGAGGGCAAGGGCGGCTCCTTGAGAGTCGGTCCGGGCGGCAAGGCGGTGCTCAAACTCCGCGACTCGGACGCCTCGGGCAAGCTCGAGCTCTGGGTCTATGACAATGGGACCGTGCCGGGGGATGCCAAGGCCTCGCGCGTTGGCCCGCGCTGGGGCCTGGTGCAGAGCGACGGGCGTCTCCTGGCAGCCGGCATCCTTTACGCCGGCTACCTGGGGGGCAACGAGGGCTACACCGCTACGGCAAGCGACGGCAAAGACTGGTTCGACCAGTTGTTCTGGCTGGGGGTCAACCGCGCCCCGGCCGGCTGGCACAAGTGGACGTTCGACTTCGATGCCGAGGAGGGCCTGCAGGTCTTCCATAATGACCGTGAGCTCGGGGCGGTGGACTCGACCAAGACCCGCTTGAAGGGTTTCAACGCCATCGCCATCTGGGGTGACGCCGGCAAGGACAACGGGCAGACGATTTGGGTGGCAGACCCGGTCATCACCCTGGGCGGACCGGTCAAACCGATGGCCGCTCCAAAGAGATTCGACCCGTACGCGGAGAGCACCGTGACGGCGGACAAGACCCTGGACCTCCCTGCGATCATCTACACCGCCGGCAATGCCCCGGAAACCCCCAGGCTCGAGGACCTCCCGTTCAGGGACCGCCTCTCGCAATACGGCATCACCTGGACGTTCGACAAGCCGGCTCAAGCCGGGCAGTTCATCAATGGCGACTGGTACGTGGTCGGGCCGGTCACCGTCCGGGCCATCGACCCCAAGCCGCTCTATGGCAGCGAGATTCACAAGCGCGAGTTGGATTCCGGCGATAAGGAGCACCAAGTGGAACAGCGTGTCCGCAACGGTTTCATGGTCAACCCGCCTGCCCAGATGCGCGTAGCTTATGACAGCGGTGTCCACAACTGGTTCGACCCTTCGCTCATTCAGAAGCTGCCGGCGGCCCTCAAGCCCGGCGATTCGCTGGTCTCGACGATCAGCATGGCCAAAGGGCAGGTGGTCGACAACCAATTGCGCAACGGCGCCATCGAACGCGGGGTCGAGGACAGCAGCCCCATCCTCGGCGCCGCCGTTCTGACCTGCGTCAACGGGCCGCAGCCGGCAGACGCATTCCGGCCCGCCTTTTGCGACCGGCAACAGCGGGTCTATCTGGCCCGCGATCTCAAGCGCGAGCGTCTGCCCGCCGCCGCCGCCACCCCCAGCCTCCCCAATGTGCGGCAGTACGTCCGCTTTACCCAGAGGCCCTGGGTGGGCACCTGCTTCTTCGGGTTCGAGGGGCCGGTCGCCAACATGCCCCAATACGGGCGGGAGTACGGGCGCGTGGCCGGCATGTCGGCCCTGCTGCTGTGCACGGACCTGAAGCCCGAGCAGAAGGAGCCCCTGCTCATTAACTACGTCCAGGTGGGCATCGACCTGGGCGGCATGGTCCGCGCCGGCCACCCCGGCTGGACTGGCTTTGGCGGCCACGGCAGCGGCCACAAACTGCCCATCGTCTTTGCCGGCCTGTTGTTGGGCGACGATCAACTGGCCAACATTAACAAATCCTTTCCCACAGCCAGCTTCGGAGAAGATGAACAGACCGCTTACGGCGAATGCTGGACGGGGGCGAAAGTTGTTTTCACGGGACACTCGGGCATCGACGAGGCGACGGGCGACGGGCGGAACCGCGGCCATGGCTGGGGGCCTTATGAGCACCGCCCTCCCACGGAATGGAAAGAGGGCCAGAACACCAGCGAAAGCTATCGCCGCTGCTGCACCAGTGTGGCCTGGGTCGCCCAGGCGCTGGCCATACGCCTGCTGCGCGCGGAACCGGCCTGGAACCACGACGCCTTCCTGGATTATGTGGATCGCTGGATGGGCGAAAACGATGCCGAATTCCTCAAGAGAATCAAGGAAGCCACCGGCCAGGATCACAATCACCAATGGTCGCGCCAAGGCCAGTCGTGGGAGGCCTTTGCCAACGAAATGTGGGCGCGCCACCGGCCAACCCTCCAGGCCCCCGCCGATGGCTGGAAGCAAGAGCACGACTACAGTTACTACCGGGCAGCCATAGAAAAGGCGACACGATAGCCGGACGGCGGGGCGGTAACTATCCAGAGGACTGCCCGCCCTGCCAGCTTTGGCTTGATGCGCCCGGCACTAATGAGCGGTGACGTGCGGCGCCCGTGAAACATCTTGGTGACATTGTATTCACCGGATATTTACCGGGGTGGGGCAGGTGTTTGGCTTGCAATTCTGCGGGGGCTCTCCAAGGTGTTGGCGTGCGATTTGCAGTTAGGTTATTCACAGCCCTGGCTTCGGTTTTTGCCGCCGCAAGCCTTTTTGCGGCAGGCAAGGCTTCTCACGTGGTCGTGCTGGTCTGGGACGGCATGCGCCCGGATTTTGTCACCGAGGAAAACGCTCCGGCGCTTTTCCGGTTGGCGCGCCAAGGGGTGACATTCAAGAACCACCATCCAGTGTATATCAGCGCGACGATCGTCAACGGAACGGCACTGGCCACCGGCGTCGATCCGGGCCTAAGCGGCATCGTGGGCAACTCGGAATACCGGCCCGCCATCAACGCCGCCAAAGGCATCGCGACCGAATCGCTGGCCGCCGTCCGCAAGGGAGACGCCTTGACGGGGAACCACTACCTGGCTGTGCCGACGGTCGCCGAGACCCTGCACGGCCGGGGCCTTCGCACCGCCGTTGCCGGGGCAAAAACCGTCGCCCTGGTCCATGACCGCGCCGCCCGAGCCGATGACAGCCAAGGCATCGTGCTGTTCGCCGGCAAGGTTCTCCCCGAATCCCTCGCCGCGAAGCTGGCCGTGCAGTTGGGCCCGTTTCCATCGGCGGAAAGGTCCGGAGTCCAACGCGATTCCTGGACTACCGGGGCCTTGCTCGGGCCGCTTTGGGAAAAAGGGGCGCCCGCCTTTTCTTTGCTCTGGTTGAGCGAGCCCGATTTGTCTCAGCACAAGCACGCCCCCGGCTCCCCGGCGGCCTTGGCCGCCATCAAGAGCTCGGATGGCAACCTGGCGCGCGTCCTGGAAGCCCTCGAACAAAAGGGCCTGCGCCGACAGACCGACATCATCGTCGTTTCCGACCACGGTTTTTCCACGATTGGCCGCAGCGCCGGCGTGTTTAAGGCCCTGAGCGGCCATGGCTTCCATGTCCGGCGGAGCTATCCCGACACCGGCCCCCGCCAGGACGACGTCCTGCTGGTGGACAATGGAGGTTCGGTCTTTCTCTACGTCGCCGGGCACGAACCGGGGCTCGTCGAGAGAGTGGTTCACTTCCTCCAGGGCCAGCCGTTTTGCGGTGTTGTCCTGACCCGGCAGCCGGTGGCCGGCGCCTTCACCCTCGACCAGGCCAGGCTCGATGCGCCGACCGCCCCGGACATCGTCCTGTCGCTGCGTTGGAATTCGGACCGGAACAAATACGGCATCCCCGGCCAGATCGACTCCGAGTCCGCAGACTATGGCCCAGGCCAGGGCATGCACGGAAGCCTGAGCCGCTTCGATATGCACAACACCTGCGTCGCCGCAGGCCCGGATTTCCGCGAGGGTCTCGAGGACGACCTGCCCAGCGGGAACATCGATATCGCCCCGACCGTCCTTTGGCTCCTGGGGGTCCAGCCGCGCCAGAAACTCTCCGGCCGCCTGCTGACCGAGGCCCTGGTCGAGCCCCCGGCCCCCGCACCCGCCCGCCAGGCCCTCCACTTTGAGGCCGAATACCGGGCCGGCGCCTTCGTTTGGCGCCAGTACCTCGAGTGTTCCACCGTCGGGGGGGCGGTCTATCTCGACCAGGGCAATGGCGGGCAAACGACCGCCAACTGATGAAGAACATTGTCTATTTCGACATCGAGACCCAGCGGTCGGCCGATGAGGCCGGGGGCTGGGACAAGATCAGTTTGATGGGGATGAGCATCGGCGTGACCTACAGCACGGGGCGCGGGGATTACAGGATTTACGGCGAGAAACAGGTCAATGAATTGATCCAGGAATTGCAGCGGGCGGACCTGGTCGTCGGGTTCAACAACCTGCGCTTTGACTACGAGGTGCTCCACGGCTACACGACGTTGGACTTGCGCCAGCTTCCCACGCTGGACCTGATGATCGAGTTGCAAAACAGGTTGCAGCACCGGCTCTCGCTCGATGCCATCGCCAAGGCCACATTCGGCCTGGAAAAAACCGCCGAAGGCCTGCAGGCCATCCGCTGGTTCCGTGAGGGCAGGCTGCTGGAGATAGCGGAGTACTGCTGCTACGACGTGAAGCTCACGCGGCTGGTCCATGAATATGGCGCGCAGCACCGCCAACTGCATTACCGCAATCGCTTTGGCAAGAAGCTCACTGTGCCGGTGAGCTGGTAGAGGCTTCGGATGCGTTGCGCCGCTTTCATGCTCCGCTGCCTCGTGCTCCTGCCCTGGGCGGTGCTCTCCTTGCGGGCCGGCGACTGGCCCCAATGGGCGGGGTCCGACGCCAAGAACATGGCGTCGCGGGAAAGGGGCCTGCCCGGCTCGTTCGCGCCGGGGGAGAAACTGGCCGACGGCACGATCGATCCGGCCACGGCCCGCAACGTCCGGTGGGGAGTCAAGCTGGGCAACGCCATTTATTCCACGCCATCCATCGCACAAGGGAAGGTCTTCGTGGGCGGCATGGAGCAGGGGAACGGCGTTTTCGTTTGCCTCGAGGCGGCGACCGGAAGGCTGCTCTGGAAATGGAAGGCGCCGCCCAAGAAGTTCCCCAAGGACATTGACGGCTTCAACCTTGGCATTCACGAGATCCCTCCTCAGATGGGCGTGTGCTCGACGGCCGCAATCGAAGGCGGGCGTGTTTATTTCGTGAGCCACCGCTTCGAGGTGGTTTGCCTGGAGGCCAACGGGTTGGCGGGGACGGAGTCCGGGGAGGCGCGGGTCCTCTGGACCTTCGACATGCAGGAAAGGGCGGGCGTCTTTCCCTGCGATACGGCCAACGGCTCGCCGGTCATCGTTGGCGATTTGCTTTACGTGCAAACGTCCAACGGCATAGACCGCAATTCATTCAGCGAGCCGGAAAAGGAAAAGAACCGCAAATTCCCGGCCCCGGATGCGCCGAACATAATCGGCCTCGACAAGCGCACCGGACGGCTGGTGGCCACAGATGATACGCGCATCGCCGACCACCTGCTGCACGGGCAGTGGTCGTCGCTGTCGCTGGGAAAGGTGGGCGGGCGGGAGTTGCTCTTTTTCGGGGGCGGCGACGGCTGCTGTTACGCCTTCGAGGCGCTGGCGCGGGCGCCGGAGCAGCCGGTTCGGTTGAAGCCGGTATGGTGGTATGACTGCATTCCGCCGGAATACAAGGGGGCTATGGGCCTGGACCCGGTCACCTACTATTGCCTGGGCGACAAGCGGGTCAAGGGGACGCTCAACCAACATGACGGGACGTTCGTCGGGATGAGCGAGATCATCGGCACACCTGTGTTTTTCAACGACCGCATCTATGTTGCCATCGGGCGCGACCCCGAGCATGGCCGGGGGCGCGGCGCCATGCACTGCATTGACGCCAGGGGGACCGGGGAGATCACGAAGTCGGGGCGGGTGTGGCTTTACCAAGGGCTGGATCGGACGCTCTCGACGGCCTCAGTGGCCGACGGCCTGGCATATATCTCGGACGTGGCGGGCCGGCTGCATTGCCTCGATGCCGAGACGGGAAAATGTTACTGGGTACACGAGACCAAATCCGAAACGTGGGGATCGACCCTGGTCGCCGACGGGAGGGTGTACATGCCCACGGCGAGTTACCTCTGGGTGTTGAAGGCAGGCAAGACGCTCGAGGTCCTGGATCGCGTCAACCTCGGGTCCAGGATTTTCGCCTCCCCGGTCGTGGCCAACGGGACGCTCTATCTCGCCACCAGCGGAGGCTGGTTGTGGGCGGTCGAGCAGAGGAAGTAGAGGCTTGAGGCACGCATTGCCTGACATCAAACAACTCCTTGATGCGCCTGCCGCGTTCGGCCCCCCTCGGCGGCCTGGTGGTGGACCAGGACGACAAACCCGTTGTCGGCGCGGAGGTTCAAATCTCGAGCAGGGACCGCCAAAGCCCTGATGTTCCCCACATTACCGCGGAGGCCGGGGAAAACACTATGACGGATGCGGAAGGCCGCTGGCGCATCGATCGCTTTGCCCTGGAAACGATCTCGCCCAAACAAGGAAGCTCCAGGAGCCTGAGCACATTCCAGGCAGCGCATCCGGTTGGAAGGCACGCGCCGCCGCGGCGGCGGGGCCACCAGGCCCCGCGCGGGAGTTTGGACGTTTTCGCCGGCTTTTTCCCGGGTTCGCGCTGGTTGCCCGGGGCTCATCGCGGAGCGATGTCTTGAAGGTAGCCGTGTGGCTTCAGCCCACGGGTGGCGCGCCCCGAATCAGTAT
>Ga0326728_10013802_pt1 | contig 17416 bp, 10 predicted proteins | sample MB3enrmetagenome_FD_207602 | JGI IMG/M metagenome (GOLD analysis project Ga0326728, IMG submission 207602) | Lab enriched peat soil microbial communities from McLean, Ithaca, NY, United States - MB31MN | ecosystem: Environmental > Terrestrial > Soil > Wetlands > Peat | place: USA: New York... | reverse complement strand
AGACACACTCCGGGCAATGCTGGCGCCGAATTGCATCGGCAGCAGCATGAAGACCGGGGCGATCGCCAGTTTCTTGGCCACGCTCGGCGCCAACGCGGCAAAGGCAAAGAAAGGAGCATTGCCGGAGCCCATCACCACGGCGGAAACGGCGATGATTCCGGTCATAACCAGAATCATTGCGCCGCTGCCGAACCCCAGCGCTTGCGCCGCCTGGATTACGCCGTCGACAGCCCCGATGGCCTTCAGGCCGAGGCCAAACACTTCGCCCGCCACGATGAGGGTGATCACCGTGGCAAATTGAACACCCATACCGTCAAAGAAGACTTGCAGACTGCCGAAGACGGTTTTGGCATCGCGCCGCCGGATATATTCAAACAGCATGGTGAGCGCCGTGCTGATGAGCATGGCCGTGACTACGTCCATTTTGATGGTCTTGATTCCCAGATCGCTGAACCCCAGAATCAGCAGCAGCGGAATAACCGGCAGCAGCGCATAGACAGCGGGCGCCCGCTCTACCGCTTCCGGATTGGCCGAAGGACCCGCGGCCATGGCGGGTTCACGATATTTCCGGTCACACCAGCGCTGGACCACGTAGTGCAACACCGCGACCGTTCCCACGATGCACAGGGCGGCCGGAATCTGGTAATGCACAAAGTAGGTGGTAATGCTCATACCCGCATTGGTGGCCGACAGAATGCTATTCCCGGAGGCCGGCCCGATATCCAGCGATTGGGTGGTGCCGATCATGGCCGCGGCGCTCAGCCGGCTTACCCCCAAGCTGACCAGGATGGGATACATGGTGACCATGAGCAGCACTCCCAATCCGGCGGCGCTCGGGATGAATAGCGCCAACACCTGGCCCAGCACGTAGCCCGCGCTCAGCACCACGTAAGGCGCGTGCAATTTCATCAGGGGTTTGATCGCAAGATTCACCAGCGCCCGGCTGGCGCCGATGTGATCCATGTAGCGGGCGAACCCGGCGACCGACATGATCAGCAATCCCAGGCCGGCGGTGCGCGTGCTCAGCGTGACCCGGATCAGGTCAAACGGATCCAGCCACACCAGCCCGGTGGATTGCTTAGGGGGAAGAATCTCACCGGTCCGCAGCAGGATAGAACAGGCCATCAATACCAGCGCGCCGAGAAACAGGGCGCTTTGGGGCTTGTATTTCCTGACGATCAGGTAAGCGACCCAGACGGTTACAACCGCTCCTATGATTATTCCCTTCATGGTTTTTGTCCCCGTGGCCGAATGGCATCGCCGGCTTTCCGGTCAGAGCTGGTTCACCGGGTTTTGCGGCTGCTTTCCCTGTAGCGCGTCGGCACAGGCCGTGACCACCAGCATGTCCATGCCGGTCATGGTGGCCTGGGTATAGGCCGCAATGTGCGGCGTGGCAATCACGTTCGGCAAACTCAGCAGAGGATTGCCCTTCGGCGGCTCATCGTAATACACATCCACCCCCACGCCGCTCAGCTTGCCCGATTTGGCCGCCTCATACAACGCGGCTTCGTCCACCAGTTGCCCGCGCGCGCAATTGATGAAGATGGCTCCCTGCTTCATGCGCGCAAACTCCCTGGCCCCGATCATGGCCCGGTTCCCATCGGTCAGCGGACAGTGCAGCGAGATGAAATCGGCGGCGGCCAGCAGCTCGTCGAAGGAAACGTAAGAGATCTGGCATTCGGCGGCAAAGCGCTCGTCCCGGACAACATCAAAGGCCACAACGTTAATACCAAAAGCTCTTGCCTTCTTCGCCGTCATTTTGCCGATTTTGCCCAGGCCTATGATGCCCATCGTCTGCCCGTCCAGGTCGCCGCTCAGGGGCCGTTCCCAGGCGCCGGCCTTGGTGGCGGCCGAGAAGGGGATCAGGTTGCGGCTAAGAGCCAGCAGCATGGCCATAGCCAGGTCGGAGACCGACCGGTCCTCGCCCGCGCCCTGGCGAGTGTTGGTTATCCAGATACCGCGGTCGCTGGCCGCCCGAACATCGATGCTGTCGTATCCCACCCCATGGCGCGCGATAATCTTCAGCGCGGGGAAATGATCCATCACCTTGGCACTGAAGACGTCGTGACTCGAGTAATTAATGAGCGCCCGGTAATGGGAAGGCAAAGCCAGCAGGTCCGCTTCGCTCATCGGTCCGCGGTTACAGTGACGCACCAGCTTCATGCCGAGCGGACCCAGCAGGCCGTCGATGGCCGCTTGCGAATTCACGCCAAACTCACTGGAGCTGACAAACATTTCCAACGTAGTCCCTCCCTTGCTGCTACTCCCACGGCTGAAGCCGCTTTTCATTTTCGGCCGCCTGCGGCACGACGGAAAAGGCGCTGAGGAAGCCGGCGACCGGCGAGCCAAGATTATTTATTTTTCCCCTATGGCGGGCTATCGCGGGCGTTGGCGGGCTATCGCGGGTTAGGCTTGGTTCGTGGGTTCGAATCTCTCTCTCGCTCCGCTCAGGGTCACGCCCGCAAATCGGCTCAAGCGCCAGATCCCTCGCCGTCCCTCGGGATTTCGCCTGCGGGCTCCCGGCCGCCCCGGCGGCCTCACGCCCGCAAATCGGCTCAAGTTTGGTTCCCAGGTCGGCCGCCATCGAGATCTCCTTTCATGCAGCAGAGTAGCCGATTTCCAGCCACCGCGTTGGTCGCTTTGGACGCTTTGGACGGTTTTTTTTTAACCCCGTGCTCGGAAGGTGAGAAAGGATGGAAGCCTTTTCACCGCAAAGGATTTCTTCGACAAGCTCAGGACAGGCGCCGAGGCTTGCTGTGGCTCAAACCTGCTTTTCATCTTGAAGCCCCTCCGGCACAACTGAAACCCGATACCAGCCTGGTCATGGCTTCGGCCAGCCGGGCCATGCCTTCCTGGCAGTTCTCATACGAGGTCGTGTAGCAAATACGCAGGTGGCCATTGCCGTTGTGCCCAAACGCACTGCCATTGACGACGCAGACGCCGACCTGCTCGAGCAGATAGTCGGCCAATTGCTCGGACGTAACGCCCGGCAGCGTTATCTTCGGGAAGACATAGAAGGTGCCATAAGGCTCGCTTTCCACTTCCAGACCCGGCACCTGCTTCAGTCCGGCTAAGACCAGTTTGCGCCGGCGGGCGAATTCTTTCACCATCTCCGCCGTAAACGCCTGGTTTTGCGTCAGAGCGGCAACCGCTCCCATCTGCGCGAACGTACAGAGGGACAGCATCACGTTCTGCTGCACGCGGAGGGCTGCGCCCACTATCGGTTCAGCGGCGGCGATGTAGCCGAGCCGCCAGCCGGTCATCGAATAGGTTTTGGACAATGAGCCGCAAATGATGGTCCGCTCCCGCATACCGGGAAAACTTGCCGGAGAATAATGGACCCGGCCCTCGTAGACGATATGGTCGTAAGCTTCGTCGGAGATGAGAATCAGGTTGTACCGGGTGGCGAAAGCCGCAACCGCTTCCAACTGCTCCCGGCTCAGCACGCTGCCGGTAGGATTGTGCGGCGAATTGACCATCAGGGCCTTGGTGCGCGGCGTGATCGCTTGGGCTGCGGCTTCGAGATTGAACATGAAGCTGTCGGCAGCAATCAGATCGACCGCGACGGGGACTCCGCCCGCCAAATGCACGCTCCAGGGGAAGGTGCCAAACGCAGGATCGGGGATAAGGACCTCATCGCCGGGGTCCAGGATGCTCATCAGCGCCAGATACAACGCCTCCTGCCCGCCGGCGGTGGCGAGGATCTCCTTCTCGGGGTCGTAGCGAATACCTTTCAGCTCCGCCACCCAGGCCGCCAGCGCCGCGCGCAGAGGCGGAATTCCCGCATTGGACGCATAGTGCACAAAGCCCTGGTCCAATGCCGTCTTGGCAGCTTCCTTGATGTGCACTGGAGTGTCGAAATCGGGCCGGCCAATATCGAAACGAATGACTTTTACGCCCTTGGCGGCCAACTGCTCCGCCTTGTCCGCCGCCTTCCGAATACCCGCGAAAGGGATTTTGTCCATCCTCTTTCCGGCGGTAACTGATTTGGTCATCATGTATCCCTTCTGTTGTGGGATAAAAGCCCTTTTCACCGCAGAGGACGTAGAGAAATTTTGAATTTTGATTTTTGAATTTTGATTTAGACCAATCGAATCAGCAGTACCCGATTTTCAATCAAAATTCAAATTCATAAATCAAAATTCTTCATCACCTTCTCAGCAACGGGGGAGACCGCTCTCGCTATTTCGCGGCGAATGTTTCTATGAAAACAAATTTTCCATCTTTAATCTGATTAAAATACGCCGGACGATTCAACGGATTGTGGGTTTGGGCGTCGAGCGTAAATTTATCGGTGGTCAATACCGGCAGGTCCTTGGTCTGCTCCAGGGCGGCAACAATCTTGTCGCCGTCGGTGGAACCGGCGCGCTTGATGGCGTCCGCCAAGGCATAGACGGCGTCGTTGACCAGCAGCGCATTTCGCACCACCGGTCCGCCAAACCGTTTTTCGTTGGTGGCGATCCACTGTTTGACGTTGGGCTCATCGAAGGAGGCGGAATTAATGAAGTAAGATCCTTCGAGCGCGGCACCGCCCAACTTGAGGATATCAGGACTGGCCCAGTTGTCGCCGCCCAACAGGGTGGCTTTGATGCCCAGGTCGCGCGCCTGCTTGGCCACCAGCGCGGCATCTTTCTGCGTCAAGGGCAGAAAGACCAGATCGGGATTGCTCTCCCGGATCTTGCCCAGCGGCGCGCGGAAGTCCAGCTCGCCGGTCCGATAAGCTTCTTTGGCAACCACTTTACCCCCGACTTTGGCGAAGGCGTCTTCGAAGTATTTGGCCAGCCACTGCGAGTAGTCGCTGCCCACGTCATATAAAATGCCGGCCCTGCGCGCTTTCAGCCGGTTGTAGGCAAATTCCGCGGCCACCGTCCCCTGGTAGGTGTCGATAAAGCATACCCGGAAGACATAGTGGTAGGTTTCACCCGCTTTGCTCTGGGTCACGTAGGGATTGCTGGCGGTGGTAGAAATAAGCGGCACTTTGGCCGCGGTTACCACCGGAGTTGCCGCCATGGCCACACCGCTCTGGGCCACGCCGAGCACCGCGACTACTTTTTCCCGCTCGACCAGCCGCCGTACCGCATTCACGGTTTCGGTCGGATCGGCGCGGGTATCGGCCGCGACCAGCTCAATCGGCTTGCCGAGAACTCCGCCCTTACGGTTGATTTCTTCGACCGCGATCTTCAGGCCCGTGTGCTCGGATTGGCCGAACACCGACGCATCGCCCGTCAGAGCGACGGCGTGGCCGATCTTGATGGTCTTCGGCTCGTTCTGGCCGCAAGCGGTCCACAGGATCAAAGCCAGTAATACTGCAAGTGCGAACCCACAACCCAGGCATCTGCGCTTCATTGCGCACCTCTTCCTCTGGAATCACCGAGTCCAAGTTGAATATGAGCAGCCAAGGTACAACGCGCAGACACTCCCGTCAATTGCGTAAATGCCATGCGGCCGCGCGCCGCAAATCTGAGCCTAAAATCTTAGCCGCTGATTCACGCGGATGATCGCAGATCGGAAACGACATAAGAGCGGCTTGGGGAACGAGGCATGAGGAGGAACAACACCCAACGCAGAAACGCAGAAACACAGAACATAACCAGAGAACGGTTCCAAACCTGATTCCGTCTGCGGTTCTGCGCTTCTGCGTTGGGTGTTAAAGCGGCTTATTTCCCGGCCGGAGAGCTGAGCAGCGCGGCGTTTCGCTGGCCGTCGTTCTTGCCGTTGCAGGTGTTGATGCCCGACTCGATCGCGGTGCCTTCTTCGTAGTCGTTCCAGGTCTCGACGAGCAGGAACGGCAGGGGATGCTCGCGGTCATAATAGCGGCGAAAAAGGCGCAGCGAATCCTCGAAGGTGCGGCCGCAGCGCGCGTCCATGTAACGATGCAGGGTCCAGGAAGCCCGCCGGTCATCAAAGCCGGGCCAGGCGGCGCCGACCGCGATCTTATCCGGGTAACGCGACATGCGAGAGTAGAAGTTCTGGAGGTAGTCTTCTCCCCAGTTGCTGCCGTTCGCCTGCCAGCCCGCCGCGCCGGGATTGATCCAGGCATAAAAGCCGTCGAAGTCATTGGCGTATTGCTCGTCGATGTCCTTCATGATCAGCAGAGGCGGATCCTGCCAGCCTTGGGTCACCTGGCGCACGCGGTTCCAGTCTGTCTGGTTGATTTTGGGGAAGATGAAAATCATGGGGCGGCCGTCGTAGCGGAGATAGGCCGCGCTGCCAGGGGCTTGCGGTCCCATGTAGCGGTCGTAGGCGTATTGGAGGTCCTGAATGACCGCCTCGGTGGTATGGCCGGGATAATCGACGGCCTCATCGTACTGGATGGCCACGTGGAAGTCGTTGGCGGCTGCCAGTTGCTGCATCAGGGCGTAGCTGCGGTCCGTGTACTCTTTGCGAAAGCCGTACCAGTTGACCACAAACCCGGAGATACCGAGGTTCTTGGCCTGCTCGAGCTGGCGCTCCAACACTACCCGGTCCTGGCTGGAGTAGCCGACGTTGATGTGCTCCTTAGTCCCAAACCACGGCTGATAAACCGCCAGCAGCTCCGGCCCGCCCTGGGGCGCGGTGAAGCGCACCGAGCGCAGGCTGGAGCTCAGATCTCCCCGGTGGGCGGCACAGCCCGCGGTTAGCAGTAAAGGTAGAAGCACCAGCAATAAGGCCGGCAAAGGAACAGTTCGGAAGCGGCTCATTTTGTAACCAGTAAAGAGAAGGACCTTCCAGCGAAACTGCAAATCCCTTCCACTTTGATGAGCAGAGTGGCCGAAGTGTTGGTCAGGGCTGCAGCCATGGCAGGGTATCGGGGGACGTATCGGCCGCTAACATTTTGGGGTCAAAGGAGTTGGACCTAGGCGCCAGCCGCCGGCTCATCCGCCTCATAACGCCGGCGGCCAGGCATCTCGCTTCGGGGCAGGTTGGTGGGAAGGAAAACGGAGAAACAGGTACCGGAACGGCCAGGCCGCTGGGTGCTCCATACGCGCATGGAGCCGCCGGCGCGGTCGACAATCCCCATGCTCACCCACAGTCCCAAGCCCGTCCCTTTGTCCTCTTTGGTGGAAAAGAAAGGTTCGAAGATGCGCAGCCGGTGCTGCGAATCGATGCCGGTGCCCGTGTCCGCAACCGAGATCCGATAGCCATGGCGGCCACGACTGCGCCAGTCGACGCCTGCGTACAAGTGCACCGCAATCCGGCCGTCATGGGGCGTGGCCTCGATTGCATTCAATAAAAGATTCGAAAGCACCTGCCGGATTTCGCCGCTGAAACCTACGACTTCCCCGGCCGTCTCCAGACGCTTGACTACGGTCACGCCGTGCTCCTTGGCTTTCGACTCGAGGAAAGCCAATAACTCCTCGATGAGTTCCGACAATTGGAACTTCGCCGGCTGGCCGTAGTTGCGATGGAATTTCAGGGTCTGCTGGGTGATCCGGTTAACCCCCGCAAGCTGCTTTTCCAGCATGTCCACGTAATCCCGGGCGCCCGCATCCGTGACCGACTGGCTGAGCAGGTATACGATATTGGTCATCGCCTCCAGGGGATTGTTGATCTCGTGGGCGATGGTGGCGGCAAGCCGGCCGGTAGCCGCCAGTTTCTCGCTGCGCAGCAGGGCTTGTTCCGCCTGCTTGCGTTCGGTTATGTCGCGTACCACGAGCACCGAAGCGATCACCCGGTCGCCCTCAACCAGCGGGGCTTGGGAACAGGCAACGTAAACGGGCGCGCCGTCTTTGCGGAAGAACACGTCCTCGTGGCGCCGCAGGGTAATGCGTTCGCCGTAAACCTGCCCGAACGGACACTCCGACATGGGATAGGGGCTGCCGTCGGCCCGTTTGTGGTGGATGGCGTCGTGCAGCACCGTTCCCAGCAGTTCTTCGGCCTTGAACCCGAATATGGCTTCGGCCGCGGGATTCAGGAAGGTGACCCGGCCGCGGGCGTCCAGCATGAACAAGGCGTCGGCCGCATTGGAAGTAATGGTTTGGGTGATCGAAAGCTGGCGCTGCAAAGCCTCCTCGGCCTGCTTTTGCGTGCTGATATCCGTACCGGTTCCGAACCATTGCACAACTTTCCTTTCGCGGTCTTTGACGGGCATCACCCGGGTCAAAAACGGACGGAACCGGCCATCGGCTCCGCGCAGGGGAAAGACCATGTCAAACGGCTCACCGCTTTTGATCGAGGCCCGCCAGCGGTCCAGGACCGCCGGCAGCACCGCCGGATCGTGCACGGTTTGCCAGCCCCAACCCTCCATCTGGTCGGGAGTGGTTCCCGTGTACTCATACCAGCGCCGGTTGAACCAGCTGACCCAGCCATCGGCATTGGCAATCCAGGCCAATTGCGGAATCGAGTCGGCGAGCAGGCGGAATTGCCGCTTGCTCTCGCGCAACTGGATGCGCGCCAGTTCGGCCAGCCAGCAGGTGGTGGCGAAGGTCAGGCCAAAAAATATCGTCCGGAACAGGTTTTGGGCGTCGAGGATGAACTTGGCGTACGGCGGAAGAAAATAATGATTGGCGGAAAGCGAAGCCAGCACGGTGGCCAGCAGTCCTGGCCGAAGGCCGCCAATCCACACGGCGAGGATGACCGCCGGATAAAAGAACAGAAACGGCGTAGCGTAACTATGCGGGCGAAGCCATAACGCAAAAACCGTGGCTGCCCCCACGGCGGAAACCGCAATCGCATAGCGCCAAGCCGGCGGAAGGAGGCGCGGCAGCGTGACCAGTTTCAGGGCCGTCGAAGTAGGCGGAATCCAGCTTTCCGCATTGCCAGGCTCGCTCGCGTCAGGCCGCATTCGGGCCGGTACCTCCCGAGATCATGAAGTTATCACATCACATTTGATAGTGAGGCGCATGATCCCTCGGCAGTGACATGCATCACAATGCGCTCGAACTGGGGCCCCACCCGATGCGGGAAAAACCTGCCACAGAGACACCGAGGCACAGAGAAGGACAACACACCGACGGAGCCAATAGGCCGGGGTTATGCTCCGCCGCGCTTGTCATTCCCGCCCCAGGGCGCTTTTCTCGGTGTCTCGGTGTCTCCGTAGCCAGCCTTCCTTGTTCAATTCACGTCTAAGCGAGGGCTGGAATTGCCAGGAGTATGAGGATGAAGAAAGTTTGCTGCTTACTGCCCATGATTTTTCTTTGGCTCACAAGGTTCGCCTCTGCCGATACTGTCATTCTGCGGGACGGAAGCAGTTACTCGGGCCGGTGTGCTGTGGAAACGGTGACCTTCACGGGTCAACAAGGAGTCAAGTACGAGTTTCCGGTAAAAGATGTGCAGTCGATGGCCTTCAATACGGGAAAGGATACGGTCGTGCTGCGAAACGGAAAGAGTTATACGGGTCAGTTCACCGGTTTGAACCCGATCGGGTTTCAAGATGCCCAAGGCATCAAGTATCAGTTTCCAACCAGGTATTGGCGCTCTTACCGGCGCCGGCGGCGGAGCCGTCACGCAGGCGTTCACCCGGGGCAAGGAAGTTCGGGTACCGGCGGAGAGCGTCCTAAGATTTCGATTGCAGAAGACACTGATCCTGGCGCCCGCGTCATAACAGTTCTCAGTTCCCAGTTCCCGGTTCTCAGTAAGAGTTGGGCGCCGCGAACTGAGAACTGGGAACCGAGAACTGAGAACCGGACGGGCGCAGCAAGTCGCCGTTTCCAGTTTCCAGCGAACCGCGCTAGAAGCGAGTATCTCAGAACGGAATATCCGAGTCGGTGATGGGCGTGCTGCCCGTATGTTCCGCCGCTTCCGGGGTGCGTTGATCGAAGCTGTCGCCGGCCGGCGCAGGCGCCGCGGCGGAACGTGCGGCGGCGGTGTCGCCGGTGTCGCGGCGGCCTCCGATCAGCACGAGGTCGTCGGCGACGATTTCGGTGCGATACTTCTTTTCCCCGGTTCGCTGGTCTTCCCAACTGGAGGTTTGCAGCTTGCCCTCCACGTAGAGGCGGTCACCCTTGTGAACGTACTGGCCGATAATTTCCGCCAGCCGCCGCCAAGCGGTGCGGTCCTGCCAGTTGCCCTGATCGTCTTTGAAGCGCTCGTTGGTCGCGAGGCTGAAGCGCACTACCGGAACCGTGTTGGCGGCCACATAGCGCACCTCCGGATCCTTGCCCATGGTACCCAAAATGATAACTTTGTTGACGCTTTTCATGTGCGGCGCTCTCCTCTCTCTCTTGTCCGCAAGCAAACTGGTCACGGTAATTGGGCTGTAAAGCCCGGTAATTCCCAAACTCACGAATTCCTGGCCAAACCATCCATCGTTTGTCCCCGCGCCTCCCAAGCCAGCCAGCGGCACTCCAAAATTCCGGCTTTCGCCCTAAGGAGTATAAAGCGTTCACGGATCGGCAACGAACAAATTCTGGGAGTCGAAGAATGCCGTCGACCGGCCTGCAGGCTGGTCGCCGATTGCCGGAGGTACTCGCCTTCAGGCCCGCGACGTGGGCGGTCGCTTTGCCGTTATCTTCGCTACCAGCTTTACACCTTCTCCGAGTGTACAAACTGCACACTGCCTCTTCTGTGGGAATGATCGAAAGACTGGGGCACCATTATTTATGGAGAGGATGGAGAGGCTAAGGTCTACCTTGGAATACAGAAATCGAATATGTCGTTCCAAACACGATTGAAAGTAACCGAGGTGAATCCTGAGTCCGACTTGAGAAGATCGTAGGCCTGAAACCTGCGATCACTTCCCGGGATGGCCGGAACACGCTCGTAGTGTCCGACTATGTCCATGTGATCGGCTTCCACGAGCTGGGTCTGCCCCGGATCCGGCCAAAACATCGAGGCCGTGTTAACGATTCCGTCGCTTTCCCAGGGTGCAAGGGGCCGCTGCTTACCTGCATTGGGTCGATAGGCAAACGGTCCACCCGCGCAGGCGCGATAACAGATGCGATAGACGATGTCCGTTTGGGCAGCCCGCTTCGTGTTTTGGTTGAATCCCGGACCGGTCCACGGCTTCAATAGGTCCCAACGTGGTACCAAACCTTGGCCGAAATTGAAAGGGGCGTTGCCCCGGGTGGCAAAGGATCGTGTCTTAATGCCGTACTTTTGCCAAATTCTTCGCTCCTGATCGCGTTGTTGAAGGTTGAAGTGGGCCGGACTCGAGTCCTTATGGGCGGGAACCCGGGCGGTGAGATCGTCAATCGCGTGGAAATCCGTGGCCATGTGGCGCAACCAAAGTTCCAGCAAGGACGCCGCCTCCTGGGCCATGGCAGTACCCATCGGCCTTCTGCGGGTATCGACTTCCGTTTCGCGCAAGGCATCCTGAACGGCCAAGAACAGATCCGTTTCGGCACAGGAGACGGTGACATCCAGCAGCAAGCGTTCCAGGGTGTCCAGGAGCGGTATTTGGGAGGCCGCCACGGTGGCACGAAGTTGAGCAACCACCAGTTTGCGCTCGAGGCGGTAGGTCTTCACCCAGTCGGCAATATTGGTGCCCCACTGGGGCACGGAAATAAATACGACGCGATGCACGCGTTGGAGGACCTCGTCAGGAGCCACCTCGGCCGCTTTGCCTTCTCCCATGCCCCCATCGACCAGAATGGGCCCGGACATTTGCGCCAAATGCCACAACAGACTGCGGATGTCGAGGCCGCCGGTGGAATGGCCGATTAGAGCAATCCGGTCGTCCCCCGCGAACTCACCGCGGGCAATGCGCTTGCTCAGATACTGAGTTAGTAATTGCGCGCGGGTGGCCACCGCGGCGGTGGGGAAATTGTCGAAATAGTGCAGCGCGGCCGTGGCTCGATCCGTATGGTCCTTCTGCCACTTCCTAAACAGCGGAGTTACCCCGGCGTAGTATTCCAGTTGGCCAAGTGCGTCAAACCCGGCAAAGCCGGGAACTAATACCAAGTGCATGCGAGCGTTGGGAGGAAGTCCTCGGTCACGATTGGCTGAGGCCATTAGCGTTCCCGCCTCAAATGGTATCGGATGGAGTTTCTACCTTGCTTAGTCCAATACTAATGCTGCCAGCGGCCGGGAGCTACTTAAGTTGGAAGCCACCGACAGCTCAGGAAGCCACTTCCATCCGTCACTAGCCACCTAGTTCCAAAACGGGACAGAATAGGGCCGAATCCCCCGACTTCCGCCGGCTTCACCAGATCCGCATCAAGGGCATCACAAGCGCTTGACTGAACCTTGGAAAAGACTGGCCCTCGACAGACCTCATCCTTTGTGCTAAAGATAATGCCTACCCATTGCGGTCTACCTATCGGAACCAGGGACAGAAAGACAAAACCAGCAAATCATGATTGGGTGGGCTGGATTATGCAAGCTTGTTCCTGCGGTTCTGCAAGGCAAAGCGACTATCTCTCCGAGCTGGCGCGCCGGGGGCTCGAATCTCTAAAGAAGCTTCTCATTCCCATTCCCGGCTATCCCGACCCGAGCGAGCAGGAACCTCCTTACGATCTTCTTGAGTTTAAAGATCATCTCAACAATTCCGACGACCTTGCCAGGTTTATTGAAGACCAGCCTCACTTGCAGCTCCTGCTGGCACGCTTGGTGGACTACACGCCCAACCGATGGCTTCTCGCCGAGGAAATTCCGGAAATCCGCTGCCGCCGGGGACTCCAGAACATCCCCACGACCGACTTTGATCCCGAGAAGCCCGATCCAAAGCAGCCGGAGTTATCGGATCCGTATCTCTGGGCACAAAAGAATGCCTTACAGGGAATTTGTCTCTCTGGCGGCGGTATCCGCAGCGCCACGCTTAACCTGGGTATTCTGCAAGGTTTGGCCAAGCTAAAGCTGCTTGGCCGCTTTGACTATCTTTCCAGCGTGTCGGGAGGCGGCTACATCCACGAATGGCTTGCCGCCTGGATTAAACGCGAAGAGGAACGGGATCAAGGGGCTGGATTTACGAACGTACAAAGGCAGTTGACGCCTTTGCCGGCGGGGGCACAGTTGCCACTGGAACCCGAGCCCATCCGATGGCTGCGCCGCTACAGCAACTATTTAACACCCCAAAAAGGGTTGTTGACCACGGACACCTGGGCTGCCGTCGCGGTCTGGTTGCGGAACACGTTTCTCAATCAGCTCGTGTTGTTATCGGGCTTGTTTTTTTTGGTCCTGGTTGTTCAACTCCTGGGGGGCATACTCAAGAACACTTCGGCTTTGTGGGGAACCTGGATCCCCGTCGTGCTTTTCGTGATCGCCACGGTTGCCATCGGGCGTGCCCTGGGGCGCGAGTATGAGCGGATCAGGTTTCAAGATGAACATCCGGGCGAGCCTCCGGAATTGACGCCGCGCAAGTTTAGCGGCCAGAGGACAGTTCAGGTATTCGTTTTCCTGCTGACAGGGGCCTGCGCTCTGCATTTGCGCACATTGCTCAGCGGCAGCGGCTATCCGTGGTGTGCGCCGATTATCGTTTTTCTGGCGCTGTTCTTGCTGGCGCTGGTAGTGGCCCTTTGCGGCCGCGCGGTAACCAGTTTTTGGATCCTGCATCATGGGCAGCGGCCTGGGGAGAGGGGGAAAGCACCCGAAAGTCGCGGCCAAAAAAGCAAACGGATCGTGGCGATGATCCTGGTCAGCCTTCCGCTGGTTTTTGGAACTGCCCTTTTGGGGGCGGCGGGGGGTACGGCCGCATTTTTAGGCGCACGCTGGTTGCTGCTAAAGTATCCTCCCGCGATCGCACAAAGTTTGTATCCGGCAGGAGCGACCGGACCGTTTACACCCAGCGAGGACGTTTACGACTTCCTCTACCTGCACCAGTGGCAACCGGCAAAATCCGCCGGTACTTCCACAACCGCGTGTGCGGCCCCCTGCAAGTGGGCGCCGCGCGCCGTGAGATCCGTGTACTGCGGTTTGACTAAACGTTTGCGCACGGTTGGGGCGGGAACGTCCGGCATTTTGCAGCCGTCGCGAACCTGGCAACTCCAGGTGGTTTTTGGGCCGCCGTTGTTGATGACCATTCCTTTCCTGGTGATGGTCCTGTGCGCTGGACTGGTGGGCCGGGACTTTGCGGACTGGTTGCGGGAATGGCTGGCCCGGGTTCGCGCCTGGGGATTGCTCATCGGTGTGGGATGGGCATTCGTCTTCGGGGTTGCCGTGTTTGGCCCGAGCTTGGTCGATTGGGCTCCAACCCAGTATGGCAAGCTGGTTCCAACGATCAAGTGGTCCGCGGTAGTTGCTTGGATCGTCACCACCGCCGGGTCCGTCCTGGCCGGCAAGAGCGCCAAGACCGGCGGTGGTCCCTCGGCTTCCTCATCGAACACCAGTGCTAAGACCGGTGGTGGTTCCTCAGCTTCCTCGTCGAACGCGGGTGCCAAGAACGGCGGTGGTTCCTCGGCTTCCTCGTCTAACAGCCAACTGGAACTCCTGGCGAGGGTTGGCCCTTACGTCTTCGTTGTTGGTCTTCTGGTGGCGCTGTCGAAGCTGGCGTCGGTAGGCTTGGCCGCGACATCGTGGTGGCTGCTGGCACTCGGTTCTCTATTCCTGTTCCTTCTCTTCGGCTGGCGGGTCGACGTCAACGAGTTTTCGATGAATCCGTTCTACCGTAACCGGCTCACCCGCTGTTATCTGGGCGGCACGAACCGCATGCGCGACCCCAACCCGCTGACAGGCTTCGACGATCGCGACACCCGAGGAATGCAAATCTCCCGTCTGAGACCGCGCGGCAGTCCGGATTCGATTGAATATACAGGGCCGTCTCCCATTATTAGCGCCGCGATTGACCTTAGCTTTGGGGAAGATTTGGCGTGGCAGGAGCGCAAAGCGGCATCCTTCGCCTTTACCCCGCGCTATTGCGGCTACTACGTAGGATGGACCGCCGGCAAAGGGGGCGAGCGCCTCAGCCTGAACGGCTTTGTTCCCACCCGCGAATATGCTTTCCCCGATGGGGGGATAAACCTCGCCACTGCCGTGGCGATCTCGGGCGCGGCCGTCAGTCCCAACTGGGGCTTCCATACCAATCCCGCCACCGCTTTTCTGATGACCGTGTTTAATGTCCGGCTGGGCTGGTGGATTTTGAACCCACGGCGCGCGAAACTCGCCGGCCGGCAATGCAGTTCAGATGGACGAACGGAATGGGCATCGCCCCGCTTCACCCCAACGGAACTGGTTAAAGAACTATTGGGCATGGCAGATGACAGCGCCAAATACGTCTACCTGAGCGATGGCGGCCATTTCGACAATATGGGGCTGTATGAACTGGTGCGCCGGCGTTGCTACAACATCGTGATCTGCGACGCGGAGGAAGACCCAAATTATAGCTTCGAAGGCATCGGGATGGCGATTCGCAAGTGCCGCATAGACTTTGGCGCGGAGATTACGCTCGATCTGAGCCCCTTGCGTTCCGATCCGGCCACAGGGTATTGCGCCGCGCATGCTGTCCGCGGCACCATTCGATATCCTGAGACTCCACCCAACTCGCTGGACAACAGCTATGATGGTACGGTTCTTTACATCAAGGCATCCCTGACGGGGCCCGTGAAGTTCAACAACGTTGCCTTCCCCGAACCCGCCGACGTTTTGAGCTATAAGCGTCAAGACAACGCTTTTCCCCACGACAGCACGGCCAACCAATGGTTCACGGAGTCCCAATTTGAAGCTTACCGGCGGCTGGGAACCCACATTGCCGAGGAAATCGAAAAGCAGGAGATGTGGAGCAGATTCGGCCCCAAGGCTCGTTTTTCAGCAGTGGAGACTGGGTAAGTTCCGGTCAGACAAGAGCACAAGTCGAGGAGCTTATTATGGCTATGCGTACTGCCTTAGTCTTGCTGGCGAGCTGCTTCTTAGTGCCCGGCCGCTTACCAGCTTCTCCACCTGCGGCGGCAGCCAGTCAAGGCGCGCAGCCGGGGACCACCACGGTAGTGAAATCCAGCGTAACCACGACCGTGCAGCCAAGTCCGGATGCAGCCAAGTACTTTGTCAAACCCATTGTTTTGCCTTCATCTTCCTCCGATGCTGGTCTCGCTTTCGATCCGATCTCCCCGATCCCCCCAATCATTGTTAAGCCGCCGGCCAACGTTCCTGTGACGGTTCAAATACGTACCAATGAGCCGAGCGAGGTCACTCTGAGTGCTGCCCCCAAAAACGCCGCCGAGGTGATTGCTCCTTCGGCGATGCCTACGAAAAGCGACTCGGGGCATGGGTATAAGTACACGGCAACCTTCACCGTCAAAGTCACCGGAAGTGGGACAATCAAGTTAACGGCCGTCCAGGGCGGCAAGAGTTCAACGCAGGATTTCGAAGCATCTTACGAGCGTGAGTGCCGGCCAAGCCTGCTGCCGCCGGCGGGGACGGCGTCGCCAAAGAATCCGTTCCCCGATGCCACCACCGTCGCCGGCATGCTGGGCAATCCCCAACCCTTCTCCCTGGTGGCGGCAGGCAAGGACAAACTGCTAGTGTATTCGTCGCGATGGCCGCTGAAAGCGGAAGACGCACAAACTCTCAAGCAGATCGAAACTACTGCCAAGCAACTCCGCAACTTGACCGCCGAGGAGGTCCCCGCGGCACCATCGGCTTCAGCGACTGCGGCAGCCCCAGCTTCTGGGTCGGCCTCAACGTCTAGCGCTGCAGGTTCTAAGCCAGCCTATAGCGTGCGGCTCCAAGTTCCCCATGCTGCCACGCTGGGCGATCCGGCAACACTGTTTTCCAGTCTCGGCTACTCCGACTTCACGGTGCAGAAACTCGATTCTGCGCACATCCGCATCACCAGCACGAAAACACCCGACTGCAAGGAGCTGACCTCATTCCTCGACGGCATCCGGCGCCTTGCCTGGGGACTGCCGGCCTATCCACAAAGCCCCGTTTACAAGCTGTTCATTCTCGATGCCTCCGATGTACTCCCTGCTATTAAGGGAACCGGCACAACAGCAGGCGGCGGTAGCCAGGGAGGAGCTAATCAGGGAAGCGGTGGTCAGGGAGGTGGTAACCAAGGAAGCGGCAGTCAGGGGGCTAGCAGCCAAGCAGGCAGTAATCAGGGAGCAGGAGGCGCAGCTTCACCCTCGGGCGGCAACCAGTCCCCGGGCGCCGGACAAGCAGGCAGTGCACCGGCGGCCTCCGCGAGCGCAAATGGGGCAACAGCCACCGCTTCTTCCGGAGCGACCACAACTCCAGCTAGTGCTAATACAACAGCGGCAAGCACCGCCACGCCAGGAGGCTCTTCCCAGGCCTCAAGCAACGCAGTGTCGGCTAATGCGGTCGGCTTCGACCAACTCGTATTTTCCACTTCCATCGGAAATGATTCGGGCATTGGGGAGCAGCGCCGTATCCTGACCTTGCTGGATCTGCCCCGGCCGGAAGTCCTCATCACCGCCTTGTCTGTTCAGATTTCCTCTGCCGACTCCAATTCCGTGAAGAAGGCTAATGTCGGCATTCGCCAGGAAGTTAACAACTTCAACGATGCGCTGGACAAAGCCGTCTACCGGGGGTGGAGTTGTCTCAAGAGGAAGCTGTCGGCCGAAGACAATCTGCCGCCAGAAGCCTCGAATCTAGCATCGGGGTATAA
>Ga0326728_10013800_pt1 | contig 17420 bp, 16 predicted proteins | sample MB3enrmetagenome_FD_207602 | JGI IMG/M metagenome (GOLD analysis project Ga0326728, IMG submission 207602) | Lab enriched peat soil microbial communities from McLean, Ithaca, NY, United States - MB31MN | ecosystem: Environmental > Terrestrial > Soil > Wetlands > Peat | place: USA: New York... | reverse complement strand
CAGGAAGCGGGCGGCCTGGTAGGTGGTGGTCTTGCTGGTCTCGTCGCGCAGGATAAAGAAGAGTGTGTCCTTCTCCCCCGCCTCGATCACCGGATACAGGCGCAGGATCTTGCCATCTAGGGTGAATTCGGCGAGGCCGGGAGAAGGCAGATCGAGGGTGTTGCCGAGGACGGTGGGGATCTTCTCGATGTGCGGCTGGTCAAAGGGAATCCACAGCGCCTCGACGCGCAGGCGGGGGTCGGGGGCGAACCAGTGCAGGCCGCGGAAGGCGGCGCGGGTGGGGGAGTTGAGGTCCTTGATGCGGACGACGTAGCGGCCGCCGCGCTCCAGGACGATGAGGGTAAGATTGCGCCAGACGATGGCGGAGGGGGGAGCGCCGTCGCTGCCGCCGATGCGGATCTGGCCCTCGCGGGCGGGCTGGCCGTCGATGGTCAGCTCGGCGGGAAAGCCGCCCGCAGGGGAGAGCAGTTGCACGATCTTGCCGCTCACGGTGAAGAGGCCGAGATGGGCGGGAGCGGGGGCGGGGAGCTTGATCTGGCTGCCTTCGGCGGCGCCTACGGAGTTGATGCCGGGCTTGAGCCAGTCCAGGCCGGCCAGGGTCAGCCAGCCGTCGGGGGCGGAGATCTCCTTCTCCCGCTGGGCGCGCCAATCGGAGAGCTCCTGCCGCCATTGGGCCTCGGCCTGAGCGCTTCCCAGGGGTGAGGGCGCGGCTTGGGCAGCCAGGGGAAGAACCATGGCGACCGGAGAAAGAGCCAAGGATAAGAGCCATACCATACGCATATTCATGGGGAAAGAACTCCTGTTTGCAGCCTTGCTGCGTGCCTCACAGCCCATTGTATGAGCCTCGGCGGGCGTATTTGGGTCTTTTACCGGGCCGTGTATCCAGATCGCCAGCAGCGGCGCGGGCGGCGCGTTGACAGGCCCTCTGGCGCTGCCTAGAATTAAACAGGAGAAGTGTGCTTAATGTTGGTCCTAAGCAATAGATAAAATAAGGGTTGGGCGGCTTTTCCGGAATCGGCGGAAGGCGGGAGAGAAGGAAAGCGATGGTGGAGGCGCAGGTCAGTCCGCGGGAGCGGCTGGTGCTCACGGCGATCATCGAGCTGTACATCGCCACCGGCGAGCCGGTTGCCTCGCAGGCGGTGGCGGAGCACTTTGTCCATCGCGAGGGACTCAGCTCGGCCACCATCCGCAACGTCATGGTCTCGCTGGCCGAAGACGGCCTGTTGGAGCAGCCGCACACCTCGGCGGGGAGGGTTCCCACGGCGGCGGCTTTTCGCTATTACGTCGAGCAGTTGACCCATTCCACCGTTTCCGCGAACCGGGGGGCGGGCTTTGCACTGGATTCCACAGGCAGCTCGGCAAGCGGACCATCCTCGCTGGAGGCGCAGTCTCTGAGCGCGGCGCGGCGGGGGCAGATCGAAGAGAGCTTCGCAGGGGTGGCCAGCAGCAACGATTATCTGGAACGTACCTCGCATGTGCTGGCGCTGATCTCCAGCGGACTGGGGGTGGCGCTGGCCAGTTCGACGGCTGGACAGATTCTGGAGCACATTCATTTTTCCCGGCTCTCCACGGGGCGGGTTCTGGCCGTGCTGGTGACCCAGGCAGGAGCGGTGCAGGACCGGGTGCTGGCCCTGGATCGCGAGCTGAGCCATCTGGAGTTGGAGACGGCGGCGCGCTACCTGAACGAAAACTTCCGCGGCTGGCTGGTGGAGCGCATCCGCGCCGAGGTGGCACGGCGCGTGGATGCGGAGCGCGAGGCTTACCGGCAGATGCTGACCTCGGTCGAGGAGCTGTGCCGTAAAGGCGCGCTGGCGGGCGGCGAGAGCGCTCCGGCAATCTTTGTGGACGGCATGGCCAACCTGATCTCCGCCGAAGCGGACCGGGAACGGCTGCGGCAGATGCTGCTGGCGCTGGAAGCCAAGCAGCGGCTGGTGGAACTGCTCACCGCCTACGTGGACGGGCGGCAGCAGGAGGTGCGCGTGGTGGTGGGGCTGGACGAGGCCTCGCCCGCCATGCAGGATCTGGTGCTGATCGGCGCTCCGGCGCGGCTGGGCCAGGGCAACCTGGGCACGGTAGCGGTGATTGCGCCCACCCGCATCCAATACCAGGAGATGATTCAGGCGGTGCGCTACATCGCCCGCCTCTCCGAACGCATTCTGGAAGTGCCGGCGGAGTGAAGTGAATGCAGGAATGCCCCTCTTCACACGCAGCTTCCAGGGCGTCTCCCATTTTTCTTCAAAATATCGTGGAAAGAGCAAGTTACGAAGACCGAAAGGCGGCCTTTTCGGGGCCCAGGCGAGACCGGCAAGGGGCGCGGAAATTATCATCGAAACAGAGACAAAAGAGGGTGGATATTGCGCAGGAAGATGGCAGAGCAGGAAATGGAGTCGAGCGTGTCGGGAACGGAGTTGACCATCTCCCCGGAGGCTACCGCGGCGGCAGCGGCGGCAGCGGCAACGGAAGCGGCGGAAGTTGCCGCGGAAGCCGTAGCCGAAGTGGTGGCGCCAGTTTCCGGCGTGGAGCAGGCGGCGGGTGCGGAGACAGTAAGCCGCGCCGAATTCGATCGCATGAAGACGGAGCGCGACCAGTTGCTGGACCGTCTGGCGCGGCTGCAGGCGGATTTTGAGAACGCCCGCAAGCGCGCGGAACGGGAGCGGCAGGATTTTCGCGATTACGCCACTGGCAACGTGGTCGAGATCTTTCTGCCGGTGCTGGACAACTTCGATCTGGCGCTGAAATCGGCGGGCACGCTGGAGCAGATGCGCGCCGGCGTGGAGTTGATCGTCAAGCAGATGGAAGATGCTTTGCGCCAGTTGAATGTGCAGGCGGTGCCGGCGCTGGGAACGGAGTTCGATCCCCGCCATCATGAGGCACTGGGATCGGTAGAGCGGCTGGACCTGCCCGATCAGCATGTGGCGGAGGAGATTCGCCGCGGCTATAAGCTGCGCGAGCGGTTGTTGCGCCCGGCGCTGGTGCGTGTGGCGTCCAACCCCCAACAGGCAAGCGAGTGAACGTGAGCAAAGCAGATTTTTACGAGGTGCTGGGCGTAACCAAGGACGCCAGCGAGCAGGATCTGAAGAGCGCCTACCGCAAGCAGGCGCTGAAGTACCATCCTGACCGCAATCCGGGGGATCATTCGGCCGAAGAGAAGTTCAAGCAGGCCAGCGAGGCCTACCAGGTGCTGAGCGACGCCGACAAGCGCGCCGCCTACGATCGCTACGGCCACGCCGGAGTGGGGGCGGCCAGCCAGGGCTTCAACGGCTCGCCCTTTGCCGGCGGCGTGGACATCAGCGACCTCTTTGGCGATCTCTTTGGCGAGATGTTCAACGTGGCCGGCGCCGGCGGCGGCGCGCAGCGCGCCAACCGCCAGCAGCGCGGCGACGATCTGCGCTTCGACCTGGGCATTGCCTTCGAGGACGCCATCTTCGGCTCCGAAACCGAGGTCAAGATTCGCCGCCGGGAGATCTGCGAGGTTTGCAAGGGGCAGGGCAGCGCCTCGGGCCGCGGCCCCACCACCTGCACGCATTGCCAGGGGCGGGGCCAAGTGCGCTTTCAACAGGGTTTCTTCTCCGTGGCACGGGGCTGCAACGCCTGCGGCGGCACGGGCGCGGTGATCAGCGATCCCTGCGTGAATTGCCGCGGCGAAGGCCGGGCGATCAAGGAACTCAAGCTCAACGTCAAGGTTCCGCCGGGAGTGGAGGATGGAACCCGCATTCGCTACTCGGGCGAGGGCGACGCAGGGCGCAATAACGGGCCGCGCGGCGACTTGTATGTGGTGCTCTCCATCCGCCCCCACGATTTCTTCGAGCGCGACGGCCACGACCTCCACTGCGTGGTTCCCATCAGCTTTCCTCAGGCGGCGCTGGGCGCGGAGATCGCCATTCCGGCGGTGGGCGGCGAGGTGACCCTGAAGATTCCCGAAGGGACGCAGAGCGGCAAGCAGTTGCGCATTCGCGGCAAGGGCGTTCCCTTCCTCAACGAACGCGGCTCGGGCGACCTGGTGGTGCAGGTGGTGGTGCAGATTCCGCGCAAACTGACGCGGCCGCAGCGCGAACTGGTGGCGCGGCTGGCCGAGACCCTCACCGTGGAGAACAAGCCCACCTCGCCCAGCCTCATCGAGAAGATGAAGGATCTGTTCAATTAGAACCGATCCAGGCTGCCCTGGATCGGGCGGTAGGAGCCTCCGATGAACGAGAATGCGCGCGCGGAAGGCTTGCCGCAGACGATTCATGGGCCAATGCCAGACGGTGGCGGCGCGCTGCCGCTGTGCGTCGATCTGGATGGCACACTGGTCAAATCGGATACGCTGCTGGACGCGCTGCTGGTGCTGGCGCGCAAGCGTCCGGCGCTGCTGCTGCAACTGCCCGGCCGGGTGACCCACGGCAAGGCTGCATTCAAAGCCTTCGTGACCGAATCGGTGCAGTTGGATGTGCGCCACCTTCCCTACAACCGTCCGCTCCTGAACTATCTGCAACAGCAGCGGGTGGCGGGGCGTACGATTTATTTGGCCACCGGCGCCGATGGTGCGCTGGCGCAGCGCGTGGCTACCCACTTGGCTATCTTCAAGGGCGTACTGGCCTCCGACGGCGCCACCAACCTGATCGGCAAAAACAAGCTGGACCGGCTGCGTGCGCAGATGGGCGCGGAAGGCTTTGGCTATATTGGCAACGCCCGGCCCGATCTGCCCCTGCTGGCCCATGCCGCGGAAGCAATGGTCGCCAATCCCACCCTGGGGCTGCGTTGGGGGCTGCGGGCGCGGGGCATTCGCCCCATCCAGGAGTTCATCGAGCGCCGCCCTCTGGTGCCGTCGCTGCTGAAGGCGATTCGCCTGCACCAATGGTCCAAGAACCTGCTCATCTTTCTGCCTCTGCTGATGTCACACCAGTTGAGCGCGGCGGCGCTGATGACCGCGCTGCTGGCCTTCTTGTGTTTCAGCTTGACCGCATCGGCCACTTATATCGTCAACGACATGCTGGACATCGACGCCGACCGCCGGCATCCGCGCAAGCGCCAGCGCCCCTTTGCCGCGGGCGATCTGTCGCCTTTCGCCGGCCTGGGCGTGGTGGCGGCCTGTCTGCTGACGGCGCTGGCCGGAGCGCGCCTGCTGCCCGTGGGCTTTTATCTCTGGCTGCTGGTCTACCTGGGCACCACCTTGGCCTACACGCTCTACCTGAAGCGCATGGCGCTGGTGGATGTGCTGGTGCTGGCGGGACTCTACACCCTGCGCCTGCAGGCCGGCGGCGCCGCCACACAAACGCCCATTTCCCATTGGCTGGCGGGTTTCGCCATCTTCCTGTTTCTCTCCCTGGCCTTTGTCAAACGTTTTGCGGAACTGGAAAACCTGCGCGCCAGCGGCAATCCGCCCAGGAACGGGCGCGGCTACCTGGTGGCCGACATCGAGCAGTTGCGCGCCTTCGGCACCTCCAGCGCCTATGCGGCGGTGGTGGTCTTCGCGCTGTACATCAATGGCCGCGACGTGACGGCGCTCTATCGCAATCCGCCGCTGCTTTGGGGGATCGCGCCGCTGATGGTGCTGTGGCTGAGCCGGGTGTGGCTGCTGGCCTCGCGCGGGGAACTCAACGAAGATCCCGTGCTCTTCGCCCTCACCGACCGCATGAGCATTCTGATTGGCTTGGCGGTGGCGGCGATCGCCTGGTTGGCGATCTGAGCAGGCGCAACCGCAGAATTTGGTTGACTTTCGGTTAGCTCGCCTCAACCGCGCTTTGCGATCAGTTGGCGAATCGGTTCGTTGTCGGCATAGACGCGCCACTCCGCCACTTTGCCGTCTTCGATCACGGCCCTTAAAGCGGCTGGCGTTTGCCACCGGTTTTCTTCCGATAGCCGGCTGTCCGGCGCATATGTTCCCCCCACTACTCCCAACATCACAAAGACTTGTCCATCACAATAAGTATCTTTGATTTCAATCGCGTAATCCGGGACCATGCGGAAATACCCCACCCAACCGGCGCGCATGGCGTCCCTGCCCTCTGTAACCCCGCCCAGCGAATCGATAAAACGGTGACTCGGCGCCATCAACTCAACCAGCGCATTCACATCCTGGCGGTTGATGGCCTTCACAAATGCTAACGCGATGGCTTCCGGTTCATTTTTCATGGCGAAATTCTAGATACTTATCGCCCGATTCGTAAACAAGAATACTTCGACAACTGCAGATCTATGGAACCCCCGATCAATATCTGGATTTGAAGGGTACGGGCTTTAGTCCGCACATAAAGCAGCTTCGAAAATGCCCCTTGATCGGAGGGTCCTTAAATGGCGCATCGAGCCAAGAGAACTATGTGCAAATAATCTGTTCGGCGGGAAAATATGCGCCATCACCTTCCATAATTGCCGCAAACCCGGTTCCATCCCCGCTAGCCCCTTGCAGATTGGACCGGGGCCGGAGCCGTCGGCTTGGGGGCGGAACTGCGGCGCACGTGCAGATTGTTGACCGCATAGTCGATGAAACGCGGCTCGAAGTGCGGCGCCTGGCCCATGAAACGGCAGCTTGCCACCACCTGATCGATGATGAAGCGGGGTTGAAAGGCGGCGAAATCGATCCCCTTTTCGACTTTGAGGGTGTAGACGATGGCCTCGAAGATCTCCTTGGTGAGGGTCAATCCCTGCCGCGCGGATTCTTTTTCGAAGATGCGGTGAAAGAGCGCCATGCTGGGCGCTCCCACCTCGATCTTGTAAGGCAGGCGGCGCAGAAAGGCCGGGTCCATGAGGTCCTCGGGCTCGATGTTGGTGGAAAAGATGACCATCTCCTCAAACGGAATGCTGAAGGTCTTGCCGGTATGCAGCTTGAGGTAATCGACGCGGCTCTCCAGGGGCACGATCCAGCGATTGAGCAGTTCGGTGGGGCTGACCAACTGGCGGCCGAAGTCGTCGATGATGAAACAGCCGCCCAGGGCCTTCACATGCAGGGGTGCCTCGTAGAAGTGGCCGTTGGGGTCATAGCGCAGGTCGAGCATGCTCAGCGTCAGTTCGCCGCCGGTGACGACGAAAGGCCTGCGGCAGGCGACCCAGCGGGCGTCGTACTCCTCGCGGCGGAAGATGGTCATGGCGTCTTCCTCGCTCAGGTCGGTAGGGTTCAGGGGGATATGCAGGCTGGGATCGAAGACGCAGATGATTTGGCCATCGACGCTGACGGCATAGGGAACGTAGATAACGTCGTTGAAGACGCTGGCGAAGCGCAGCGCCAGCGAGGTTTTGCCATTGCCCGGCGGGCCATAAAGGAGCATCGCCCGGCCCGAGGTCAAGGCCGGCCCGCTCTGCTCGATGATGGCGTCTTCGATGTCGAGATCGCCGAAGGCCTTGCGGATGCGCTCGAAGGTGACGCGTTCGTTGGTAACCTTCTGCACGTTGACCTGATCGCTGAATTCCTTGAGGGTAACCGGGGCGGGTCCGATATAGCCCAGCCGCTGCACCGCATCGAGCACCCAGGTTCTCCCCTTGTCGGTAAGCATGTAGCTCATGTCGAAGAGGTTGCCGGATTGGCGCGAGCCCAGGGTGATAAGCAGCTGGCGGTCGACCGCCATCTGCACCAGTTCCTGCACGATGGAGAAGGGCAGCTTGATGGCTTCGGCAAACTGGCGGATGGATTGCAAATGGCTGGTATAGATCAGCTTCATCATGAGGCTGAGAAGCTCGTTCTCATCGATCCCGGTGGCGGCAATATCGGTGGGCTCGGCGGGAATGCGGCGCAGGAAGGCGTCGAGGACTTCGTGGCGGATGACACCCATGGCTACCAGGGTGTCGCCCAGACGGCCGGCGGTTACAGCTTGCCGTTGCAGCGCCTCGGCTACCTCTTCGGTGGTGACCAGCTTGGCGCGGACCAGCAGATCGCCTAAACGCAAGCGTGCTTCGATGATGCCCTCCTGGGGAAAGCGGGATTCTCCAGCGCTCGGGCGAACGATGGAGGAAGGCTCTCCCTGCGACTTGCATGAGCTGCGGTGCTCAATAAGGCATTTTAGCGAAAGAGGCGGGGACGTGGCTTGGGACGATGGGAGAAGCAACCAAACTCCGCCGAGGTGCTGGCGATATTGTTCACCGTAGTCTTTGGCCAGTCGCCCCGTTTCAGTTCGATGTCATAGTCGTGGTGCCGCACCATTTTGAGCACGACCGTAACGCGCTTGACCAGATGTTTTCTGATGGAACGCTCAGCCCACGCCTGATATGTTTAGCAGGAAACGTGTCTTCCGAGCCCCTTCGTGGCCTCTGCAGCCTGAATGTACAGCTTGATTTCAGCTCCGCTAGAGATGCCGGGCGTATCCGTAGCTCCGCCCGTGGTTCCGCTCTAGCGCCTCACGCGGTGTCTTGCCAAGCTATTTTCGTTTGCGCTTTCGTTTGCTGCCTTCCCGCCAGTCGAGAAAGTATGCCCCTCCCCCCTTCCATGAGGCTGGCTCCTCGTCTATGATGAGGAGACGGGGAGGGGCAGGCTTGTTTCCGTCCCATTGAGCCGGATAGAATTTCAACCGACCGTTTTCTGCATTGCGTTTCTGCGTGAGGTTGGTTGGATAGCTGTTGGTGTCCACGTCGGAGTGCAGTCGCTTTCCGGGGGTGCTTTGATTCCCTCAAAACCGACTTCATTTATTGCTTTGGACGCCAAAATGGAAACAAAGAAGGTCTAGTATGGTTAACTAATTGATTTTAAAGGGCGGGAGTAGTTCAGTGGCAGAACGTCAGCTTCCCAAGCTGAATGTCGCCGGTTCGATCCCGGTCTCCCGCTCCAAATCCTTCCTTCCTTTGCCTCTTTTCCATCTTCGGGCTGCGATTTGCTCTTCCTTCCTGCTTCGTATGGGGAGTGCGGGGCTTTTTCGCGCGATCTTCCGCGCCACCCCCAGAACAGAGGGATCAGGGATCGAGAGCTGAGGGTCACGCCAGCACAATAACGACCGCTCCGGCGGTGATCAGCAGGCCGCCCGCCAGCGCGGCTCCATTGATCTTTTCGCCCAGCAGCAGCCAGGCCAGCAGCATCACCAGCGGCACGCTCAGCTTGTCGAGCGGTGCCACGCGCGAGGCCGGGCCCAGTTGCAGGGCGCGGAAGTAGCAGATCCAGGAGAGGCCGGTGGCCAGCCCGGAGAGGATCAAAAACAACACTGTGCGCCGGTCCAGGGCGTGCAACTCGCTCAGCAATCCGCCCCCAGGCCGAGCCAGCGCCAAGGCCATCCCCCAGGCGAAGACCAAGACCACGGTGGTGCGCAGGGCCATGGCCAGGTTGGAGTCCACATGGGCCACGCCCACCTTGGCCAGCAAGGCGGTGGCAGCGGCAAAAGCGGCGGAGAGCAGCGCCCACACAATCCAGTTCATGGGGCTATGGTACAGCGGAGTGCAAGCGGGGGGCATTTAAAATGGTCCCATGAATACGGGACAAGCCAGCCGGACGGCGCTGGGCGTAGCGGTGCGGCGGGCGGCGCACCAGTTGGTCGACCATCCGCCGGTTATGGACGATCCCATCGCTGTGCAGTTGCTCGGCAACCACTATCCTCGCCACATGGAGCGGGCCATGCACAGCGTGGCGCGCGACTTCCGCTGCTCGATGGCGGTGCGCAGCCGCTTCGCCGAAGATCGCTTGCGGGATGCGGTAAGTGCGGGCGTAAACCAATATGTTGTCTTGGGCGCGGGGCTGGACACCTTCGCTCTGCGCAATCCCTTCCCCGCGCTGCGCGTCTTCGAGGTGGATCTGCCTGCCACCCAGAAGTGGAAGCGGCAGATGCTGAAGCGCGCCGGCCTCATCGAGCCCGCGACCATGCGCTTTGTGCCCCTGGACTTCGAGCAGCAGACGCTGGCCGCCGGGCTGGTCGGGGCGGGACTGGCAACGGAACGCCCCGCCTGGTTCAGTTGCCTGGGGGTGGTTCCCTATCTGACGCTGGATGGATTGAGAGCAACTTTGGATACCATCGCGCAGATGCCGGCCGGCTCCGGCGTGGTCTTCGATTATGCCGTTCCCCGCGAGATGCTCGATGCCGCAGGCCGTACGGCCTTCGACCGGCTGGCCCAGCGGGTGGCCGCAGCCGGCGAGCCGCTGCGGCTCTTCTTTTCACCCGAAGAACTCGCCGAGGAACTGCGCCGGGCGGGCTTTCAGCGCTACGAGCAGTTGGACTTCAACGATCTCAACCAGCTCTACTTCCGGGATCGCGCCGACGGTCTGAAGCTCTCCCCGCTGGGGCTGGGCCGGGTGGCGACGGCCTGGGTGGGAGAAAGGCAAGGAACAGGGAATAGGGAATAGGGAATAGGGAACAGGGAATAGGGAACAGGGAATAGGGAACAGAAGACAGTGGGCAGTAAACAGGAGACCCGCCAAACACTCTGGGTTAGAGGATAGAATCTGGTCATGAGAAAGATGGCTTGCTGGGCGGCGGCGATAGTGCTGCTGGCGATCTCTGGATGCGGCTACCACACACTGGGCGCGGCGGCGCACCTGCCGCCCGATGCCAAGACGCTCTCGGTGCCGGTCTTCGCCACCCGCACCGAGGCTTACCACACGGAAACCGTAATGACCCAGGCGGTGATCCGCGAGTTCGCCACGCGCACCCGTTTGCGCGTCACTCCAGACGCGAATCCTGACGCCGACGCCACCCTGCACGGGACCATCCTGAAGGAATATGTTGCCCCGCTTACCTACAATGCCTCGACGCAGCAGTCCTCCAGCTTTCTCATCACCATCGTCGCTTCCGTGACCCTGACTGGGCGCGACGGCAAGATCCTCTACGAAAACAAGAACTATGTTTTTCGCGAGCAGTACCAGTCCACCACCGATTTGCCCACGTTTTTGCAGGAAGACCCGGCGGCTGTCGAGCGCCTGGCGCGCGCCTTTGCCCACGCCTTGGCGGCCGATGTGCTGGAAGGGCTGTAGCGCGGGCTTTCACCGTGCGGCTGGCCTGCGGGCGCCGGGAACGGTATTCTGGAACGGCATGATGAGCAGAGACAAAGACCGCGTTGCTCCGGGGCTGGCGCCGCCGGGAGAAAAGCCATGAGCGGGGCGCGCTGGGGCGCGGGCTTTACCGCCACGGGACGCTTCGTGGCCGAGATCGAGGCCGCCGCCGCCGGTCAGGGGCAGCTTCGTCCCGGCTATGTGCTGGCCGGGGATGAGATCTTTCTGCTGGAGCGCTGCCGCGACGCCGTGCTCAAGGCCTTTGTGCCCCCCGAACTGAGGGATTTCTGCTTTGTGGAGATGGATCTGGCCGCGACCTCCATCTTCGAGGTGCTGGACTGCGTCCAGACCCCTTCGCTGATGGCGCCGTTTCAAGTCATTTTTGTGCGCAATTTGCGCCCGCTTTACACGCGTGGTGCAAAAAAGGAAGAGTTTGCGGCCATCGCGCGCTATTTCAAGTCGCCCAACCCCCAGGCGTTGATTGTCTTTGTCGCCGACTTCATTCGCATCCCCAGCGACGTGCGGCGCATGGAGATGGACGACAAGAACCGCTTCGAGCGCCTCACCGAGACCCTGGGCGCGCACTGCACCATGGTGGAACTGGCGCGCGTAGCCGAAGACGACGCCATCCGCTGGGCGGTAGCCACCGCGCAGCAGGCCGAAACCAAAATGGACCCCGACGCCGCCCGCCAACTGGTGGACGCCCTGGGCGCGGACATGATGCTGGTGGCCAGCGAGCTGGAGAAGCTGCTGCTCTACACCCTGGGCCGGGGGCGCATCACCCTGGCCGATGTGGAGACCCTGGTGCTGGGCGCCAAACAGCGCTCGCTCTACGAGTTGACCGACGCCATCAGCCTCCACAACAAGGCTCGGGCGCTGGCCCTGCTGCATGGATTGTTGAACAGCTCGGATGCCGGCGAGGACGCGGCCATCGGCCACCTGTACATGCTGGCCCGGACCTTCCGCCAGATGCTGGTGGTTCTGGAAAAGAACGTGCGCGACTCGCGCGCCATCTGGCAGGCGCTGTGGCAAGGATTCCGCTTGCCGCCCTTTGCCGTGGATGATCTCATCCGCCAGGCCCGCCGCTACAAGAACCGCAAGGATCTGACCCGCGCGTTGCAGCTGATTGCCCGCGCCGATCTGGAGTTGCGCTCCTCGCCGCCGGACAAGCGGCTGGTGCTGGAGCGGCTGGTCTACGAGCTTGCCTCGGAGCCCAAGCCGCCATCGATCTTCGCCACAAATCAACTTTCCTTTGAAGGGTGACGCGGTCATGCGTCGATGAGAGGAGAGAGTCCGATGCAGGACCTTTCTCAACCAGAATCCAAGGGCGCAGAGGGCGCCGCCGGCCGGCTGCCGAGTGCAGCCAAGGCGCTGGCGACGATGGTGTTGTGGATCACCCTCTGTTTTGGCGGCGCCGGGACCTTGGCCTGGCCGCGGGGTTGGGCCTGTGTCACGGTGTATGTCCTGGTCATGGCTTTTACCGGGATGCTGATGCGGCGCTTCAACCCCGGATTGATGCAGGCGCGCGGAAAGTGGAAGGTCAACACTCAGTTCTTCGACAAGGTGTTTCTTGCGATCTTTCTTCCGCTCACGCTGGGGCAGGTTATCGTGGGAGGATTGGATGCGGTGCGCTTCCGCTGGATGGCGCTGCCGCAGTGGACGTTCGCGCCGGGCCTTGTTTTGTTTCTGGCTGCGATGGGCATGGTGAACTGGGTGCTGACCACGAATCCCTTTGCGGAGACCACGGTGCGGTTGCAGCCGGATCGCGGGCAGAGGGTGATTTCGACTGGGCCCTACCGGTTCATCCGCCATCCCATGTACGTTGGGATGATCTTCCTCAACTTGGCCACGGCGCTGATGCTGGGATCGGGATGGGCGATAGCGGTGTCTGGGTTGATGGCGGTGTTGCTCGTCTGGCGGACTACCCGCGAGGACCGCTTTCTGAATGAGTTTCTCAGCGGCTACCCCGAATATGCGGCCCGGACCCGCTTCCGGTTGATTCCGGGCCTTTGGTAGCTCACCCAGGTGCTTATGCGACGCCGTGCTGGTTCAGCCAGGGCCCGTATTCCTTGTCCACCTTCATAATGTGGTTGCTCAGCCAGTCGCGGAGGAAGTTCATCAGGTGCAGGTTGACGGTGATCTCGCCGCGGTCGTGCTTGGCGACATACTCCTGGACCTGCTTGATGAGCTCGACGTGTTTGGCGCGGTGTTCGGTCAATCCGGCATAGCGGGCGGCCTCGAGCATCTTCTCTTCCGCCGCGAAATGCTCCTGGGTATACTTCACCAGCTTCTTGAGCAGCGGGCCGGTGATGGTCGAGGCCTGGCCCTTCATCATGGCGTCGTGCAGTTCGTTGAGAATGTCGAAAAGGACGGTATGCTGGCCGTCGATTGCCTTGACCCCGACGGAATAGCTGTTGTTCCACGCCACCAATGCCATGATTGCTTCTCCCACCGGGCGCTCCCGGCTCTTCAATGTCTTGCAAACGGTTTGCAGAGGCCGCAGCGACCGGCGCCGCGGCCCCGTGTGGTTTAGCTGACGCCGTGCTGATTCAACCAGGGGCCGTATTCCTTGTCTTCTTTGAGAATGTGGTTGGCCAGCCAGTCGCGTAAAAAGTTCAAAAGCTGGACGTTGAGGGTGATCTCGCCGCGGTCGTAGCGGCCCACGAACTCCTCGACCTGTTTGGTCAGTTCGACGTGGTGAGCGTGATGCTGCGTCAGGGCCGGATACTTGGTCTGCGCCATGAGCTTCTCTTCGTCGGCAAAGTGCTTGGCGGTGTAATCCACCAGCCTCATCAGCAGGGGTCCGGTAACGGTTGCCGCCTGTCCCTTCATCATCCCGTCGTGCAATTGATTCAAGGTGTCCACGAGCCCCTTGTGTTGAACGTCGATCCCTTTTACGCCCACGGAATACCTGTCGCTCCAGTTCAATAAAGCCATTGTCGTTCTCCCCGCGGGATTACCCCGGTACTGCATGAATCGGCAAGCAGGGGGCAAACTTGAGCGAAAAAGCAGGAAGCAAACGTTTCTTCACGCGATGGGCTGCCATCCGACCGAAGCTATGGACCACTGCTCAGCCGATCTTCTTGCGGTTGATCCAGGTTCCGTACTCCCGGTCTTCCTCCAGGATGTGATGGGAGAGCCAATCGCGCAGAAAGTTCATCAGGTGGATGTTGAGCATCTCTTCCCCGCGCTGGTAACGGCCGACGAAGAGCTCGACTTCCCTGGTCAGCTCCTGGTGGCGCTGGTGATGCGCGGCGAGCCCGGCGAATCCCGCCTCCTGCATGAGTTCCTCTTCGCAAGCAAAGTGGAACTTGGTATATTCGACCAGCTTATGCAGTAGTTCCCCGGTAATGGTGTGTGCCTTGCCCGCCAACATGGCAGTGTGCAGATCGTTCAAGATTCCCACCAGCACGCGGTGCTGATCGTCCATAGCCTTTACTCCCACGGAAAGGCTGTCGCTCCAGGTCATTAGCGCCATCTTTGTTCTCCCCCCGGATCATGCCCGGTACTCTCTCCATCGGAGCCAAAGGTGAAGAAGTTGAGCGAAAAACGAGAGATCCCGGCTACTACGGTTTTGAACGCGGAAGCGGTGCGCAAAGAGGCGATCATCCCGGCCGCTCGCGGCGCGAAGAAGAGATGGGGGTGATCTTAAAAGGCAATCGGCAGCGCTCGGTGCGGACAGAGATCGCACCCATCCCAGATCCGGCTCCATAGCGGAACCGGAGTCGATTTATCCCGAAACCGCAGCGTTCCAGTCGACGCGACCAACAGAGGGCGGCGACATTGAACCGAACCCAACAGGACGCAGTAATTCTGGTTCCGCTTTAAGAGACGCCGCGCTCGTTGAGCCAGGGGCCATATTCCTGGTCGAGGCCGGCCATATGCTCCTGGTAGCCGTCGCGCAAAAAACCCAGGAGCGGACGCATGTGCATGCTCTCTCCGTGCTGGATCTTGCGCGCCGAACTCTGGATCTGGGAGAGCAGGCGTTGATGTTCGGCGCGATGCTCGTCCAGGTTGGGAAAGTTGAATTTTGCCATCAACTGCTCCTCGTTCCAGAAGTGCATGCGGGTGAATTCGATGAGGCGATCCATGATTTCCTGGACCTCGTCCCGGCTGGAGCCGCGCACCACCGCCAGGCGCAGATCGTTCAGGGTGTCCATGAGGATGCCATGCTGATCGTCCATGGCCATGACTCCTACCGAGCAGGCGTGATTCCAGGTAAGCAGGGGCATAGGGCCTCCCGACTTCAATGGTGATCCTATCGGCGGAAAAAATGCGCAAATGACCGAAATCCGCATCCAGGTGGTGACTATGGTGTGCCGCAATCGGGATATTTGTCGCTGATTCTCCGCAGGGCGCAAGTTCTCCTCAAAACGGCAGTTTACCCACGAGTCTGAGAGCCGGAATCGGAAACAGATTGCCGGATTATGGATTATTCGAGGATCATCTCCGGCTCCTGCTGGCGCCCGCAGGTGGTGAGGGCGATTGCTGCTCCCAGGATCAGTGCGCCGCCCGCCCAGGCAAAGGGGCCCAGATGCTCGCCCAGCAATTGCACCCCGAGCCACGAGCCCAGCGCCGGCTCGATATTGAGAAAGACCCCGGCGCGGGAGGCGGGAACATGGTGAATCCCCCAGTTCCACAGCAGGGTGGTGGTAGCCGTACAGAAGAGCCCGCTGATGGCCAGGGCGATCCAGGCGGTGAGGCTGACGTGGGCCAGGGGCGGCGGGGGTGCGCTGCTGCCGCGGGGCAGAAAGCCGCCCAGCAGCCACGGCCCCAGGACCCAAAGCGCCAGCATCGCCGATCCGGTGAGGATGGTCAGGGCCGTCACCACCGGCGGACTGTGGCGTTGCATGAGCTTTTTGCTGAGCAGAATCCAGGCCAGGGCAGTGAAGAGCGAGGCTACCACCAGCAGATCGCCGTAGAGCGAGGGTTCTCCCATCGCCGCCGGGCCCCGCTTGCCGCCCATCACGATCAGAGCCGCGCCCAGGGTCGAGCCCCACAGCGCCAGCCAGCCGAAACGATCCAGCCGCTCGCCGGCAAAGAGCGCCGCGGCGGCGGCGAGCAGCACCGGCATGGCTCCCACCATCAGCGAGGCGTGGCTCACCGTGGTGCGCGCCAGGCCGTGAAATTGGACCAGAAACTGGATGGGAATGCCCAGGGCGGCACAGAACAAAAGAGTTCGCCACTCGCCGGCGGTGAAGCGCAGGCGCCGCCAATCCCGCGCCACCACCGGCAGCATCCCCAGGCAGGCAAAGGCGAAGCGGTAGAGCACCATGTGCTCGACGCTCATCTCGTTCAGCGCCAGGCGGCCGAAGTAGAAGCCGGTTCCCCATAGGCTGCTGGCCAGTGCGCAGGCGCCGTAGCCCAGGATGGTGGTGCGCCGGGTTGTTGGCTTCTGTGCTTGCATCCCTTTCATTACTGTCGCATAGCCGCCCACTGGGGCGGGGTGATCGCATTCGATCTCATTGAGGAGCAAAACCGATGAAGCGCCTGGAAATAGTGGTCTTGTGTGCCCTTTTACAAAGCCTTTTCTCCTTCATGTTTTTGCAACAGCATTTTCTCGCTCCAAACGGGATTCCAAATACGATTGCCCCGTCCGCTGGGGCGGGTCGCTGCGCACACAGAGCCGCATCGGCGAGAATACAGAGGAATGGAAAATCGTTTCAATCAGGCAACTCGGTGGGGGCGGCGCGGCGCGTTCTCTCTGGGATTGGCCGCGCTGCTCTTTGCCGCATTGCCGGCGAGTTCTCCGGCGCAGGAGAATCCGCTCCCCGATCTCCGCGCTGCCGCCCCGCCGCCTGCCGCCGCGGCCTCTTCGCTCAAAGCTTCGCAGTTGCCGGCGTTCTCCATTGCGGTCGCGCCGCTGGGCTTTGCGGCTCCCGGCGCCTTCTACGTTGGGAAGCGCAACAGCTTGGTTTCATTGGACTTTCTCGATGAAAATCGACTGCTGTTTACCTTTCGCGTGCCCGGGCTGATGCGCCGCGACGCCACCCTTACCGAGGCGAGCGACGAGCGCCAGATTCGCGCCGTGGTGCTGGCTCTGCCCAGCGGCGCCGTCCTTAGCGAGGCCCTCTGGACCCTGCACGATCGCGCCCGCTATCTCTGGCCGCTCCAAGACGGCCACTTCCTGCTGCGCGACGGCAACGAGATCCGCCAAGGCGACGCATCGCTGGAATTGAAGCCCATGTTGCGTTTTCCCGGCCCGCTGCTGGCTCTGGAGATGGACCCCACCCAGCATTACATGGTCGCCAGCTCCCGCGAACCGATGCCCGCGGACCCATCGGCGCTGGCCACCAACAGCGGCAGCCTCAGCGGCGACGGCAAGCCGTCGGCTCCCCGCGATCTGATGTTGCGCATCGTGCGCCGCGACTCCGGCCAGGTGGTGCTCTTCAGCCGGCTAGACCATGCGATTCATCTGCCCATCAATGCCGATGGCTACCTGGAGAGTGAGCGCGGCCACGGCCTGGAGTGGTCGATCTATCTGAACCACTTCAGTGGCGGCAGAAGCGCGCTGGGCCAGGTGACCTCGACCTGTGCGCCGACC
>Ga0326728_10013799_pt1 | contig 17421 bp, 13 predicted proteins | sample MB3enrmetagenome_FD_207602 | JGI IMG/M metagenome (GOLD analysis project Ga0326728, IMG submission 207602) | Lab enriched peat soil microbial communities from McLean, Ithaca, NY, United States - MB31MN | ecosystem: Environmental > Terrestrial > Soil > Wetlands > Peat | place: USA: New York... | reverse complement strand
CCGAAATGTTGCCACAACCCTGCATCCGTGCCACCGCAAGGCGCCGGAACTCCTCCGTGTAAACCCTCTTCCTTCGCATTTGCAGCCCCCCATTCGCTGCAAACTGTGCCCTTCTCGACTGTCTCACCTTTGGGGGTCAGTCCAAGTACGCCCCTCACCCTGCCACGACCGGGCTAGGAGCTAGAAGCTAGCTCTTACGGCTTCCTAAAGCTCCACCGCCCCTTGTCGCTCGTGGGATCGAACTTGGCCAGCGTCGGAGTGCTCGCGCCCACCGCCGTCAGCGCCAGCGGTTCACTGGAACCAGGCACAACCTTCGGCATAATCCGGTAAGTCCCATCGGTCAACTGGTCGATACGCCACAGTTGCTCGGGAGCGCCGGTAAATGTGGGCACCGTCACCACCTCACTGTCGGCGGTTGCCGCCAGCACACGATCGGTGCCCGCAATCGTGATCTTGAAGTATGGCGAGCCGGGATAACCGCCCGCATCGAGTACGGGCGTGATCTTCCAGATCTGGTGCGGCCGCACCATGTAGTCGTTGATGTCGACGCTGATATTGCCCTGCGGCCACGCCGCGGAATCCTGCTCAAGCGTCTGATTCGAGATCGGCGTCACCGGCCCCGTCGGAGGGCCAAAGAAACCACCCCCGCGCCGGGGGACGTTGATCCGCACAAAATCCGTCGCCAGTTCCAGCGCGCCGCCGCTGCGTTCACTCTGGATCTCGTACGTGCCTTCCTCAAAGTTGTCGCCACCAACCGGCCAGCCGTCTTTCCATAGCAGCGGGCGAATGTCGAGCACGCTGCGGGCGCTGCGGTCCATGTCGGCTTCGTAGTGCATGCTGAATTTCTGCACACCATCGCCCAGGTCGAGCAATCCGAAGTGGCCGAGCCCGTAATGCCGGCCGCTGGCAGCCGCCACCAGCTTGCCGCCGCCTTTCAGCAGCGGAATGCCCATGTTATCCAAGTACGGTCCGGTTGGATTCTTCGAACGGCCCACGCGAATGTTGTACGTCGAGTTGGGGCCGTCGCAGCACGTGCCGTGGGTGCCCAGCAGGTAGTACCAGCCGTCGCGATACATCAGGTCGCTGGCTTCCATGTCGATGGCCACGTTCACCGGCTTGTTGCCCGGCACGCGTTTGCCGGTTTTGGGATCGAGCTCGACGATGCGGATGAAGCCGAAGTACGTGCCATAGCTCAGCCACAGATGGCCCTTGGCATACAGGAACGCCGGATCGATGGCATCGCAGTCCTCGACGCCGTCGCTCGAGGCCACCACGCCAATGTCATGGAATCCGAAATCGGGCGATTTGGGGTCGAGGGTCCTGGTCCACATGATCTTCACGTTGCTGGCGTGCCCGCCACTCATGCCGCCGCCGCCCACCGCATAGGCCACGTAGTAGAGGTCCCCGAGCTTGATCACGTCGGGAGCCACGCCGCCGCCGGGCCGAACCGCCCCGCTGTGCCAGGTGTAGCCATCGTCCGAGATCAGGCCTCCGCCGCCGGTGCCAAACGCGTAGTACTTGCCGTCGGACATGATAACCGTCGAGGGATCGTGAATGTAGGGCTCGCCGGCCAGTTGCGCCAGCGCCGTTCCGCACGCACAAAACGCCAGCAGGGCGAGAGCCGCTGCGGCCAGAAAATTGAATTTCATACCAGCTCCGAATACAAAACGGTAAAGATGCATCATGGGACGGCTCATGGACTCCGGCCTTACTTCACGTTTACGGTAAGATCCTTGATCGGCTTACCGTCCTCGTCGATAAAGCGGACGCAGAAGTCGCTCAGGCCGGGACCGTTGATGACCGCTCCGCGAAGCACATTGCGGCCCTTGTTGAGCGTGAGCCGCTTCGAGACCACGTCGTCCATCACCATGCGCCGGTCGTCGAAGAGGTCCACAACGTCCTGACCGTTGAGCCACCAAATCGACGCCGAATTGGAGCCCGCGGCCAGCCGCACGTCCTTCATCTCGCGCGGGCTGTCGACCACGGTAACGGCCCAGAAGATCACGCCGTACGTCGGCTTGTTCAGGCCGTAGGCAAAGCGAAACAGCTTCACGTTGAAGTTGGTCGAGTCCAGCGCATGCCACGCCAGTTGCTGCCCGGCCACCGTCACCTTGTCGCCGTCGTGCGGAACCACCGTGAACTGGTCAGGGAAATACTCGGTAGCGAACGTTTTCCTGACGTATGTCCCCACAAAAACCGTGTTGGTGCGGTTCGGCTTCGCGATCGGTTCGAGCAGCAGCCAGCGCTGGATGAAGCCGTCGGCGTCAGGCGCCTTGGGCGTCGCAGTGGCCGGCACAAAGTAAGGCGCGATAGTCCGCGGAGCATTGGCGGCTGCTGCCGCCGGAGGCAGATGGTGAATTCCGGAAAAGTCGGGTGGGCCGGTCGGCGGCCCCGAATCCTGCGTTGCAGCTGGAGCTGCGGGTGCCGGAGCCGCGGGCGTCATAGCTTGTCCGGCGGCCGCCTGAGCGGGGGGTGGCGCAGCCTGTCCGGCGGAAAAAACCGCAAATGCTGCGACCGTCAGGATGCCCAGCCCCAGCGTGAGAGTTTTTGGGAACGCGTTCATAGAGATCAGGCCCTTTTTTGAGGATTTCAGGTTCTGGTGCGCACAACGAGAACGACCCGCACATCAAATTGAGATTGACACTTCAAACCGAAGCTGCGGAAAGCGTTTTCCAGGATGCGAATTTGTGTCCGCCTTCCGATTTTTACCGGTTGACTTTGAAGTTCTGACTGTGGGACGTGGCAACCAGCAGCAAAGTTTCCGCTCCGGCTGCGCCTCTGAGATGCGACAGGTACAAAGGCCTTCAGGCCCGGAACCCACGACTCACGATCCACGCCCCTCACTCCGCCACAACCGCGCTGATCTCTGATCTCTGACCCCTGATCACTGTTTCGCCGCCCACGCCCCCGCATTTATGTGCTGCGCGTAGCGCGCCTCCAGCGACACGCCGCCAGAGGGCAGGCTCGCCTCCTGCGTTTGCAGCGACGCAATGCGCTCAGGGAACGGCGGATGCGTGGTGCCCCACAGGCTCAACTGGCGCTGCGTCTCCGGCGTCTTCGGAGCGTTTTCCAGGAGCGTCAAAAACAGCCGCAGTCCGCTGGCCTGGTAGCCGGCCTTTTGCGCAAAGGTCACGCCCAGCCGGTCGGCGTCGCTCTCCTTGTCGCGGCTGTAGTGCTGGGTGAGCGCCGTGTTAATCGAGTTGCCGGCCAACTGCTGCAACTCGCCCGACGTGAACTCCGACACCTCGTTCTGAATCATCTTCATCGAGTTCTTTGAGCGGATCTCCTTTTCCAGGTGCCGTTGATCCACGTGCGCAATCTCGTGCGCAAGGGTGCCGGCCAGCTCGGCCTCAGAGGTCATGTTGGCCAGCGCGCCGCGCGTAATAAAGACGTAGCCGCCGGGCAGCGACAGCGCGGTGATGATTTCGGTGTTCAGGATGCCGAACTTGTACGGCATCAATCGCGGAGCCTGCGCCGCCACCGCGTTCCCCACCAGGTTCACGTAGCGAACCATGTCTTGGTTCTCGTACAGGCCAAAGATATTGATGAGCCGCGCCGCCGAGGCCTGGCCCACCTGCTCCTCCTGCTGGGGTGTCCAGGGCGTGTAGTTGTCCTTCACCTGTTTGCCCTTCTGCACCTTGTCACCGATCTTGCCCAGCACGCTGCCAAACTGGGCGCTCGCCGGCAGGCACGCGGCAACCGCCAGCCACGCTACAGCCGCCAACATCGCCACGCTCATTGTTTTCGCCGTCCGCATCGTCTACCCCCTCTCAGTGCGCGCTCGGCGCAGTGGCGCCGGCCGTGGCTGGTGCTGCGCTCTGTGTCAATCCGCCCTGTTGCTCAAAGGCGGCCAGGTCGGCGGCCGGCGGCCGGTAGCCGGCCATGGCCTGCGCCTTGGCCAGGCTCTCCGGCGTGGGCTGCGCATTCAGGAAGGCCTGCTGCACCTGCCCGTTGGGATCGACCCCGTTGAATCCCAGTGCCGCGGCATCGGTGCTCTGGTTCGACTTCTTGATGCTCATCGATCCGCCAAAAAGCGGCGCGGGCTGTTTATTGCAGTTCTGGTTCGCCTGCCCCTGCCCTTGCTGCTGCGTCTGTCCGTTCTGTTGCTGCGGCTGCTGGCCGTTTTGCGTGTTCTGCGCCGGGCAGGGCTGTTGATTCTGCTGCTGCCCCTGCGGCTGATTCTGCTGGCCGCGGCCATCGCGACCCACCGCTACGCCCGCGGCCAGCGCCAGCCACAACATTGCGGCCAGCACGTCCAGGTGCATCCGCCTCGCTTTTCGCATCGTGCCGGGAATGGTCATTGCCCGCGATCTCCTCTCGGTCAAATCCCCTGTCTTATCTTTGCTGCCCTGTCTTTGTTGTCCTGTCAGGCCCAATCGGCGCTCATTGCGCGCCCTGTTCCGCCTGGGGGCCTGGGTGCCCCAGGTCGCGATTTTGAGACCTGGGAAACCACAAACGCCAACGATCAAATCCCTGCGGTTAAAGACTCGGTTCTGTCCGCCGCCTCCCCCGCGCCCCACCCCTCGAGCGCAAATACGGTCGTCTCAACCGTTTTGCCTTTCACGCGATATCCGCCCAGCGGCCTGGTGCGAGCCACATCCGCGATGCGCTGCTGGGTAAACTCGCTCACGATGATTGAAGTTCCGAACTCCTTGTTGAGACCCTCGAGTCGTGCCGCCAAGTTAACAGCATCGCCGATCACTGTAAACTCAATTTTCTTTCCCTTGCCGATGTTGCCGAAGATCACGGTTCCGGTGTTCACGCCCACGCCGATGGCAATGGTTTGCCGCCCCTGCGCCGCCCAGCTCTTGTTCAGCTCACCAACGCGCTCGATCATCTCCACGGCGGCCTGCGCAGCCTCCGCCGCGTGATTGATCTGCGGCGTAAATGCGCCCCAGTAGGCCAGAATGCCGTCGCCGATGAACTTGTCCACGATACCGTTGTGGCGAAAGATGATTTCGGTCATGGCGGCAAAGTACTCGTCGAGCAGGGCGATCAGCTCCAGGGGGTCGCTGCGCTCGGTCATCGTCGTAAAGTTGCGCACGTCCGAAACCAGGATGGTAAGCTCGCGCTTGTCGCCTTTCAGGCTCAGGTCCCCCAGGTTCGCCATTACATATTCCACCAACTGCGGAGACATGTAGCGGTCGAGCATGCCGCGCGTCTGCCTGAGTTGCCGGCCGGTGGTAACGTAACGCGCCGCGGTGGCCGCCCCGAATGAAATCAGCAGCGCGAGGCCCGGCGCCGCCACCGGCAGCGCCAGATGCGCGTATTCGTAGGCGAGCAGGCACAGGGCAATATATGCCGCCTCGATGGCGGCCACCACCAAAATCGAACGCGTCAGATGGCGCAAAAAGTAGAGCGCCGCGCCGCCGGCCGCGGCCATCAGAATCGTCAAAACCGCCAGCAGCCAGAAAGGCGAGGCGCGAATGGCTACGCCGTTCAGCAGGTCGTCAATCGCCGTGGCGTGCACCACAACGCCGGGCGCGGTTGTGGCAAACGGCGTGGGATGAACGTCGTAGCTTGCCGTCGCGCTGGCGCCGATCAGCACGATCTTGCCCGTAAAGTAGCTGGGTGGGTAATGCTGCACGTCGGGCGGGCACTGCGTGGGATAGATGGAGCAGATGACCTGCCAGATGGGCAGTCGCGGATAGACATTCGAGCCGCCGCGCCACGCGAGCAACATGCGGCCGTCGTCGCCGACGGGGATTTTGCGCCCGGCAACCACAGCGTAATGCCCGCCCAGCAGGCCACCGTTCCCATCCCACGCTACGGGCGCGCTGAGAGCCTGCTGCACCGCGCGGGAGTCGAGCGAGTCGTACGCGTGGCCGCCGTAGCTCATTTCGACGCCCACGCTGCGCATCACGCCATCGCCATCGGGCAGCGCGTTCAGCGCGCCAAGGCCGGCGGCGCCTTGAACCAGCACCAGTTCCGGCAAATTCGGAAAGTAATGCTTCGCATCGATCGGCGCGCCAAAGGCCGCCCCGCCGTTTGCATCGGCCGTAGCGCGATGTCCCGCCAGCGCAGCCAGCTTCCGGTTCGCATCGCCGCCGGACTCCTCCATCTCCGTGGGCACAAACGTGAAACCCAGCACAGTCGCGCCGCCCTGGCGCATCACCGCGCCGAACTCCTGGTCCACCGCGTCGCTCTCTGCCCCGCCGAAGATGGCGTCGACGGCGATCGCCTTGGGCTGGCCGCGGCTCACATAGCGGATGACCTCGGTCCATACGCGGCGGGTCCACGGCCAGCGGCCGAGCTTGTCTTCGAGAGCCTCCAGGCTGGCGTTATCGATGTCGATGATGACGATGCGGGGATCGGCCTGCGTGGGTTTGGCCCCCAGCCGCGCCCGCTCGTCGAGGGTCCCGTTCTCAAGCCACACCCCGGCCGGCGCGCGCGCCAGCACCAGCATGGCAACTGCCGCAACCGCGACGGCAATGCACACACCCACCAAAAACTCGCGCTGGACTTTGGGGTCCTGAGCCACCCGTTTTTTCTCTCGCTTTGGGGAAGTTCCTAATCAGGGGCCGATGCCCCGGATTATACCGGCCACAGGTTGAGCCCGCATGTCTCACAAGCCGCCGAGAGTCGTACCGCCGGTCTCCCGACCGGCTGTAGTGGGGGCGTCCCCGCCCGCACATCTCGGCACCATAATCACTTTGCGGGGCGCCCACCGACCCAGGTTTGAGTCCGCGGCCTCAGCCCCCGAGGTATGCGCTTTTTCGTCGCTCGCCGCGGATTGGGGATTCGCCAAACACTGCCGGCCCCAGCCCACAAAAGCTGAAAGCTGAGAGCTGATAACTGTCTTTATCGCCTCGCCAGCAGCAGCATCACCACAAACAAGGCCAAGGGGACGAGCGCCAGCGCCGCATACATCATCAGTTTGCGCGTGTTGAGAAGGCGTCCGTGCACCAACAAACGCCGATGGCCCTCATCGACCCCGACCAGTTCGGGATGCTCGATCTCCCAGGCCATCTCGGCGGCCGTTGCGTAGCGATGGCGCGGGTCGCGCTGGAGCGCGCGGAACAGAATCTCCTCAAGCTCCGGTGAGATCTTTGGATTGAGTTCGCGGGCCGGTTTGGGATCGTTGAGCACGCGCTCGTTCATCACCGCCAGCGGATTGGAGCCCGTAAACGGCGGCTGGCCGGTGAGCATCTCGTAGAGCATCGCTCCCAGCGCATAGATATCGCTGCGCTGGTCGCCGCGCTGGCCCTTCACCTGCTCCGGCGAAATGTAGTCGGGCGTGCCCAGCAACGACATGTCGGTGAACGTGAGCCGCCGCGCGTCCTCTTTCATGGCGATGCCGAAGTCGATAATCTTGATGCGGTCGCCCTCGCCGACCATGATGTTCTCGGGCTTCAGGTCGCGATGCACCACGCCGTGCTTGTGCATGGTGTCGAGAGCGTCGCAAATCTCCAGCGTCAGCCTAACCGCCCGCTCAATGGGCAGCTTGCCATTCTCGCTCAGAATCGACCGCAGCAGGCGTCCGTCCACCCACTCGATGACCATGTAGCGGCGGCTGCGTTGTTCGCCGTCGAAGGTCTTCACGATGCCGGGGTGGTCGAGCTCGCGGCCAATCTGCTCTTCGCGGGCAAACCGCTCCGTCAGAACCGGGTCGGTCTCCATCTCCTCGATGGGAACCTTGATGGCCACCTGCCGGCCGTCGCGCAGGTCGGTGGCGCGATAGAGCGTGGACATCCGGCTGTGACTCACCGTGTCTTCAATGCGATAGTGGTCCAGCACATCCCCGGCTTCTAACACCATTACACACTGCATAACAGATTTGATCGTCTCACGCGAGTCGTAAGAGATTTGCAAGGGAGTTGAATGGAATTTGGCGGGAAGAGAGCACTACGCCTGCCAGCTTCTGCCTATTGGGCTTTGGACCAAAGTGTGATTGAATGCCACCATGCTCCGTTTCATGAGAAAGTCCGCGGCCTGTGCGGCGGTCGCCTGCGCTCTTGCGCCCGGCGCCGCGAACGCCCATGCCAATGCCGCCGGAGGCAATCGCCATCGCCAGGAGCTTCCGCAGGAGACCGGCTTTCTGAATCGCCGCGTCGAATTGAACGGCGTTTCCTACAGATTCCAGGTATATCTGCCTGAGGATTACCGGCGCGACGACGGCAAGCTGTGGCCGGTGATCCTGTTCCTGCACGGCCGTGGCGAGCGCGGATCGGAAGGCATGTGGCAGACCCAGGTGGGCCTGCCCCAGGAGGTTCGCGACCATCCTGAGCGCTGGCCTTTCGTCATCGTGATGCCGCAGTGCCCCATCCCGGCCCACTGGACCGACCCGGCAATGGTGACGATGGCCATGGCCGCGCTTGACCGGGAGACGGAGGAGTTCCATGGCGACCCCGACCGCACTTACCTGACCGGTCTCTCGCTGGGCGGCTATGGCGCGTGGGAACTGGCGCGGCTCTATCCGCACCGCTGGGCCGCCATCACCATTGCCGCAGCGGGCATCTTCTGGAGCTACGCTCCGGACCGCTGGCAACAGGCATCGACCCTCACCGCGGAGTACGCGCAGGCCGTCGGCCGCACGCCCATCTGGCTCTTTCACGGCAGCGACGACGCCGTGGTGCCGCCACGGCAAAGCGAGATGATGTTCGACGCCGTCAAAGCGGCGGGCGGGCACATCCGGCTGTGGATTTACCAGGGACTGAACCACGACTGCTGGACGCGGGCCTATAACGAGCCCGAACTGCCTCGCTGGCTGCTCTCGCACCGGCTTGCCGCCAGGTCCGATGCCAATCCGTCTCTGGCCGAGCGGGAGGTGGTTCCGCGCCATCCGCCGGCCGTAAAGCTTCAGCAAGCCGTGCTCGACGCCATTGCCGGCGAGTATCGCGAGCCCGACGGACACACTCTCACAATCTATCGACAGGGCGAGGACCTCTTCGAAAAAGACCAGTATGGGACGGTCCTGCCTCTTGCCGCCGAGTCGGCATCGGAGTTGTTTTATCCTAACGGTTCAAGCTTCACCCGCCTGGTGGTCGAACGCGACCGCGAGGGCAAGGTAACCGCAATCGTTTTCCACGACGACCGCCATGAAGAGCGGTGGGAAAAAGAACCCGCTGTCAGCCGACAGACCATCGCTGTACACCGAACCGGTGCTTGACAGAGGGAACCCCTTGTCCCCAATCTGCGTATTGATTCCCTGAGAGTTGAGCGGAGGATCGTTATGTTTTGCAGTGGTTGCGGCGGTGCCTTGGCCCCGGGGCAGGCGTTTTGCGCCCAATGCGGCCGTCCCTCGGCCGCGGTTATCCCGCCTGTTCCCGGCCTTCAGTTCCAGCTCGAGAATTACGCCGGCAAGATCCGTGTGCTGGCCATCTTCTGGTTCATTTATGCGGGCCTTGCCCTGCTCACAGGAATCATGGGCTTGGCCTTCGCGCACGCCATTCTGTCGGGCGCGTTCGGTGAGTGGCTGCGCGGCCCCATGCCGCCGCTCTTCATGGGACATTTCTTGCTTCAATTCGTCTGGGTCTTTCTTATCGCCCGGGTGGCGCTGGCGGTTTGCGCCGGCTGGGGACTGATGCAGCACGCGCAATGGGGGCGCATGGTGGCCATTGTCGCGGCCATCTTCAGCCTTCTCAAGTTCCCCTTCGGCACGGCCATGGGCATCTGGTCCCTTGTGGTCCTGCTCGGCTACCGCAACGGCACGCTGTACGAGCAGCTGTAAGAAGCAGCCAGTAGCCAATAGCCAATAGCTTGTAGCCCATACATGAAGCTCGCAGCTATCGGTTGCCCCTGCTGGCTATTGGCTACTGGCTATTGGCTCACGTTGCCTATTCCCTACTCCCTATTCCCTGCCTTACACTGCACCCACCATGGCCAAAACCCCTGTTCTGTTCCTTTCTGGGGCCCTTTTCGCATTCACAACCGCATTTGCAAACGCCGCAACCGCGCCTCCACCCGTGGTGAGCAACAGCACTGTCACTATCTCCGGCCCGGGCATTGGCGGCGTCACCAAGACTTTTTCCCTGCCCTTCATGAACAACTACGCCAACAAGGGCGACTGGTATGTGACGCCCAGCGACGCGCACGCCGCCTTCTTTGTGGCCGACAAATCGCCATTCGCAGCAGCCGACAAATCCACCCACGCCACGGTTGATCTCTTGCTGAACGGAACCGGGAAGACCTTCCTGATCACCCCCGACAGCGCCCATCCTGCTGTCCACAAGACCGATCTGGCAATCGACGTCCTGGTTGGAAGCACCAAGTTCTCGACTGTCGATCCCGGCGACCAGGTGACCTTCACCGTCACAAAGATGGACATGCTCAACTTTGAGGCCACCTTCACCGGCTCCATGACAGAAGTGGGCATGATGGAGCGCAGCGGCCACGAAGCCCATCGCGTTACCGTGACCGGCTCCATAAGCCTGCACCGGGCCAGCGCGCCCGCGCCCATCAATGCCGGCAACTGGGTCAACTGCGACCCCATCGTCCACGACTGGCTCAATGAAGCGCAGGACCGCGCCTCGTCCGATTGCGAAGTCAAGTTCGACCACCACTTGCAGGTCGCTTTGAACGCCGCCTTTACGCCCATGGAATCGGCCCTCACGGCTTCCGAGTGGCAGATTGTCAACAAGCCCGACCCGAGCGTTCTGTTTCTTTCAGCGCCGCGCGGATCGGAAAAGGAACCGTTCCACGGCCAGGGATTCAAGCTCACGATGGCAGTGAATCCAAACTCGGCCCAGGGCCAGCAGGCCATGGCGGTGGCCAACACGCCCGATCCGCTGATGGTGAAGATGATGGAGCTGTTGAAGGCGGGCAAATACGCTGAAGCCCAGGAGTTGCAGAAACAGCTCGATGCGAAGTTAAAAAACGCCCCGCCTGCGCCCAGCACGAGGTTTACCGTCCAGGTCAGCTTCAACTTTGCCGGCAGGGAGTTCATCAACTTCCATGGAGCCTTCAGCACTCAAGCGCTGCCCGGCGGGGGCACGGTGCTTTATCTGCCGGCCATGCAAGGGCTTGGCGGCGGATCCGGAGGCGATCCCGGCACGTGGGTGCTTCTCGGCCCGTGGAGCCAGCCCGCCTCGACCCACCTCGACGGAGAAACCACCAAGGTCGCAACCAAAGCGCAGATGAATCCCTCGGCGCCGCGCCTCTCAGTACAGAATATTGCGGTCTATCTCAACTGCGACCAGAATCTGGCCGCGAAGGCCATCCAGGCGATCAACTGGAGCCAGCTCAGGGCGCTGCTCGCCCAATAGCCGTGCACAGTTTCACGGTTTCACAGCCCTCTTTTTTGCTTTTAGGGGGATGCGGTCTCCCATGTCCCAAGATCGGGACATGGGGCACCCGGCAGGCCGTGCCTTGATCGAGGTGGTAATGTTCTTCATGCTCCCCAACCCCCGAATACAATTGTGCGCCGGAGCGACGTAATTATCTGCAAAGGGCAGCGGGGTTAGCGGCATTGGCGGAGTTAGGGTGCGCCGACGCGCACCATGGTGGGGTTCGTGGTCTCCCAGGTCCCAAATTCGGGACCTGGGGTACCCGGCGACCTGGGAGAAACTGGTGCTCAGCGCCGCCCGCGCGAAAGTCGATACCAGGCTCTAAAATCGAGCTATGGCATTTCCGCAATCCCGACTGCGCCGGCTGCGCCGCACCGAGACTCTGCGCGCCCTGGTGCGCGAAACCTCGGTCGAGCCCGGCGACCTTATCTATCCGCTCTTCATCTGCCCCGGCGAGGGCGTGCGCAAGCCCGTCGGCTCCATGCCCGGCGTCTATAACCTCACGGTCGACGAAGCAGTGAAAGAGGCCGAAGAGGCCGCATCGCTTGGCATTGCCGGGCTGCTGCTCTTCGGTCTGCCCGAAAGCAAAGACGAAACCGGCACCGGCGCCTGGGATGAAAACGGAATCGTTCAGCGGGCACTGCGCGCGCTCAAAGCCTCGCCGGCCGCAAAGAAGCTCGTCCTCATCGGCGACGTTTGCCTGTGCGAGTACACCAGCCACGGCCACTGCGGCATCGTGGTAGAAGGCCGTGACGGCTTCGAAGTCTCGAACGATCCCACGCTCGAGCTGCTGGCGCGCACGGCGGTGAGCCAGGCCAAAGCCGGCGCCGACGTCGTCGCTCCCAGCGACATGATGGACGGCCGCGTCGGTGCCATCCGCGCCGCGCTCGATGCAGCCGGATTGGGCATAACGCCCATCCTCAGCTACGCCTCGAAGTTCGCCTCGGCGTTTTACGGCCCCTTCCGCGAAGCCGCCGACTCCGCGCCACAGTTCGGTGACCGCCGCGCCTACCAGATGGACGGCGCCAACATCCGCGAGGCCATGCGCGAGATCGATCTCGACCTGGCCGAGGGCGCCGACATGATCCTGATGAAACCGGCCATGCCCTACCTCGACGTGGTCCGCGCCGCCCGCGAGCGCTACGGCGTGCCCATCGGCGCCTACCAGGTCTCGGGCGAGTACTCCATGCTGCAGGCCGCGTTTGAAAAAGGCTGGCTCGACCGCGACCGCGCCATGCTTGAATCGCTGCTCGGCATCCGCCGCGCCGGCGCCGATTTCATCGTGACCTATTTCGCCAAGGAAGCCGCGAAGCTGCTGGGGTAACTGCCATGGGCCTCTACGCCGACGCTTGGGAGAGATATCGCAAGCTCAGGAATACTGCTGTTCTGTTGTGGCTCGGAATTCTGCCCTTTATTTGGGCCCTGCAACTTCTTCATCGAATGGTGTTGTCTGAGGAGATCTTCGGAGCACTGATTGTTTTGTATGTTCTGTTTTGGTTGGTATCCGCCATTCGACTGGAATTCTTCCGCTGCCCGCGTTGCGGCCGGCCCTTCTCGATGACCTGGTGGATCAATCTGAGTTTCCTTGCGCGCCGCTGCGTTCACTGCGGTCTCAAGAAGTTCAGCGAAGATGACGATTCTCCGGCCGCCCCATCCTTTTCGTAATCTCACCGTGAACAGGCTGGGATCGCACGCCCCTCACCCTCACCAATACAAAGCTGAAAGCTGAGAGCTGAGAGCTGAAGGCTGAAAGCATCCATGGAAACTCTCTCCTTGACAACTTAGGAGAAGCGCGCTACTCTCCTTATCAGCTTAGGAGGGAACATGCCCGAACAGGCCCAGCTTCTGCCCGGCACGCTCGATCTGCTTATCCTCAAGGCCGTCTCTCTTGGCCCGCTCCACGGTTACGGCGTCCTGCTGCGCATCGGCCAGATCACCTCGAGCGCGCTGCTCATTGAGCAAGGCGCGCTCTATCCGGCGCTCTTCCGCCTTGTTCGCCAGGGCCTTCTCAAAGCCAGCTGGGGCACATCTGAGAACAACCGCCGCGCCAAGTTCTACGAGCTCACCGCGGCCGGACGCAAGCGCTTCCGCGAAGAGACTGAAGGATGGAACCGGGTGGCCGCTGCCATGGCCTCGGCCCTCGCTGCAACCGCGGAGGAGATATGAACCCGATCGCCCGTCTTCGCCAACTTGCCGCAAGTCTCTTTCATCGCGACGGCTCCGCCCGGGAGATTGACGAAGAGCTTCGCTCGCACATCGCGCATCGCGCCGACGATCTGGCGCGCGCCGGCATGGACCGCCCCCGCGCCGAACGCCAGGCCCGCATCGAGTTCGGCGGCCTTGAACACTACAAGGAAGAAAGCCACCAGGCGCTTGGCGGCAACTCGATCCGCACGCTGCTCCAGGACCTGCGCTACAGCATCCGCGTGCTGCGCAAGTCTCCGGGGTTTACGATCGCCGCCGTTCTTACGCTCGCGCTCGCAATCGGCGCCAACGCCGTGGTCTTCGGCGTATTGAACGCGCTCATCCTGCGGCCTCTCAATGTGCCGCATCCGCAGAGCCTGTACACGATTGAGCATGGCGGCTACAAAGATACGTCTAGCTCCTATCCCGACTTTCTCGATCTTCGCAAGCGCAATCGCAGCTTTGAGGACCTGACCGCGTATATCCTCGTGCAGGTCGGCCTCGACACGGGCAGGGAGGTGTCACAGCCCTGGGCCTACGAGGTGACGGGCAACTACTTCGACGCGATGCAGGTGCGGCCGTACCTGGGCCGCTTCTTCCATGACGCGGATGAGCACGGCCCCAACAGCGCTCCATATCTCGTGATCAGCTACGCATTCTGGCACAGCCATTTTCAGGAAGATCGCACCGTGGTGGGACGCGTGGTTCTGGTCAACAAGCATCCCTTCACCATCATTGGCGTTGCGCCGCCCGAGTTCAACGGTACGCTGATCTTCTTTTATCCCGACTTCTGGCTGCCGATGGTTCAGCAGGAACAGGTGCAGGGGCTGAAGGTTCTGGATGCGCGCGGCGAGCGTGACATGTACATGGTGCTGGGACATATGAAAGCGGGAGTCACGCCTGCCCAGGCCATCGCCGACCTGAACGCGGTAGGCGCGTATCTCGAAAAGACCTACCCCAAAGACGATGCGTATATGACGTTTTCGCTCGCGCGTCCCAGCCTTGCCGGTGACATGCTTGGGCCGGGGGTAAAAGCATTCATGACGGGAATGATGCTGCTCGCGGGGCTCATTCTGCTGGCCGCCTGCGCCAACCTGGGCAGCCTTTTTGCCGCGCGCGCCGCAGATCGTTCTCGCGAGGTTGCTCTGCGCCTCGCGCTCGGCTCGACCCGCAAGCGCATTCTGCGCAGCGTGTTTACCGAGGCCTTGCTCATCTCGCTGCTCGGCGGCGCTTTGGGTCTTGAGGGCAGCGTGGCTCTGCTGCGTGCGTTGAGCGTGTGGCATCCCATTCCACAATATCCAATGCACGTTCCGGTGTATGCTGACGCAAACGTTTATCTGGCCGCGTTCCTGCTGGCATTGGTCAGCGGATTCCTCTTTGGAGCCGCGCCGGTCAGACAGATTCTCCGCACAAATCCATACGAGGTTGTGAAGGCGGGATCTTTCACCATCCTTACCGGCAACACCGCGCGGCGCTTGACTCTCCGTGACATCTTGCTGGTGGTGCAGATTGCCATCTGCGGCGTGCTGGTCACCTCCTCGCTGGTTGCCGTTCGCGGCCTGGTGCGCTCCATGCACAGCAATTTCGGTTTTGAACCCCGCAACGCCTTGCTGGCCGATTCATCCCTCCGCATGGCCGGTTACACCGGCGACCGGATACCGGCAATGGAAAGACACATGATTGAATCGCTGGAGGCGTTGCCGGGCGTAAAAAGCGTGGGACTCGTCAGTTATGTCCCCCTGGGCGGAGGCGGTGCGACCGCAGATGTGTTCACCGAGCAAACGACAGATTTGAGAACGGCGAATGCTGCCGCCAATTCCCAGGTGTTCAAAGTGTCTCCCGGCTACTTCCGCGCGGCGGGTACCTCGTTGCTGGCGGGCCGCAGCTTCACGTGGCAGGACGACAAAGACTCGCCGCGTGTGGCCGTGGTGAACGCGTTGTTTGCGCGCAAGATCTTCGGCTCGGTCACCAACGCCATCGGCAGGTTTTACAAGACGGACGATGGAACGCGAGTCCAGGTGGTGGGCGTCACGCAAGACGGAAAATATTATCTGCTGACCGAAGATCCTCGGCCCGCGATGTTTTTCCCGTTCCTGCAATCACCCATCGGTAATATAAGCATGGTGGTGCGCTCGGAACGCGATCCGCTCGAGTTGGCGGCTGAAATTCGGCGCACCGTTCGCAACCTCGACCCCAGTTTGCCGCTAACCACTCAAACATGGACACAGGGATTGGACATCGCCCTGTTCCCCTCGCACGTGGCTACGGTGGCGCTGGGCGTACTTGGGATGATGGGCGCGATGCTGTCGCTCACCGGCATCTTTGGCATGGCGGCTTACTCGGTAAGCAAGCGGCTCAAGGAGCTGGGAATTCGCGTGGCCCTGGGCGCGCAGCGCAAGGAAGTGCTGCAGGCAGCTTTGGGACGGCCTTTGAGACTACTGGCGCTTGGTTCGGCGGCAGGGTTGCTGCTCGGAATTCTGGCCGCGCGGGTGCTGGCCTACATCGTGTATCAGGCAAGTCCCCGCGACCCGCTGGTGCTGGCCGGCGTCGTGCTGGCAATGTGCCTGCTGGGCCTTCTCGCCACCTGGATTCCGGCACAGCGCGCCCTGTCAATCAACCCGATCGTCCTGCTGCGCGAGGAATAGGGAAGCTGAGGCCTTCACGAGAGCCAGGTCGGGTGCGCCGTCAGTCTTCGCGCAGCGCGGTAATCGGGTCCACCGCCATGGCGTGCTGGGCCGGCGGATAGCACGAGGCAAGTGCCGCCAGCGCCAGAACGAAGACCACTCCCGCATAAGTCAACGGATCCCACACGCTCACCACGACAAAGCTGCTCACTGCCCGCGCTACTAGCAGGGCAAGGGCCAGGCCTCCGCCCAGGCCGCAGGCGATGATGATGAGCGATTGCCGGTAGATCATGCGGAACACTGAACTGCGGCTTGCGCCCAACGCCACGCGCAGGCCGATCTCGCGCACCCTGCAACTGACTGCGTACGAGACCACACCATAGAGTCCGATCACCGCCAGCGTCAGTCCCAGCAGGCCCATCATGGCGGCCAGCGAGGCGCCGATCTGGAACAGCAGAAGCCCGTTCATGGTGTAGAGAGCCTGCCGCATGGTCTGCACCTGGAAGACAGGAAGCTGCGGGGCCAAATCGTGCACGGTCTTCTCCACGGCGGGAATCAGCGAGGGCAGATCATGGTCAGACCTGAGCTGGAAGGTCATGAAAGTGAAGCCCTTGGAGAGCTGCGCGTAGGGAACGTAGAAGAAGGGTTGCGCCTTGCCTCCGCCGAAGACCTGGAACTCGGCGTCACGCGCCACTCCAACCACCTCAACCTCGCGGCCTTTCACTAGCGCCATCCGGAATGTGCGCCCGATCGCGTCCTGTTTCGGCCAGAACTTGCGGGCCGTGCTTTCGCTCACGATGGCCACCGCCCTCGCCTGCTCGTTGTCGGCATTGGTAAAGGCGCGGCCCCGTGTCAGCGTAATGCCCATTACGTCGAAGTATTGTGGCGAAATCACATTGAAGTTCGCGCTCCAATCGGCCGGGTTCGCCGGCGGAGCCGCTCCATCAATGGTCAGCTGATCGCCGATCTGGCCGAAGTAGGAGAAGGGAACCGCGCTCGCATGGCTCACAGCTTCAACGCCCGGCATCTGGCGCAGGCGATCGCTAAGATTGGAGGCAAAAGCGCGAGCTTCTGCGTCGCTCATCCCGATCTCGTTCGAATCGATCGTGAAGTTCAATACGTGGTCGGGCCGGAATCCGAAGTCCATGGTCTGCATGGCCGAAAGGCTGCGCACAAACAGCGCCGCCACCACCAGCAGCACCAGCGAACCGGCAATCTGCAAAACTACCAGCCCGTCGCGGAACCAGGTGCGGCCGCGCGTCGCGCCGCGGCTGCCTTCGTGCAGAACGGCGTTCACGTTGGCTTTGGCCATGCGTATTCCGGGAGCCACTCCAACTGCCACCCCGGCTATGAGCGCAATGGCGAACGAGTAGGAGAAGATGCGCCAG
>Ga0326728_10013797_pt1 | contig 17423 bp, 14 predicted proteins | sample MB3enrmetagenome_FD_207602 | JGI IMG/M metagenome (GOLD analysis project Ga0326728, IMG submission 207602) | Lab enriched peat soil microbial communities from McLean, Ithaca, NY, United States - MB31MN | ecosystem: Environmental > Terrestrial > Soil > Wetlands > Peat | place: USA: New York... | reverse complement strand
ACCAGAACACCTCCGTTACAATCAAAAGGGCGGTTGAGGTTCGTGCTCGCCCACCCTTCGCCAGAAAGGAGGCGAAGGATGGGGCACCCTCCAGTTGTGGGTTAGGCAAGGGTGCGCCACCCGCCAATTCGTTGCACCCTTCCCTTCGATGCCGCGCGGACTCATCCGATACGAACACACGGGGAGCTTTCACTTCCTTACCTTCAGCTGTTATCACCGGTTCCAGCATCTGGGCACGGCGGAGGCGCGCGATCTTTTCGAGGATGCGCTGGAGCGCGTGCGGCAGCGTTACCGCTTCGTGGTGGCCGGTTATGTTGCGATGCCGGAGCACGTTCATCTCCTCATCGGCGAGCCGGTCAAAGGCGGGGTCTCCGGCGTGGTTCACGCGCTCAAGCTTTCAGTGGCGATGCGGCGCGCGGAGCGGCCTTTCTGGCAAGCTCGCTACTACGACTTTCTTATGCACAGCGAAGAGAAGCGCGTCGAGAAACTGCGCTACATGCACCGCAATCCGGTGAAGAGGGGTTTGGTCGAGAAGCCGGAGCAATGGCAATGGTCCAGCTTCCGGCACTACGCGACGGGAGAAGTTGGGACTGTGGAGATCGAATCGGAGTGGACCGCGAGCCGGAGAGGTCATCGGCTGCCGGAATATCTGCGCTACGCGGAAAAGGCCGGTTGAGGTTCGAGGTTTCCCAGGTGCCCAAAAGCGAGGCACCTGGGGCACCCATCCCCATCGTTCACAATAGGGCCAGCCGAAAGACGCGGTGCTTCGCACCGGGCGTATCTCGATACTCCACCCCTCGGAAGGTAGGCCTTAGCAATCACGGTTGAGCAGGTCCGTGTCCGCGATCAGGAAGAGCCGCTCGGCTGGATCGGCGGCAAGTTGCCGAAGCGCGGTTGAGAAGCCGCCTGGAGCAAAGAGAATGTAATTAGGCCGGTCGCGCCAGCGGGCTTCGGGCAGGCCGGCGACTTTAGCTTGCAAGGCGCTCAGGTCGCTGAGGCGGGTAACGCGCTCCGTGCGCCACTTGCACTCACCGAAGAGAAGCGTTCCATTGTCGAGTTCCGCCACGAGGTCGATCTCTGTGCGGCCATCCCGGCTCCAGTAACGAGCCATCTCTCGAATGCTGAGGCCGAGGCGCTGTTGCGCGTTCCGCTGGAGCCACTGGCCGCATATCTCCTCGAAGACCGACCAGCCCATGTAATCGGCCAGCCGCGGAGCTACCTGTGCAGCGTAAACCGTGGCGGGATCGGAGAATTGCAAGGCGCTGGCCAGCGGCGCAACGAAGCGATACCAGAAGGTCAAAAAGGGATCGGCAACGCGATAGATGGCTCTGCGATCGGAGCGTTCGCCGAAGGGAAGCTGGCGCCGAATCCAGCCCAACTCCAGCAAGGTGCGAAGGGAGGAGGAAAGCGCGCCACGCTCCACGCCGATCAACTGCTGAATGCGATTGAATCTCGTTTCGCCGCCGGCAATTGCCGCCAGAATGGCATTGTACGGAGCCGGATCGCGGATCTGCTCGCTGCCGAGCAGGAACCGAACCTCATTTTCGAGGATTGCGCGTGGCTGCATCAGCAGCGTGACAATCTCCTCGGCCGGAGGGCGCGACGTGTCTACCAGCGCATGATAGCGCGGCGTTCCGCCAAAGACACCGTACATCAGCAGCTTCTCGGCAACGCCATAGTGGGGACTGTCCGCATAGAACGAGGCAACGTCTTCGTAGTGAAGCGGATCGAGATGAAAGATACCGGCATTGAAGCGCCCGAACAGGGGCGCGCTCTCTTGCCCGAGCGCGGCCATAGCCGAAAGTTGAGACCCGCACAGCACCACGAAGAGGGGAGAATGGACGCCTTCGCGGTCCCACCATGCTTGCAGGATGGAAGGCAACTCCGGAGTCTGGTCTACCAGGTACGGGAACTCATCGAGGATCAGAGCAAAGCGGCCTGCGGTTTTCTTGCGCGCATTTGCCTGCTGCGCGGCGTAGCGAAGAAGAGCGTTCCAGGAGACGGCAATCTCCTCGGCGGCAACACCTTCGGATGGCAGTGCTGCAATCAGTTGACGGGCCATGACCAGCCGCTGCGTGGCGGCGGTAGACTGTTCCGCCAGAAAGTAGCAATGGGGCTTTTCGCGGTCGTCTCCGCTCACGCCTGACGTGAAATAGCGCTGCAACAGGAAAGTCTTGCCCAACCGTCTGCGTCCGTAGAGGAGCAGCATCTGGCCGCCGGCCCCACGGCGCTTCCAGGCGCGATCCAAGGCTGCAAGTTCGAGGGTCCGATCATAAAAGGGATCGGGTTTGACGGTCATGCCGGGCATTGTTTGAGCACCGCCCTTCTCTCCAATCTGACATTATGATCTGTCACTTTATAAAATGTCAACTCATATCCAGAGAAATGCGTGTGCGCGAAGGCATAATGAGGTGGTGGATCGCCTGACCGATATCTTGATCGACATTTCAGACCGCGTTGATTTTCACTCGTTTGCTGGGCATCGGTTACACAGCGGCGTAACGGATACTTGACGTCTCTGTGCATTAACTTGCAATTCTGCGACAATCCTGCCGGAACCGGGAAGATTGAAGATTCCCCACATTCCTGATTGGTATACATTTCTCCGTTTCGGCGCGCTGGATTGCAGATTCGGCACACATTCATCCAGCGGGCAGCAGCGGCTTGTTCCAGGACTGATCGCCAAGTGGATGTCCGTTTCGCAAGCTTAGTTCGGCGCGATGCAATAGGTTCACTACCCAGTAATCGTGCTGGTGGAATCCCGCGGCCATGCAGCGTCGCATCATGCTCGACCAGGAGAAAAACTGGCGTCGCGAGGCAAGGCAGTGACGGCGCAGTTCGTCGGGGCTCAGATGGAGAGGCTGGAAGGCAACGCTGTTATAAGAGTAGCCGGGATCGAGCCACCAGCTTTCGTTCAGCAGCCGTTGCTCCGCGGCCAGCCGACGGAAGAGAGCGGTCCCCGGGAAGGGCATTAGGTGGGCGAATGCGGCCAGCAGAAAGCCGTGCTCGACGCAGAAGGCAACTGTGCGCTCGAAATCGTCCGGCAGATCGTCGTCGAAGCCAAAGACGAACGTTCCATACACCGGCACACCGGCTTGGCGCAGATCGCGGACAGCCTGCTCGATGCCGCCACGCGCCTCGTTGATCGGCTTGCTCATTTCTTTCAGGTTCGCCGGCTTCAGGCTTTCAAAGCCGATGAGCAGGCAACGGCAGCCGCTGCGCACAATGAGGTCGAGCATCTCCGGATCGTGCGCCACGTTGATCCCGGCTTGGCCCACCCATCGCACGCGCATCGGGATCAGATCGCGCAGGAATTGCTTGAGCCGATCCGGCTCGCAGGCAAGGTTGTCGTCGACAAAAAAGATCAGTTGGTTGCGACTTGCACCCGAGGAGGCGGCAGCGACCTCTTCGAGCGCCTGATGGGCGGGCCGGCCGCTATAGGTACGGTGAAATGCGGTCTGGACAGCGCAGAATTCGCAACTCAACCGGCAACCGCGCCCGAATTCGATCAGTTGCACGGGCAGGTAGTGCTTTGTGCTGAAGATGCTCCTGTCATAGCGCCAGGCGGTATCGGTGGGGGCATGACCGCCGTGATAGAACTTTTTGAGAGCCCCGCGCTCGAGGTCGCCTATCAGTTCCTGCCAGACGCCTTCCGCGCAGCCTGTGACCACACTTTCGGCGTAGCGCGCGGTTTCTTCGGGGCAGAGCGTGGCGTGGATTCCGCCCATGACCACGGGAACGCCGCGCTGGCGGTATTCGCTGGCAATCTGGTAAGCGCGGCGCGCGGTGTAGGTTTCCACGCTGATGCCCACAAGATCCTTTGGCTCGTCGAAAGGAATATTCTCAAGGCGGTCGTCATAGAAGCGAATCTCGACGCCAGGCGGCGTTTGCGCGGCCACCGCTGCGGCCCACAGCGGCTGCATCTGCCAGGTTCGCAGCCCATGCCGTTCGCCCACTCGTTTGCCGATGCAGGGATGAATGAGAGTTACACGCACAGCGCCTCCTCCAGTTCCGCGGGCACCAGCCAGTTCGCGGCAGGCGGCAGCACTCCGGGATTGGCTACCGAGTACGGCAGGGCAAAGCGCGGTTCGTTGTAAAGACGGCGCACAAAAATCCGATAGCATAGATTGCCCACGAAGTTGATCGGACAGCGAAGATCCATGCGCGCCACGCGCCCTGCAATGCGGCGAATCTTGAAGGTCTCGCGGTAGGCGCGCTTGAAGCCGGCGTAAAGCTCCTCCGGGCTCATCTGCGCCGGCTCGATCACCACATGCATGGTGTCGTAGTCGTTCCAATTGAAGCTGAGAATCCGCTTCTCCTTCATGAGGCGCTCAAACAGCGGCGTTCCTGGATAGGGCGTGTAAAGCGAGTAACGCGGGATGTCGATGCCCAGTTCCTGAACCAGATCGACCGTCGAGTCGAAGACGCTCTTGTCGTCGTGATCGAAACCGAAGACAAAGCAGCCTTGAATCGTGATGCCGCGCCGGTGCAGCATGTTTACGAAGTCCTTGTACTCGGCGGTCTGGTTGAAGCCCTTGCGAATGCCGCGCAGAGTGTCCTGGTCGCCGGATTCGAAGCCGATCAGAAGATAGACGCAGCCACTCTCCACCATCAGGTCCAGCAGCCGCGTGTACTTCAGGCTGTCGGCGGTGACCAGTCCTCCCCACTTCTTCTTCAGTGGGATCATGGCGGTGAACAGCTCGCGCGCATACTCTTCATCGTCCACCAAGCTGACGTCGTTAAAGGCGACAATCCTCCCCGGCGTTGCCCGGAGGTCGCGCACCACGTCAGCGACAGGACGCTTGAGATAGCGCGGCCAAACCGCGGTTACCGAGCAGAAATCGCACCTGCGCCGGCAGCCTCTGGTTGCCTGTATGGTGTTGGGCATCATGTATCCGGAGTTGCGTTGCAGGTCGCGCCGGGGAGCAGGCACACCGACAAGCATATCGTTCAAAAGATCGTGCTCGCGGTAGACGCGCTTCATCCGGCCGCTCCGAAAATCTCGAATGAGTTGCGGCCACGCAGATTCCCCGCGCCCGACCACAATGGCATCTGCATGTTGGATTGCCTCGCCGGGCAGAACGGAAACGTGCACGCCGCCGAGCACCACGGGAGTACCGCGCATCCGGTAATGGAGGGCAATCTCATACGCCGACGGCGCGCACCCCGTGATGATGCTGATGCCCACCAGATCGGCCGGATCGTCGAGCGGAATCCGGTCCACGCTGCCGTCGACGATCTTCACCTCAATCTCCGGATCGTCGGGCACCAGCGCCGCCAGCGTGGTAAGTGTCAACGGCGCTTCGCGCATGGAGCGCAAGAACGGTCCGAGGCGCAGTTTGTGCATGTGCGCGTCTGGCATGATCAGGAGAATTCGCATGGCTCGCCTCGCGAAGGTCCAGTAGTTTCGGCTGACACGAAGGTCTGCCGGTAATAGCGAAAGCCCAGATTCGCCGCGAGACTCACCAGCGGCAATGTCATCGAACCCGCAACCCTCGTCAAGATCGAGCGAAGACTGTAGGTCTCGTTCCAGGCATCATAGAGTCCCTGTTCGAGCTCGTCCACGGACATCTTTGCCGGCGCGAAGACGGCGTGACGTCCGTCGTACAAGCTCCAGTCTCTGGTCAGGATACGCCCCTGTGCGTTGAGCCTCGTCCAGGCGTTTGTGCCCGGGAATGGTGTATAGACAGAATAAAGAACGAGATTCAGCCGGTTCCGCTGAACGAACTCCGCCGTGCGCTCAAAGACGTGCCGCTCTTCGCCGTCGAATCCGAAGACAAAGCTGCCGAGAATGGCGATGCCCTCGTCGCGCAGCATCCTGCAGGTTTCCTCATAGACGCGTACATTGTTGAATGATTTTCCGGCGGCGGCAAGGATCTTTGCGTCCAGCGACTCGAAGCCGATCATCAGGCCTCGGCAGCCGCTGGCGCGGGCCGTCCTGACCCAGGCGCGATCTGAGGCGGATTTCATGGAAGCGGCGGCGAGCCACTTGCGTCCGGCAAGAATTGGAAGAAGTTCTGCGGCGCTTGCGCTGCTCTCGAGCGAATTCGGGTCAAGCAGGGCAATGGGCCCGGCTGGCATGCTGTCGATATCGGCACGGATTCGCTCCATCTGGCGCAGCACGAAGCGATTCTGATGCATAGGGGGTACGATGCAGAACGAACACCGGTTCGCGCAGCCGCGAGAGGCTTCCAGCGTGTTGGCCGTGGAATAGGCCCTTCGGCGAAGCAGATCGCGCCGAGGAAGCCATGCGTCGGCGGAAAAGGCCTCTTCCCACGCGGATTCGTAGAACGGCTTCATGGCTCCGCGCGCAAAGTCGCGAAGAAGTTGCGGCCATGCGGTCTCAGCAAACCCCTTCACCACCGCATCGGCGTGCTTTCCCGCTTCTTCCGGCATGAAAGTCGGATGATAGCCTCCAAGCACAACCGGAATCCTCAACGCGCGTGCTTGGTCCGCTAGCTGATAGGCACGCAGGGCATCCGGTGTCATGGCGCTGATACCAGCAATATCCGCTCCGCAAAAATCATCGGGAACCAGATCGACGGCTTCGTCGATCAAGGTCACTTCTGCATCCAACTCCGGCGGAACCAGCGCGGCAAGCGTGGTCAGCGTGGTGGGCGCGTAGGCCGCCCGCACATGAGTTTCCTGCCATCGCCGTCCATCGTTCATCTTGCGAGCGTTAGCGCCAATAAGCAAAATGCGCATGGTCAGAGTTTGACCTTCCTGGTAAAACCGAGAAGAAGAGCGCGCTGGCCGAAAGCATATTGGAGCGCGGCAATGCTCATCAGTGCAAGCCCGATCGCGAGCAGAATAACGAATGTCATTCCGTTTGACTGAGCGTTTACCACAATCGCGCGATACGCAAATAGGCAGCTTGCCGAATAGGTTGCGCCGGCCAGCCAGAACCCGACGAGTCCAAACCGCGTCACAGTCTCCACAGGACTGAGATTCCCGGTACCGGGCGAGGAAGCGATCTCAATCATGCCCGTGGCCACTCCCAAAGTATCATGATGGCACGAAAGGACGCATTGAATGAAGCCGGCGCTCATCAAGATACGAACGATGTTTCCCACGGTCAACGGAGCGCCCGCTGGAAAAGCAACGTAGAAGACGAGGGCCAGATAGGGCGCATACATGAAGCCGTGGTGAATGAAGTAGTTCCCCATCTTGAATGGTCCGTTGAACTTCCAGAGATGGAAAACGTTCGTCCCGATGCCTGGAAAGATGTAACCGAACAAGACCCCGAGCGTCAGAGTATAAGCCGGAAACAGCCGGCTTCCAGTCCGGCGGTACCAGAGCCAGTAGATGAGCGCAGTCATCGGCAACGGCAACACGAAATCGATCAGGATGAGGTAGATCCGCTTCATGCGCTGGTTTGGCCTGACAGACTCCGCCTTCGAAAGAGGAAGCCGCCAAGCAACCCAAGAGGAGAATCGATGCTTTGACATGAGGACTCCTTGGTTTATGAGATTGACGGTGATTGGTTCTGCCCCAGCGGAAATCCTTGCTTCTCCCGCACCTCTTTCCTAACCAGCAAGTTCAGTATCAGCGATTCGGCCAGCCGCCGCCGGTTGGCCGGCAACCAAACGCGGCGAAGGATGCTCAATGGATGATAGAAACCGCGCCTGTTTTGCCGACAGCCGTCTGCCAGATAGTCAGCGGAGAAGCGTTTTGGCTCGAAGACAACATCGCCCCAGCAGAATCCATCTGCGAGCCACCAGCGATCAAACCGAAGGCGCTGCTCAGCCTGCATCTCGCTATACAGCGGCGTGCCGGGAAAAGGCGTGAGGTGATTAAACAGCGCCAGCAGGAACTTCTGCTCCTTGGCAAACTGCAAAGTGTTTTGGAATGACTCGGAAGTATCGTGATCGTAGCCAAACAGGAAGGACGCGCAGATTCTGATACCGCGCGCGTGGACTTTTACAATGGCATCGGAGAACTCATCGGCATGGCAGCGGATTGACTTGCCCATCTGTCGCAGGCTCTCTTCATTCAATGATTCAAGCCCAATCAGCAGCCCTGCGCAGCCGCTGGCAACGGCAAGCTCCAACAACTCCTCGTCAAAGGCAATCTCAATGCCTGCCTGCGCCACCCAGCGAATCTTCAGCGGGATCAAGGCGCGGAGCAGTTCCTTGACTCGCGGAATGTCGCCAATCAGGTTGTCGTCAACAAACTCGATGAGTCCGCGGGGCAGTGCGCGAATCTCGTCAATCACTTCGCCCACCGGACGGCAGTCCTTCCGGCGTCCGAAGAATTGGCTCACCGAGCAGAAGCCGCAGGAGTATGGACAGCCGCGTCCAAACTCAACCATGTGAATGCGAAGGTACTTCTTTCCTTGAAAGATGTCGCGGGAGTAGCGAAGCCCCTGAAGCGAGGGACGCTCCTGCTGCCGATAAACGCGCTGCAAGCGGCCGTGGCGGGCATCTTCGAGTAGACGCGGCCATAACTCCTCGGCTTGTCCAATCACTATCGCGTCGGCGTGCTGGGCTGCCTCGTCGGGAACAGCGCTCACATGGAATCCGCCCAGCGCAACCGGGATCTTTCGACGGCGGAACTCATCGGCGATTTCATAGGCCCGCTTCGCCGTGAAGGTCTGCACGGAGATGCCAGCAAGGTCCGTCGGCGCATCGTAGTCCACATCCTCGATCCGGTCGTCGAAGAAGCCAAGTTCTATGTCATCGGGAGTAAGTCCCGCCAGCGCCGCGATGGTCAGCGGTTGCATTTGCGCGGCCCGCACACGGCGGCCCATCGAAGGATAGATCAGCGTAACATGCATTATCGCCTGCGTTGGCACTCGGATGCTGGAGCAATTGCTAAGAGTCTAGCACCTGAGGCGATATACTTCCCACATGATTCCAGCAAGCGCAGCATCGAGCCTCACTGCCCCAGCGCCAGAGCGCTTGCACCGGGGCCGGTACATCCTGGAGCACGCCCTTCCGAGCGACGATGCCGCTTTGCGCAGTCTTTTTCGCTCGACGCCAATGGATGGGCCGATGCGCCTTTCGCTGGAGCGGGAGCCTGATTTTTTTCGAGCAGCTGAAATCGGAAACATTGCCACCGAGGTGATCGTCGGGCGCGAAGCTGACGGGGGGCGGGTGGTTTCGACCGCTTCTCGCGCCATGCGGCGGGCCTATGTAGACGGGTTTGAGCAACCCCTGGGTTATCTGAGCTCTCTCCGAATACTGAGGGATGCCGCGGGATCGACACTTCTGGCGCGAGGTTACCGATACCTGCGCGAACTTCATGGCGACGGCCAGACGCCGTATTACATTACAACCATCCTCGAGGGCAATCGCGGTGCCGAGAAGATACTCACCTCAGAGAGAGCGGGCCTGCCGGCGTACGTTCCCTTCGGTCGCCTGCACACGTACCTGGTTCCGCTTTATCGGAGCGCGCGGCGGAGGTCGCGGGGTAGCGTGGCTCGCTGTGCTGTTTCCGCCGATCTTTCCCCGGCGCTCGAGTCTTTGAACCAGTTCAATGCAGGCCTTCAGTTTGCTCCGGTTTATCGGTCGGAGGATTTCGGCATCGGCTCGCGCATGCTTCCTGGGCTTTCAGCCAGCGATCTTTACCTGCACCGCCGAGGGGAGACGATTGACGGCACACTGGCGGTGTGGGATCAACAGCAATTCAAGCAAGAGGTAGTTTCTGGATATTCGCCGTGGCTCGCGGCACTGCGGCCGTTTCTTGTCTTCGGTTCGCGCTTTGGCTTTGCGCCGCGCCTGCCGGCTGCGGGTCACACCCTGCCGTGCCTCTACGCCGCTTTGCTGAGCAGCCGCCATTCGAATCAGGAGATCTTCGAGGAACTTTTTGAAACCGTTGTTGCGGAGCGAAGCCAAGCTGGCTTCGCCTATCTGCTGCTCGGACTCAGTGATCGCCATCCTTTTTGCGAGGTCGTGGCGCGGAGGGCGCCCATGAAGATCGTCAGTACAATCTATCTAGTGTATTGGCGAGATTGTGCGCCAGATCGACTTCCATCCAGGGAACGGATTCCCCATCTTGAGGTTGCCACCTTGTGAGGCCCAGCGACATGAGCACGAAGACGATTGGATGCACGATGGCAATCCGCGACCTGCAGCAGGATGACCGCGAACAGATGTTTGTCCTGCTAGACCGGTACTATCTCGGGGTGACGCGCGAAGCCTTCGAGCGCGATCTGGCCGCCAAGGAGCACGTCATCTTGCTGCGCGCAGGCACAGGTGAGTTGGTGGGCTTCTCCACGTTGTCTAGATTCCACCTTGCACTGCCGGAGCGCACAGTACTGGCTGTCTTCTCCGGCGACACCATTGTCGGCGCAGGGCATCGCGGTTCGTTTGAGACCGCGCACCAGATTTGCCGGTATTTCTTCCAGACCATCCAGGAGTTTCCCGGCGATGAGATCTATTGGGTGCTCATCTGCAAAGGTTGGCGCACCTACCGGGTGCTGCGCCTGCTCTTCGAGGAATACGCTCCCCGCGCGGGCAGCGCCGATCGAACTTCTTTTCGCGAGGTTGCCGATGCTTTTGGAGCCGCGCGCTACCCCGGCTTTTACCGGCCCGAAGGCCGTATCATTGAGAGTCACGCTCCCGGGCAGAGAATCCGTCCCGGCTCTCCCGAAGCAATCGACCGACGCAGGTCGGACGCGGAGATGTTGTTCTTCGAGCATGTGAATCCGCATCATGAACGCGGAAACGAACTGGTCTGCATCGCGCCTATACGGCCCGACAACTTCACGGCGGCCACCCGAAGGCTCGCCGGTTACTCGAAAACGTAATCCGGAATCTCCAGTGAGAACCATCGCTGCAAATTCATTTCTCTTCGCGTCCTGCCTGCCCGATACCATTCGGTGGCGGCTGGCCACCCGGCGCGCCGCTCAGGCGCAGGAGAGACTTCTGCTGCGAATTGTGCGGGAGAACGCCGCGACGGCCTTCGGGCGGGAGCATGGCTTTTCCAGCATCCAAACCATCGCTGACTTTCAGGCACAAGTCCCCGCGCGCGACTACTCGGACTTTGAGCCGTATATCGACCGGTGCGCGGCCGGAGAGGAGAGGGTGCTTACCGCGCAGCCGGTGAATTCCTTCGCCCTTTCCAGCGGATCGACCTCTGCCAGCAAGTTGATCCCCTACACGCCCGCCTTGCTGCGCGATTTTCAGCGTTCCATCTCGCCCTGGCTGGTTGGAATCTTCCTGGAAGCCCCCGGAATCCTGGCCGGAAAATCCTACTGGCAAATCTCACCGGTCGCAACGCCCACTTCCCAGACTCCCGGCGGCATCCCCATAGGCTTTGGAGAAGACACGGAGTACTTCGGACCGCGCCGTGCCGCACTGGTTCGCGCAACGCTCGCCGTTCGCGAATCCATTTCTGCCACGCGGATGGAAGAGTTTCATTTCGAGAGCTTGCGGCAGCTACTGGCCTGCCGCAACCTGCGCTTTATCTCGGTGTGGAATCCCTCGTTTCTTACGCTTCTTCTCGCAGACCTGACGCGGCTGGCAAGTGCGCTCATCGAGCAGCTCCGTTTGGACGGAATGGAGGCCCGCGCGCTTGAGCTGGAGACGCTCTTTCGATCACGCCCAATCGCCGATCTCTTTTTCGTTGACGCCTCCGGCCGCACTCTTCCTGAAGCCATCTGGCCTGAGTTGCGACTGATCAGTTGCTGGACCGATGCCGAGGCGCGGGATGCAGCCAGCCGGTTGCGCGCCCTGTTTCCACGCGCCGCCATTCAGTCCAAAGGACTGATCGCCACCGAGGGGCTGATGAGCTTTCCCTGGCGTGCGGCAGGAAACTGCCTCGCAATCACCTCTCATTTCTTCGAATTTGCCGAAACGGACTCCGAGGGAGGCCAATCTCCCCTCAAACTTGCGCATGAACTGGAGATTGGGCGGCGGTATTCGATCCTCCTGACGACTTCGGGCGGCTTCTACCGCTATCGCATTGGAGACGTGGTGGAGGTCGTCGGTCATATCGGGCAGTGTCCGCTGCTTGAGTTTAAGAGCAAGGAAGATGGAGTGGTGGACCTGGCGGGAGAAAAGCTGAACGCCCTGCACGTTGCGCGCGCCGCCCAGGAGGTATTTGCGAAATTTTCCTTTGGCCAGCGGTTTTGGATGCTGGCCCCAGACCGTTCCCAAACGCCTCAATGCTACGTCCTTTATCTGCAGTTGGATTCCCCTGTGTCGTCCGGCGCGCTGGCGGCCTTCGAAGCAGTGCTCGAAGAGAACTTTCACTATGCCTATGCGCGACGCCTGGGACAGCTCGGCCCGTTGCAGTTGTTCCTCATCGATCCGGCATCGGACCCGGAAGCGGATTACCTCTCGGCATGCGCGGCGCGCGGCCAGCGCATGGGCGATATCAAACGACATTGCCTGGATCGATACGACGGGTGGTCCAGAGTCTTCAGATGCAAAAGGGGATTCTGAATGATAGAGCTGACCAATGTCTCCCGAAGCTACGGAACAGGAAAAGCTGTTCTGGCGGTGAACAACATTACCTTGCACATCGGTTCTGCCGAGCGTGTCGCGGTCATGGGTCCGTCTGGATCGGGAAAATCCACACTCCTTAATCTCATCTGCGGCCTGGACCAACCCACCTCCGGCGTGGTCCGATTCGAGGGTGCTGACCTTTCCCAGCTCAGTGACGATAAGCGCACCCGGCTGAGACGCGAAAAGATTGGCATGATCTTTCAAACCTTCAATCTGTTGCCGACCCTTACCGCCATCGAGAACGTCGCGCTGCCGCTTCGCTTGCAGGGACTTTCCCGCAAGGAGGCGCAGCAGCGCGCGTCCGCCATGCTGGAAAACGTTGGCCTGGAAGGCCGTAACCTCCATCATCCCGATGAACTCTCCGGAGGCGAACGCCAGCGGGTCGCCATTGCCCGGGCGCTCATCTTCAAGCCGCCCTTGCTGCTGGGCGATGAGCCAACCGGCAACCTCGACTCCGCCTCGGGCGAAGAGATTCTCTGCCTCCTGGACCGGCTTCAGAAGCAATACCGCAGTACGCTCCTCCTGGTGACGCACAACGAACAGGCGGCGAACTATTGCAATCGGGTCGTCACCTTGCAGGACGGGCGCATCGTGCGGGATGAGTACACCAAAGCCACGCCGGCAGGTTGCCTATGATGATTGGGGCGCTTTGGCAAGTCTCCTCGCGCCAATGGAGAACCCATCGGCTGCGCATCGCCATGACGACTCTCGCCATCGCCATCGGCGTCGCCGTGTATTTTGCGGTCAGCACGGCCAACGCCGCGCTGCTGGACTCTCTCGCGCTCACCGTCGAGCGTCTGGCGGGAAAGTCCACTCTTGAAGTAATCTCTGGAGAATCCGGATTTCCCGAAGAGACGCTTGAAACCGTGCGGGCCACACCCGGAGTGCAACTGGCCGAGCCGGTCATTGAAGTGATTGTCCACACCGCCTTTGCGGACGAAGGCAATCTGCTGATTCTGGGCGTCGATACCACGGGCGATCAGCAATTGCGCCAATATGAGTTCGATCGCGCTGAGACCGAGATCGCCGATCCTCTCACATTCTTGGCCCAACCAAATTCCATTCTCCTTTCCCGATCTTTTGCCGAGCGTCATGGGTTGCACATCGGCGACCACCTGCCCATCTTCACCTCACATGGAAAGAAAGACTTCATCGTCCAGGGACTCTTCAAGCCGGTGGGAGTCGGTGAGGTCTTCGGCGGCAACATCGCTGTGATGGACATCTATTCCGCCCAGGTCGTATTCAACCGCGGAAGGAACTTTGATCGCATCGACTTGATGAACGCCCCGTCCGTCTCCGTGGACGCTCTGCAACAACAACTGCGCTCGCGCTTGCCCGCAGGCATGGAAGCCGTTCGTCCCCAGATGCGGGGGCAAGCTTTGGAAAGCACCGTGACCGCCATGCGCCTGGGCATGTTGATTTCCAGCTTTATCGCGCTGCTGGTCGGCGTTTACATCATCCTCAACTCTTTCACCATTGCTGTGAACCAGCGCTGGAAGGAGATCGGCATCCTGCGCGCCATAGGAGTCGACCGCGCAGGCATCAAGGCGATGTTCATGGCCGAAGCGCTGGTCATGGGCCTGGTCGGCTCGGCTGCCGGCATCGTGGCAGGCTACTATCTGGCGGCCGTGGCCAATCAAGTCATGGCTTCCATCGCCGCTTCGGTCTACGGCGTCGTCTCCACCGCCGTGGCGCCACGGCTTCATCCCGGACTGGTGCTGACATCCCTCTCATTGGGCATCGCCGCTTCTCTTCTCGGAGCCTGGTTCCCGGCGCGCGCCGCCGCCCATCTCGACCCCATTCTCGCCCTCCATAACATCGAAACGCGCCAGAAAGAATCGGCTCTGGGAGGCCGGCGCATTGCGCTGGGCCTGTCTCTGCTGCTGCTCACTTCGCTGCTGGTTCAGTTCACTTCCGCACGCGTGGGCGTGGGATTCTCCCTTCAGTTGTTGTATGCAGTCCTGATGCTCCTCGGCCTGAACGTCCTTCTGCCCTCGATGGTCCACGGCGCAGCACGGCTGATACGGCCGGTGATGGATTGGGCCGGAGGCGCGGAGGGAGCGCTAGCTGCCGATACCATGATTCAATCCCCGCGCCGGAGTTCTGCCACCGTCGGCGCCCTAATGGTGGGCTTGATGTTTGTCTTCTCCACCGCCGGGTACATCCAGAGCTACAAACACATGATCGACCGCTGGACACACAACATGCTCAATGCCGATCTGGTTGTGGCCACGTCTGCCTTGCTACGCTCCACCTCCTACCACTTCAGCGAAGACCTGGGACAGAGCATTGCGGCGCTGCCCGAAGTGAAGAGCGTCGAAAACGTTCGCTTTACCTTCATTCCGTTTCAAGGGGACACCACCGCCGTCGTTTCCATCGAAATGAAGGGCTTTCTGGCACGCACCGCCGGCGCCGTTCAAGGCGGCCTCCAGAAGAACGCGCAGGATTTGTTGCCGAGGGGCCAGGGTGTTATGGTCTCCAAGAACTTTTCGACCCGCTGGCGTCGCGAGGTCGGCGATCGCATTTTACTCAACTCACCGTCCGGCTCGCTCGACTTGCCCATCCTTGGCATCGTCGAAGACTACCGCTCCGACAAGGGCAGCATCTTCATGGACCGCGCCCTCTACAAACGCTATTGGCACGACAATGCCGTGGACTTTGTTGAAATCAGCCTGCAGCCCGGTGGAGACGCCATTGCGGTCAAGCACAAGATCGAACGCCTTACCGCCGGCTCCGAACATGCGTTGATCTATACTAACGCCGAGTTTCTCCGCTGGATCGGAAGCCTGGTCGACCAGTTCTATCTCTTGAATTACATGCAACTGGTGGTGGCAGCCTTCGTCGCTATCCTGGGCATCGTGAACACGCTGGTCGTTTCCGTTGCCGAACGACGCCGCGAGTTTGGTATCATCCGTGCCATAGGCGGCTACCGTTCACAGATTCGCAAAATGGTGCTGCTGGAGGCGGTAGCCATCTCGGTTGTCGGGGTGATCGTCGGTTCGGTTGCGGCATTCTTCAACCTTCAGCTCATGTCGCGCACCGTTTCTATCGTTCTCGCCGGCTATGAGGTTCCTTTTTTCTTTCCTTGGGGGGTGATTCTGCTCACCCTCCCTGCTGTGGCGATGGTGGCGCTGCTGGCTGCCTGGATGCCCGCGCGCCGCGCGGTTCAAATGCAAGTGATCGAGGCCATCGGCTATGAATAGAAACTCAAGGTTTCCTTTTCGCTTGAAAAGAAATGTGGCTAGGGCGCGCTTTTCTGCCATGGTGTGCGCTTGCGCGCTTCTTCCTGCCTGGGCCGCTCCTCCCGATGCCCGCAAAATCATGGAGAACGTCTACCAGCAGAACGACACCCCGGCAACCTACATGCGAGCCGCCTTCCAGGTCTTCGACAAGGAGGGACATTCCAAGAAAAAGGAGTTCTCCTACCGCAAACTGGAAACGCCCGAAGGCAGCAAGACGCTGGTCGTCTTCACCGCGCCTGAGGAGGTGCGGGGCGTTGCCCTTCTGTCCCTCAATCAGCGCGGTGCTGCTGTTCGGCAATATATGTATATCCCCGCCACGCAGCGGGTTCGCAGCGTCGTGGCACAGGAGCGATCAGCGCGCTTCATCGGCACCGACTTCACCTTTGAAGACATTGCGGGGCGTGTGCTGGACGATTTCTCGTACCGCCTGATCGCCGAGAACGAGATGATCGACGGCCATAAGACGTACAAGGTCGAAGCCGTCCCGGTGGACCCGTCCCGCTCGCAATATCGGTTCATTTATTATTGGGTTGCGCAAGACGCTCCTGTCATTTTGCACGCCGAGTTATACGACACCCAAGGCAGGGAAGTCCGTGTCCTTCATGCCAGCCAATTGAAGCGTGTAGCCGGGGTTTGGGGAGCGCGGCGCACAGAGATGAGCTCCCTCCTCGATGGAACCAGGACCGTCCTGGTGATCGACGATGTCAAACTCAATATTCAAATGGATGAGAGAATCTTCACGCCCCAAGGCCTCGAAGCGCTGCAGGGCGCAGTGAGCGATAAGTGACCAGACCAATGCCCTGCTCACTTGCTTTTTGGAATCATCTGCCAGGAAAGCGAAGATCACCAAACGAATTGGCTTGCATACTTTCCGTCGCAATGTCGGGTCCCGGAGTATTCCGGGCTGGAAGAGTCCAACGCTGTCTTCCAACATTTGCAGAACCAGCTCTGTGGTTTTCGTCCCCACATCTAAGCGTTTTCTTGCTTAGCTGCGGCGGTTTGTAAAACCGCAACCCTTTGGGGTTTTGGAGGTTCAAATCCTCTCACATGCATCAGACTTGTTCTTGCTTTTGTTGAATCCGGGGTGGAAAAGCGGTCGATCTCGCTACCATCTTGCGGCGAGAGGTTGAGCGTTCGAATCGTCCAAGAGAACGGCTACGTCGTATAATGATAGGACGCCTCCCTGTCGAGGAGTACGGTGCGAGTTTGAATCTCGTCGTAGCCGCCAATTTCGCCGGTGTACGCTAGGCTGGTTTGGCGGATGCTCTTTCAAGGCATTGAATCGCGGGTTCGATTCCCGTCACCGGCGCCAGTTTCACTCCCCCGCTCCTTTAGCGGTTGAGAGGCCGGATTCTCGAACCGGCGACCGAAATTCAAATCCCGAACGGGCTGCCACTTGACACGGTTCCAAATCTGAGGTAAGTTGGAGTTGCAATGATGAACCGAGTTAATCACGGATTTACACCAGCGGCGGCGCAACCGCGGCATGGAGTTCCTGTGTGATGGCTCAGGGGATTCTGAATCTGGATTCCATCTACCCTCTGAGCCAATCGGCCAGAGGGTTTTTAGTTTTGTGGCGCCGATCCGAGATAGCTCAGCGGTAGAGTGGCTGCCTGTTAAGCAGCGAGACGTCAGTTCGAATCCGACTCTCGGAGCCAAAGTTTTGAATTGTTCCCGGTTCGTTCAACTGTGAGGACCGCACGCTCTGAACGTGCAAATGGGGGTTAGA
>Ga0326728_10013795_pt1 | contig 17430 bp, 21 predicted proteins | sample MB3enrmetagenome_FD_207602 | JGI IMG/M metagenome (GOLD analysis project Ga0326728, IMG submission 207602) | Lab enriched peat soil microbial communities from McLean, Ithaca, NY, United States - MB31MN | ecosystem: Environmental > Terrestrial > Soil > Wetlands > Peat | place: USA: New York... | reverse complement strand
GTCTGCCCATCCCCTCGACCGAGATCGCGATCCGCGACGAGGCCGGGGGCGACCTGTCGGCCGGAGAGGTCGGCGAGCTCTGCGTACGCGGGCCGCAAGTCATGAAGGGCTACTGGCTGCGTCCCGGCGAGACCGCTAACGTCATGACGCCTGACGGCTTCCTCAGGACCGGCGACATGGCGATGGTGGACGAACGGGGCTTCATCCACCTCGTCGACCGGAAGAAGGACATGATCGTCGTCTCCGGCTTCAAGGTCTGGCCTAACGAGATCGAAGATGTCGCCGCCCTCCATCCGGGGGTTCTCGAGGTTGGCGCGGTCGGCGTGCCCGACCCGCGTTCGGGCGAGGCCGTCAAGATCGTGGCCGTGCGCAAGGACCCCGGGCTGACCGCCGAGGCGCTGATCGAACATTGCCGCAAAAACCTGACCGGCTACAAGGTGCCGCGCCACGTCGAATTCCGCACCGCACTACCGCGCTCGAATATCGGCAAGATCCTCCGCCGCGCATTGCGCGAGCCTGCCGCTGGCGACTGAGCGGTCATAAGCGGTGAAGAGATCGGATGGATTTGCGCAGCGCCGTGACATGGTTAAATTTCGCATGGTAAATGCAGGCGTGTTTTTATTTCTTCTCGCCGCAAAAACCGTAATTTTTTGCATTTATACCCGAAAATGTGTATTTCAAAAAGTCCGTTAAACTTATTTTATTGCTGGAATTAATCATGAAGTGCAATCTATAGTTGCTGTGACGCGCCAATGCAATCGCGCTTTCTTCTGTGCCCTAACTGTATTATATCCCGTATTATCAATGCAATAGCTTGCCGGGCGCCACAACTTAAGGCTTTGGCAAGGCGCATTCTCTACAATCGCTGCTTAAACGAAGCAGCGTCAATTCAGCAGAACGGAATGTGATGAGGCGAAACGGCGAGGTTAACGGGGATTTAAGCAGTAGAAGCGGCAACCGCGGGGCGCCAACCGCTGGAGGCGGTTGCCCGCCTCCCAACCTGCGGTCTTGTGTTCATGGCGGTGGGCTGAAACTCATGGCACTGGAAGGCATGCCTTATCGCGGATGGGCTTTCCAGCGCGGCCGCGAGAACGAACAGGAGCAACGCGGTGATAAGAACGTCGGCCAAATGCTTGGCTTCGGTCAAAGGGCTCCTGCGCAGATAGTATAACAGAGCTTTGTACGTCGCTAGCGAAGCAAAAAGGTAGTGTCCGTCGTTGCTTGTCAGGAAAGTCCACAGATGTTGTGCCGTGCCTGTGAGCACGTTGATGCACGGCTCGGGTCCGTGCATGACGGTGTTTGCCGCGGCTCCGAGCGCGCAGACAATCGCACCTGAATCGAAACAAGTTGGTGACATCGCCATCTCTTTCATAAGATTTCAATCGCAATGGGCGCTTGCTGGCGGCCAATAAAGGCCGTCAAGGTCTGGTCATCCGCACTCCCTTTCCTGTCGAAACACCATTAGCGGCTGAGTGTTTTCCGGATGCATTTGCTAAACCGCGAATACATCGGGCGGTGAACTTTCTAGCGTCCGCCGTTGCAACGCCTCGCCTAAGCGAATCGACGCGCTGCCCCTCACCAGCCGTTAACAAATTACACGTTTAACGTGAAAGGCATGTGACGGGCTTACGCCTTCAATTTGCTCGAATTGATGCCGCAATACACTTCATTGGCCAGACGCGGCGTCATTTTCGAAGTAATCAGGGTCACGCAAGTCGCACGCTTGTCATCGATCCGTTGTAGACTTCCAGGAATCGCTTAGGGAGCCGCGCAGGCCGAGGGAAGAAAAGAAGCGGCACACATCTTATGCCTCGTGACACTTCAGAGCTCGATTGGCTGGAAGCGCTAAGCTGGGTACGCTCGCGCAAGCTAAAGCCCGGCCCGCCGGAGACCCGGCTTCCATCCGAGGATGCGCTCGCTAAAGAGTCGGGCTATACCCGCGCTGTGATGCGCCGGGCCCTCCAGCACCTCGTCGACAACGAAGAATTGATTAGTAAAAAAGGTAGCGGATACTATACGATATATAATTTGAACAGGACCGTAACGATTGGCAAATCCCTGGAGCCGAATACCTCAGTCACCGACGATACCGAAGTGCACGGCTTCACAGTTATAGAGTCCAGCGAAGAGGTTGGCCGGTATTTAAAAATTAGAACTGGCGAAAGTGTCGTATACTTCAAGACAAGGCGATTTGTCTCCCACAAGGAACACAGAAAACCATGCCTTATAAGCAAGCATTATATCCGCACGGACAAGGTCGATGTAACCAGCTTTAAGGCGAATTTGCTGAGGTACAAATCAGTTTCTTCCGCAATCCGGCACGAACGCGTATCTGCCTACCTTAGGACGTCTACGGATGTCTTCGGCCGCCTACCCAATGCCGAAGAACGCGAGGAGCTCATCATAGGACCGCTCGATATCGTGATCGAAACGCATAGCGTTAATGCCGATGCCGCCAAGGATCCCATTGAGCTTACGGTGAGTTGCTGGCCCGCACATATTTGGACCATCAGATTCGAACTCTGATTTGCGCCGTTCACATCCGTCATTGCGAGGGGCTTTGCCCCGAAGCAACCCAGAGCTGAAAATTCATGCGTGAACAACAAGTTGCACTGGATCGCCACGGCGGCTTCGCCGCCTCGCGATGACGGTTCTGGACTCGCTGCCGCAATTCGCTACTCGCCACGCGGACGGGTACGCAGCTGCTTCACGGCCCCGCGCACAGCTTTAGCCTGAAGCCGGCGCTGCTTGCTCGCCGCCGTTGGCCGCGTGGCCCGGCGCGGCCTTGGCGCCGCCGCTGCCTGCCGGATAAGCGCGGCAAGCCGCTCACGGGCGTCGGCGCGGTTGCGCTCCTGCGTGCGATAACGCTGCGCGACGAGGATCAGCACGCCGTCCTGGGTCATGCGCCGGCCACTGAGCTTGACAAGGCGCTGAAAAACATCGGGCGGAAGCGAGCGCGAGCGCACCGCGTCGAAGCGAAGCTGCACGGCGGTCGCCACCTTGTTGACGTTCTGGCCGCCAGGACCCGACGCAAGCACAAAGCGCTCCTCGATTTCCTCCTCGGGGATTTCGATCTGCGCTGTAATCCGGATGCCTGCCATAGGCCCCGCTTTCGTCGCGGCTCAGGCGCCGCGCACCTCGTCTTCGGCGAAGCGCTGCTGCTCTTCCATGACAAGACGCGCCAGCTCGCGCTTCAGCCGGTTGAACTCGGTCTCGCTCGAATCGCGCGGGCGCGGAAGCTGGACCTGCAAATCGCGCTTCACCGTGCCGGGGCGGTAAGTCAGCACGGCAATCCGGCTGCCGAGATGAATCGCTTCATCGATCGAGTGCGTGACGAAAACGATGGTTTTGCGCAAGCTCTGCCAAATTCGCAAAAGTTCGTCTTGCAGCGAACGCCTGGTGAGCGCGTCGAGCGCGCCGAAGGGTTCGTCCATGAGCATGATCGGCGGATCGAGCGCGAGCACGCGCGCGATGGCCACGCGCTGGCGCATGCCGCCCGACAGGTCTTTGGGGAAGCGCTTGCGGAACTCTTTGAGCTTTAGGAGGCCCAAAAGCTCCTCCACGGTGGCATCGATTTCGGCAGACGAGGCGCCTTTGATCTCAAGGCCGAAGGCGATGTTCTTCTCCACCGTCATCCACGGAAAAAGCGCATATTCCTGAAAAACCATCCCGCGGCTCGGGCCAGGCCGTGAAATTGGCTGCCCCTCTACGGTTATGCTGCCACCGGTTGGCTTGATAAACCCGGCGATTGCGTTGAGCAGAGTGGATTTCCCGCAGCCGGACGGCCCGAGCAGGCACACGAACTCCCCCGCCGCTATGTCGAGGGAAACGTTTTGAAGCGCGGCAACGGCGGCACCCTTGCGGCCAAATACCATGCTGACATTATCGATATGGATTTGAGACCGCCCGTCCGCACCGCCCTCTGCGGCGGGCTCGAAAAGTGCGTCGTCCATTGTGGAGCCGGTCCCGTCCATCAGCTTTCAAGTCCCCGGTGCCAGCGCAGAAGATATCCGGTAAGGCGCGCCATCATGAGGTCCAGCGCAAGGCCGATCAGGCCAATCGTGACCATGCCCGCGATCACCTTGTCGGACCACAGATATTCGCGCGCTTCCAGAATGCGATAGCCAAGACCGCTATTCACCGCGATCATTTCCGCCACGATGACGACAATGAAGGCTGTGCCGAGCCCGATGCGGGCGCCGGCCAGGATATAGGGCATGGCCGCCGGCACGATCACCCGGCGGAACAATGTGAAGGAGCCGGCACCGAGATTTTGCGCGGCCCGGATATAAATACCGTCGACTTGGCGCACACCGGCGATGGTGTTGAGCAGGACCGGAAAGAAGGAGCCGATAGAGATAAGAAACAAAGCTGGCGGATTGCCCAGGCCGAACCAAAGGATGGAAAGCGGGATATAGGCGATGGGCGGAATCGGGCGCAAAAACTGCACAAGCGGATCGAAGAGTACATGGACGCGCTTGTCGGCGCCCATGAGAAGGCCGAGCGGAAGTGCAAGCCCGGCTCCGATCGCGAAGCCGGCAAGCACCCGGTACAAGCTGCTATAGGCGTCCGACAGCATCTCGCTGGAGTTCAGCCAGGCCAGCCAGTCATAGTGCGGAGAGAGCGCATCCTGAGGAGTAAGATAGGCGATCCAACGCTGCACGACCGCGCCCGGTGACGGCAAGATTTCCGGGCGGAAGACCCCAGTTTGCGACAGCGTGTACCAAAGCGCAATCAAGAGCACCGGTACGATCAGCCCCCGCAGAAACCGGTCTATCCGCGCCATCCTCAGTCCACCTTAACGCTGGCAATGGCCTCTTGCAGCAGATCGAGTTTCACAAAGCTGGCGGCCTTGGGCGGATTGGCCATGCGGCCCACGTTCAACTTTTGCATGTAATCTGTGGTTATCTGCACGTGCTCTACGGTCAGGTCGAGGGAGTACGGTGAGTTCCCGATCGCGTCCTTGAAGTCTTGTCCCGTAATTTGGTTTTTGAACATGACTTCTTTTACGTATTTCTCGGCCAAATCGGGGTGCTTCATGAATTGCTGGGTTGAATCCACGAAACATTTCATGACACGGAGCGCGACATCATGGTTGTTGTAAAGCTTCTCGGTCATGACGAAACCCCGGGCCGGTGTTCCCATGGGCGTATCGTAAGGCTTTATGACCTCGACGCCATATCCCTTATTGATTGCCTGGCTCGAATAAGGCTCGGATTGCGACATGGCGTCGATATTCTTGCCCTGAAGCGCCTGGTTTACATCGGGATAGCTGCCGAGATAGACGATCTGCACGTCCTTGCCGGGCTTGTCCGACCAAGTCAGCCCGTATTTGTCCAGTTCCGCCAGAAGCGCAAGCTCCTGGGTGCCGCCGCGCGCAACGCCAACCTTCTTGCCTTTGAGGCCGGGAATGTCCTTGACCCCGCTCTCCGGCGTCGCGACGATCCGCACGCCACCCTTTGCGAAGCTCGCCACAAGATAAACCGGCAGGCCCTGAGCGCGGCCGGCGATAGAGCCGTCGAGGCCGCTGGCAGTGATGTCGACCTCTCCCGCCGCCACGGCAGGCAGAATATCGATCCCTTTCGGAAAAACCCTCTCCTGCAGGTCGATCCCGTATTTCGGGCAAACCTCCTTCATGTAGGAGACGGCGCCGTAATGAGCGAATTTCAGATTGCCCAGCCGGACAAGATCGGCAGCTTGCGCTGCGGGAACCGCTGCACCGGGAAGAAGGGCTGCCGCTGCAAGACACGCTTGAGCGAGTTTTCTGAGCTTGAGCATTTCCGGCGCCCGCACCTTTCGAAGGTTGCAATTATGCGCGAAGGTACTTGAAGCTTGAGGTGCGTGCCAGATAGACCAAAGGTGCCCGGCACGCCGTTTTGCAAAGTCCGCAGCTAGGCCGAGGCGGTTGGCCGGTTGCGGAAGAAAAGCGCAAGCACCATGCCGGCGAAAAAGCCGCCGATATGGGCCATATAAGCGACGCCGCCCGCGCTATCGGCGGTCTTCGCAAACTCTCCCGCTGCGCTAACGAATTGCAAGGCGATCCAGCCGCCAATTGCGATGAGCGCCGGCAGGTGCACGATACCGGCGTTGGTCATGAGCTTCACCGTGCCGCGGGGGAACATGAGCACATAGGCGCCAAGAACGCCCGCGATGGCGCCGGATGCGCCGACGTTCGGCAGCGCCGAGTGCGGCATGAAGGCCGCTTGAGCAAACATCGCAAGGACGCCTGCGACGATGTAGAAGACGAGGAAGGGTAGATGCCCGAAATTATCCTCGACATTGTCGCCGAAGGTCCAGAGGTAGGCCATGTTGCCTATGAGGTGCAGCCAGCCGCCATGGAGGAACATGGAGGTGAGGAGCGTTGGGAAATGCTCCACGGGGTGCTCGAAGAATTCGCTCGGGGTAAACGCCCACTGCTTAATGAACGCTTCGCCCTGGTTCAGCTCGGCGAGGAACGCCGCGACATTCGCTAGGATGAGAAAGTAAGTTATGAAGGGTGTGGTGTGATGCTCGCTCTCGTCCGTTCCAACCGGGATGACCATGGCAGGCTCCTTAAATGCAGGGATGAAAATGCGCGTCCAGCGGCCCGCATAGCGCCGCCATCTCTATTCCAAAAAAGTCTATTCAAAAGCAGCAAGCAGTGCAAATAGTGCGCTCGCTTTACCGCATAACTTGTGTGCTCACTTCCAGGCGAACACAGGCTGATCGTAGTCCCGGACCCGCGTATTGCGGCCTGCAAGCACCTCGATGAATTGATAAATCACCGCGGCTGTCGGGGCATGGATGAAACCGCGGTTGAGACGAAGGCGGACGATGGGTCTATCGCTTTGGGGGATGGAAATAAAGCTCACGGCATTCGGGCCGGATAGGCTCGTCAGTGCAATGCGGTGCACCGAAGCGACCTCGTGCGGATTGGGAACGATTTGTGCGCCCGCGCCCGCCCAAACCACGACAGGTTTGATGAGATAGCCGGAGCGGGTGGGATAGTCGTCGAGAAGGCCGAGGACGCAGCCTTCGCCAGGCTCCAAGCCGAGTTCCTCGTTCAGCTCGCGCAATGCGGTCCCGGCGGCGGTCTCGCCCTCGTCGCAACGCCCGCCCGGCAAAGCCCATTGTCCGCCATGCGCGCGCAACCCCTTCGCCCGCCGCGTCAGCAAGATTGCCGCATCCGCTCCATTGTCCGCTTCCGCGATCACGATCGCGACGGCTGCCCGCTTCAAGAGCGCACCGGAATCGCAAGCGAGCGGCGAAAAGGCAGCACATCGCGCTGCCGCGAACTGCCGGAACTCTTCATTAAAGCGATAGTCCATTTATTGCTCACAAAGCGCATTCACGGAAATTGCAGGTTGAACGGTATCGAACATTGTTTCGCAAGGCACGCCGCGTATTGCCACGGCCCGAAGTCCGGATCGGAATGGGGATTGCACCAAAAACCAGTCGAGAAATGCTTGGCAAAACGAGAAAATCAGGTACACTTTAGAAGAAGGGAGAAGGTTTCACGTCGAAGGCCCAAACAGCCGAGGAGACATTATGAGGTTTTTTCCTCTCGCTTTCGCATTCCTGATTGTATTCCCTCTCAAACCTGCTTTCGCGCAAGCGCCCGAGTTGTTTCATGAAAGAATCGATACAATTGCGGCGAAGTTTGCATCGCTTGATATTCCTGATTTGGAAAAAATTCAGCTTCCACAAGCCCAGGCTGACGGATCTTATATCTTCATTTACGTCTGGTTCCCCAAAACCCACCGGCCAACCACGGCGTCTTTCGAAGCGAACGTCGGCGATTATTTCGACGTTGTCGGAGCGCAGCAGAAGGTGTTCGCTGGCTGGTGCTATGTGAAGAAGCCCGAGACGCACATTCTCAAAACCGGAACCGGCGAAGTCGGGGTGATGCGCATCTGGGCACTTGGTTTCTACGGGCGCGCGCCCCGTGCAAAATGCAAAGGCGGAAGCCCCGGTGCGGCGGGGCGCCTCGGGCAGACCCAAGTTTACCGGGATCCGCACTCGGGGCTCTTGTCCATGGTACGTTCCGGTCATCCGACACGCTTCCCGCTCGTGGAAGACAAGGTTCAGTAAGGGCACTTAGTCCTGCTTCTTACGCAGGTGCAAATCTGGGCGCCGCGAGGCAGTGAGACGCTCCGATTGCTCCTGCCGCCAGCGCGCTATGCGGGCGTGATCGCCGGAAAGAAGCACTTCGGGGATTTCAAGGCCTTCCCAAAGCCTCGGCCGGGTGTAATGCGGATATTCGAGGAGGCCGTTCTCGAAACTTTCCTCCGCGAGCGACGCCTCAGCGCCGAGAACCCCAGGCAACAGCCGCACACAGGCATCGATCAAAACCATCGCGGCGAGTTCGCCGCCCGACAGAACGTAATCGCCTATCGAGATTTCCTCCAAGCCGCGTGCATCGATGACACGCTGATCGAGCCCCTCGAAGCGTCCGCAAAACAAGATGCAGCCGGGGCCGGACGCGAGGCCTCGCACGCGCTCCTGCGTCAGCGGGGTGCCGCGCGGCGAAAGGTAGATGCGCGGCGTACCGGGGAACGCCCCGGCCGCCGCGTCTATCGCTGCCGCCGCCACATCGGCGCGCATGACCATGCCCGCGCCGCCACCCGCCGGGGTGTCATCGACGGAGCGGTGCCTGTCTTGCGCGAAATCTCTGATGTTGAGGAGGGAAAGGCGCCAAAGCTGCTCCTCAAGAGCACGGCCCGAAAGGCTGAGGCCGAGAGGCCCCGGGAACATCTCGGGAAAGAGGGTGAGAACCGTTGCTTGCCAGTGTGCCATCGATTCTCACGTCATCGCGAGGCGGCTTTGGCCGCCGCGGCGATCCAGCGCTGCACAAACAATGGTTATCATATCTCCTCTGGATTGCTTCGCTGCGCTCGCAATGACGGTGTGCTCCTAAACATCGAGCGTTTCCAGCCACGCGTGCGGCGGAGCGTTTTCTGCAAGACGCAGGAACCCGATCGAGATGGGCAGCGAAAACCGGGGCGGCCCGGCGCTGCCGGGATTTACATAGAGAACGCCGCCGCGGCTTTCGATCAGCGGTTTATGGGTATGGCCCCAGACGACGACGGAGATATTTTCCTGGACCTGGGCGGGAGCAAGCGCGCGGGGAATATGCCGCATATGCACGGTGTAGCCCGCGAAAACCGCCGTTGCCGCTATCGGCAGCTGGAGCGCCCAGCCGCCGAAATCGTTGTTCCCGCGCACAGCCGTGACCGGAGCGATGTTCGCGAGCGCAGAAAGAACCTCGGGCTTTCCTATATCGCCAGCGTGCAGAATATGGGACACGCCGGAAAGGGCCGCCGCAGCTTGGGGTCTGAGTAGGCCGTGAGTGTCGGAAATCAGTCCAACGAGGGTCATTCCGTTTCCGCGCTCTTATCTTCCTTGTACACAGGCCTTACAATCGTAACGCGGCCTGCCTCAAGATCGACTTTGGGCACATGTGCGCTTTCGAACGGGACGAACTCCGTTTGCCGGCCGCCCGCCAGGCGCAGCTCCAACAGATCTCCGGCGCCGTAATTCTGCACAGCTACGATCTCGCCGAGTACCTCGCCTTCGGCGCTAACCGCCGTCAGGCCGATCAAATCGGAGTGATAATATTCGTCCGCTTCGGCGGGCGGCAGCACCGCCCGCGAGACGAACAGCTCCGTTCCCGTTAAGCGTTCGGCGCCGTCGCGGTCCGCGACACCTACGATGCGCGCGATGACCGTTCCGCCGCCCGTACCTCTCAGCGAGGCGATTTCAAAGCTGCGCAGGCCATCCGCGCTCGTAAGCGGGCCATAGGACGCGACATCCTCCGGCTCCGCGGTGAATGCAGCGATCTTGACCTCGCCCTTGAGCCCGTGTGCGCCGGTGATGCGGCCAAGGAGCACGCGCTCGCTCATGCCGGCAGACCTCCCGCCGATACGGATTTAACTTCGCGGTTAGCCCCGGTACGCAACCGCCAGCGGCGCACCGCAATGGCAGCCCAGACCGCTTCCACGGCGCCGAACGGCCACGCTCCCTGCAAAAAGCCGTAGGCGCTAGCCAGAAGACAGGCGCCCGCAAACCCCAGCACGAACCAGGGACTGCGGTCCTCGGCTGCGTAAAACACCAGCATCAGAGAAACGGCGAAAAGGCCGAACCAAGTCAACGCGTCCATGAGGGCGCCTCCAGCAGAAGGCCCTAAGAAGGGCGGCTTAAGCCGCTTCGCCAGCCGCGGCTTCGGCCTTCTTGGCCTTCTCCTCGGCGCGCTCTAGAGCCTTCTTGCCGGGCTCGGACTTCTTGGGATTGTTCCGGGCAGGCCGGTTGGCAATCCCGCGCGCATCGAGGAAGCGCAGCACACGGTCGGTGGGTTGTGCGCCGACCGAAAGCCAATGCTTCACGCGATCTTCGACAAGCGTGATGCGGTCCGCATGATCCTTCGGCAGCAGCGGGTTATAGGTCCCGAGCTTCTCGATGAAGCGGCCGTCGCGGGGCGCTGTGGCCTCGGCAACGACAATGCGGTAGTAAGGGCGCTTTTTGGCTCCGCCCCGCGCGAGCCTGATTTTCAGTGGCATGTTTTTCTCCTGTTATTCCGTGTTATTTCCGAGTTTCATTGTCATTCCCGCTATTCCTGGCTGTCATTCCCGCGAAAGCGGGAATCCAGTAATCGCAGGTCTCTGTTGCGAATGCTGCACCCCTACTCACAGCGTTCCGATTACTGGGTCCCCGCCTGCGCGGGGACGACAACTGTGCCTATCTACAAATCGAGTTGTAGAGATCGTCCCAGTTCGGGTTTTTTTCCTCGATCAATCTAACCTTCCACGCTCTATTCCACCGCTTGATCTGCTTCTCCCGCTGGATCGCAGCCTCTATGTCCGTATGCGCCTCAAAATAGACGAGCTGCGTTACCCCATATTTCTTAGTAAAACCTTCGACATTTCCTTCTTTGTGCTCATAAACGCGCCGTACAAGGTCATTGGTAACGCCAACGTAGAGGGTACCGCCAAGCTTGCTTGCGAGGAAATAGACGTAATATTGCATCCCTCGCCCGCTCATTGTCATTCCCGCGAAAGCGGGCATCCAGTAAGCGCTGGTCCCCGTTGGAAACGCCGAACCATGCTCGCAGTATCCCGATTACTGGGTCCCCGCCTGCGCGGGGACGACAAACTGCATTCCTATCAATCGGCGGTCAGCGCTCAGCATTTTCATCGCTTAGTCTTTGCGCCAGCAATGCCTCGGCGCGGCGCACGTCTTGCGCAGCCAGCCTCGATACGAGGAGCGGCAGAAAATGCAGCCCCACGCCGAACACCAGCATGGGCAGACTCACGAGATAGACCCACCACGGAATCGACATCGCTTTCCCTCACTCAACCGGCATCACTTCTTCTTACCCGGGAGGCCAGGCAATCCGGGGAGCCCGCCGAAACCGCGCGAACCCGGAAGGCCCGGCAAGCCCGGAAATCCGCCCCCGCCGCCAAGCCCGCCCGGCAGCTTCATCCCCGGCGGAAGCTGTCCCGCCTTCGCCGCCGCGATCATTTCGGGCGTGGGCTCGGGCATCTTCCCGCCGCCGCCGATGCCGAACATCTTGGCGAGGCCGCCTTTGCCCTTGCCGATGGTTTTCATCATGTCGGCCATCTGGCGGTGCATCTTCAGAAGCTGGTTGATCTCCTGCACCGTGGTGCCGGAGCCGGCCGCGATGCGCCGCTTGCGGCTTGCCTGCAAAACCTTCGGATGGCGGCGCTCTTTCGGCGTCATCGAGGAGATGATCGCGCCCTGCCGCTTCAAGAGCTTGTCATCGAGGTTGGCGGCATCGATTTGTTTCTTGATCTTGCCGATGCCGGGCAGGAAGCCCAGCACGCCCGACATGCCGCCGATCTTCTGCATCTGGCGCAACTGCTCGGCCAAATCTTCCAGGTCGAAATCGCCCTTGACCATCTTCTTGGCGATGGCGTGCGCCTTCTCATGGTCGATGGTCTCGGCCGCGCGCTCGACGAGGCTGACCACGTCGCCCATGCCGAGAATGCGCCCCGCGATGCGCTCGGGGTGGAAGTCTTCGAGGCCGTCGAGCTTCTCGCCCGTGCCGAGGAGCTTGATCGGCTTGCCCGTGACCGCGCGCATGGAGAGCGCGGCGCCGCCGCGGCCGTCGCCGTCGATACGGGTCAGCACGATGCCTGTGAGCCCGATGCGCTCGTCGAAGGTGCGCGCGAGGTTCACCGCGTCCTGGCCGGTGAGGCTGTCGGCCACGAGCAGCGTTTCGTGCGGTTTCGCGATGTCGCGCACCTCCTCGGTCTCGCGCATCAGCTCGTCATCGATGTGCAGCCGGCCCGCGGTGTCGAGCAGGACCACATCGTAGCCGCCAAGCCGGCCGGCCTGCATTGCGCGCGCCGCGATTTGTTGCGGCGTCTGGCCCTTGACGATGGGCAGCGTATCGATGCCGGCCTGCTCGCCCAGAACCTTGAGCTGCTCTTGCGCGGCGGGACGGCGCGTGTCGAGCGATGCCATCAGCACTTTGCGCTTGTCGCGCTCGTGGAGGCGCTTCGAAATCTTCGCGGTCGTCGTCGTCTTACCGGAGCCTTGCAGGCCGACCATCATGATGGCAACCGGCGCTGGCGCATGCAGATCGATGGGTTCGGCCTCTGCGCCGAGCATGCGGACAAGCTCGTCATGGACGATTTTGACGACCATCTGCCCTGGCGTGATCGAGCGCAGGACCTCCTGGCCGACCGCCTTCTCGCGCACCCGGTCCGTGAACGACTTCACGACCTCAAGCGCAACGTCCGCTTCGAGCAGCGCCCGGCGCACCTCGCGCATGGCCTCGGCCACGTCGCTATCGGTGAGCGCGCCGCGCCGTGTGAGCTTATCGAAAATGCCGGAGAGGCGATCGGAGAGGGATTCGAACATGAAAATTTCTTTCGCAGCCTTGCGTGGGATTGCGGTTACGTGGCCTTCCTGCAGCGTGGTCTCAAGGGCAAATGGGCCGTAGAGGGTCCGGCACCCCGATCTTGCCCGCCGGCCGGCTTTTTTACCTTTGCGCTACGCATTCGTTCATCCAACGCAAAACGCACCCGCGGGCGAACCTTCGCTGGCGGGTGCATATGTTCCGGCGACAATAGCGGGGAAACTTCGCGATTACAACCTTAGAAATGGGGCAGACCGGTTACGGGGCAGCAGCCCGGCGGTATGCTGCATGGCTTAGTCTGCGCGGGTCCAGGTCTGGTCGTCGCAGAGAAGGCCGCCCAGTATGCAGCCTTCGACGAGAAGAGTTCCGTCCTTTTGAATCGCAGCTTTGGCCTTATAGCTCTTGCCATCCTCGGGATTATAGATGACCCCTTTCCAAGCGCCATTGCCGTCGGATTCCAGCTCGGTAAGCGTGAGGCCCAAGACCGGCCGGGTTCTAAGGCTCTTATTTTCGTTCAAGACGTCGGCCTGCGGCTTGCCCGCAGCGTCATTGGGCTCTTTGAGCCAAACGATTTTGCCGCACAGCTTAGGGCCGCAATTTTCGAAGAGCACGTGGCCCTTTCCCTCCTCCGTGAGCCATTTGCCCCGAAGTTCGGCAGCGTGAGATGCGAAAGGCGCAAGAACGATTACAAGAGCGAGAGAGATTTCTTTCATGTGAGCTCACTCTACAATCTATGAGGCTAAGTGATGGCAGACATTTTCCCTGCCGCTTCATCAATCCGCAAGCGGCAAATGTACGGCAGCCGAGGGCTTGTGCTGCATGAGTTTGAAGCGTTCGGTGACAAGCACCGCCAAGAGCGTTGCTATGAACAGCAGCGTGATCCCTATGCATAGAGGCCTTACGCCTCCATCGAAAGAGCGGCCGATCAGCGTGCCCAAAATCGCCGCTGCCGTGGTGGAGTAGAAGCCCGCGACGGACGATGCCGTTCCCGCTATGTGAGCCATCGGTTCCATCGCAAGGGCGTTAAAGTTCGGCATCGCTAAGCCGAAGCAAAAGAAAACCGCTGCCATGAACGCACAAAACAGAAGGAGCGGCGGCTTCTCGGGATAGCCAGCCAGAGCCATCGCCGCACAGGCTGCAAGCGCACCGAAGAGCGCACGATGCGATAGGCCGCGCATGCCCATCCTGCGCACGGCCGACGCATTAAGCAAGGAGGCTGCGATCATAAAGGCGGCAATAGCGCCGAAAGCGATCGGGAAGCGCGAGCCAAGGCCGTACACCTCGACGAAGACCTGCTCGGAGCTCATGACATAGCTGACGAGTAGGCCGAACACGAAACCCATGGCGATGACATAGCCGATGGTTTGCCGCGTCGAGGTTACGAGCTTGATCGCGTGCCAGATTGCGCTCGCCGATAGCGGCAAGCGATCCTCCGGCAGCCGCGTTTCAGGCAGCCGGGCTACAACCCAAAATACACAAGCAATTGCCACGAAGAGCAAAAGGAAAAAAATCGAACGCCAGCCTGCAAATTGCAGAATGCCCTCGCCAACGCTTGGCGCCAGCATCGGGACCACGATGAATACCATCGTGATGAAGGACATGACCCGCGACATCTCCCGTCCCTCGAAACGGTCGCGCACGATGGCAAGTGCGATTACGCGCGGCGAGGCAGCGCCGGCCCCCTGTAAAACTCTTGCCGCGAGGAGACCGGAAAACGAACCTGACGCTGCGGCCAGCAGCGTGCCGCCGATGTAAAGCGCGAGCCCGAAAAGCAGAGGCGGTCTGCGTCCGAAGCGGTCCGAGGCAGGGCCGAACAGGAATTGGCCGACCGCGAATCCAGCCAGGTAGATACTTAAGATAAGCTGGCGGTCGTTGCCCTTAGCGACCCCAAGGGAGAGGCCGATCTGCGGCAGCGCGGGCAGCATGACATCCACCGATAAAGCCGTAAGGGCCATCAGCAGCGCCATGAGGCCCACGAACTCGACGGAGGAAAGAGGAAATCGCGCCGCGTTCACGGCCTTTTGTTCAGACTGTACAAGCATGCAAGCAGGCGATGTCGCTTTCGTGAGGCCCAGACAAGCTGGCATCAAAACGGGTTCAAACTGGCCCGTTCCGTAAATTTTAGATAAGTAATGGCGGCGCCCAGCCGGAGCCCCAGCCCGCTGCGGATTGGAACGATCATTGTGTTGCCATTCCTATAAACGGTCAATCCCAAGCCGCCTGCGACGTAGGCCGACCCATCGATACCGGGAAAACGCCGGTACAAGGTTTCAGGATTTTCAAGATTATACACAAGGAAAAGGGTATGCGATCCGGTCGCGCCTAAATCGGCCCCCAGAGATGGTCCTTGCCAGTAAATGCGGGTCGGGCCCGAGTCGACGCCGTTGATACGCGTGTGAAGCTCGCCGTCGCCGTAACGCAGGCCGGCAAGAAATGCGCCGCCTCCTTCATCGCCCACGATATAAGCATTCGGCTGGCCGTACTTTTTGAAGGAATGGTTTACGAGCGCCGCGAATTCAGAGGCGAGCGAACCGAATAGCGCCTTGCCGGCGTCGTGTATCTCCTGAGCCGTGTATCCATTGGCCGCGGCAGGCGGCACGGGAACCGCGCCCGAGGGCGCCGGCTGCAACGCTGCCACGCGCGTGTCCGGCTGTGAAGGTGCCGGACGGACCGGCTGCGGTGCAGCGGGCGCAGCGGCCGCGCGCTGAGCGGGCGGCGCTGGCGGAGCCGGAGGCGTCTGCGCAATATTTACGGACCAAGTTTCAGTAGGCCGCACGGGCGAACCGGCTTGCACCTGATCGCGCGGGACAGCTGGAGCTTGGGGAGGCGGCGCGGCCGATGCGGCCGCAGGGGCCGGCGCATAAGGTGCCAAAGGCGCCTTCGCCCCCTCGGCTTCGAGCTGGGCAAGTATGAAGCCGGACTTCTGCCCCATGACGGCGATCAGCTTTTCCTGAACGGTTTTGAGCTCGTTGAGCCGGGGACAGGAGACCTCGCTATTCGGCGTGGCGCTGAGCGTATCGAGCTGCGCGACAAGTTCTTCGATGTCGGCGTTGAACGCTTCGAGCTTAGAGTCGTCCATGGCAGCCGCGGCCTTGTCGGCTTTCTGGCCCTCGCTCCAGCCCCGCTGCTTGCCAAGAGCTTCGAGACGCTCGTGAAAACGCCTTTCGCTTTCGCGGTTCAGCGTCCGCAGCGCTTGCGCAGTTTGATCGATCTGCACGCCGAAGGCCCGCGCATCGCATTGCTGCGCGGCGTTACCCGCGGCTGGAAATGCCATAACGATGGCGATGGCGGCCGCATATCCCAATTTCATAGTCCAGCCCTTGCGCTTGGATAGCATTCCAGTTTTCAAGTCATGCCGCGATTCGCATCGGTCTTGTAGGAGGTTGGAAGTTATACGTGGGTTGTCCATAGCGGAATTATATGCTGGCAGCAACCGGAGGCAGCGCTATGGCGCCGGCTCCCTAGCGGCGCGCCCCGGCCAATCGTCCAATCAAAAGGCAGCCGTCTTGCGCAAATCGCCGTGTGCGATGGAGCGGGTGAAGGGAATCGAACCCTCGTATTCAGCTTGGAAGGCTGCTGCTCTACCATTGAGCTACACCCGCGCAACGCCTACATTAGCAACATCCGGGCGCGGCTCAACGAAAAAAGCGGCAGGGCAGTTATCCACCGCCTGTGAGTTCGCGCTTGACAATTGCAATATTGTTTTGCGGCGCAGCGAAAAACGCTTGGCATGCGCCGTCTTGGCGTGTTAGCTATCAATCCCCTACTACTGGTAAGTTATCGGAAGCGGGCAGAAACGGTTTTTGGATGGTGATCCAGCGGCCGGGCTGCCAGCTCAAAACCGGTTAGATGGAGGAGTGTAGCTCAATCGGCTAGAGCACCGGTCTCCAAAACCGGGGGTTGGGGGTTCGAGTCCCTCCACTCCTGCCACTTTAGGGCGGCAGGACACTAGGATCAATCGGGAATAAGAGCTTAAAAGCTTAACAGAATTCATAGCGAAGGCTAACCGGCTTAGCATTGGCGTTGGGAAAAAATGGCAAGCATCAGTCCTTTTGAATTTTTGCAGCAAGTGCGGGCGGAAGGCACGAAAGTGGTTTGGCCGACGCGCCGCGAGACGCTGGTGACAACCATGATGGTTGTCACGATGGCTGTGTTCGCATCGCTGTTTTTCCTGCTGTCCGATCAGATATTCAGCCGGCTTATCGGTCTTATTTTGGGCCTTGGGCGCTAGCTCTTAAATAAAACATTAACTAAAAGCAGTAAGACTAATGGCAAAACGCTGGTATATCGTTCACGCCTATTCCAACTTCGAAAAAAAGGTGGCGGACGCTATCCGTGAACGTGCGGCTGCGGCGGGTCTCGATGAATGCTTCGAGGATATCGTCGTGCCTATGGAAGAGGTTGTCGAGGTTCGCCGCGGAAGAAAGGTGAGCACCGAGCGTAAGTTCTTTCCGGGTTATGTCCTCGTAAAGATGGACATGAACGACAGGGCATTTTTGCTGATCAAGAATACGCCGAAGGTAACCGGGTTTCTTGGCGCGGATAACAAGCCGCAGCCGATCTCCGAGGCC
>Ga0326728_10013794_pt1 | contig 17431 bp, 15 predicted proteins | sample MB3enrmetagenome_FD_207602 | JGI IMG/M metagenome (GOLD analysis project Ga0326728, IMG submission 207602) | Lab enriched peat soil microbial communities from McLean, Ithaca, NY, United States - MB31MN | ecosystem: Environmental > Terrestrial > Soil > Wetlands > Peat | place: USA: New York... | reverse complement strand
ATACAAACCTCTGTGCTGACGCCAAGCTCTTTCGCCCGCCACAAATGTCTGCCGAGGGCAGTGTGCTGGGGAAAAGGCCTTGAAGGTGCTTCGGTTTGGCGGTTTTTTCTCTGTTTTCTCCCAGGTCAGCGCCAGTGACTTTTCCGCGATAAGTCACCGCCAGCGGTCCCTTAAGCTATAGGGCACAATTAGACAAAGCTGCATGAGGCTTTATCCGCTTGATTAAGAACGGGCACAATTTAGGCACAAAACGCCCTTCACTGTCCACCGAATGCCTCGTATCAGAGCAAGATTAAAGGGGCTTCGCCATCGCGAAGGTTGGAATTTCAGTCCCCTCTTCATCGGGGAGTCCTCTTTAACGTGCGTAATGCTTTTGCGGGTTCTTCTTCTTTTTTCATTTCAGTCCCCTCTTCATCGGGGAGTCCTCTTTAACTGCTCTTTTTGCGCCTTGTTTTCAGCATGATACAAGGCCGCCGAGCCGGAATTGTTCGAAAACCCCCAACTTGCTAGAAATACCGGGGGATTTGCGAAAATCCACGATCCCAGTCGGTCGCCTCTATTTATCTCAAGCCCTTCCACCTTTGTAAGTCCCTCCTCATTCAGAAGATATCCCCGCAATAGTTTCTAAACTCGCATTCTTCGCATCGAGCTCGTACCGGAGTCGGTTCAGGCAGGATCCCCTCCCGAACCATCTGCCGAATATTGGCGATTCTGGCAAGGACAAGTTCCTTCAGCCGTTCAGTGACATTGATTCGAATAAGCTGATCACTCGGTGTCAAGTACACGAACGCCGCCGGTGCAGGGAGCTTCATCGCGTCTTCGACGAGCAATGCGTAGGCTGCAAGTTGCATCACGTGATTCCGCCTGGGCCGGTCGCGCGTATACTTGAAGTCGACAGGATAACACGCTTCCGGCGTCACGATCAGGAGATCAAGTTTACCACTTAGCCCCAAAGTAGGAGAGTTGAGCCAGACATGGAATCGGCGCTCACCCTCACTTAGCCGGTACCGGCGCAGGGTGCGGCGCGCTTCCAGCGCGTCAAGCTTGATCTCAACTTCCTTGCCGCGCTCCATCTTCACCGTGCTTTTCCGCGCCACGGGCATCACGGTGTTATAAAACACGATCCGCGGGCAGTAATCCCATTGCTTAAGGTCATTTACGCGGAGCGGAATTTGGTCAACAGTTTCAGGCGGCGGGGCAGACGCAACAACGGGCACCTGAGCGGACGGGGCCGACAAAATTATTGGATTCTTGTCCATACACCTTCCTCGGCAAACTCAAACACCCCCGCTTCTTCACAAATCGATCCAGGTGCCCAGCAAATTCCCGACCGAGTCAGCGTTCGTCCGTACGTCCTACTGTCGGCCTGGGTGACCCGGCCCACGAGCGGTTCGATCATTCCGCGCGCCCGTACTCCGCCAGACGGCACGTGGGCAAGAAAGCGAGAGTTGTCGGCCAATTGTACTTGAGGGCGCGGCGTACCATGCGTAAGCGGTATGCCGCAAATACCAGTCGACGGCTTACAGCCTGCAAGCCGAAGCCGGCCAAACCCGTAGCGCCGCTCGCCGCCCACCTGTAGTTCAGTGAGACGGGTTTTCAAAGCCGTTTCGTTTCCCATGGTTTCCCATGCTTCATCTGTAACGAACATATACCCACTCATCCGGGTTGTGGTGGGATTCTGGCGGGCGTCCAAAGTGTGCGGCGATATGAACTCGACCTCGTGCAAACTGCCGTCCTCTGCCGACCCGGTTGAAGCCTCAATGGCCGTCGTGACACGCGCTGAAATGTAGCGATGCTCAAAGCACTCCCGGGAAAGGTCGCCATATTTCAAGCCTTCATTTGTATAGGTGGGGACTAGCTCTTGGCCTTCATCCACAAAGAAGTAGCTGAAGGTCAAATGCTCTTGCACCCAGCGAAGGGCGTCCTGGTAAGAGTGGTGGAGGAGACCACTGCGAACGAAAGTCTCTGCGCTCGATGCCAACAGATTGCGAGCGGGAATATAGTGGCGCGTCCGCTGGACGCTTCCGACCTTGTGGAAGCCGATGTGTAGCGGACTGAACAGCTCGAAGGTCAGCTGGAAGCATTGCCAGCTCATTTGTTCTCTTCTCCATTCGCGAGCGCTTTGGTATGGTAACGAGCATAGATGAGGGCTTGTTCCAGGAGGCGTTTAGCCAAGAGTAGCGAGTCGAGGTTGTCAGCCAGCCCGGTCACGCGCTTCTGTTGGTCGCCGCGCAATCCTTCGAGCAAACTGATGGTCGAATTCCCATCAAAAGGCTTTAGATGGGCTTCGGATAGCAGGTAACTCGCCAGCCTTGCCAGTTTTTCCGCGCCCCCTCTTTCGTTCCCGCGTGAAGCCTGATAGAGCGCGAAAGCGTAGACCCCATTTTCTTGCAAGACGCCGAGACTTTTGGTGATGTGGTTCTCGGTTGCCCTTGGAATCAAAGCGTATAGGTCGGTTGCGATTTGGTAGCCGAAGCGCGCGCAGAGCTGGTCGTGATTTTCTTGGCTCATCGCTTCGCCTCCAACGGTCGGCTTTGAGTTTGGGAGTCGCCCGCAGGTGCGGATCGCGCCGTCAAGTTAAGTACGCGCAGCCTTCCCATGCCTCTTGTGTTCATGCCACCAACGCCGAGAACCTCAAGCAGCACCAAGCCCTTCTCCACAGTTTCCTTCACTCGCTGTGTCCCATCTTGGATTTGGTCGGGAGACGAATTCGACTTACCGCACTCGTCAGCGGTAAACGGCCGCTTTCCCCCAATGCAGTAGAATTTCGGATCATTGAATACGGCCTCGAAGGCTAGCACGGTACAGCGCGGTAGGGCCTCGTAGGTAAACAGCGCCCCCTCCGCAGCAGCACCGGTGGCCGGATCGATGCTGACGGAGGTGCGGACTTCGAGGTTTGCGTTGACGACCTCACTAAACAAACTGCTCGAAATCAGAACGGCTCGGTTCCTGATCTCACCAGGGATCTCGCTTAGCTGGTTATCAAGCGAGAAGCAGCCTTCCGCTACGGGCAACATTAGCCACCCGATGTTGAGCCGGCCATTGTGTCGAACGCCTTTCGCCACACGCACTCCATTATCACTTGGCTCATCCTGTTGAATCCCCCAGTCACGCAATGCGTCCGGGCAGGTAACCCAGACAGGTCCCGCAAGCGAGTGAGCCGGGAAGAGAACAATCCGGGCATCGAAAAGCTGGGCGAGTCCCTGAAAACTCCGCTCTTGGCCGACGGAACCGAAGGTGATGCAAATGGGGCAATCCGGTTTACCGCAGTGACCTTTGGAGCTTGCCGCCCCTTGCGCACTCTGCTCCTGACCCTGGCCAGCGCACCTGGGGAACTTGCCTTCGGTCTGCATCGCAGCATAGGCCCGGCACGTTCCGGCAAGGCTCGTGCCGGGAATCTTGGGCAGGTTGGTTCCGGGCTCGCGAACGATGCTCATATCGACGCGGCCCAGACGGTAGCCTCCAGTACCGACGTGGATGGGGTCGAGCGCCAAACAAAAATATCGCTCCGACTCCGGCCTATAAGAGCTTTGCGTGTTGCTAACCATTTTTCTCCCCCTTCACTCTCTGCTTGAGGATATGAAGATAGAGATCGAGGCACCTTTCGAACCGTCTTGAGATGACATCGTCTGGAGTCACTGCGCCGCCGCTCGTGTTCCAGAGACCCGCAGTTTTAAGCGTTGTCTCTGCAAGATGCCTGAACTCGTCGGGGCTTTCGTACCTCCAGAGTTCCTTCTCCTGAAGCAGGCCGGCGACATTGCGAAGCTTGGTATCGGTCATTTGTGGAGTTTGGCGTATGCCGGTCCACATGGCAGCGAGGCGCGAGAGGTCGCCCAGATACATCACATCGCGCTGGGCATCGAATTCGAACCGCTGCGCGCTGTGTTCGAGGAATATATAGGAAAATAGGGAAGGCATCACCCGGACTTGGTCAACGGGGCGAAGCTGAGATGCGTGCACGAGCCACCGGTCAGCGAACTTCCCCTGCTTGATTTGAAATCGGCGGCCACGATCATCCGCTCCACTCTCGACGAAGACATAGGGGTACCACACATCTTCGGTTTGCTTATCGCCCATTTTGACCGGTATATCGTAGTCGATGCGGTCGCTCTGACGCGATAGGCGCACACGATGGTGTTGGCCGTCCGGCGACGGACAACTGCACTCGACCACCCACTGTTCGCCCTGCAGTTCGACCTGCGAGAGCATGCGACGGGCCGCATCGATGGCGGCGAACAGCGGCGTTTTACGCGGAAAGAAAACAAGGCCCAAGAATATAGGCAAACGGTCTTGCACCTTGCCGAACTCAAGGCCGTAAGCGTTTCGAATTTTCGTGGCGAGGTCCAGTGCCTCGGCGCCTGGAACGAGGGCCAGGAACTGGTCGGGGGATTCCACAAGGGTGAAGCAGGGCTCATAAGTTCCCAGTGGATCAGCTATCTTCCGTGCGTCTTTAACAGCAAGCTCAATTCTGCGACGCGAATCATCAGGATCCTTGAGATCGATCCCCGACTCTGTCAAGTTCTCGATTAGCTCATCTAGCTGCTTCGCATCGCCGGCCGCAAGCTGCAAATTGCTGATCGTGACAAATGTTTGGCCCAGCCACAACAGGCTTATGGGGTTTCCCCGGAAGGTGCCATCATAGGGAATGTTTGTCTTCCATTTGAATTGCTCCTGAGGAGTCACTGCGAGCCGGATCAAGCGCAGCGCCGCAGTCGGGGTCAATGCACCATAGGTGTGGCTCTTCAGTTCGGTCGTGACGGTTTTGGTCCAAAACTGTTGGCACGTTTCCCAGATGCGCCGCAAGCGAGCAGGTGAGGGATTCTTGGAAACACAGGCGACGGGGCTGTTCTCCGCTGCTTTGACCAAAAGCGTCTCGACCAGGTCACCCGATAGCCAATCATCCAGTCCGAACTTGGCAACCACCACGGCGATACGATCGTTACAATCCGCGATTTCATCGAGCCATATGGTCGTTTCGGGGTCGCGGAGCCATTGTTCAATCCGCGACTCGCGTCGCTTTTTGCAATGCTCGCAAGCTTTCTGATGTTCCTTCTTGGGTCGCAAGCGGCATACAGGGCAAACTTCCCAAGCGCCGTTCGGCAAGTTCTCCCAAAGCGCGTTCCAGCAAGGATTGAGGTTGTCCCGATCGAACGGAATAGCCAATTGCTTGCACGCCTTCGAACGCTGATCGGCAAGAAGCCGCTTCAAATGTTTTTCCGGGCTCTTGCCTTCAGCCGGTGCAGCGTCGATACGCGGGGCGAGTTCCAGTTCGACGCTCTCCACGATCTGGCGAATCTCTTGCTTCAGGTAATCATCCAGGTCAAAGTCAGGAAAGATGAAATAAATGCCGGTGGTATCGCGGTAAACTTCGTTGCCCAGCGGGTATTCGTCTTCGACAAAGCGCTTGGTCTGCTCGCAAGCTTCCTGAACCGCCCGCGCGTAACCGAAGAGGTCAGCGAGTTTGATCGCGTGACTGTAAAGCTCCAGCACGTCGAAGTTGATGCGGAGCAGACGCCAGCGGAGTTTGTCCCGCTGACGCCATTCGCCAGTCAAGAAGTGGCGGGCGAGCTCAGATTTGTAAAGGCTGGCAACTGCGTAGGACCAGTCCCAAAGGGTAACTTCATTGATCGGCTGCCGTGTGTCTCCCCATACCTCAGTGAATACCTGCCGCGTCCTATTGAGAAACTCGGTCCTGTCCAACGAACGCGGTCCATCTAAAAGCGGAGCTAACCGGGTTAACAGCGGCCCCAAGGAACCCGATGGCTCGACGCACTCATAGCCGAACGCTTGTGAGATGCGGTCGGAGGCCTGCCGCTTGGCTTCGTTTTCTCCAAGCTCCTTTTCGACATGAGCGAGATCGTGGCAGGCGCGGAGCAATTCCACCAAGTGGTTCGGATGGGTTGCAGCGCCAGGATTCCTGCCTTCTTGGCAAAGCGTCTTCATGTCAATTCGAGCCGTGCCGTCTGAAAGGTCTAGTGCCGCCAGTCGCCGGGCGAAATCCGCCGGGTTCAGGATCGTCCCACGATTCTTCCACTCACTGACCTTTGCCGGTAGGACAGAGGGGTTATTCTGCCAATGCGAGGCCACGGCCATATCGACGCACTTCTGCCAATCGTGGAGCAGCGCGGCGACTTCCGCCAGCCGCGAATCGTCGCGATGCTTCCTTAGCTCATCCAGCGAAGAAGACGCCATTCGTCACCTCGCAAGCCACCATTGATGGTCTTCGCTCACTGCTCCTCGTCACTCCCCGAGTTCCGGGGCGAGCTCTTCAGCTATCCTCACCAGTTGGTCGAAGGAACTAAACTCGCGCCGCACCCATTGCTTGGCCGGAGGCGCTTCAGACGCTTGCGGCTCGAGAGGGAGCGACTGGCTAGCAAGAGCCTTGCCCTCGCGTTCCCACCACTTCTTAGCTTTATCGTATTCCTGACGGGCGCTCTTACTCGCGACCTTCAACGCCGCGTCGTTGCGCTCACGAAACGTTCCGTCGTCATTCAAGTATTCCGGCTTCAGTCGCCCCGGTGCAGCGAGGTACTTGGGCAGCGGTTGTGCTGGGCCTTCAGCGGCTGGGCCGGGCTTCTCGCCGAGGGCCGGCCCTTCGACCCGCATCTCGAGGAGGCCTTCCTCGACTTTCTCTCTCGCCACTCCAAAGCCGCTGGTTCGCTTGGCGGAAAACCCGTGCTCACGGAACATGGCCTGAAGGCCGATGGTGACCAGGCGGAGGTCCTCAGCAGCCTCATCACTGGGATTTCGGACCTTCCCCAACAGGTCGAATGGGACGCAGAGGAGTGTGAAGGTTCCAGCCGCGTCTTGCGGGGCGCATTCGAACAGAAGGGGGTTTTTGCCAACTCGCCGCACACGGTCATGAGGGTTGATCACTTCCAAACTCGTGCTGCAGAAGAAGGTTGGATAAAAGAATAGCCGTCCCGCCCGGCCCCCTTCGTCGCCGCGCGTTTCCCCAAATAGTCGGCTGATTTGGGATTCCTCTTCTCTCGTGTGTCCCAATTGCCAAAGTGCGGCGCGCAGACTGCCCTTCCAATTGGTGGGGCGCACAATTGGAAGCTGGAACACCTTATCTCGGACGATCGGATTGTCGATGATGTAAAAGGAACAGTCATCACGCGAGATATAAGGTTTCGCTAGCTGGAAACTAAAGCGCAGCCAAAATGACCCGGGTGGCAGGGGTGCAAGTTCGATATTCGGCCGGGCAATCATTTCCCAAAATGCGCCCGTGGGCACTTCCAAAGACGCCCTCTTCGCGCGGTTGAACCACTGTTCACGCAGGTTATTGGCCCGCGTTTCGTTACGCTCGGCGACTGAGCCGAAATATTGGGTTGCGAGCTGGTCCGTAGATTCTAAAGTGGCGCCACCGTCGCGGTCGAGTTCGACGAAGTAGTCAAGACTCATTGTGTTTCGTCCTTGAATTTGCTCAGAATCTCTCGGCCAGATGCGACGGACTGCACTTTCGCCGCCTTGTCAAAGACGTACCCAACATACTCCTGGCACAAGTCGGTCAGCGCTTGCAGGTTCGGCAGCCTCGACGCGAGGTCGTGGTGCCAGAATGCCCACATCCGCAACGTGTAATGGCTGTCGCTCGCCCTTTCTCGGTACGGCATTCCAAAGAAGACGCGGCTCGCCGTTCGGCGACGTTCGTCAATTTTCTTCTCCCGTTCTTTCGGCCCCCACTGGGAGCGTGGACCCAAGAGCCGGTCAAGCTCCTCCAACTTCTCTGGATCGTCAGATTCTCTCCACCCGTGCTGTTTGAGCCACTGCCGCATCCCCCATTTGCCGACGCCCTTGTAACGCAAGTCGAAGACGCAAGGCACGTAGTTTGCCGACCCGGGGTTTGTTCCCACGACAGAGTTCGGTCTCGCGAAGTCGATAAACGCAGTCGCTGCGACCGAGTAGGTCAAGCCAACGAAATTCTGCAAGTTGAATGGCGTGTCGATGTCAGCCCCACTCGAGCGCAATTTCGCGAACTGTTCGTGCAGACGTTTGATTTCGCCGCCGAGACCTATTCGTAGCTCTGACGGGAGCTGGAGTGAAACTTGCCCAAAGCCATGCTGAAGACGTGCCCCGACACCTCCATATTCGGCTGCCAAGCGAAGCGCCAAAGCAAACTGGCCTCTTGAAGAGGGTTCATCATGGCCACGGGTTGAAAACGCCAATTTGATATCGCCGTAAGGGACGCGAACGGAACCGATGCCTTGCGAGCTACCCGCAAAGACACGCGCAAGCCAGCTCTTACTCATTGCAAGCGTCGTGCAGAAGTGCAGGTTCGTCGTAGGCACATCTTCGGCCCGCAACCGAAATAATCGTGCCCAGCCGGTGCACCCGAAAAGATAGCAGACCGCGCAGAGCCCCCTGGTACCCTCACGAATGGCGTCTGCAATGGACGATCCGCTGCTCTTTGCAGCCGCGTAGGCTTTGCTGTCAAACCTGCATTGATCATCGCTGGTGGGGTCACAAACGTAACCCCCCAGGCCGCGCACGAGAGCCTCATACCACCAGCGGAGCGACCCAATCAAACCGGTTTCATGTAACCGGTCACAGGTTTGATCGACGCCGCCGGTCCAGAGCGGGGTTAGAGTTTTCAGGGAGATGGTCAACTCACTCATGGGCGATTCTCCAGGCCGAAGAGAGTGGCTGTTTTCCTCCTCCAAGGTTTCGGTTGGGCACTGCGCGTAAACCATGGATCTAAGAACCACCGGGTTATTGGCCCGCCGCGGCCCGCGCTTGGGTGGGGATTTTATGTTAACGCGATCGCCGCCGCAACAGACTACCCACTTTTGTCGTTCCCCTCGACGTTCTTCTTCCGTTCCTGCTCCAAATCCTTGGGAATATCCGCAAACAGATACGCATAAAGCGCGGTCTTCACATCTTTCTCGCAGAGTGGCTGAATCATGATTTTGAATGCGGGTTGCCAGCGCCCCTTGGCTTCCTCGCCGGGAGGAGCCGGCAGGTCCATTTGCTTGGTTTGTGCTTCCGGAAAGTCCTTACGCCAACGGGTTTCCCATTCACGCTGGATTCGCCGAAGTCGTTCGTAGAGTTCTTCGCGCTTGTTTTGGGAAAGGATTCCACGGAAGCAACTAAACTGCATCCGCTCCAGTCCGAAATCTTTGCAGGCTTCAGACACTCGCGTTCTTGCTCGGTCGTCCTCGATATCGTAGATGACCAAGGTGCTTAGCTCCATAAAAGCAGTCCACAGTCGATAGTTCAAATTTGGTAGTTAAGAAAACAGACCCACCCGGGCAATTAACAGTCGATAGCCAGCAACCCGCACCGCGTCAGGGTTTATTCTTCAGTGGTCCGCAGTAAATTACTTCCCTAGTCCCGACCAGCCCAGTCCCTGCAATTTCTTACCACCGGAACGAAAATGGCTTATACGGACCCTTGCCGCGCAAAAAGCTCACGAGTGCCCGCGATTGCATCTGGACAATCGACCGAATCTGGTATTGTTGGCCGCGAAACTCCTCAGTGCTCGCAAGCCGTTCGAGTACTTTCTCTGCGATAGCTTTCCGGGTATCCTCGTCGAGCAGACCCTCTTTCATCTCTGTTTTCTGCCCGAGGTTGATGAAAGCGATCACCGTGCGATCAACGACGGGCTGACGGAACTCCTCGACCAGGTCGAGCACCAATGAAGGCTTGCCCGGCCGGTCGACGTGGAGGAATCCTGCGAACGGTTCAAGCCCGGCGTTGGCCACGGCGCCCCAAACGTGGCCATAGAGAATTCCGTAGCCATAATTGAGCAAAGCGTTCAGCGGATCATCCGCTCCACGGTGGACGCGCCCCATGAACTCCGCCTTGTCCTCGACGATCATTTTGAAACCTTGCCAATAGATCCGGCCGGCGACGCCTTCCAGGCCCAACAACTCTTGGCGCTTTTCGGCGATCGTTGCGCCGGCAACTTTTCGCGCTTTAACTTCGAGCTGCCGCAACTGTTTCGCAAGGTCGGTTACCGCGTAGTGGCGTTCTGGATTCGACTGCTTGAGATACTTGCCGCAGTACAAAAGCAGATGCCGCTGGTTCCGAATCTTGCCACGCACGACGGAGCGGGCGAATTCCAGTCCGCGGGCATCATCAAAAGCCTTTAACTGCTCGCGCCGGGATTCCACCGTCGCGGTCAGCGTTGGCGAACTGAGCATGGCGTAGGGGCGTCCGGCATAATCCAAAAAGGTCAGCCGAATCCCGCGCTCGCAGAATTCTTCCAGCAGGTCCGAGGAGAAAGAAACGCCACGCGAGGCAATTACGACTTCGCTGAGACGGAACATGGGGAACTCGTAGGTCGAGCCATTTGCGTCCTTCGCCACCTTGCCTGCCACCTTGATCTGGAGCCGCTCGCTCTTCTTACCCAAGTAGATGCCATAGCCCGAGAGAATGACCTGTGCCAAGTCGGCTGTTTTGGCTACGCGTGGCTTGTCCGGGACAAACGGCTTGCGACCGAAAACCAAGGGTTCGACGGGGTTTGCGATTTGCGAATTGTGATCTGCGATGGCCTTCCCCGTCCGTTGTGACCTGTTCCCTGCAACCTGCCTTTCCGGTCCCGGGAAGTTCAAAGAGATTCCTTCTTCAACTAGGATTTCTTTGCCCACCGGGTTCTCAGGCAACACCAGCCCGAAATCGGGATCGAACAGCCATGGCGTCTCCGGTGGCGACTCCGGAACTCCTGGCCCCGGGATGGGATCGACTTCGCCAGTGAAGAGGTTGAATTGACCAGCCGTAGGTTCGGTTACGACAGCACGCGTGGGGACTTCCATTATTGCGTCTTCCATTCAGCTCTCCTCTCTATCCATCGTTCTCTGGCAGCGATACCGGGCAGCGCCATTGTAGCGTCGATCTCCCATCGACGCCCTGCAGTTTGTCCATTGTGGGTACGCCGAAAATCCCCGGCCCCGGTCCGCAAGGCCCAAGATCGGGTTCAGTTTCACTAGCGAAAAGGTTGAATTGACCCCAACACGATGAAGTCGGGGAGCGTTCGCTAAGCAGTGGCACAAAATCTGCGTCCACTCCAAGTTGCGGAAGAGTATTAAACATGAAGCCCCTCCTCGGTATAAGGCGCGTCGATCACATTACACATCAGTTCATCGTCCCAGCAAATCTTCCCCGCATTTTTAAGCCAGTAAAACTTGCGCCCTGAGATGGGCACCAAGTATCTCACTCGGCCGATCCAACTTGTTGCGAGCGCTGCCTGTGGCCGTGAGCTTTTCGGCAGCACTTCCTCACCGTCGAAAAGATCCTGCCATTGCGTGTCTAGAATGCGCGTGACACCTTCATCCTCAACCCCGAATGGGGCGAACGGCACTACAAAAGTTCTGTCAAGGTCATTCGCCTTCGATTGGATCTGGTGCGCCATCTCCTGTTTGAGAATCTCGGGATAGGAAGAGTCTAAAAGGGTCTGAATCTGATCTTCCATCAGGAGACCACAGTAATCACCCGATATGAACGCCTCAAGCACTGATGCGGTACTTTGCAGATGATCCTCACGATAAGGCAGATGTGGTTTGATGTCACCGGTCGGAAACGTTCGATAAACACTCACGACGGCGGCCTGAATTTGCTTGCCCCGGCGATTGCACCGTCCGAAGCGCTGCAGGAGCGATTCCAAGGGAGCAAGCTCCGAAAAGCACACATCGTAGTCGAGGTCTAGCGAAACTTCCACCGCTTGAGTGGCGACTAGTATCCTTCCCGGCATCGGATCAAGTTCCTTTTCTATGCGTGCCCGGTCGTGATGCGTAAACCTTGAATGCAATAGGTGAACGTCCGGGCATTCGCTTTTAAGCAATCCCCACAACCTTCGCGCGCGTCTGACTTGATTAACGACGACGAGAACCGACCCCTTCTTTGCCGCATCTTTGATTGCCGCAATTGACGGCTCGCTGAGAACATCCACGCCACCCGGCATCATGTGCAGCCGATGACGAGCGGGGCGGCCAAGAATGTCTTGGCCTGACCTGATTACCGGAATGTTGCCGAACAGTTTGTGGATAACCTCTTGCAAATGCGACGGGAGGGTGGCAGTCATAAAGAGCACGCGGCTCCCAAAGTGCTCGCATAGGAACCGTACTGCCGTCAGAGCCAAAGCGGTTACTTCAGGATCGTAGGCATGCACCTCGTCGAAAACGAGCCTCCCTTCCGAAAATGCGAGAAGCAAACCCTCCACCCCTTTTGGAGCAAATAGCAAATGAACGAGCTGGAACGGGCTGCAGACGCGGATTGGAGCGATGTTTAACCGCGCAAGATCATTTTGAAGGTAGGCATATTTGGCAGCATCGGCGGGTGCATATTCGCGGTCGAGAAGCCTTTCGTAGGCTGCGCGCATCGAGCGGCTGTGGACCAGGGCGACTTCGGAGTCCCATCGCTCGGGATGCTCCCACACCGACGGTGCAAAATTGTTCACCAAGCGCCTCTGCATAGCATTCATTGATGCCTGATAGGGAAGGAGGACGTACGCGCGTCCTTTTAAGCCGGACTCGGCTTGCTTTGCGGCCCACAACAGTGCGGCCTCTGTTTTGCCGGTGCCAGTCGGTGCTACTAGGACAGCACTACCCTCCTGCCGGGCCAACAAGTCCTGATGGGAATTAAATCCCTGTAACTTCGGGACGGTGGCGGTGATAGTCTCTCGAACCCCTTGGACGTTGTCCAAACCGTTCTTAAGTGGGTGGGGCCGAAAGCTGGCGAGGTGATCTGCGTTTAGGATGAATCCGCGCGTGGCCACTCCGGCGCGGCGAAGCGGCCAAGGCAGTGGCTCTGCAACCCGGCCAAAATCGTCAAGCGTCGCTCCGAACCGTTGTCGCAAGCTGACGACGCGCTCAAGGCTTTCGCGCATGCGCCCCAACGGGTCGACCGCTCGCTCCGGGCGGACTTCATAGCCAGCAAACTTTGGCCATCCAGTCTCATGAAAAATCTCGTCTGCGTGCTGGAGCAGATCACACAGCAGATCGGCATCTCTTCGATCGACTCCACCCGCAAGACGCTTCGCCGCAGTCCCGTCGCGACCAAAAGCCGGACTTAGGTAGAATGGCTGGTTCGCACCAACCAGCCGGAAGAGATTCTTGTGGTGAAGCGCAATCGCAGCTTCAACCCAGGGACGCTCGTACGCAGGAATATCAAGGTAGGACAGGAACAGCAGACTTAGCACTTCATGCCGGTTTCGGAATGGCGGTCCGTTTTGGCGCAGAGCGGCTTGGAATGACTGGTGAATCTTTCCGAAATCGTGGACGAGTGCCGTGTACGCCAGTACTCGCGCCAGACAAACCGGGTCTTCAGGGACCGGCCAACTGGGCTGGTACAGTCTATAGTACTCGGCCATCTGCCGTGTAACGTCAAGAGAGTGACGGAAAAGGGTAGTAGGGAGAGCGCCAGGCGGGTCCGGCGACTTCGCCCAAATGTGCGACATGCGTTGTTCGATTTCCGCTAGCTCCATGGCCGTGTCACCCCGCCGTTCCAGGTCCAATAACTGGGAGGAAAACTAATCCGCGTGAGAGCTCTTTACCCGTGAACTCGCGACGGTCGCTCTCATCCACAATAACGCGTGCCGGAAGCCGGTCGCGTGAAAGAGTGTCCTCCGAGCCCGAATAAAGCTTCAAGGGTGGCCAAAGAATCTGTAAGTACACCTCAAACGCGGGCTCACGGCGCCGGTAGTAGTTGATGGACTTGGGCATGTGAACCGTGGTGCCGGGGAGCACCCATTGACGCCAGTTGAACGGCAATATCGTGTGTGAGAAGAACGCTTCTTCCGATTCTCCCAGGTCCACAGTCTCCGCGCTGAGGCAGGTAGCCAGATCCTGCGACCGGCCCATGACGTAAGAGTAGACCGGAGCCAGAAAAGAAAGCTGGAGCTGCTGCAAAAGCTCCGGAGGTCCTTTTAGATAAAGCGTCAGCCGAGGCCGGAAGAGGAATTCCCGCCGTTGTGGATTCGGTTCGCACACTACGTTAACAGGATAATCCCAGCCCCACTTCTTGAGCGTAGGTTTGCCAGAACCTCTTTCGACGGGCTGGCTGGTCTCAAGGTCCTCGGCCTTGCCCATGTGCTGGAAGACGTATGCAAATTCCAGCCCAGCCGGGTCAAACCACTCACCCAACACACCGGCGAGATGCCCGTATACAGTGGCCGGCGGCGGGACCTCAAACGTTGGCAATTTGCCGATCTGAATGTGCGGATACCGGAACGAGGCCGTGACACCCTCGGACGTAACCTTCAGTACCTTCATTGCAGCCACTCCGTTGCCCGCTTCTCAAGCTCATCAAGCAAGTTCTGGATTGCCTCGACTGGATGAGGAATAGACATTTCCCGACCGTCCGCGCGAATGGTCTTGAGCGTTTCTGCTAAGCTGGCCCGCTGATCGTCGAGGTACCCCTGAGAAAGCCCGATGTGAAAACCCGAAAGCAAGAAAGACTTGTAGACCTGCGCGACCTGTTTTAGTGCCTCAGTATTAACCTTGGGGAGTCCCTTATCGTCCGCGCCGATGGCCGTTCCGAAAAGATGATTGCCGCCCTTGGCAACAGCCATCATCAGCAACCGTGGCGTCACATCCGTATAGTGAATTGCCAACTTTGCACCGCCGGTGATTTGAGCCAAACCTCGAAGTAGCTGCTGTAGGCGCGCCTTGCGAGTCTCCAAAGGAAGCTCATAGGCCCTATTATTGTCGTAGTGCGCGAGGCCTTTTTCCTCAGCCAGCTTCTTTCGCACGGAATCCAGATGGCGATAGCCTGTCCTGTCAACGTGGTAGAAACGCCCCAAACTTCTTAAGTCAATAGAAAATTGTCCGACGAGCGTGGTGCGGTAGAATTCATGCTCGTGAGGCACTGGGTCCGGATACTCGGGGCTCTCGGTTCTGGCCATATTTCCGTAGTCATACCCAACGCACCACGAGGGTATTGGTGCCACGGAAATTAGGGCGCTGACCTTGAACGGCGAAATCCTCGTGAGCGCAATGAATTTGTCCTGCCCATTCTTCTTCCGGGTTTCCTGATCCTGAAGTCCCTGCGACGCCCACCTGTCCCTAGTGGCTTTGACCTCCCCAGCTCCGGTAGACTCAGGCGCCCTCATATAACCGAAGAGGTCATCCTCGGCGTAAGAGATGGGGTCCGCATCGGTGTATGCGATTTTTTCAGCCCTAAAAAAGGGTGATGGCGTCCAGTTTTCTACCGATCTTAGGGACTCCCGCAGCCAGCTACGGAACGCCTGCCCGGAGACGTACGGAAAAACACCTTCTTTTGTTTTTATCTTTTTAATCGCTGTCCAATTCTCATAGCTACTGCGTTTTTCCATTTCCAAGAACTTCCCGGCATTGTTCAGTGCGGAAGCCGGACAGTCGATAAGCAAGAGTCCTGAAAGATGTGCCATCTCAACCTCCAATTGTCTGGTTTTGATCTGTTGGCTTGCCCTCGTCCGGCAAATCAATGCTAGCAAGTACATCCGGTTGTGCCAGTCCGAGTTGTTCGAATACCCGAATGAGTATGAGCTCATATACAAGCGGACTGTCGCGAGACGTCGCATCTTCGTCGCAGCTAAGACCCAGGGCAAATAACAATTGATCCCAAGGAAGAGGCTTCTTCTCCGCAGATAGCTTCCGCTCGATAGCCCGCATCGTAGGAAGGAAATCGTAAAGAGTTTTGCCGGATCGCATGAGCCTGTCGACAATCCAATTCACATTCTTGGACTGCACCAGCGCGTCTGCAATACTACGGATTGCTTCGAGCCTTGCCTTCTCCATACCTGCCACCTTTTCAAGAAATAGTTCCGCAAGCGCCGTTGCGTTTGGGTCGATCTGTTTGCCTCGGGGCATGAAGAAACGTGCTGCCACAGTCCTCGCTTGCTCACGGAAATCCGGCGTGCGGAATGCCTTGCCCAAGGCTTCGTAAAGGAAATTCCTTCGAGAGGCCTCTCGAACCGCGGGAGGCAGTTCCTCTCTAGGCTTGGTATGCTTGCCGTGCCTATTCTTCTTGGGTTTCGGCTTTTCAGATTCCCATGCCTGGCGCTCAATGCAACGATACAGATCGCCAAACGTCCCGGCCTCGCTCCAAAACTCCAGTAAGCATCGAGGAATGCGAAGTTCGTCGAAGCTCGCGCTAGTCCCGTAGTTGCTGGCGTGGATGCCTGTAACGTCACATAGCGGAGGTCGCTCCGACTCGGGCATCCTTTCGATTTCATCCATTACCTGCCTGGCAGCGTCGAGGAGTCGTGTGGCGGGCCAGCGAAGCTTAGGAAGCTCATCGCTGGAGGCAGCGAGCAGCCTTTGAATATCACCGTAGAAAGCCCGGTTCAAGCGTAGAACCCACTTGGGGTGGGGTGCGCCCCAGAATAGGGGCTTTCCCTCAACCTTGAGCGTCGCTAATGGGTAGAAATGAACAGCGAAGACACAGTAGCCGCACACCGGCAAGCCGGGTACACCTTCCGCCCCGGAAGCCATACTTGTTTCGCCCGTCAACAGCGGCACGTAGCGCCTGTCGGCAAGAATCTTGGCGGGTTCGTTGCAAAACGCGCACAGCCGATCAAGCGCTGGGAATTCGGGTTTGTAGCTCTCAAGGACCTTGTGGATGTACTCGCTATTCTTGTCTGAATCAGGATTAGCCTGTGTCCACGCACAGTTAGGCAAGTGGAGCATCAGATAGGATTTCCATATCTTCTTGCGATACTCCTTCTTAATCCACTCAGCTTGCGAAGCGAGGTCAGCCTCGGTGAACTCAGCGCACGGCTTCTGTAGGCGCAATTCGAGCACCGCCACGCCCGCATCAACATAAGGATTACCAGTGTATCGAATCACGTAATCGCCTCACCAACACCTTTAAGTCTAACAACTGTCAAAATCTATTTTTGAATTCCTCCTACGTACTGTCTTTCGCAAATCCACCTACTGACCCAATACTGGTCTGGTCCTACCGCCGTTCGCTTTCAGTCTCTTCAACTCGATACCACCCGTTCCCCCAAGCAGAGTGCTTACCGACATGGCATAGCTCGCCAGCCAGGATCCATTTGACCAATTCAAGATTCGAGATCTCAGAATTGTCGCACGGAAATTCATAAGTACATTCGCCGACGAAGCCGGAAAGTTCGTGGCGCTGATGGGTTTTCGAGGAGGTGCGGAAGCGCTCGGCCCATTCGATTTTAGACGAGACAGTTCGAACCTTTTCGGCGCGCTCGCCCAGTCCTTTGAAGTCGGCGTCGACAGGTCCATCCCCGTAAAAGGACGACAGCGCATTCACGCGGTCGCGCACGCGTTTGAACAGGTGATGAAACTCGGGCCGTTTGACGATCTGCCCTTCAAACGTCAAGTGCGTGGGCGTGAGAAAGCGCACGGTCAAAAGAGCAGGCGCCAGGTGCCGGGTGTCAGAGGCCAGGTCCTGCAAACGGGCGCGCACGTAGTCCGACGCAGGCGAAGGCGTTGGACTCCGAAACATCTGGTCTTCCGCGCTGTAAATGAATTTCGTACCG
>Ga0326728_10013793_pt1 | contig 17431 bp, 16 predicted proteins | sample MB3enrmetagenome_FD_207602 | JGI IMG/M metagenome (GOLD analysis project Ga0326728, IMG submission 207602) | Lab enriched peat soil microbial communities from McLean, Ithaca, NY, United States - MB31MN | ecosystem: Environmental > Terrestrial > Soil > Wetlands > Peat | place: USA: New York... | reverse complement strand
GAAGGCCGCTGTATGGTTCCGGCGTGGACGTCTGGTCATCTGCTCTCCTCTTCCCAGCCATTCTAGGCTGCGGACGAACAGAACCTCCACTTAACCCCCTGTCCGAATTTCCTGAGCCGGTTCTGGTTTCACTCGTTTCTCAGCCCCGATCCAACTCCGCGAACAGGTCGCTGAGCACCACGCGAATCGGCGTCTCCGGCACAGTCAGCTCATTGGTTCGAACCGGATGGAGCCCGTCGGCAGTCGCCTTATAGGCTTCGCGGCGCTCCGGGTCAATAATCCAGATGTGGTCAACGCCAAAGGCGAGATAATCTTCGATGCGCTCCTGGAAGCGGCTCAGGCGGTCTTCGGGCGATAGAATTTCAATGACAATCAGCGGCGGATGCGTAATGATCTGCTCTTTCGGCGCATCGGCGCGCAAGACGGAAAGATCGGGAACACGGAAATTGTGGCTGCTTACCTGCGTTCTCACGTCGGTGACCGCCCGAATCTTCCAAGCCTCCCGATTATTCATAAATAACTGCCCAAGAATCAGTTGCAGCAACCCGTGATCGTACTCGCCAACATTGCGCTCCTCAATCCGTCCGTCCAAATACTCACAATCGGGCCGGTAGCTCGTTGCGAGATACTCCCGCACCGAGATAAACTCGGGATCTTCGAAGATAGGCAGCGTCGCCATAGGCGGATTATCGAGCTAAACTAATTGTTTCGCCAGCGGATTCTTCGCTCGGATTCTTCGCTGAAGGCCGCTGGACCCACCGCAGATGGCTACCGAATCACCTTTAGCGCTCCCCGGAAAAGCCCGTCAAAGTCGGCGGCGAGGGCGGCATCCTTAGCCACGGCCTGTTCGATGGCCTTCTCGGCGGCGGGCCGCTGATAGCCCAGATTCACCAGCGCCGAGAGCACGTCGTCCACCGCGGCTCCTCGTACGGAAGTTGCGATCGGCGCGACGGCGAAGTCGTCGAGCTTGTCCTTGAGCTCCACCACCAGCCGCTCGGCCAGCTTCTTGCCGACGCCGGGGATGCGCGTCAACTGCGCGTGATCCTGGCCGCGAATGGCCTGCACGGTGCGCTCCGGCGAAAGCCCGCTCAGCATCTTGATTGCCAGCTTGGGGCCAACGCCGCCCACGGTAATCAGCCGCTCGAAGAGGCGCTTTTCTTCGCGGTCGAGAAAGCCGAAAAGGGCGATCTGATCTTCGCTGACCTGGGTATGAATGTGCAGCGCTGTCTCGGCGCCAACGCTGGGCAGCGCCGTAAAGGTTGGCACAGAGATCGTGACGTCGTACCCCACCCCGGCCGCCTCGACGATGGCCTGGCCGGGTTCCTTATGGATTAGTTTTCCGCGCAGATGAGCGATCATGGTGCCTTATTGTAGAATCTCCAGCCGCCGAAAGAGCACCATTCCCCCTCCACCGCGTCCAATGAAAGGGGCTGGAATGGCTACGGCGCGCCCCCGCCGGATACAATAGATTCTGAGCTGCGGCAAACGCGCCGCACACGATTTTGAACTTTGGAGCAGGTGCACGTGAGAGGCATTTTCCGCCGCGGTCCGCGGCTTGAGTCGGTTGCAGGACTGGTGATCGCGCTGGCGATGCCCGCGCTGTCCGTGGTCGCGTCGCACGCGCAGGGCGTCAATACAACGACCACGCTGACCGCGCAACCCGGCGCGGCTGCGACCTGTTCGACGCCCAACCTTTCGGTGACGTTGACCGACATCGCGGTGGTTGTGGCCGGCAACGCGGGTGTGCCTGTCGGCACCGTCAGCATTATGGACGGAACCGGGAGCACTGCGGTTCAACTGGCCAGCACAGCTCTCGATTCCAGCGGCCATGCCAATTTCGTTTTTTACCTTGCGGACGGTTCTCACTCTCTGAGCGCAGTCTATGCCGGCAACTCTACTTTCGCCGCTTCGGACTCTACGCCTGTAGCTGTGCCCATCAGCTCTCAGTGCGATTCTTCGTTCGTGGTTACCGCTTCCAATCTGGGGCCGTCCGCAACCTCTGCGGGCGCTCTGACCCTCATACCCGGCCAGGCGGGGACGGGCACGATCACTGTTACGCCCTTGCAGACGTATGTTTCCACGCTGACCGCGCCGGCTTTCATCACCATCTCCTGCTCGGACCTGCCAGACCAGGCATCCTGCAACTTTACTCCGGAGAATGTCGAGATCCTTCCCGGCCAGAATGCGGGAGTAACCAGTTCGATGGAGATTCAGACCTACGCGGCTTCCACAACCTCGGTCTCGCCGGCATCCCGGCCGGGCAATAGCTCCAGTCCGATCGCCTGGGCATTTCTGCTGCCCGGCGCCCTGGGCCTGGGTCTTGCCTGGGGAGCGCGCCGCCGCCGCTGGCTCGCGCGGCTGTCGCTCGTGGCCCTGGTCGCCCTCGTCACCCTGCTGGGCACCACCGGTTGCAATCCGCGCTACGGCTATGAGAACCACGGCCCTCAACCCAACCCGGCTACCCCGTCTGGAACTTACAACGTGAAAATCGCCGCGCAGTCCAGCAACGGCGTCACCGCCGTCACGCAGTTCACCACCTTTTCGCTCACGGTCAAGTAAGCCGCGAACCAGAGCAGCCAGAAGCGGTATCGAAGAGGGACCTGCTGCATTCCGCGGGTCCTTTTCTTTTTGGGTTCGCGCGATGGAACCGCCTGCTCCCTGAGGTGATACAACGGCTTGAAGAACGGGGGAAGGGGAATGGCGCCGAGAAGATGGGGTTTCCCGGCCGGGATTGCGCTCGTGGCTGTGCTGGCGGGCGGGTTGGCTGCCCACGCGCAGACGGCGGACTAGGCATGGGCAGGTGGCCCGGTCAATCCGTGGATCTGCGTGTGGTGAATGAGGCTGTGCCCCGTTCATCGCGCTTTTTGCGATGAGCGGGCGTGGTCTGTGCTTTCCCACTCATCCACGATAATACTGTGGATGAATGGGGCACGATCCTTGTTATTTCATGACCGGGCCACCAGCCTACAAAATTGACTACAGCGATGGATTTGCCCATTGCCCCGATCTCTTCCATCGAGTTTAGTGTGCAATGAATTCAAGGCGCGACAGAGAATTCAATCCCGCCCGATCTCACTAACGCGACAGGCGTCAATCGCGTGGTATCAATTATCCCTTTCGTGGTGATTTCTTCCATAGTCGTCAGACAGAAGGAATCAGAATCGGCAAAAACTAAGTACGTGCCTGGATTGGTCAGGGGTACGTGCCTGGATTGGTCAGGGAGAACTCATGTGTTATTTCCACGATAGTGCTTTCCGACTTGCCAGGGGGGATGATCCATGCTCCGCCAAGGCCACTGAGCGTTATATCTCCTGTGCCTGGGTCGCCCTTCCGGGGCACACAGTCTGGGCGCAGTTGACATCCCTTACGGGTTAGCGCCGCAGTGGAACGCGTTGCGTTGTCAGTGACGACAATGTGAACGACCGGGAACTCGGGTCGGGTTTCCTCAATGAGCGCGTAATCGGAGCGGTTGGTGATCGATACTCTTAGCCAAACACGTTCACCTGCCTTGAACTCCTTTGCTGCGGTCCAGACTTTAGCAAAACAGCCGTCGATCTCCTTTCTGCAACTAGGCTCTGGATCGTAGTGGCCGGTCTCAACGGACATCAATACCCCGAGTATTACCGGGGAGACAGGGACGGGCGACTGGACTGCCTCCTGCGCGAGACCGAAGGTGACCAAAAGTGGGAGCAGCATTCCGACGGCATAATTGCGTTTCATCGATTTCCTCAGTTCTGCATTGCGGCTGTGTTCATGACCACGCTGCCCCTGCCCCAGGTTGGAAAGCTAGATGCACCGTTGGCAGGGGTGTATTGAGGATTGCCGGGACCGGCCCCAGCAATCCCGTAGGCTGGCAGGTGGCCCGGTCAATCCGTGGATCTGCGTGTGGCGAATGAGGCTGTGCCCCGTTCATCGCGCTTTTTGCGATGAGCGGGCGTGGTCTGTGCTTTCCCACTCATCCACGATAATACTGTGGATGAATGGGGCACGATCCTTGTTATTTCATGACCGGGCCACCAGCCAAACGGAAGTTATCCACGCCGCCGCGCCCAATGCGCAGGACATGACTTCGCGGCGTGCAAGATACAAGGGCGGCGTCGATGAGGTGGAACGACGCAAGAACCGGACCAAGGCCCGGGTGCGCAGCAAAGTGGAATGGCCCTTTCGGGTGCTGAAGCGCGTCTTCGGCTTCGTGAAGGTGCGCTATCGCGGTTTGAAGAAGAATCACGAGTGGCTGTGCGCGGCCTTTGCGGCGATCAACGTCTATCAACACCGCAAGCGTTTGGCCAGGATCAACCAACGGCTGGCCCCGCAAGGGGCGTAGTGTGCCCGCCGGAGGCCGCCAGAGGCCTCCGGCGAACAGGATGAGCCGGGAGATACTGTAAAATAGGCGATTTTGAGCGGATGCAGAAAAATACTGGTCGAGACGGCTGATAAGTCAGCGTTGATCAGAGGTTCCCTAGACCAGGAAGGGGAACCAGTGGCATTTCGGTTTGAAGGCGCACAGCGGGCAGGTGGCCCGGTCAATCCGTGGATCTGCGTGTGGTGAATGAGGCTGTGCCCCGTTCATCGCGCTTTTTGCGATGAGCGGGCGTGGTCTGTGCTTTCCCACTCATCCACGATAATACTGTGGATGAATGGGGCACGATCCTTGTTATTTCATGACCGGGCCACCAGCCCGCTACAACATCGCCGTCCAGTATTTTGATCTGCAAGGCGGTGTGGCGCATTTCACGCTTAAAGTGAACGGTAAGCCCGCCAGCACGTGGGCCGCAGATGCAAGTCTGCCTTCAAACCATCCCCACGGCGATAACTCCACCCGCCGCACCGTTCGCAACGTGGAGTTGAAGCAAGGCGACGTGCTGCGCGTCGAAGACGCTCCTGACGGAGCCGATCCTGCCGCGCTGGATTACATCGAAATCACGCCGGGGTTTTAGCCATTTTCTAGGCGAGGAAGGGGCCAAAACTTCTCCTCACTCATAATTCTTGACAGAGTGCGTGGAGTACGTTAAGCACTCTATAGTGCTCCGTGCTCATCGGACGCTGTGGGGCGATTCTAGAGGAGGAGGGTGATGAAATGCACCAGATTGAGATCGATTTTGAAGTTTTCAAAGAGCTTACCAACCGTCGCCAAACGGAGGCGATCACCTACAACGATGTGATTCGCGATTTACTGGGGATGGAACACCAGCCAAAGGACCAAAAAACCAGCACCAAAGCAGGAAATGCGTGGGTGGTGTCAGACACGAGTTTTCCTGTAGGCTCCGAATTTAAAGCAGAGTACAACGGCAAAGCCTACATTGGCAGCGTGGAAAATGGGAAGCTGAAGTTAGACGATGGCTCCACATTCTCGACGCCTTCCGCTGCCGCCGTTCACATCACACACAGCAATGCTAATGGTTGGCGATTCTGGAAGTGTAAGCTGCCTAGTACTTCCCAGTTCGTCCTTATCGAGCGCCTGCGCGGCAAGGTGCACTAGACCCAGGCCGCAATGTACCCGCCAACAAAAAAATCCCAGGCCCCGCTTTCGGGACCTGGGATTCCGAAAAATAGTCGTAGAAAAACCTACTGCACCGCCGGCAGCCCATCCAGCGCCTTCGCGATCTCTTCCGCCGGATAGTCGTAGTTTTCGAGCTTCCCAGCCTGATAGGCCATGTAAGACTGCATGTCGAAGTTCCCATGTCCGCTGAGGTTGAAAAGAATCGTCCGCTCCTTGCCTTCTTCCTTGGCGCGCAGCGCTTCGGCAACGGCCGCGGCGATGGCGTGGTTGGACTCCGGCGCAGGCAGGATTCCCTCGGCGCGGGCAAACTGAATCCCGGCGGCAAAGGCATCCAACTGCTGAATGGTGGTGGCTTCAGCCAGCCCCAGGTCCACGACGTGCGAAACCAGCGCTGACATGCCGTGGTAGCGCAGCCCACCGGCATGAATTCCCGGAGGAACGAAGCTGCTCCCCAGTGTGTGCATCTTGATCAGCGGCGTCAGGTGGCCGGTATCGCCAAAGTCGTAGGCGAAATGGCCCCTGGTCAGGCTGGGGCAGGCCGCCGGTTCCACAGCCACCACGCGCGCATTGCTCTGGCCCTTGATTTTGCGGCCCAGGTAAGGCATCGCCAGCCCGGCAAAATTCGATCCGCCGCCCGCGCAGGCAAAAATCACGTCCGGCTCGTCGCCGGCCATCACCATCTGCTCGATGGCCTCCAGCCCGATGACGGTCTGGTGCAACATCACGTGACCCAGCACGCTGCCCAGCGCATACTTGGTGTCCGGGTCCTTGGCGGCCATTTCCACAGCCTCTGAAATCGCCATTCCCAGCGAGCCGTTCGTATCCGGATGCTCGGCCAGAATGGCGCGGCCCGCTTCCGTCGTATTGCTCGGGCTGGCAATGCAGGTGGCCCCATAGGCTTCCATCAAGGCGCGGCGGTATGGCTTCTGGTTATAACTGACCTTCACCATATAGACCTTGCAATCCAGGCCCAAAAAAGCGCAGGCCATGGACAAGGCCGAGCCCCACTGGCCGGCTCCCGTCTCAGTGGTCAGGTGCTTGGTGCCATCCTTCTTGTTGTAAAAAGCCTGTGGCAAGGCGGTATTGAGCTTGTGCGAACCCGCCGGGCTTGTGCCTTCGTACTTGTAATAGATCTTCGCGGGCGTATCCAGCGCCTTCTCCAACTGGCGCGCCCGGAACAGAGGCGACGGACGCCATTGCGCATACAATTGCCGCACTTCGCCGGGAATTTCAATCTCCCGCTCCGTGCTCAATTCCTGCTCAACCAAGCTTTTTGAGAAAATCGGCTCCAGGTCTTCCGGGGTGAGGGGTTTGAGCGTGCCCGGATGCAGCATCGGCGCCATCGGCTTGGGCAGATCGGCGACGATGTTGTACCAGGCAAGAGGGATGCGGCCTTGCGGCAAATTAAACTGAATGGTGTCCATGCGGAACATTCTATCAGCGGCGAATCCGCGTGGGCTACGCGCGGCCCCAGCGAGCGGCGCAGACATTAACGGCTAACTCGATTTTCGCTGGCAATTCGTATGGATTGTTCGCAGCAGGCGGCTGCGGCAGCCGGGTTGGTGAACGCGTTCCTGACAGCATCAATGAGCATTCCGTGCCTCCCCGGCCGAAAAATCCTCATTTCGCCTGGGGAAGGTAACTCGTTCCTGTAAACTGGACCCTCCATGAGCTGCCTTTTTTGCAAGATCATTGACGGAAGCATTCCCTCTACCGCTGTCTATCAGGACGAACAGTGCTATGCCTTTGCGGACCTTCATCCGCAAGCGCCCGCGCATGTGCTGGTAGTGCCGCGCAAGCACATCGCCTCGCTGGCCGATAGCAGCGAAGAGGACCACGCTTTGCTCGGCCACCTGCTGTGGGCCGCAGCCCAGATCGCCCGTGCAAAGGGCCTCGCCAAAGGCTACCGCCTGGTCATCAACACCGGCCGGGACGGCGGCCAAACCGTCGATCATCTCCACGTCCACCTGCTCGGCGGCCGCCCGATGGCATGGCCTCCCGGTTAGATCTCCCGCACGAAGCAGAAAAGGCGCTCCCTCAAGGGAAGCGCCTTTTTGTCCTGCACTCTGAATCGCCCTACATCGGTTGCTGGGCGTACTCTTCTTCTTCTTCCACGCCATAGCGGCGCAGCAGGTTGGGCAGGCTCTGCGAGAAAGCCGACCGCGGCATCACCGTGTCGCACCCGGCCTCGATGGCCTTGGCCTTCAGTTCGCCCTGCAAGTGGTTGAGAAAGCCGATAATCGACGTCGCTTTCTTCAGCTTGGTCTTGAACTTTGGGATCAACGACATGGGCTTGGCGTTCAGATTGTTCAAGTCGAAGACCAGCAGTTTGGGCCGCTCTGCTTCCGGCAAGTCGGTCAGCTTCGCCACAGCCTCCTTGTCGCCCTTCACAAACTCCACCTTCACGCCCAGTTTGCGCGCCGTCTCCTGGATCTTGGCCAAGAAGAAAAGATCCTCAATGAAGCAGAAGATGCGGGTGGGTGCGTCCTCGCGGACAGCTATCGTGGGTTGCGGCTCGAAGGCGTCCTGATAGTAGCCATTGTGGCCATTATTCGTAATCTGGATGGTCGAGGGAGGACCGTCGGCAACGTTGCCGTTCACGATGCGGTAGCTGTGGTCCATCGGGCCAACAAACTCCCTGGGCCCCTTCTGTCGGCCGCCCTTGCGCTTGCCCTGCGGCGGGCCTGAAATACTGTTGCCCGGCTGCGCGGCCGTAGCCGAACCCTTCTGGAAGAACTTCTTCTTCCTTTCCTGGTTCTGGCGTCCGCCCTGATGGGCGCCCTGCCGACCGCCCTGGTGGGTGGGAACCGGCTTGCGCTGCGCCGGTTGTGGTTGAGGCGGGGACTGGGGCTGCGGCTGAGGCTGAGGTGGGGACTGCGGCTGAACCTGAAGCTGTTGCGCCGGGGCCGCGCTTACCTGGCTGCTCTTGTTCTTGCGGCGGCGCCGCCGCCTCCGGTGCCCCTGCGTCTGCCCCTGGCCGTTGGCCGGGACTGGCCCCAATTCGGATTGGGGCTGCGTCAATTCTGTCGTCATTCGTAAACTTCCTGATGCAGTGCGATTTAGTGCATTGCGATCTGCTGCCTTGCGTTTCCTGGTTCAGCCTTTTCCTGCCGGGTGCTGAATTTCCCTTGCCCGCCGCCCAATTCTGAAATGGGAATACAACAATTGGCGGCGAAAATCGTCACAGAAGATCGCGCAAACTACTCCGGAGACAGGCTCCGTGCGCCATCGATTGCGATTCCCAGGGACCGTACGCCTCTTCACAGATTCCAGCCGTATCCGGACTTCCCCATAAAACCGTCGCCCGCTGGCGGCGGCGCCGGTTCAGCCTCTCCGGCTCATGACAATCTGTAAAACTCTGTGAAAATGCTTCTTTGCCGCCGCGCACACTGGAGCCCAAATTACAGCTCCCTCCGGTTGTCAGGATCGTGACGGTGCGGCCAGCGCCTTACTCAGGTGATGCCCTTCCTATGGGAACCTTCGCCGCCTCAAACTGCAATGGGATGTACTCCAGGCAAAGTTTCCTTGCTCGGCGGCGAGCTTGCTCTGCCCCTTCCGGGTGGCTCGCGTCAGCCGCGTGATAGGCAAGATTGATATTACAGCGAACGCCTGCGGCTGGCAAGTGAGCTCCACGGCTCCCCTGGATTCAGCCATCGACGGGCGACATCCCACAACCCACCAAACGCAAGAAACGCCACTCAGCATCGAGTGGCGCCCCATTACCTGCTGCCTGTCACTGGCCTCCCAAATCATTTGTGCCCGGCGGTTTGTCCGCCGCGCCTACTGAGACTTTCCCGGTCGGTGTCTCCCTTTTGAGGGCCGCTCTTTGGCGGTTACTCTTACCGGGTGTCTGCTCTTCATTGGGCTGACCGGAGTTTCCCGGCAGCCGGTACATCACTGGCGCCTATCTAATAGCAATCTCGGTACCATTCTGGTAACTGTTTTATTTCAACACCTTGCACATTTCATAGAGCGGGAGTTTTCTCAATTCTGGTAGTTCATTTCGGGGGAAACTCCAAAAAACCATAGAAAGGCATCTCACCGCTGGCATTCCGGACAATAATGTGTCCCCCGCCCGCCCAACACGATCCGCCGGATCGCCGTTTGGCAGAGACGGCATGGAAGCCCCGTGCGCTGGTAGACGCAGTGTTCCAGTTGGAAGAAGCCCTTTGCTCCGTCGGCATCGACGTAGTCGGAAACCGAAGACCCGCCCAGCCGGATGGCATGTTCCAGAACCTTCCGCAAGGCCAGCCGCAGGCCTTCCAGCTCTGCCCTGGTCAGCCGCCCGGCCAACCGGCGCGGACGAATGCCGGCCCGAAAAAGGCTCTCGTCGGCATAGATGTTACCCACCCCGGAGAGCAGCTTCTGGTTGAGCAGCGCCGTCTTGATTGCCAACCGCCGGCCGTGAAAAATCCGGGCGAACTCCTCCGCCGTCACCGTCAGAGGATCAGCTCCCGCGGCACGGAAGCCTGGCTTGCGGCCCAGGTCGAGGAACTCCAGCCGTCCAAACCTCCGCGGATCCACAAAGCGCAACTCCCGGCCGCTGGCAAGGCTCACTCGCGCGTGGGTGTGTGGGGCAAGCGGGTCATCTGGGGTGGTAACAAGCAATCTGCCCGTCATGCCAAGATGCACAATCCATTGGGCATCTGGCTTCACAGAGCCCAGGCTGCCGCCCGCCGGTCCCAGTTCGCAGACGATGTGCTTCCCCGTGCGATGAACGGCCAGAATCCTGCGCCCTTCCAAGCCTTTGGCCTGACCCGCCGGTGGCGTCTTGAAGGGCTCGCGATGACTACCGAGCCAGACTTCGACGATGCGGTCTCCGCGCACGCGTTCGTTCACTCCGCTGGCGATCGTTTCGACCTCAGGAAGCTCTGGCATCGGTCTATTGTAAGGGAATCTGTCTTCCGGCCCGGAAACCGCTCTTGCCCGCCGCTACTTCCGCTCTCCCGGCTCGCGGATACGGCTGGCCTCAAAGCTCACAATTTTCCACGCGCCCTTCCCGTCCCGAACGTAGACGTGGGTGTAGCGAAAGGCCCCGGAGAAGTCTCCTGAGGCGTTCGTGCCGCTCACATCGGCCCGCGAAGTAACCAGCGCCGTTGTCCCGTAGAAACGCACCTTGCGGTCGGAGATTTCAATGGATGTGATATGGGTCGCGCCGGAACGCATGTTGGCCAGCGACTGTTCCTTGGATTGCAGCGTGCCGTTGGGGGTAATGGCCATGTAGTCGTCAGCCAGCAGCGCATCCAAGGCGGCGACGTTTGACTTCAGCACGGCATTCCGCCACACCTCTTCCAGTTGGTCGATCTCGTGGCGGCTCTCGTGCTTCTGCGCCCTGGGCATTCCGCCTTGAAGGGGCGCGGCGCAGACATTCAGCGCCAGCGCGCCCAGCACGGGAAGAAACAACAGGACGTACCACTTCCGGCGGCGCATCGGCTTGGTGAGGTGGATCATGGCTGCGGGCATAAACGCTAAGGATAGTAGCCCCAGATGGCCGCGCCGGTCAAACGCTTTCAGGAAGGTGTGCATCTGCGCTCAATCTAACGCTCCGCCAGGGCTCCACGGACCAAATTGAAACTTCCGCAGGCCGGACGCGGGCAGGTTCTCAGACAAGAGCAACCAGATTCACCACGTTCCGCTCCCGCATCTTCTGGTAGAGCCCGCGCACCGCATGTTCCTTGAAGTGCTCCGACTCGCGGTGCTCCGCCAGAGCTTTCGCATCCCGGTACTGCTCATAGATGAGCACCGTGTTCGGGTCGTCTTCCAGATGGTGGGGAATGTAGCTGACGCACCCCGGCTCCAGGCGCGAGGCCGTGGCCAGCGCGCGCAGGCTTTCGGCAACTTCAGCGCGATCTTCCGTGGCAAACTTCATCCGCACGGCAAAACTGATCATGTAAGCGGCTTCCTTCTTGCGCCCTGGGCATCGAAATCCCGGCACATCTCCAGTCTACGTGCGAAGGCTCTGGAGGGCCGCGGAAAACTCCGGCAGCAGCATCGTCTGGTCCCGGTCCGGGCCGGTCGAGACCATTCCAATTTTGGCCCCGCTCTCCCGCTCCTGAAAACGCAGATAATCTCTGGCGGCCTGGGGCAGCTTCTCGAACTCCGTAATCCCTTCGGTCGAGCTTTGCCAGCCCTTTAATTTGGTGTAAACCGGCTTGATCTTCTCCAGGCCCTGCACGTCGGCGGGAATCTCGTCCGTCACCTTGCCGTCGATCTCGTATCCCACGCAGATGGGAATCTCCTCGAGCTCGTCCAGCACGTCCAGCTTGGTCACCACCAGCCATTCGGCGCCGTTCACCTGGTTCGAATAGCGCAGCAGGGGAATGTCCAGCCAGCCGCAGCGGCGTGGCCGCCCGGTCACCGCGCCATACTCCATCCCGCGCGCCCGCAGGTGGTCGCCCACCTCCTCGTGAATCTCCGTCGGGAAAGGTCCCTCGCCCACGCGCGTCACATACGCCTTGGTCACGGAAATCACTGTGCCAATGGCCGTCGGGCCCACGCCGGTTCCCGTGGCTGCTCCACCCGCCGTCGCTGACGACGAGGTTACAAATGGGTAGGTCCCGTGGTCGATGTCCAGCATCGTCCCCTGCGCACCTTCGAACATCACGCTGCCGCCCTCGGCCAGAATCTTGTTCAGCAGTCGCCCGGTGTCGGTTACAAACGGACGCACCTCTTCGGCGGCTGCGGCGTATTCGTCGTACATCTGTGCCGGGTCCAGCGGATCTGTGCCGAACAGGGCATGGGCAATCGCGTTCTTCTCCGCGCAGGCCGCTTCGATGTGCGTCTTCAAGAGCTCCGGCCTGAGCAGGTCCACGATGCGGAGCCCGCTGCGCGACATCTTGTCCTCGTAGGCCGGTCCGATGCCCCGGCTCGTGGTGCCGATCTTCTTCCGTCCGGGCGCGCTCTCGGCGGCCAGTTCGATCATCCGGTGGTAGGGCAGAATCACCTGCGCGCGGTTGGAGACTGAAAGCCGCTCATCGACGGCCACGCCCAGCGCTCGCAGCTTGGCCACTTCTTTCAGGAAGGCGATCGGGTCCAGCACCACGCCGTTGCCGATGATCCCACGGCAACCCGGCCGCAGAACGCCGCAGGGAATCAGTTGCAGCACGAACCGCTGTCCTCCGATGATGACCGTGTGCCCGGCGTTGTGTCCGCCGGCATAGCGCGCCACGGCGGTAAACCGCTCGCTCAGCACGTCCACGATCTTCCCTTTGCCCTCGTCGCCCCACTGGGCGCCCAGCACTACCGCTGTCTTTGCTCGCATGTCGGTTCCGCTCCCTGAAGCCTGTTGTTTGAGCCTGTCTTTTGTGAGTCACACTTCAGCCCTGGCGGCCCTTGCTGGGGGCGCGCAGAGATCCTGAGTTGCAAAACGAAGGCGCCAGCCCCGCCGGCCCGCACCATCTTCGATGATAAACCCTGGGTCGGTCCAGCGGGAGCCAGAGCGCGGGCCTGAAGTCCTACTCTGATCCCCTCTGGCCGGCGCGGTCATAAGCGGTTTATCTTGAGCCGGATCAAAATCTCGCAATGGATCAAGATTTTCATTGCCAGTCAACTTGCCAACCATGTAGCATCCGTCCCAACTGGCACTTCCCTTTCTCTTGTTTCCCCCAAAAGCCAGTTCTTAGTACACAAAGGCGTTCACTTTCCCAAATGCCCCGGACGCAGGATGCACATGCGCGCATCTCATTCTTGTTGTTGAAATCCTTTGGATACCGCTCTTTTTCAGTAGTTTGTTGAACAGACAGGGCCACGGAATTCCACTTCAACAAGAGTCAGCGATGATCTCAAAATCAGTGTTTCTCTCTGGTCAGTGTTGTTTCCTGACCGCTGTTCCGGTCGCAACAACCGGGCTCGGCTTGAGCCAAACCGCCAGCGGATAAGCCGCTGCTTCCATTGCCCCGCCGCGCTGTCCCCGGTCGCTTCGGCCAAGCCGGAAAGCGGCCAGAGTGCCGCTGGCTCCATCAATCAGGGCCTCAAAATGCACGGCCATTGGGTCATCGACGTCAAGAACCCCGACGGGACCCTGGCCCAGCATCGGGACTTTGAGAACTCTCTTGAGACCGATGGTCAGGGCTTTCTGATCGGGCTGATGTCGGGCTATTTGACTCCTGGCGATTTCATGATCGTCATGGGCCCGCATAGCGGAAACGGAGCCTGTACCGCAACCTACCAGTACTGCGGCATCGTGCGTACTCTCGCAACCTTTCCGGCGCTCGGCTATTGCAGTGCCTATTACTGCGCCGCGGGACTGACCTACACCTACAATTTCGGGACGGGTTTTAGCGGTCCCTACTCGTTGGTCCTGGCTGGCTCGATTACGGCCAACCAGACACGGACCATCGGGTCGGTCTACTCTCTCATCAGCACCTGCGGCAATATCGGCTTCAGCACCACCAACAACCCCAGCACCATTGGGACTTCCAGCCCGGCGCCTTCTCCAACGAGGCCGGCGTGATTGTCGACAGCTTTCACTTCACCGACAGCTTCCGCACACTCGAACTTAATCCCAGCGAGAAGAACCGGTTCCTCGAATACCTCCACGATGTCGTCGCGCTCAAGGTCCCGGTCGAGCAGATGCTTGAAGCGCGCAGCCACATGAACAACCCCGCCAACCTCAAGGTCGAGGTGGCCACGCGCCTGGAGTTTGACTCCGAGTCCTCTACACACTCCACCATTCTGCAAGTCGTAGCCCAGGACCTGCCCGGTCTCCTCCGCCAGATTGCCCTTATCCTCAGCACCCACGACTGCAACATCAAGGTTGCGCTCATCGACACCGAAGGCGAAACCGCCATCGATGTCTTCTACCTCACCAGCCAGGGCGCCAAACTGACTGAAGAAGCCCAGCAAACTCTCACCAACGATTTAACCGCCGCATTTGCCGCGATGCGCACCCCCGCTGGCGCATAAGCCAACCCTGCCATCCCGCAAAATGCTTTCGCCCCCTTGTGCAGGGAACCAGTTCCCCATATAATTCTGTTGCTCTTCGGAGCACTCCTTGGCTGTCTTGAAAGCGCAGCTTCCTTCCAGCCGGATTCCCAAGAGCCCTCCCCACGAAAAACTTTGTTGAGCGCGACTGCGAAGCCGCAATAAAGGGATTTGCCTCGCAGCCGCCATCGACACACAAAAGAGTGACGGCTGCGCAGGCGGCTGTCCAGAGAGCGTAATGCGTCACTGCGCTCGTTGAAAAAAGAGGAATTCCCAAATGAGCAAGACCGCGAAGATTGGGACCATAAAGCGCCAACCGGGCCAGAGCGCCCGGGCTGCTGTAGCCTCCACCGTTTTCTCAGCCGGCTTTTTGATGAGCTGCATAGCGCTGTGCTTCCTGATGCTCGTCCGCCTGACCGCTGTGGCCCAAACCACGCAAAAACAGGACATTTGGAAGCAGGCCGGCGTGGACGACAATCTACGGCAAGCCTTCGAGCGAACGGTCTATGCGCTGAAGGACTCGGGCAACGGCCTTTGGCGCGGGTCGAACGATGCGCAAAACCTGTCCATCGAGTTCGACTCTCAAGGCGCACGGCTAAAGCATCCGCTGGGCAGCGTCGGCTTTCATCTGGCGGGGTACGGTTACGGGAAAGCGCTGCAAACGCCCACGGCTCCCAAACTCTCCATCGACGGCGCGCGCCTCGAATACGGGCGCGGCAATCTCACTGAGTGGTACGTGAACGGACGGCAGGGGCTGGAACAGGGATTCACACTTCAGCACAAACCCTCAGGCACTACGAATGGCAAGCCGCTGACGATTGCTCTTGGCGTGACCGGGGATCTGGCGCTGAGCCAGCAGGACGGCGCGATCCTGCTGAAATCCGGCAAATCGGTGGTCTTGCGCTATGCGGGACTCACGGCGGTCGACGCCCGTGGCCGCAAAATCCCCGCGCGCATGGAAGCGCGCAACGGCCAGATCCGGATTACGGTAGAAGACCAGTATGCCCAGTACCCTCTGACAGTGGACCCCACATGGAGCCAGCAGGCGGAGCTGACCGCCAGTGATCCCGGAAACCTCAATGCATTCGGGGGATCCGTCTCTGTGAGTGGGACGACGGCGGTGATCGGTGCGTTCGAGCACACGGTGGCGGGTGGCAATTTCCAAACTGGCGCGGCGTATGTCTTTGAGCAAAGCGGCAGCACATGGACCCAGAAGGCGGAACTGTCCGCCAGTGATGGCGCAACCTACGATCAATTTGGGGCCTCCGTCTCCGTGAGCGGCACTACGGTGGTGATTGGAGCGCCTATGCACGCGGTCGGCGGTAATTCCCATGCTGGCGCGGTGTATGTCTTTGTGCAAAGCGGCAGCACATGGATCCAGCAGGCGGAACTGACCGCCAGTGACGGCTCGGTCGACAATACATTCGGGGCTTCCGTTTCCGTGAGTGGAACGACGGCGGTGATTGGAGCGCTCGGTCACACGTTTGGCAGCAATAACTATGCTGGCGCGGCGTATGTCTTTGAGCAAAGCGGTAGCACATGGACCCAGCAGGCGGAAGTGACCGCCAGTGATGGCGCGTCCGGCGATAACTTCGGGACTTCCGTCTCCGTGAGTGGAACGACGGCGGTGATTGGAGCACCCTCGCACGCAGTTGGCGCTAATTCCAATGCGGGCGCGGCGTATGTCTTTGAGCAAAGCGGCAGCACATGGACCCAGCAGGCGGAACTGACCGCCGGTGATGGCGCATCCGGCGATAACTTTGCTAATTCCGTCTCTGTGAGCGGAACGACGGCGGTGATTGGAGCGCCCAATCACACGGTCGGCAGCAATGTCACCGCTGGCGCGGCGTATGTCTTTGAGCAAAGCGGCAGCACATGGATCCAGCAGGCGAAACTGACCGCCAGTGATGGCGCAGGCGGCGATAACTTTGGTAATTCCGTCTCTGTGAGCGGCACGACAGCGGTGATCGGAGCGCACAATCACACGGTCGGTAGTAATTACGGAGCTGGCGCAGCGTATCTCTTTGAGCAAAGCGGCAGCACATGGATCCAGCAGGCGGAACTTACGGCCAAAGATGGCACAGAGTACGTTTGGTTCGGAACTTCCGTCTCTGTGAGTGGATCGATGGTGCTGATTGGAGCGAGCGGGCACGATGCGGCGTATGTTTTCGCTGGTCCCACGGCGACGCACTTCAGCTTTTCCAGCACTCTGCCCATTCTGACGGCGGGCGTTGCCTCCAGCCAGGGCATTACAGTGAGCGCGCTAAACGCCGAGGACGGCATTGCCACGGACTACAACGGCACGGCCAACCTGACCAGCACGGACTCCAATAACCAACCAGCCTCCATCTCGCCCACGACTTTGACTTTTACAAACGGCGTGGCGACTCTTAGCAACCTGACTCTCACTGCGGGGGGCGCGGATAATACAGTGACCGCAACCGACCCGGTCTATACCTACATCACCGGTACCTCCGGCGACATCACGGTGACGAAGACCACCCCGCCAATGACGGTGACGCCGTCCTCCACAAGCATCACGACGGTTCAGTCCTTGACGGTAACAGTGGCCGTCAGCGGCACCCCAACACCTACGGGCTCGCTGACGCTCTCGGGCGGCGGCTACACATCCACTGCGGCAACCCTTACCAGCGGCAGCGCCACCTTCCACCTTGCTGCCGGATCGCTTGCTAAGGGCAGCGACACGCTGACCGCCAGCTACGCGCCCGATGCCGCAAGTTCTGCGACCTACAACGCTGCCACCGGTTCCGCAACGATCAATGTGACCGGAACCACTGCGCAGACCATCACCTTCCCCGCGATCACAGGCACACAGTACGCCCTGTCGAATCTGGCGCTGACAGCCACGGCCAGCTCCGGCCTGGCGGTTAGCTATACCTCCACAACCCCTGCGGTTTGCTCGGTGTCAGGCAGCACGGCATCGCTGCTGATTGCAGGAACCTGTGTGCTCCATGCCGCGCAGGCCGGCAACAGCATTTACGCGGCAGC
>Ga0326728_10013791_pt1 | contig 17432 bp, 14 predicted proteins | sample MB3enrmetagenome_FD_207602 | JGI IMG/M metagenome (GOLD analysis project Ga0326728, IMG submission 207602) | Lab enriched peat soil microbial communities from McLean, Ithaca, NY, United States - MB31MN | ecosystem: Environmental > Terrestrial > Soil > Wetlands > Peat | place: USA: New York... | reverse complement strand
CGTGATCTGGAAACAGTGGAAACGCGGAAGGGTTCGCTTCAAGGAACTGAGATTGCGGGGAATCGGTGTCGACCTCGCTGCGCGAACAGCGGGGAGCGCACACGGACCATGGAGGCTGAGCCACAGCCCCGCACTGACCTATGCGCTACCGAATGCTTTCTTCAACTCCCTCGGACTCCCGACACTTGTCACCTGAGCGCTCAATTTTGCCGAACCGCCGTATGCGGACCCGCATGTACGGTGGTGTGACAGGGAAAACTCGTGAGGGTCTACCTATGTCGATTTGCGCAGGAGCTTCTGGGGAAATGGATAGCAAAGCTCAGGCAGGAATTAATAGGCATGCGGCCCATCGTTGAGATCGATGGTCCCATCGAGGATCTTCCTGTCGTCGAGGATGAGGAAAAGGAGCCGGAGGGAGAGCGCCGCCCAGTGAAAATCATTCTGGACACAGACATTGGACCCGATTGCGACGACGCCGGAGCGATTGCTGTTCTTCACGCCCTGGCGGACCTTGGCGAGATTGAGATTCTCGGGATGACGTGCTGCACCTCGTCCAAGTGGGGACCGGCCTGTATTCAGGCAATCAACACCTATTACGGGAGACCCGAGATCGTGATTGGTGCGTACAATAAGCCTGGTGTTCTGGAAGAGGATCGATGGTCGTTGTACAACAAATATATCGCAACCAATTTTCCAAATGCCAAGCGAACGACAGGACTCCTCCAAGCCCCTCCAGCTTACATGGTCATGAGAGAGCTACTTGTTCACAACCGCAACGTAATAATCGTCGGCATTGGACCACTCACCAACCTCGCTGACCTTCTTGATTCGCGCCCCGACTACCATAGCCCCCTGACGGGACGGGCACTGATTGCCCAGTCCGTCGACAAGCTGGTGCAGATGGGTGGGGGATTTCCAAAAGGTGAAGAGTTCAACTTTGTCACGCACCCTACCGCAGCAAAGAGGGTTGTCGAGCGATGGCCCACGGAAATCGTCTTCTCCGGAATGGAGATCGGCGGCAAGCTCTCGGCAGGCGAGCAACTCATGCGAACGCCGCGGACTAACCCTGTGAGAATGGCGTACCAATTGCATACACAGGGATGGATGAAGGCGTTCGCCTTCGACCACACTGCCGTCATCTACGCCGCCCGGGGCGCATTGTACTGGACGCTGTCGAGACGAGGGCTTTGTCAGGTCGGTAGCACAGGCGAAAACTCCTGGCGATCCCGGCCATTCGGAAGGCACCGCTACCTGGTTGCCGAGACGCCTGCAGGCGAGTTGTCATCAATCATCGAGCGCCTCATGACCAGGTTCCCGAAACTGGCTCGACATGAAAAGGATCCGCTTGAGGATGAAGTACTAGTCGAGGAACTTCCCGTCGTCCCCGACGAGAGCACATGAACGGCGACAGTCTTCGACAAAGGTTTCACTGCGCCATAACCGGCAGTGCCCTCGGGGGATGCGACCGGGGAGATCGTGCTCTACAACGCCCACCGCGGCTCGATTAGCCAGGATGACCTGCACCACCTTATCACCAAAAAAGCCCTCAAGCGTTTCATTCGTGAGTTCCCTGAGTACAAGTACAGGGACAAACAATGGTTTCTTATTTTTGGAAGCGACTGGGTTTTTCGAGAGCCTGAATGGGATGTAGGAAAATCCGCAACAGCCGCACGACGATTCATTTGCGGCTTGTAACGCGATCTCTAGTGCGTCCGGAACTCTTCCCCTTGGGCGCTCCATACTTCTTTACAAGCAGTTGAAACTTTGACGCGATCTCTTTCTGGTCAAAAAGAGTTTCAACCAGATCGCGAACAAACTTGGATGGCTCGACTCCCCTTCTTCGTGCCATCTTCTCGATCTCTTTTTTCAGGGTTCCATTCGAAGTCCACGTCTCAATATGACGTTCGTAAATACAACGTCAATATACTTTGTCAGAAGTCTTTGTAGGCGCATCTCATCAGATGCGATGTACAATACGGCGGGTAGTCGAATAGCAAGAAGGCACTCCTACCGGTAAAGGGTGTTCGGTCTACTTCACTTCCGAGCTACTCCAAAGAACTCCGTGAGTACCGGCGCCAGAATCTCCACGTTCACATCATGGCTTTGACCCTCTAGGATACGGAGCTGCGCGTGCGGAATCGCTTGGCTGAGACCTCGAGCCGTTTCAAGCATGAAGGGATTGGCTGCGCTGCCGCTTATCACGAGCGTAGGCGCGCGTACATGGGCGGCCCGCTCAGCGGGAACAGACAGCTGGCCCATGAGGGCAGTGTGATCGTAGGCGAGTGTCGGTGCGATAGCCTCGAGCATCGCCCACGTCGGGGCATGACGCATGGCTTCAATCTGGGCATCAGACAATCCAAGGTACTTCCTAAACAACGCGACAGCGTCTCCCCGACGACCTTCCGCCAGCAGCGGTCCAAGTTCCTTCAAGTATGTGTTCCATGCAGATTGAGCCTTGGGATCGCCATTGTAGGGAGCTTCATAAAGGGCCAGCTTCTGGACCTTGTCTCCAAGCTTCACGGCCGCTTCAAGAACCAGGGCCGCGCCCGAAGAGTGACCATACAAAAATGCCATTCCGCCGGCTTCATCAATCAGCGCCTCGATATCATCAATCTCGCGTTCGACCGCGTAGGGCAAGGTATCGCCGCTGTCGCCGCGGCCACGACGGTCGTAGTTGAAAACTGTGAACCGGGACGCAAGATGCTTGGACAGAGATGGTCCGGACCAGGATAGCCGGGCGCAAAGTGCGCCGGCTACCAGGATGACCGCGGGTCCCGCACCCTGCTTGTCAAAGGCGATTTTCGTCCCGTCTCGTGAGCTAACTGTATTCATTCCGCCTCCGAACGCAGTCGCGTGGAAGTCGCGGATAATCCGGCATCCTGTCCATCGCACTCATGAATGAAAGGTAGCGACGAAAAGTCTCTCCGGAAACAAACCATAAAGCCCTCCCTGTGCCTACCGATAACGCCCCTACTGTCTATTTGGGACGTCGTTCGCCGGCCTTTGTTTTAGAAAGCAAAAGCGCAGACAGAGGGAGGGCCGAATGAAGACGGTTCTTGCTTTGGATGAAGTTTTTCGGCAATGTCGTAATCAGATTTCGCCTTTTCATTTTCCCCAGGCTTTGTCCAGACTTCCCCGCGACTCTTGTAGGCCTCGATGTAGTCGGGGGAAAGTTCAATCGCCAAGGTCAGATCGAGCAGTGCATGTCGATAGTCACCCTTGGCGGCGAGGGATTTGCCTTTTCCACAATAAGCCCTCGCTTTCTTGGGACTGATTTGAATCGCCTGGTCGTAGTCAGCTATCGCTTTGTCTGCCTCGCCCCCCTGACTCCAAAGGTTGCCACGATCGATAAAGGCGGCGGGTTCCTTAGGGTAGATTTCGATGGCCTTGTTGAAGTCAGTGAGAGCCTTGTCGGGATCCCCGCGAGCAACCCAGATAACGCCGCGCAAAACGTCAACAAAGCCCAACTCGTAGTGGCTTTTTCCATATACGCGAAGCCAGCTTCGCCATAGACCTCTGAAAACTGGGGGGTCACTTGCAATGGCCGCATCGAAATCGTCTATGGCCTTCTCGAAGTTTTTCCGTTTTTCCGAAGACACCATACGTGTCCACGGTCGAATAGAGCCGACTTGGATTTCGGGTCGATCTCGATGGCTTTTGTGAAATCCGTGACCTGGTGCGCCAGCTCATCGAGGCACGTGATGAGCGCTGGAAGCCGGCGCAGACCTCGGGGCCATCTGGCGCACCGAGTCTTCTGCACGGCCGTCCCTTCCGCAGTATTGGCAACGACAGCGCATGGTTTCAGATAATGCGAGTTATCTGACACAGTCTGGGGTGCGTTGGCCTTTTTTCTGCCTTGAATCGACCTTTTTACAACCTGTCCAAAATCTCACGGACCTTCTCAAGCAACTCCCGGGATTTGAAGGGTTTTTGCAAGAAGTTGATGCCCGGGTCGAGCACTCCGTGATGTACAATCACATTTCCCGTGTATCCTGATACAAAAAGCACTCTTGCTCTCGGGTAAGCAAGTAAGAGTCTCTGTGCGAGCTCCTTCCCGCTCATATTTGGCATAACGACGTCGGTCACAAGCAGAGCAATCTCACATTTCTTGGATTCTACAAACCCCAAGGCTTGGTTGCCATTCGGGGCCGCTATCACCGTATACCCGTTGCTTTCGAGCACCATCTGTGTGAAGCGTCGCACCCTCTCTTCGTCCTCCACGAGAAGTATCGTCTCGCTGCCATGCAAAGCGGAGAGCTTTTCGATGTGAGCCGTCGTCGACTGTCTTGTCTCGGCGGTTCGTGGGAAGTAGATCGTGAATGTCGTTCCCTTGCCCAGTTCGCTGTAACAGGTAATGTAGCCGCCGCTCTGTTTGACAATTCCGTACACCGTTGCAAGCCCAAGCCCTGTCCCTTTCCCTTGCTCTTTTGTGGTAAAGAACGGTTCAAATATGTGCGAAAGAACCTCTTGATCCATTCCTTCGCCCGTATCGCTCACAGAAACTCGCACGTACTCACCCGCTAGTGCTCCTGGGTGCTCAACCGCATATTCATCATCCAAGATCCGATTGGATGTCTCGATGGTTAACTTTCCGCCGTCCGGCATGGCATCCCGGGCGTTGACGACAAGATTCATGAGCACCTGTTCGATCTGCCCTGGGTCTGCTTTGACGTCTCCCGCATCTGGCTGAAGGAACGTTTTGATCTCGATATCCTCGCCAACAAGCCGTGCAAGAATCTTTTCTATGTTTTTCACAAGGCTGTTCAGATTGACGACCCGAGGCAGGAGAACCTGCTTTCTGCTGAAAGCGAGAAGCTGGGTCGTTAAAGTGGCCGCTCGATCCGCCGCCTCTGCAATCGCGTCGACGTGCGTTCTCACCGAGCTTCCTTCGTTCAATTGCTGTTTTGCCAACTCACAGTAGCCACTAATAACTGTGAGAAGGTTATTAAAATCATGAGCAACACCTCCTCCCAGTCTCCCGATGGCCTCCATCTTCTGCGCCTGCAACAGCTTTTCATATAGAGCCTTCTCTTCAGTTACGTCCCTGGCATAAAGATCGATGTATCCGCGCATAAGAATGGGAGCGATCGTAAGAATAAACACTCTCTTGCTTTCGCGTACCTCTATCTCCTGGGTCTCCCCGGTAGCCCAGGTTCGGAGAATCGCTGGCAGATGTTCGGCAGATATCGTATTTCCCTGCGTCCCCGTCCAGGATGGCAAGAACGTTCGGCTGGCGGGGTTCTGGTAGAGGATCAAGCCATTAGTTGAGACGCGCATGACGGGGTTGGGATTCTCATCGGGAAACCGGGCAAGATCCTGGATGCGCTCCTCTGCCTGTTTGCGCTCGGTGATATCTTGAATAACTCCATAAACTGTGTTGCTGTCCTTCTCATATTCAGCAATAGAATGAATATCAATGATCTTACCGTCGCTCATCCTTTGTATTTTAAATTCATGATCGTACGGAATGTTTCGTGCTATCAGATCAGCAAGCGCCTTATTTAGCATATTTCTATATTCGGGCAAAGGAAGCCTTTGGATATCCTCTAACGACCTTTTCTGTTCTTCGACTCCGTAAATAATACTCGCTCCTGGCGAAGCAATAATTTGCTTGGTATCGAGATCTAACTGCCAGTTCCCTGTCTTTGCAACCTTTTCAGCACGGGTTAAACGAAACTCGCTCTCCCGCAGGGCTTCCTCCGCCCGCTTACGTTCAGTGATATCGCGGCTGATGCCCACGAGTCCGGTAACCGCGCCGGCGTTATCGAAAATAGGCAACTTGGTCGTCAGGAGACTTCTCGTGTCGCCTGCTGCTGACTGAGAGGGTTCTTCGAAACTTGCCGCGCCTTTGCCCGACTCCATGACTCTCCGGTCATCTGCGCGGTAGCGATCCGCAATCTCCTTTGGGCTGAAATCGTGATCGGTCCTCCCTATCAGCTCTTTTGGGTCGCCCGACCCAAGGAGCTCAGCAAGCGCCTTATTCGCGAGAATAAAGCGAGAGCCCCGGTCCTTCATGTAGATGTAATCAGGCAGATTATTGATCAGGGTCAACAAAAGTGTTCTTTCATGTTCGAGATTCTCTTCGAGCTGTTTTCTTTTAGTAATGTCTCTGACACTGGAAAGGATTGTAGGCTCGCCCCCCATGTCAAAAAGGTGGTTGCTGATTTCCACAGGGATCCTCTGTCCTGTCTTGCTGACAAAGATGCTTTCCCAGACCGCGTGTTTTTCTGCCATCAATCGAGCCACAATCTGCGGCGCACGTGCGGCAGCTTCGGGGACGTCGAGGTCGAGGGGGCTCATGCGAAGGAGCTCGTCACGCGTGTAGCCCCATCGTTCGCAGGCAATATCGTTCACCTCAGTGATTCTGCCTGGCAGCCCGTCTGCTGTGATCCCGTGGACAAAAGCGGCATCACTGATGCTGTTGAAGAGCAAGCGGTAGCGTTCTTCCCCCTTTCTGGTTGCTTCTTCTGCCTTCTTGCGATCGGTGATGTCGCGGGCCACCGCCGTATTTCCCACAATCCTGCCTTCCGCATCTCGGATAGCAGAAATCGTGACCGAGACGTTGATAGGTGAGCCGTCCTTGCGCAGCCGAGTCGTCTCATGCCGCATAACCTGCCCGTTGTTGTGTACCTGCTCTTGGTTGCGGCGCGTTTCGTCTTGAAGATCGCGAGGAACGATCCGGGAAGGCAACCCACCGATCATTTCCTCTGCCTCGTAGCCGTAGAGGCGTTCTGCCCCGGTGTTCCATGAGGTGATCCTGTGGTTCAAGTCCATGCTCATTATGGCATCGTCGGCGGACTCGACGAGGGTTGCCAGCAGCTGGTTTTTCTTTTCCAGCTCTTTTCGCAGGGTGATGTCTCGACTGATGCCAATCAGTCCGGCCGCGCGTCCCGTTTTGTCCAGAAGAGGCACCTTGGTAGTCAGCAACCACCTTAACGACCCAGAGGCGGACACCACAGGTTCTTCGATGTTGTCCATCAGTTGGGCGGTCTCAATTACCATGCGGTCATCGGTGATGAACTTCTCTGCAATCTCTTTCGGAAACACCTCCCTATCCGTTTTGCCAACAATGTCCTTTGCATCGCGTAGGCCTACAGCATTCGCGAACGAGCGATTGACGAACACAAAGCGGCCTTCCCGGTCTTTCTGGTAGATGAGGTCTGGTATGTTATCAATCAGCATTTGGAGAGGAAGACGTTCCGACTCCAGCATCTGCTGCTCCTGATGTGAGGCGGATGTGTTCGATTTCTCCCCTTGGATGTTTCTCTCGTCTTTTCCGTTTTCGACAGTCATCGTTCTCCTCCGTCAGTCCACAGGGATGGGACTGCACGTTGTTCACATGACTGCAACCAGTATTTCTAAATTGCTGCCACAATCTTACCGTATCCCGACGCACCGTCAAGCCAGAAACTAACGGAACTCGAACCCCTGTTTGCAAGGGGCCAGCAAGAAGGCGCTGAAAAAGCGCCCCCGAATGGAATTCGGGGCCTTCCGTCCGATGGGGCAGCAGGAAAGTTTCGGTGACTACGCCAGAGCAGAGCCTTGCGGTAACTTATTTGCGTCTCGTATAGAATGCTTGCTTTGCGTAAAGGTTGAGAGCCGATTCTTCAGTCGCAAAGATGGTGTAGGGATGCGGTTTGAACAAACTTCATGAAAGCGCGGCACCGGCTAGCATCCAGATGTTCCGCGAGGCTCAAATAATGCATCAGAAACGGCACCCTTTCGCAAAGAGTTCCACGACAGTACGTCCGTAGCAAGAGCTTCAGGACACAACTGGCCGACAACAGCTAATGCAGCGATATGCTGAGCTAAGCAGAATGCAGAGGATTTTTCGCAATGCCGATATCGGACTCGGCCCGGTATTCTGGAGACACTGATCGGAAAACTTAATGACGTCCGTCCAATTCCTCTTTTCCAGATTCTTCCATAGATGCTGCCGCGGATCATCTTGATTTTCAGAAAAACCAACGCAAACTATCGAGACGGCTAAAGTGCAACAAATGCGTGTTTCACAATTCCGTTTCTGCCTTATCTGAGAGAATACTCCGTGAAGGCGATGATTCCAATCTTTCTAACGCACGCGAATATTCTACACTGCCGCGAAGTAGATATATCCCTCACAGTTGGAAGTCGCCCAAGCCTGGGAAGGACATGCTGCATTAGGGGACAGAGAGCTCCTGAGGCACGGCAACCCGGCCGGTCAGGTCTTTCTTCGAGTCTTTTCTCGGCGCCGCGGCGGAAGTGCTTTCTCGACCTCGATGCCGAAGATCGCCGCAATGTCTTTCTCCGCGATCCTGCGGCCTGTTCCGCTCCCCACCGCGGCCTGGACGGCGGTCTCGGCGTGCGCATCCACCAGCTCCTCGTGATCGACCCCCCGCAGAAGGAAGAGCAGCTCCGGCCTCTCATCGAGCCGTGCGCCGACGCCGTAGAGTGCTGCGGCCACATGCTTACACATCACAGCCCAGTCAGGGCAGGTGCAAGCCATGCGGATCTCCCGCGGAGCGGGAAAAAGGCCCTTCTGGCGATCAGTTACCACTTCCATGACGCCGCCCGAGAGCCGACCCTGAAGCAGGTCGAGCAGTGAGCTTATCCGTCCCGTGCACAGCTTCTTAATGCCCTTCCATGCGGACTTCGCCAAGGGCTCGATCTCGATGGTCACTGTGTACAGAAAGCTTCCCTGGACGTTGGCACGTATCAAACCGCGCTTAATTTCCAGGTGGCATACCGAGCCGTTCCTGACATACGTCCTTCCGCGGGGAAGCCGGTTTTCGAAGTCGCTGAAAGACTCGAGGTGATCACACCAGGCTTTTCCCCAGAACGTCCGCGCGATGAGCTTTCCATCGATGTGCACGGGCTGGACCGCCACGCCAGTGTCGTGCATCTTCGCGATCTCCCGCTCCGCGCGGCTTCTGCGCTCCCGAACGGGTACATAGCGCTGAAAACCATACGCCATACTTCTTCCTATTCCACTCGCGCCCGCTCGATGTCAAGGGCTACAGTGGCGAGGAGCGCTTCATTACTCAATTCGGTGAGAAGCGTCTCGCCGCCCTCCTCGAGAAGGTCGCGGGCAAGGGAAGTCTTTTCCTGGATAAGGGCATCGATCTTCTCCTCCACTGTGCCCCTGCAGATGAATGTGTGCACTAGCACATTTTTTTTCTGGCCGATGCGAAACGCTCTGTCCGTTGCCTGGTTCTCCACGGCGGGGTTCCACCACCGGTCGAAGTGGATAACATGAGAGGCCGCGGTCAGGTTCAGTCCAGTTCCGCCGGCCTTCAAGGAGAGAACGAAAAACGGAGGGCCGTCTTCCGCCTGAAACGCCTCCACGAGCTTCTGCCGTTCCCTGACCGGCGTCTGCCCGTGAAGCACGAGCCCCGAGCGGCCGAAAAGCACCGCTAGGCGCGCGGCAAGAGGTTCCGTCATCTCCCGAAACTGTGTGAAGACGAGAACGCGGTCCTGCCGGGAGGCGATCTCCTCCGCAATCTCCGCGAGACGCGCGAACTTTCCGCTTTCTTCAGGAGCCCAAGCGCCGTCGCCGCGAAAGTGTGAGGGATGGTTGCATACCTGCTTCAGCTTCAGGAGCGCCGCAAGGATCAGGCCGCGTCGCTTCATCCCCTCCTGGACCTGGAGGTCTTCCGCCAGCTCGTCCACGATGCTCTTGTACAGGAATGCCTGCGCCTTGGTGAGACCGCAGTATGCCGGAACAACCGTCTTGTCCGGCAGGTCCGAGATGACGAGTTTGTCCGTCTTCAAACGTCTCAGGATGTACGGACGGACGAGGTTGCGTAGCGGCGCGAACCTCTCCCCGCCTGCTTTTTCGAGAGCCTTTGCGAACGCCGTGAACCGGGAAAGAGAGCCCAGGAGCCCGGGGCTGAGGAAATCGAAGATCGACCAGAGGTCGGAAAGCCGGTTTTCCACCGGGGTCCCCGTCAGGGCAATCCTTGCGCGAGCGTGGAGTCGCTTCACGGCCTTTGTCTGACGCGCGGTGGGATTCTTGATCGCTTGTGCCTCGTCAAGCACAAGGAGCGTCCAGCGCTGCTCGTGCAGATTCGGCAATCTGAGCACCATTCCGTAAGAGGTCAGCACGAGGTCGAGCTCGGGCAGCAGCGCCGCAAGCTCCTCCGGTGTGGGCGTCTTTTGGAAGGAAGGGTGGAGATAGAGGGCTCGAAGGGAAGGGGCGAACCTTTCGATCTCCGATTTCCAGTTGGCCAGCAGGGACGCGGGCAGCACCAGGAGGGAGGGTCCCGCTTTCTCCTTGCGCAGGAGCAGGAGCAGGGCCAGCACCTGCATCGTTTTCCCAAGCCCCATGTCATCCGCAAGGCATGCCCCGAGCCCCAGGCCGGTGAGCAGACGCAGCCAACCGACGCCTGTTTCCTGGTAGCTGCGCAGCGTAGCTCTCAGATCTTTTCGGGCCAGGGGGACATGGTCAGGCTCCGGCGACCGGAGTTTCTGCAATAGGTCCCTCAACCACGTCCCAGCTTCGACGAAGGACCAGGTCGCGACGTTTTCGCGCTCTGCCGCGTTTAGGTCCGCGGGAGCACCCGCAAGCAGTCGCATCCCCTCCACGAATGAGATGCCGCCGTGTGCGGCCTCTTCCTGCACGCTTTTCCAGTGCTCGAGGGCTTCGGTGAGCTTTGTCTTATCGACCTCTACCCACTGGCCCTTCAGAAAGACGAGGCCTTCGCTTCCCGCAAGAAGCTTTCTGGCTTCCGACTCGGTGAGTCTGGCATCGCCTACCACCATCTCTACCCGGAAGTCCAGAAGGGAATCCACGCCAAGCAAGGAGCGCTCCTCGGACCCGATCCTCACTGCCACCTGCGGCCGGCTCCGCCGCGACCACCAGTTCGGCACGCGAACAAGGAGGCCGCTTTCCTCGAAAAGGGGTATGTCATGAAGAAAGCGATAGGCGATGTCGGGTGTCCAGGCCAGGGGATGATAGATGTCGCCGGAATCCACCAACTCCCGGATGAGCGCGCTTCTCTCGGAAGCCCGCTGGACCGGCGTGAGCAAGTGGATCAGTGCTTTGCGATTGCGCTCGCCGGCAAACTCCTCCAACGCCCGCCCCAAGGGCTGGTAACGGATGCGGGTGGGGTCGGTGAGTCGCGGCGCATAGGTTGCCAGAAAGGCGAACGGGCAGGACGGATCCTTTTTGTTCTCAGCGAGGTGAAAACAGACACGCCCGACCTGGCGCCATAAGGGCGCTCTTGCGGCGAGGAGCTTTTCCAGGCCTCCCGCGGACTCCGCCTGACGGCGCACCCACTCATCCAGCGCGCTCCAGAGTTCGGCCAGGCCTTCGACGGTCAGGTATTCTGCCCCGGGCATGGGAGGCGCTGACAACAGGAGCGCCATCATGTCGTCCGGCGGTGGCTGGGGGATTGGGTCCAGGAACTCGGTTCCCGCAGGCGTGTGGCAGACTTCCGCGAGGTAGCGTGCGGCGAAGTCTCTCCAGTAGGCGAACTGTGCCGGAAGGCCTCCGCTCACGGGATGAGCGGCGAGCTGGAAGAGCCCTTCGGCTCTACCAGCGCGAAATGCCTCCAAGACGCGGCGAAGGGCGGGGCCGTGCTGCTCGATTGCCTTGGGGTGAGCGGCGGCGACGAGATGGCCTGCGGGCGTAATACGAAGGAGGACGGGGGATTGCTGTTCGGACATTATCTCAACTGGCAGCCAATCCTGCGCTCAAGTCCGGGGAGACGATGGTGGCCTGGCCCTTTCTTCCTTTACTTACGATGCGAACGAGAAATGTCTGTTTTGTCTCAGCCGGCTCCTGCAGGATCGTCCCAAGGCTCTCGTTCCGCCTCAGCGCGTTGATGGTTTTCATTGCTATCCTCTAGGAAACGCTATGCTCAACGCTATACATTTTAAGCGCTTGTTTGTATATGCACCCGAACGGGCCGAAAAGGGTTGGCCTGCTTTGTCGCGGATAACCCTCAAGATTGACGCAGCACCACGCTTCCGAAAGCAGCCACAGTCGATATCTTTCAAAAAAGGAGGGCAAAAAAGATGCCGAAGAAAGACTTCAAATCTGTGGACGAGTATATCGCGACCCACCCCGATGACGTTCAGGCCGTGTTGCGGCAGGTTCGCAGTGCGATCCGCAAGGCGGTTCCCGACGCCGAGGAAGTCATCAGCTATCAGATCCCTGCGTACAAATTAGCCGGCGGCATGGTGCTGTGGTTCGCGGGCTGGAAACAGCATTATTCGCTCTATCCGGCAAACGATCGCCTTGCGAAGGAGCTCAAGAGCGAACTTGTGCCATACAAGATCAGCAAAGGCACGATCCGCTTTCCGCTTTCTGAGACAGTCCCGGCGAAGTTGATTGGACGGATTGCAAAGTTCCGTGCCCAGGAAGTTGCCCAGAAGGAGCAGGTTGCATACAGGCGCTGAAATAGTTATCCTCCGGGCGTGTGATTCACTCTCCCAATGATCCTATTGCCGCCCTGGCAACCCCGATGGCATCAAGCGCCCTTGCAGTCATCCGCGTTTCGGGAGAAGGCTCCCTCCAGCTTCTTTCCAAGGTCGTGAAAGGCGGTCGGCCCGCGAACGAAAGACCGGGCAACACCATCAATCGCTGCATTATGAGGGACGGTGACGAAGACGTGGATGAGGTCATGCTCGCGGTCTACAGGGCTCCGCGAAGCTACACGGGGGAAGACAGCGCGGAGATTATCTCTCACGGCAGCATTCCCGTCATCCAGCGGCTGCTTTCCGTTCTGACCCGCTGCGGTTTCCGGCTCGCTGATCCGGGGGAGTTCACGCAGCGCGCATTCTTGAACGGGCGGATGGACCTCACACGGGCGGAAGCGGTGAATGAGATCGTCCGGGCTAGGACGGACAGGGCCAGGGCGCTTGCCTTACAGCGGCTCGGTGGCGCAATCGCGGCCCGGATAAAAGCAGCTCGGGAGGGGCTCGTGGAGCTTCGAGCTGGTCTGGAAGTCGCCATCGACTACCCTGACGAGGTGCATGAAGGTGACGGTTTGAGTGCAACTGCGCTTGGCAAGGTCATTGCCCTTCTGGAGGGGTTGACGCGCACCTATCGACAGGGCCGCATCTACCAGGAGGGAGTGACCGTGGCCATCGCGGGGGCCACGAACTCAGGAAAGTCCAGCCTTTTCAACGCGATGCTTCGCCAGGAACGCGCGATAGTCTCCGAGGTGCACGGCACAACGCGGGACTGGTTGGAAGGGTTGGTCAGCCTGGAAGGCATTCCCGTGCGGCTTTTCGATACTGCCGGGTTGAGGGACACGGCCGATCCGCTGGAAGCCGAAGGAATGCGAAGGACCGAGCAGGTCCTCTCCGGCGCCGACGTCGTGATCTACCTCGTGGATTCCACGCGAGGAACAAATGTGACGGACGACGCCCTCCTGGCGCGCCATACAGGTCCCGTGATTCGGGTCTGGAACAAGGTCGACCTTCCCGGCGGCTCTGCGCCGCACGGCTTCATTCCCCTCAGCGCGACCACCGGCGAGGGTCTTCAGCGTCTGGAGGCCGAGGTTGCCTCCTCGGCCCTGGGCGGAGCGCCCGATGATTCCGGCCAGCCGCTGATCGATTCGCTGCGACAACGCGACCTGATCACACGAGCGCTGGCCGCGCTGGGGCGGCTGCGCGACGCGGGCGCTCAGGGCGTGTCGGCTGACCTCCTTGCCGTGGACCTCGCGGATGCTATGGATGCGCTCGGGGAAATCACGGGGGAGGTTACAACGGCTGAGATTCTTGAGCGGATGTTCGCGAACTTCTGCGTCGGGAAGTAGGAGATCAAGTCATGGGCGGCCGCACGCACGCTGACTCGGACTTTGACGCCATCGTCATTGGCGGCGGGCATGCAGGGATCGAGGCTGCCCTTTCGGTCGCACGGCTCGGTTTTTCTACGGTCCTCATAACGCAGAACCTCGACGTCATTGGCAGGATGTCGTGCAACCCCGCCATCGGCGGGATTGCCAAGGGGAACCTCGTCCGCGAGGTGGATGCCTTGGGCGGCCAAATGGCAAAGCTCATCGACGCCACAATGATTCAGTTCCGAATGCTGAACGCCAGCCGGGGTCCTGCTGTACAGGCCCCACGCGCGCAGGCGGACAAGCACGCGTACGCGGCTCTTGCAAAGCTCACGCTGGAGCAGCAGAAGGACCTCTCGCTTTTCCAGGATACCGTCGTGGACCTCGTCACAGACTCCAGTGGGGCGGCTATTCGGGGAGTCATGACGGAACGGGGGCGAAAGATTCTCGCTCCCTCGGTGGTCCTTACCACGGGAACTTTTATGGAGGGAAAGCTCTTTATCGGCGAGTGGAGCGCCTCCGGCGGACGGCTCGGCGAGCCCGCCGCAATTGGGCTGGGCACAAGCTTGCGGCGCCTCGGGTTTGCCGTCGGCAGGCTCAAGACGGGGACCCCCGCGCGGGGGCTCCGCAGCTCGCTTATCCCCGAGAGGATGGAGCTGCAGCAGCCTGATCCGGTTGTTCTGCCCTTTAGCTTTTCCCATGAAACGGTTCAGAGGCCCTCCGTCCCGTGTTTCATTACCTACACCACCGCGGAGACGCATCGCATCATCCGTGAGAACATGAGCCGATCCCCTCTCTATGGAGGAAAGATCGTGGGCAGGGGCCCGCGGTACTGCCCGTCTATCGAGGACAAAGTGGTGCGCTTCCCGGCTCGGGAGAGGCACCAGGTCTTCGTAGAGCCCGAAGGGCTCGGCACCGAAGAGGTGTACCTCAACGGCGTCTCCTCCTCACTGCCCGAGGACGTCCAGGAGAGGTTCCTCCACAGCATTCCCGGACTTGAGGAACTGGTGATCTCCCGGCCAGGCTATGCGGTGGAATATGACTTCCTCTTCCCGACGCAGCTCTTCCCCAGTCTGATGACGAAGAAGATAGATGGGTTGTTCGTCGCTGGGCAGACAAACGGCACGTCCGGCTACGAGGAAGCCGCCGCTCAGGGAATCGTTGCCGGCATCAACGCGGCACTGCATCTCCAAGGGCAGGAGCCGCTCGTTCTTTCCCGAGCGGATGCGTATATCGGCGTCCTTATAGATGACCTTGTCACGCTCGGCACCGAGGAGCCGTACCGTTTGTTCACATCGCGCGCAGAGCATCGGCTGTCTCTGATGCACGACACAGCGGACATCCGCCTCGTTCCTAAGGGGCGGGCGGTGGGGCTTCAGGATGACGCGGCGTCGGACAGACTTGCCCGGAAAATCCAGGGTATCGAGGAAGCGCGCGAACTTCTTCGCAGGCGCAAGGTTGCCGCGGAAGACGTGGCCAGCATGCCGGAGTTGGAGTCGCATAAAGGAAGGAGCTTCGAGCAGGCGCTGCGGGACCCGCGCGTCACGATTGTCTCCCTGGCGGTGCTCGACGCGGGGCTGGCAGCCGCGGAGAGCTCGTGGCTTGCGCTCGCGGAAGCCGGCGTCAAGTATGAGGGCTATATAGCGCGGCAGGAGGAACAGGTGGGTCGATTCCTGCGCATGGAGGAAAAGGTGATCCCTCGGGATTTCGACTGGGACGCGCTGGCCGGCGTTTCCTCGGAAGCAAAGGAAAAGCTCAAGCTCATCAGGCCCATCTCTGTCGGCCAGGCGTCCCGCATATCGGGCGTGCGGCCACCCGACATCGCTATCCTTATGGTCTGCTTGAAGCGCGATACACGCCAGGCCAGCTCGTGAGTGCGCTGCCAGAGCCCTCAGGTGCCCCGGCAGAGCCCCTCCGGGAAGGACTCCGCCAACTCGACGTTCCCGCGCCGCAGACGGTGGAGCGTCTGCTAGACAAATACCTGGATGAGATCGAGCGATGGAATCCCCGGTTTGGATTCGTCAAGGCAGCCAACCGCCAGGAGCTCATCGTCAAACACGTGCTTGATTCCCTGGCGGCCTGGCCCCAGGTCAAGGCCGAGCTGAAGGGAGGGGCCGTACTGGATGTGGGATCCGGAGCGGGCTTCCCGGGCATTCCCCTTGCAATCGCTCTTCCCGACGTCCCTGTCACATTGCTCGAGCGTTCGGCAAAGAAGGTGTCCTTCCTTCGCACATGCAAGGCGTTGCTCGGACTGGCTCGCGTGGAGGTTGTCCACGGGGATCTTGCCGACGCCTCAAGGCTGCCGTTTGACGTCGTCACGTTCCGTGCTGTGGCTCCCGTTGCGAGGTTTCTTGATGATTCCCGGCAGAACAGTCTCAGGTTTCAGGCGATTATTGCTTATAAAGGAAGAGTTGAGCGAGCCAACGCCGAGATCGACGACGTTCGACGCTCGAGGGGAGACATTTTCCGGGCGGAAGTTGTTCCCGTGAAGGTGCCGTTTCTTGGGGAGGAACGTTGTCTCGTCGTCCTGCGGACCTCGTGCGGGGATGATCGTTATTGACAAACCGGTTTACGCAACATAGACTCTTGGATGGAGGAGAGCCTGCGCACGTGAGCGATTCGACCATCGGCATCAAGATAGCTGACGGTTCCTACTACCCCGTTTTGGAGAAAGGCTTCACCGGCAGGAAGAAACTCACCGTCACCACTGTCAAGGATAACCAGGAAAAAGTCCAGATCGACCTTTACCGCGGCAACGGCGAAAGGGTCGAACAGCCCAGCTACATCGGAAGCCTCATTGTAGAGAACATCCCTCCCGCCCCCCAGGGCGAGCCGGAGATAGAGCTTTTCCTCGGCATCAACCCAGACGGCGAGTTGTCCGCGGAAGCAAGTGACCGGCGCACGGGTGAATCCCAGAAGTTCTCTACAACTCTGACCAGGCTCACCGAGAGCGAGCTTTCGGAAGCTCCTGAGTTCGAGGTCGAAGAGGAAGACAGGACCGTTTCTTCCTCCACCTATGAGGAGACTCCCATCACTGGCGAGAGCTACAAGGTGGGAGCATCGGACCGCAGACAAGTGAACTTGGAGCGCGAGAAACGCGGGCCGAACCTTCTGCTTCTTATCCTCTTCGTCCTCCTCGGCGTCATCCTCGTTGCTGCCATTGCATACTTCATCTATAGGAGCGTTCGCGGCCCCGAGACACCTCCTCTTTCGGCCGGGGGAAACTCGCCTTCCGCGGCAGTGGCGCCTCCCCAGCCCGTGGTGCCCGCGCAACCCGCGACACCCGAGGTACAACCGGGCATTCAAACCCAGCAGGGCAGCGGCGGGCAGGCGTCAGTCAAGACTTCGACGGGAGAAGCCGCCGTTGTTGCCAAAGGCGGCGTCACCTACAGGATCAAAAGGGGCGACACCCTTTGGGACATTTCTGCCACCTATTATCGCAACCCCTGGCTATACCATAAGCTTGCCAGGGCCAACGCCATCCGAAACCCGGACCTGATTTTTGCGGGATCGCGGCTCTATATTCCTGAGCGTTAGGGCCTTCGTCGCTCTCCTCGCAGTCCTTTGCACAACCGTTGCGTGCGGTCCCCGCCGGGTGTGGGGTTACCCCTCGGACGTGCTCTCCCTCCGGCTTTCCACCGCGCGCTACGCCATCCTTGCCAGTGT
>Ga0326728_10013789_pt1 | contig 17433 bp, 13 predicted proteins | sample MB3enrmetagenome_FD_207602 | JGI IMG/M metagenome (GOLD analysis project Ga0326728, IMG submission 207602) | Lab enriched peat soil microbial communities from McLean, Ithaca, NY, United States - MB31MN | ecosystem: Environmental > Terrestrial > Soil > Wetlands > Peat | place: USA: New York... | reverse complement strand
GATCTTGTTGAGGGTACTGACCCGGGGGTCCACGCTGCCGGCTTCGATCCGGGCCACCATCGACTGGCTGATCCCGGCCCGTTTGGCAATTTCGGTCTGTTTCAGACCAAGGCTCTCACGGCGCGAACGGAGTTCCTCCGGTGTGGGGATATGCATGATTGATTACTGATGGTTATAGAAAAATATCAATTTTATGATTATTATGGCAAAAAATCCACCAGCATAAATAGAGCCCATCATGGCATGCGCGGTACCGTATACCGGCAACCCGCACTGCAGTTGCCCGTATTAACCCCGCTCATTTTTTTACGACCACGTGGCAAAACGCTATAAGGGACAGCACCTAAAGAAGCTCAGAGAAGAATCCAATCACGGGTGTTGGATTCGTGTCGTGCATGAACCGCTGTCTCAACGGAGATGATGGTGAGGGGCAACATCTGCCCCGTTCCTGTTCTGGTTTTTTTAGGTGCATACGTACGGTAGCTGCGGGGATCCGCTTGGGTGGCCCCGTTTTCTCCCGTTCCCTGCCTGCCCCCAGCGCTCCGCTCGTTACGGGGAGCTCACATTTGGGAACATGCGATCGCCCGTATCATGATAGTGCCTTTGGGTGTGAGCTGATCTCCCGATGAACGATAGATCGACGGAAGTCCCGCAGGCAGATGAACAGATCCGAATCGAGCGTTTCCCCGCGTTCGTTCCCGGGCTCCTCCCGCAGAAACCTGCGGCAGCCGGCCGGAAACGGGCAGCTGCCGGTACCGCGACCCGGAGGAAGACGGCTTCTCGATCCGTGACGAAGCGGGACGCCCTGCTGCTGAGGGACTCGCCCATGGTTATCCAACGCGGCGGCGAATACCACATCGTCTCAGAAGACTACGGGTACAAGACCGAATCCTATTACACCATCCTCCGCCACGAACTCGAGGATAAGACGGTACTTCCGTCAAGCAATAGCGTGCTGGACGCGTTTGTCGTGCCGGTCTGCCTTGAACGGGCGCGGCTAGCCGGGATTCCCGTCTGCGACTGGGGGATCTCCCAGGCATACGTGCCGTTGCCGGCCGTGCTCTATGCGCTGAACTACTTTGCCACCACCACCGAGTACTTCATTGTCGAGGATAACGAGCAGGCAAAAGATGCGATCAAGCATATCACGAACAAGGGAAAATACCCCTTCTGCTACCAGAAACTGCCGGATGGTGCGGTCATAACCGGCTGCACTGCCCTATTCGGCAGGACGTGCAATCCTGAAACCACCTTTGCAGAGTACGCCAAAAAGATCTACGGGCTGTTTGCCATCCCGATGATCAGGATGGTCTTTGTCAGGACCGGGGGTGCCACTCTCCTCTCTTCTCTCGCGCCGGTGCGCTACAACCAGCTTACCGGGGCGGAACGCTCGCTCCTCTCCGCCTACTGCACCCAACAGGAGTTCCTATGAGCCGGCTCGGGATCTTTGTCGACCGCAGGACGCTCTCCAACTCGGACCAGCTCAATGCCCTGATCCGCTGCCGGGATGTGGCCGAGGCGATGGGCCACGATGCGGAGTTTCTCTTCCCGGTCGACATCACCAAGATCCCGAAGATGGACGCCCTCTTCATCCGTGCCCGTACCGACCCGATGAACATCACCTATGTCGCGGCACGCACGGCTGCCCTCCACGGGATACCGGTCATCGATGACCCGCGGTCCATCCAGATATGCGGTGACAAGATCAACATGTACTCCCACCTGATCAAGAAGGGCGTCTCCATGCCAAGGACCGAGTTTATATCCAAAAACGAGCTCTCGGTCGAGCGGGTGTCGCGCCTCTTCGACGAGCTGGGCACGCCGCTCATCATCAAGGAGCCCTCCACGTCGTTCTCGCTCCGGGTCGAGAGGGTGACGGATATCGCCGGCTTCTTCCGGGTCGCCCAGCGGTTCATCAAGATGTCGGACTGGATCGTCGTCCAGCAGTTCGTGGAGAGCAGGTATGACTGGCGCGTGGGCGTGCTGGGCGGCGATCTGCTCTATATCTGCAAGTACACGATCCCCTCGGTCACGTTCAAGATCCAGGCTTCGGTGAACGGCCATATCGTCTACTGCGGTGTCGAGAGCATGCCTGCCGACCGCGTGCCGCCCCACGTGATCCGGCTCGGGATCGAGGCGGCAGACGCCATCGGGAACGGCCTGTACGGCGTCGACATAAAAAACAATAACGGGGATGCCTGCGTCATCGAGGTGAACGACAACCCGTCTCTCGAAAGCGGCGAGGATACCTGCTATCCCCGGGTCTACGAGCAGATCGTCACCCGCCTTTTTGCGAAGTGATACCGGTGACGCGGGACGAGTCAGATCGTACCAGAGCAGCCGGTATGCCCTATGGAAGGGCAGGAGACCGGATACCATGACGATTGGCACGGAGCACGAGTATTCCATCAACGATCTTCACTTTGCCGCATGCCCGGTATCAGACCTGATCATGAAGGATATCTGCGGGCGCTACGAGAGCGAGATCCTCTTTGGCGATGTCAGGCTGGGAAAGGAACTCCAGAAGACCGTGCTTGAGTTTGTCCCGCGGTTTCCTGCAGAGGAGATCTCCGCGCTCGAAGCCCAGCTGGTCCGGGGCATCCGGAAATTCTGCCATATCTACCAGGGCCGGTACGTCCTGCTCGGGCTGGGTATGCACCCGACTCTTGTTCCGGAGCTGGCCATGGTCTGGGATCACGACGAGGGCGAGTACTACAACGCCTACGACCGGCTCTTCGATATCCGGCAGCATGGCTGGCTGAACATCCAGGCCCTCCAGATCAACCTCTCCTATGCACAGGAGAAGGACCTGCTGGAACTCTATAACCAAATCCGCAGCCTGCTGCCGTACCTGATCGCAGTCACCGCCGCCTCCCCCATCGTCGAGGGAAAATTGACAGGGACTGCGGACAACCGGCTGGTCTATTATCGCGAGAACCAGAAGGAGATCCCGCAGATCTGCAACGGCATCATCCCGGCCCGGATCCGGAACCTTGGGGAGTACACCGTGGCGCAGGAGCAGGTGTACGCTGCACTGCGGGCACGGGACGCGGCGATCCTCTGCAGGGAGTGGCTGAACTCGAGCGGCGCCATCATCCGCTTCTCCCGTAGATGCCTCGAGATCAAGGCGCTCGATGAACAGGAATGCATCCGATCGGATATGGCCGTCTGCGCGTTCGTCCGGGCCCTGCTCCGGTGCCGTTCGCTGCCGCTCGAGACCGGACAGGAGACACTGCTCTCGCTTACGGAAGAAGCGATCCGGAAAGGGACGGCCGCCTTCCGGCCGGAACTTGAGACGCTGTACACGCAGGCCTGGCAACAGGCAACCGCTGACGAACGGCAGTACCTTCCAGTGATCGAGAACCGGATCTACAAAGGATGCCTTGCCGAGCAGATCGCCGCCCGGTTCCGCAGAGAGAAAGAGATCGTTCCCATCCTCGCCGATCTGGCACACAGCCTCTCCTCAAACGATCCCTACGGGCTCGAGCCCGGAACCACGCGGTCATAAACAACCCTCATAAATGATGCGACAATAACACACTAACCGGGAACGATCTCTCATGACGCGGACGATGCTGAACGAAGCGGAGGGGTACGAACTGCTGAAAACTTTCGGTGTGCCGGTGCCGGCCTACCGCATCGCCCGCACAGCTGAAGAGGCACGGCGCGCCGCCGAAGCAATCGGCTTTCCCGTGGTCATGAAGGTGATCTCGCCGCAGGTGATCCACAAGAGCGATGCCGGCGGTGTCATCACCGGGATCGCCACACCGGCAGAAGCGGACGATGCATTTTCGGCCATTGCCAGAAACGTTCAGGCATCCGATCCCGCAGCGCAGATCGATGGGGTGATGGTCGAGCAGCAGCAGCCGCCCGGCCTCGAACTGATTGTCGGCGGGAAGACCGATCCGACGTTTGGCAAAGTGATCACGGCGGGCATAGGAGGACGCCTCGTGGAACTGATGGGCGATGTCTCCATCCGGGTGGCGCCGGTGACCGAGGAGGAGATCCGCCCCATGATCCGTGACCTCCGCGGTTACCGCCTGATCGCCGGGTTCCGTCACGAGCCGCCCCGCGACGAATCCGCACTGGTGGCTATTATCGGCGCACTCTCCCGGCTCTTCACCACGCGACCCGATATCGAGGAATTCGACGTCAACCCCGTCATCCTGTACGAACAGGGTGGCTGCGCGGTCGACGCGCGGTTCTACCGGACGGACGAGACACCTCAGGAAAGCCCGCAAACCACCGGAACTGCACAGATGCCGGACGAGCTGCTGCACTGGCGATCGGTTGCTATTGTCGGTGCGTCGCAGGACCCCAACAAGGTAGGGTACGCGATCTGCCGGAACATGCTCGCGTTTCCTGGCAACCTCTACCCGGTCAACCCGAAAAGCCCGGAGGTTTTAGGACGTACTGCGTACCCTACGCTTGCTGCGATTCCGGGAGACGTGGACGCGGCAGTGATCGCGATCCCGGCGAAGGGCGTCCCGCAGATCGTCGAGGAAGCCGGCCGGAAAAAGATCCCGCTGGTCGTCATCATCTCGTCAGGGTTCCGCGAGATCGGCCCTGCAGGAAAAGCACTCGAGGACGAGGTGATCGCGATCGCCAAAAAATATGGCATACGGATCATGGGCCCCAACTGTCTCGGGCTCATGCTCCCCCTGCAGGGGATCAACACGACCTTTGACCCGGTCTCGCCCAAACCCGGCGCGATCACATTCATCTCCCAGAGTGGCGCGATCATCACCACGATTGTCGATTGGAGCCTGCCGGAAGAGATCGGGTTCTCCGCAGTGGTCTCGGTCGGCAACCAGGCAGATCTCACGTTCGAGGAATTTATCCGGTTCGCCGGGGACGACCCTCGGACAAAGGCGATCATCCTCTATATCGAGCAGATCCGTGACGGGAGGCGGTTCATCGATGTGGTCAGCCACATCACCCCCAAAAAACCGGTGGTCGCCATCAAGTCCGGCTCCTCTCAGATCGGGCAGAAGGCCGCCTCGTCGCATACCGGTTCCCTCGCCGGCAGCTTTGCCGTGTACATGGCTGCCTTCCGGCAGGCCGGCGTGATTCCGGTCCGCTCGATCCGGGAAGCATTCCAAGCAGCAGAACTACTCGCGTCAGAGGGATACCCAAAAGGCACCCGTGCAGTTGTAATCTCCAATGCCGGTGGATTTGCGGTGCTCTCATCGGATTATGCCGAGCGGTTTGGGATCGGGCTGGTTCCGTTCTCCCCCGCCCTTATCGATGAGCTGGACGCCGTGCTCCCTGCAGACTGGAGCCGGGAGAACCCGATCGACATGGTGGGGGACTCCAGCGCCGACCGGTACGCGAAGGCGTTTGACGTGATGATCAAAAACCAGGACCTCTGGGATATCGCATTTGTGATTGCCGTCCCTTCGGCCATCTCTGATCCCATCCGCGTGGCAAACGAGCTGGTGCGGTTCTCCAAGCATACCCACAAAATGATCGTGGGGTGCATGATCGGCGGTGACTCCATGAAGACCCCCCTGCGAATCCTGCGGGATGCGTCAATCCCCAACTTCCCGGATCTCGAGGATGCATTCCGCGCCGTCGGCAACATCTGCCGCTATACCTGCAGCCACCCGGACCAGTTTGCGGCGTGCCACCTCCCGCCATGGGATGCGGGGTGAAACTATCCGGTGCTTGTCCTCGTTCATCGGGGTTTTTACCGAACCACAAAACCCAACGATTGTGCGCGATTAAAACTTACAGCGCGATCTTCTTCAGGATCTGCCCGTTCTTGAAGATCGTGATCCCTCCGCCGCTCTGCGAGACGACGATGCCGACTGCATGGGTCACGCTCGTGATCGCCGCTACCGAGTTATGCCGGGTGCCCATCCCCTTGGGGAGAATCACGCCGCTTGAGTCCACCGTGATGTAACGCCCTGACGCCTCGATAAACCCGTCGCCTGTGATAACAAAGGCCCCATCAAGCTGGGCAAACTCCTTGATGTTCTCTTTCAGGTCGGGACTGGTCACCATGCGCTGTTCCGGCTGGTGGCCTTCGAACGCGTTCAGCATGATCTGCCGGGATTTTGCCATCACGTTCTTGGTATCCCCGATCAAGAACGTCGTACCGACCGACTTTCCCTCCCTTCCCTCGATGGAGATCTCCGTGCAGATATGGAAGACCGTGTCGAAAACCTCTTCCCGCACATCGGTGTCTGCCACCACCTGATCCTTCCACGTATCGGTACTGATGCGCACCTGTCCGGTCTTCCGGCGGTCCGTGATATCGTTGCCGATACAGAGGATCTCGGAGATATGCCCCTGCTGATCCCGGATCGCCTTGTTGATCCAGGCTATCCAGACACGATCACCATTACGGCGGATGTTTTCGCTCACGTTGATCGCATACCCCTCGGCGTTGAACCCGAGGTCGTTTGCCATCGTCGAAAGGTCGTAGCCGGCCCGGGTCTTCTGCGGTACAATCGTGCCCACCACGTTCTTCCCGATCACATCCTCCGGTGAGAAGTCAAAGAACGCAAGGGCGTAGGTATTAAAGAACGTGATTGTTCCCTGCATATCCATGCGGATAATGATGCTCTGGGCATTCTGCATCATCTCACGGTACTTCGCCTCGCTCTCTTTGATGGCATCCTTCAGTTTCTTTCGTTCGGTCACGTCCGTGACCACGACGATGCCGCCTTTTTTTGCATCAAACGGATCGACCAGCTGCGACTGGAGGCTGCAGGGGACGGTACCTCCCCCGTTCCGGACCAGCTCGCACTCCGCGAGCCCGTTTCCGAGCACGTCCCGGTGGATCTGGAGATCGCGGCAGACCTGCCCGAACTCTTCCCCGCTTTTAAAGAGGGCCCCGACAGGTTTTCCGACCAGCTGGGGCTCCGTGTACCCGAGCAGCGCCGCGAGCGGCCGGTTCACCCACTCGATGACCTCGCTGCGCATCTGGAAGATGCCCAGCGGGGTTGCCGACAGTACTGCTGCCAGCTGGTCGTTCTGCAGCTTCACCTCGCGTTCGGCTTTCCGGCGGAGCGTTGCCTGCTTGAGCATGGTCACGAGCTCAGCAGCTTGCGGGCGGATGTCACCGGCCCGTGAGAGCACGAGCTCGATCCCGCCCACGACCTCTTCAAGCGCGATCTTATTTGCCCCCTTCCGGTGAAAGAGGATGACCGGGACCGCATTCCCTGCTGACCGGAGGTATTTTAAAAAACCGATCCCGTCCATATCGGAAACGAACTCGATCCCGTTGACCTCCGGCACGTGCTCGAAACAGATGACGACATCATAAGTCCGAGATTTGAGTTTTTCGACCGCATGCTTCGTGGACTGCGCGACATCAAGACGAACTTCACCGGTTTTTTCAAGGGTGGAGCGGACCTGATCCAAAAAATCAGTATTGTCATCCACAAACAAAACAGTGATCATCGGGCATCCTGTGCGACAACTTCCGGCATTTTACGTATATGAGGTGGATAGTGTTGCAATAAATAGTTGTTGAACGCAGAGGAAACGGAAGACGGCGCGCAAACTACGGCCGGAATACCTTTAGGATCTGCAGGTGATCCCAATTGCGCGGATCGCGGCTGGCGACGATGCGATGCTTCGTCGGTCCGCAGGATCTCTTCCGGAAATACCAAAAAAAATCCCGGAAAATGAAGATTATTTCTTCCGGTGCCCGACGATGGCAAGCTGGTACATCCAGTCCATCAGCGGGTGACACTCTTCGACAATGCACTCGAGGTCGCAGGCAATGCAGGGTATCAGTTCGTCACCGGCGAGGAGATCCCCGGGGTTTGCCGGCAGCCGTTTTGACCGGAGCAGGTAGGTCCTGACGCCATCTTTTTTAAATTCGACGCGTTCGATGAGTCCGCTCTCCTCCAGTTTCTTCACGATCCGGGAGCATTTCCGGCTGTCGACACCCAGTTCTTTCCAGAGCTCGCTCTGGAGGATACCATCCGGCTTTGACTGGATCAGCTTCAGCCCTTCTTCCACCGGGTCAGACATTGCCACCACGTTTTTGCCGGTCTCAGATAACCGGGGCAATGGTTAGGATATTGTTACCCCTGATTACGACCGTGCCGAGGCTCCGCCCGCGCTGGTTGTTCACGAACTCGATGGTCTCGTCCATGTGAATGTTCAGGTATTCATCAACCGCGACAAGGCGCCCCTGCAGCTTCCGCCCTTCATCCTTGATCTCAACGGAAATTTTTGAATCGACGAGGGCAAACACTTTTTTTATCGGCAAAACAATTCCGTTAACCATCTGCCCTATTTTGGGTCGTAAGATAATTAAAGTTTGCTCATCGGTCACGATGAGGGAGTTTTACCTCCATCCGGAGAGAATTATCCGTGCAGGGAACAAGTTTACCTCCCATGTGAAAAAGAGAGAATTACTCTTTGAGCGGTTCCCACCGCTTCGCGAGCTCCTTTTCCACCGCCGGCAGCGTTGTATACTCCATCTCGTCGAGCGAGAGCCGGTGAGGCTCGAACGGCCCGTGCGCCCGCATCACATCGGCAAGCTCGTTGCACCGCATCCGGACCCGGTCAAAACCGGGGTCGTCGAACATATCCGCCGGGCCGATCAGCTTCCCGTTGCAGACCTGAAAGCCGAAGCAGAGGACCCTCGGTGGCCCGTCGAACCGGGTACAGTTGGCATCGCAGAGGCCGACCGGCATGAATGGTCCGTGGTGGGATCCCCGCATCCAGCCTGCCACAAGTACCGGCGTGCAGAAAGGTTCGATCACTTCACCGACGGCAGGAAGACCGCTCTGGGAACGGATGATCATGACCGGGTCGTCTTTGCCCACGTACCTCCCTGCAAGCAGGCTCAGGCGCTGGGTGCTGGTCGCCGCGGCGATGATCCCGTCTTTGCGGAAGACATGTTTGATGACATATCGTGACGGTGCCCCGATATATGCGAGCAGGCTGTAGATCTCCTCGGGAGTCGTGAAGTTGATCTTGCGCTTCTCGAAGAGATCGTGAACCTCAAACACAAACCCGGCATGCATCGAGGGATCAATAACGAGACCGGGCGTATTGAATGGGTCGGCAAAGATCTTGTACAGGAAGAAATTCCATGCGCCCGGCTCGGTTTTGTCGGCCATGAAGACGAGGAGAGGATCCGATCCCCGCTCCTCGAACTCCATCTCGGCAACGCCGGGCCCCATCCCCTTGACGTTGCCGGAAAATGCCGTGGAGAGGATATCCTGCCCGGCACCGTAGAGCTTCATGCTCTTGGCCATCGCTGCGCATTCCATAAAAACATCCCATGCAAGCTTGTGGATCTTCTCATTGTCGACCCCGTGGGTATGCGTCATGATCAGTTCGAGATCATCACCGCAGTGGGTGACAACAGAGTCGATGAGCAGCTTACCTTCCTGTTCCTTGAGCATCTTTGCGGCCTTTTCAAGGAGTTTTGGATGGGTGCGGGAGTGTCCGGGAAAGCTCCCGATATCTGCTTTGATGACGGAAACGGTTGTCCTTACCATAAAATCACTGTATAGTAGATGTCATTGGCACTATAAAATATCTGAGGATTTGAAAAATGGTTTCTTTCCTGCAGGGTACGCCGTCTTTTTACACCGGTGCTGCCTGCAGGGTCACTTCGAGCACGCCGTTTCTTATCGAGTGCCGCAAGGAGTGTGGGTTCGACTGCCGGCAAAGCGGCGGTCGTGTGGTAGGTCTGCTGGCCCCCGCTGGCATCGATGGCGAGCGTCCGGCCGGAGAGCCGGAGGTTCAGGATCAGGTATTCCTGAATATCAGATATCCTTCTTTCTCATCAACCACGATCTCCTTGTCTTTATGGACTTTCCCTTCCAGGATCATTTTTGACAATTCATTCAGCAGGTTTTTCTGGATCACACGTTTGATCGGCCGTGCACCGAATTGCGGGTCAAAGCCCTGAGTGGCGATAAACTGGACGGCTTTCTTTGTTGCCCTGAGCCGGATATCGCTCTTCCCGAGCATTTTCTGGACGTTCCCCATCTGGATCTCGACAACCATCTGGATCTCATCCTTTGTGAGCGGTTTGAACATGATGATCTCGTCGATCCGGTTGAGGAATTCGGGACGGATAGTCTTCTTGAGCAGGTCGAACACCTCTTGTCGGGTACGTTCAAATACCTCGTCCCGGTTTTTGTCGGTGACATGTTCCAGGTTTTCCTGAATAATGTGTGACCCGATGTTCGATGTCATGATAATAATGGTATTCTTGAAATCCACCGTGCGCCCCTTGTTGTCAGTCAGACGGCCGTCGTCAAGAACCTGCAGCAGAATGTTGAACACATCCGGGTGGGCTTTTTCGATTTCATCCAGCAATACCACGGAATAGGGCTTTCTCCGGACAGCTTCAGTCAGCTGCCCGCTTTCTTCATATCCTACATAGCCTGGAGGCGCTCCGATCAGCCTCGAAACGGTATGCCGTTCCTGATATTCCGACATATCGATCCGCACCATGCTGTTCTCGTTGTTGAAAAGGAATTCTGCCAGGGCTTTTGCCAGTTCAGTCTTTCCGACCCCCGTCGTTCCCAGGAAGATGAAAGAACCGATCGGACGTTTTGGGTCCTGCAACCCGGCACGATTTCGGCGGATTGCATCGGAAACTGCCCCTATGGCTTCATCCTGACCTACGACACGTTTATGAAGTTCGGCCTCGAGGTTCAACAGTTTCTGTTTTTCACTCTGCAGCATCCTGCTTACGGGAATGCCGGTCCAGCGCGAGACCACTTCGGCAATTTCCTCTGCATCCACCTCCTCGTTCACCAGCGCGGAATCCTTTTGCAATACAGTCAGTTTTTCCTTCAATCCCTCACTGGTTTTTTCAATCTCCGGAATACGACCATAGCGGATCTCTGCCACCTTTCCGAGGTCGCCGCTACGCTCGGCAACATCGGCCTCGTGTTTCAGGTTCTCGATCTCAGTTTTACATGACTGGATCTTGTCAACAAGATCTTTCTCCGACTGCCATTTTGCATTCAACCGGTTTCGTTCCTCGGTCAGGTTCCCGATCTCGTCATTCAGGTCATTCAGTTTTTCCTGATCATTCTCACGTTTTATGGCTAAACTTTCAATTTTCAGCTGCTGGATCTTGCGGTCAATAATTTCCAGTTCTTCCGGTTTCGAGTTGATCTCGAGGCGGAGTTTTGATGCAGCCTCATCGATCAGATCGATAGCCTTGTCGGGAAGGAAACGGTCTGAGATATAGCGTTGCGAAAGTTCAACTGCGGCGATGATAGCCTCATCTTTGATTTTTACATGATGATGAGTTTCGTATTTATCTTTAATTCCACGAAGGATTGAAATAGCGTCCAGCGTGTCCGGCTCATTGACCATCACCGGCTGGAAACGGCGCTCGAGTGCTTTGTCCTTCTCGAAATATTTCTGGTATTCCTTCAGGGTGGTTGCACCGATGACATGCAATTCTCCCCGTGAAAGCGCGGGTTTCAGGATATTGGCGGCGTCCATTGCACCCTCGCCGGCGCCGGCCCCGACCAGGGTATGGATCTCATCGATGAACAGGATGATCTCCCCTTCGGCGGATATCACTTCCTTGACAACACTTTTCAACCTTTCTTCAAATTCTCCCTTGTACTTAGCCCCGGCGATCAGGGCTCCCATATCGAGGGCATAAAGTTGCTTGGTTTTTAGGTTATCCGGAACATCGCCGTCAATGATCCGGTGGGCGAGACCTTCGGCAATGGCTGTTTTTCCCACGCCGGGTTCCCCGATGAGGATCGGGTTGTTCTTCGTTCTCCGTGAAAGGATCTGCAGTACTCTGCGGATCTCTTCGTCACGGCCGATGACTGGATCGAGTTTCCCGGAACGGGCAAGATCATTCAGGTTCCGGGCATACTTTTCCAGGGAATTATAGGTCTCTTCCGCGGTCGGGCTGTTCACGGTCGAACCTTTCCGTAGCTGGCTGATGGCAGTTCTCAGGTCTTTCTCCGTAACCCCGTTCTCCTTCAGCAGCCGTGAGGTGCTGTCGTTCACCGAAAGAATCCCCAAAAGGAGAATCTCTAATGAGACAAATCCATCCTTGAACTCCTGGGCAAGTGCAGTGGCATTATCCAGGGATTTTTTTGCATTATTTGAAAGATACTGCTCCCCGCCACTGACGTTGGGATACGAATCGATGATCTGGTCAAGCATGGGGGTGAAACTATCGAGATTCACATTCAATTGACTCAGGAGACGAGGAATGACATTCTCATCAACTAGAAGCATCCCTTTGAGTAAATGCGAAGTCTCGATGGCCGGGCTCTGTTTTGCCGTTGCAATTTCCCTTCCTTTCTCTACGGCTTCCTGTGATTTGATGGTAAAATTGTCGGGATACATGATATCGGTCGTCCGATCCTCGTTGTTCGTAATTTACTATTCTCTGTTCGTTATTGCGCTTCTTCCTGTCAGATAATTTACCAATCCGGTTTTTATTAGAGACAGACGTTGTTACCTTGCGTCTTCGTTATTCAACGCTTCCTGTACGGTCAGGTTTACCCCTTTGTCATCGGTCATAATCGTAATACTCCTGTGAATGATTTACCATAGGTTAGTATTGTGTAGTATATAAATTATTTGTTTACTGGTTCTGATAAGTCTTAGGGACTTCGGGACTTTTGAGAGCCAGTAGTGCATCGCGGGAGCTGGGGGTGGAGGCAATATGTGCAAAAAGCCCAAAAAGAGCGTGAAGAAAAAAATTTTGAGGATTTTTACAACGCCAAAAATTTTAATGTTCTCTTTCTCTTATGTGCTGCATGGCGCAATTTTTTGGTAACCCGTTCTTATCTTTCACTGGCAAAAGCCTCTTTCACGAGGTTTTCCTGTTTTTTTGACAATTTTTCCGGAATCTTCACAATCGTTTTTACCAGCAGGTCTCCCCGTTTGTCTGAATTCAGGTACGGCATCCCCTGTTCGCGGAGCCTGAAAAGCGTATGACTCTGCGTCCCGGGGGGGATCTTCAGGTGCGCTTTACCCGTAATCGTGGGCACTTCTACCTCTCCACCAAGAAGTGCGATTTCAAGCCTGATGACTACGGAGCTGTAGAGATCTGCACCTTTGCGGTCGAACGTACGGTCCGGCCGGATATGGATGACCGCGTACAGGTCACCGGGAGGCCCGTTGTTCTCACCGGGTTCCCCCTCCCCCGGGATCCTCAAAAACTGCCCGTCTTCCACTCCACGGGGAACCGAGACCTCGATCTTCCGGATCTTCTGCACTGATCCTTTTCCTTTGCAGGCAGGACAGAGCTTGTCGATGATCCTTCCCTCTCCCCGGCAGGCAGGACAGACCGCGATATTCATTATCTGGCGGTTGCCGTTTCTCTGAATATTCCGGACCTCACCGCTTCCCTGGCATGTCGGGCAGATCCGCATGGAACCCGATTCTGCCCCCGTGCCATGACAGGCCCCGCAGGTAAAGTGATGCGGTACACCGACCGTGTTTTTCGTGCCGTGAAATGCATCGGCAAGGGAAATCTCGATCTCGTACCGGAGATCCGCCCCACCGCGTTGCCGGGCCCGCGGGGAACCGGCGGAAAATGCATCGAAAATATCCCCAAGACCAAAGTCCCGGAACAGGTCATCGTAACTTGGCGGTTTGTACCCGGCATAGTCGCCGGGCCGGAATTCCGCGTGGCCGACTTGGTCATACTGCGTTTTTTTCTGGGGATCTGAGAGCACTTGGTAGGCCTCGTTGATCTCTTTGAATTTCTCCTCGGCTTCCTTGCTCCCCTTGTTGAGATCCGGATGATACTTCCGTGCAAGCTGCCGGAATGCCTTCTTGATGTCATCCTGCGACGCATCTTTTTTCACGCCGAGGATATCGTAATAGTCTTTCTCTGCCATGGTAAAAAAAGATTATTTCTCATCCTTTACCTTGAAATCAGCATCGACAACCTTTTCGCCGCCAGGGCCGGTTGTCTCCTGCCGGGGACCTTCATTGCCTGCAGGACCTGCCTGTTGTTGAGCCTGCGCCTGCTGCCGGGCAGCTTCCTGATAAACGGCAGAGCCGGCCTCTCCCAGCACTTTCTGGAGTTTTTCCATTTCGGCCTTGATCGTTGCGGTATCTTTTCCTTCCAGTGCTGCCTTTACTGCAACGATGGCCGCATTCACCTTGTCAACGAGATCGGCACTTATTTTTCCGGCAAGATCGGATTTTGTCTTTTCCGCTGTATAAATCAAGGTGTCAGCCACATTACGGGCCTCGACCTCCTCTTTCCGGCGTTTGTCTTCTTCTTCAAACTGTTTTGCTTCATTGACCATCTTCTTGACATCGCTATCTGCCAGTTTGGTCGAGGCCGTGATGGTCATCTTCTGCTCTTTTCCGGTGCCGAGATCCTTTGCTGTTACATTCAGGATTCCCGATGCATCGATATCGAATGAGACTTCTATCTGGGGGAGACCCCGGGGTGCCGGGGGAATGCCGACAAGGTTGAACTGTCCGAGACTCACATTGTCTGCTGCCATGGGGCGTTCACCCTGGAGTACATGGATGGTGACGGAGGTCTGGAGATCGGCTGCTGTGGAAAAGATCTGGCTCTTTTTTGTAGGAATCGTGGTGTTCCTCTCGATCAACGGGGTCCTCACGCCACCGAGCGTCTCGAGACCAAGCGTGAGCGGTGTCACATCGAGGAGCACCATATCCGTGATCTCGCCACCTAAAATTGCACCCTGGATTGCCGCCCCGATAGCGACACATTCCATCGGGTCGATCCCCCGCTCCACCTTCCTGCCGACGTGGTCCTCGATGAACTTCTGGACTACGGGCATCCTTGTCGGCCCCCCGACAAGGATCACCTTCTGGATATCATCCTTTTTCAGGTTTGCATCCTTCAGGGCTTGTTCAAACGGCTGGACACAGCGTTTGATAATCGGTTCGACCAGTTGTTCGAGTTTTGCTCGCGTCAGTTTCATGGAGAGGTGTTTTGGGCCTGACTGCGTTGCAGAGACATACGGCAGGTTGATCTCGGTCTCAATGACGGTGGACAGTTCGATCTTCGCTTTTTCCGCTGCCTCCTTAACCCGGTTGACTGCCATCTTGTCGCCGCGTAAATCGATCCCCTCGAGTTTTTTGAACTCGGCAGCAATCCATTCGAAGATTGCATTATCCATATCCGTGCCGCCCAGCTGAGTATCGCCGGAGGTAGCAAGGACCGTGAACGTCCCGCCGCCGAATTCCATGATGGTCACATCGAGCGTGCCTCCGCCAAGGTCAAAGACAAGGATCTTGTACTCACCGCTGCGGTCAAGGCCATACGCCATCGATGCTGCCGTGGGCTCATTGACCAGCCTGACAACATCCAGCCCTGCAATTTTGCCTGCATCCTTTGTTGCCGTTCTCTGGTTGTCGTTGAAGTAGGCGGGCACAGTGATCACGGCCTTGGTCACCGGTTCTCCCAGAAATGCTTCTGCATCCCGCTTTATCTTTTGCAGGATATATGCAGAGATTTGCTGAGGCGTGTATTCCTTGCCATAAATTTTGTACACGTGGTTCGATCCCATCTTCCGTTTTACTGCCGTGACCGTTCCTTCAGGGTTGCTCACTGCCTGTCGCCGCGCCGGTTCTCCCACGAGGAGCTGACCGTCCGGGGTGAACGCTACATACGAGGGAAACATCTTACCAGCAACGGTTGCCCCTTCTGCAGATGGGATGATGGTCGCTTTGCCACCAAGCATCACCGCACCCTCACTGTTCGAAGTCCCGAGATCAATTCCGATAATCTTCTCTTTAGCCATGGTTTTCACCTTCATGTTCTCCAGCGTTTTCCGCAATCACTACTTTCGATGGTCGGATAACCTTTGATTTCATCTGGTAGCCTCTTCCGATCTCGCTTAAGATTGTATCAGGTTCCTTGTTGCATTGCTCCTTGCAAAGAACGTCATGAAAATTCGGATCGAATTTTTTCCCCACGCAGTCTATGGGATGGAGTCCATAACCAGCCAGGATTTTTAAGAATTTTTTCTGGATCATCAAAATTCCCTCCTTGTTTTTTTCCTGTTCGAGAGATGGCAGCGCCCGTTCGAAATCATCGAGAATAACGAGGAGATCTTTGATCAAGTCCTCATTTGCGAGCGCGATGATCTCTCTTTTCTCTTTCTCAGACCACTTGCGATAATTATCAAAATCTGACTGAAGGTATTTCAGCCGGTTCAGCCGCTCCTCTGCAAGAAGCGTTTTTTCATCGAGTTCTTTTTTCAACCGTTCAATCTCTTCCGTTAGCTGTGTTTTTTTCAGCTGGACATCATCGGTATCCATTAAAACCTGCTTTAATTTTTTATGGCTCTTTAACCTTTTCCTTGACCGGGCCTGCAACGGACTGATGGTGGTTTCTCCACATCCCCGCTGGACAGGTTCAGCTTGTCAATCACTCACCAAGGAAGTGTCGCAAGGTTGGCGTCCCATGTCTTCATTCTTCAACGCTTCCTGCCCGGTCAGTTTTGCGCCATTTTTATCTGGCATAATCGTAATACTCCTTTGAAAGATTTACCATAAGTTAGTATTAACAACTATATACATTATTGGTTTGAACCAAGCAAAAAATCTACCAGAATAAACAGACTAATAAAAGAAAAACGATTCAGAGTATCTGATTCTTCCTGACAGAATCCTCAAGTTCTTGTCGAAGTTCAATCGTGTGCTTCTGGATTAAATCGAAGGATTTTCTCTGCCAGTAAACAAGATCCCGAAGCTCATCAGCATGTTTGGCTATTTCGTTATTGATCACATGTTTTTCTTTCAGATATTCGATCTGGTTGATAAGATTTACCGCCTGGTAGAGGAGGTCGCGTTTTCCCTTTGTGTACAAAAGATCCCAAGATTTCTGCTCGTACCGCTCGAAATCTGTACCATCGAGAGTACCTTTGATCTTCTCTAGTGCTGTATCAAAATGCCTTCGACTGATGTTTATGGTATACTCCAGGGCTTTACTGTTTTCGCTGACAACTTCGTTCCGTGTCAATTCATCAATAACGAGTGCTTTTACCTCGCGCACAAGTGCTTCAAGATCAGCGCCCACAAAAAATCGGGTTCTATTTACTAATTCGTCAATATCTATATCTGAATCGAGAAGGCCCTTCAAATCTTTTAGATATGTCAAAAGTATGGCCTTTCTTGCAACTTCATCCGGGGGGGGGATATACAGATGTTTTTCGAGCCGGCCCGGGCGCAGAATGGCAGGGTCAAGGAGATCCGGACGGTTGGTTGCTCCGATTACAAACACCTCCCTGAGCTCTTCAACACCATCCAGTTCAGTCAGGAATTGGCTTAAGACACTCTCTGTCACATGTGTGGAATCGCTGATTGAGCCTCTCTTCGGTAACAACGCATCTATTTCATCAAAGAAAATGATACAGGGTGCAGATTGTCGGGCCTTCCTAAAGACTTCACGCACGTGCTTTTCGGAATCGCCCACACCTTTGGAAAGAAGTTCAGGCCCTTTTACCGAAATGAAATTAA
>Ga0326728_10013787_pt1 | contig 17434 bp, 12 predicted proteins | sample MB3enrmetagenome_FD_207602 | JGI IMG/M metagenome (GOLD analysis project Ga0326728, IMG submission 207602) | Lab enriched peat soil microbial communities from McLean, Ithaca, NY, United States - MB31MN | ecosystem: Environmental > Terrestrial > Soil > Wetlands > Peat | place: USA: New York... | reverse complement strand
ATTTGCCACGCGCCCGTGGTCATATTGATGTCGCCCGTAATCGCGGTCAACACCGTGGCGTGACCGAGCGCGCCGATAATCAGCGGATCGTCGTTTTTGAGGTCATCGACGGCGGTGTAGATATTCACCGACCGCATGTCGCCAAGGGCACGGAAAGACTTGCCGTTGTCGTCCTTCCAGGTGCGGTTCAGGTCGCTCAGGATCTGCATCGGCTGGCCGGGCATGTTGGCGATGGCGCCCCATGTCTCCGCGACGATTCTTTGCTGGCTTACCATGTGCCCATGGAACTCGAACAACATGCTGATGGAGGCGGCCCAGCACCATTCGCTCTGCTGCTGGTAGGCCTGCTGCAAGTTGATGCTCTGAATCCCCGCCGTACAGCGCTCCACATACCCATACGGAGTTTGCGTCGGCTGCGTGCATTGCTGCGCGGCATAGCCATTGCGCGCCAAGACGAGACCGGGAAGCGCCGCGGATGCAGCGCTCAAAAAGACGCGACGATTCATGATCATGCCCTCTTGTTGCGAAGCGATTCCATGATCAATGTACTCCAGGACTTTGTCCGCCGGGAAGGTTCTTGTTCAAGCGGTCAGAGACCTGGCTCAAAAAAAGCAGCGGCCCCGCGTGCTGCTTCGCGCGGGGCCGTTGGGGTGAAAAGACTGGAATCAGTTGCCCGACTTGGTATCGATCCTCATGCCGTAGAACGATTTGTGCACGAAGAACACCGACACCAGGAAGAAGGCGACGGCCAGCGAGGTGGCCAGCACCGGGTTCTGCGCACTGAGCGTCACGGCCAGCTCGACGGCCAGCAATCCGAACAACGTGGTGAACTTGATGACCGGATTCATGGCCACCGACGAGGTGTCCTTGAACGGGTCGCCCACGGTGTCGCCGATCACGGTGGCGTCGTGCAGCGGCGTGCCCTTTTGCTTCAGGTCGACTTCGACGACCTTCTTCGCGTTGTCCCATGCGCCGCCGGCATTGGCCATAAAGATCGCCTGGTACAAGCCGAAGATCGCAATCGAGATCAGATAGCCGATAAAGAAGAACGGCTCAATGAACGCGAAGGCCAGCGTAGCGAAGAAGACGGCAAGAAAGATATTGAACATGCCCTTCTGCGCGTACTTGGTGCAGATTTCGACCACCCGCTTACTGTCGGTGACCGAGGCCTTTTCTACGCCTTCCAACTTGATGTTGGCCTTGATGAACTCGACCGCGCGGTAAGCGCCGGTGGTAACGGCCTGCGTGGAAGCGCCGGTGAACCAGTAGATCATGGCCCCGCCGGTGATCAACCCGAGCAGGAAGGGCGCATGCAGCAGAGAGAGGTTCTCTTTGCCGACCGTGAGCCCATGGGTCAGGGCCATGATGATGGAGAAGATCATGGTGGTTGCGCCCACCACGGCGGTGCCGATCAGCACCGGCTTGGCCGAAGCCTTGAAGGTGTTGCCGGCTCCGTCATTGGCTTCCAGCAGGTACTTGGCGCGTTCGAACCTGACGTCGAATTTGAAGTCCCTTTTCAACTCGGCTTCGATGCCGGGAATAATTTCGATCAGCGACAATTCGTAGACGGATTGTGCATTGTCGGTAACCGGCCCGTAAGAGTCGACCGCGATCGTCACCGGGCCCATGCCCAGGAAACCGAACGCCACCAGGCCGAACGCGAAAACCGCCGGAGCCAGCATCAGGACCGCCATGGACGGGCCGGTCGAGAAGAAATAGCCCAGGGTCATGAGGGCGACCATGCTGAGACCGAGCCAGTAGGCGGAGAAATTGCCGGCTACGAAGCCTGATAAGATGCCCAGCGACGCTCCGCCTTCCTGCGCCGATTTGACGACTTCCTGCACGTGGGCCGACTTGGTGGAAGTGAAGACCTTCACCAGCTCAGGTATGACCGCTCCCGCCAGGGTTCCGCAGGAGATGATGGAAGCCAGCTTCCACCAGAGGGTACCGTCGCCAAGCGTGGGGATCATGAGCCAGGAGACGACGAAGGTGAGGCCGATGGAGATGATGGAGGTGATCCATACCAGCGAGGTGAGCGGCGCCTCAAAGTCCATTTCGTCGGCGTTGGCGTATTTGGCCTTGGCGATGGCGCCATTGAGGAAGTACGCGGCGGAACTCGAGACCAGCATGGCCACGCGCATCACGAAGATCCACACCAGCAGTTGCACCTGCGTGGTGGGATTGGGAACGGCCAGCAGGATGAAGGTGATCAGAGCCACGCCGGTCACGCCGTAGGTCTCAAAGCCATCGGCCGAGGGGCCCACCGAGTCGCCCGCATTGTCGCCCGTGCAATCGGCGATGACGCCGGGGTTGCGGGCATCGTCTTCCTTGATCTTGAAGACGATCTTCATCAGGTCGGAGCCAATGTCGGCGATCTTGGTGAAGATGCCGCCGGCAATACGCAGGGCCGCGGCGCCCAGCGATTCGCCGATGGCGAAGCCGATGAAGCATGCTCCCGCATAAGTGACGGGGACGAACAGAAGGATAAACAGCATGATGAGCAGCTCGACCGAGATCAGCAACATGCCGATGCTCATGCCGGCTTTCAACGGAATGGCAAAACATGGATACGGTTTGCCGCGCAGTCCCGCGAAGGCCGTCCGCGAGTTGGCAAAGGTGTTGACGCGAATGCCGAACCACGCCACGCCGTAGCTGCCCAGGACGCCGACCACGCTGAACCCCAGGATGACAGGCAGGGTAACCCAGACATTTCCCACGGGCGCCAGCCATCCGAAGTAGAGCGAGATGATGACCGCGATGAAGAGCCAGAGCCGAGCGATGAACTTGCCCTGCGTGACCAGATAGGTTTTGCAGGTCTCATAAATCAGTTCGGAGATTTCGCGCATCGAGTGATGCACCGGCAGGTTCTTCAACTGCACGTAAATCGTCAGGCCGAACAACAGGCCGCCGACGCAGAACAGCAATCCGATGCTCAGCAGGGTATGCCCGTTCAAGCCGAGGAAACTCACGCTCGACAAATCCGGCAGCTTCAGGCTGGCTTCTCCACTCGCTTGCTCCTGCGCGTTTGCGATTGCGGGCAGCAGCAAGCCCAGCAGGACCGCCGCGAACTTCGCCTGCCGCTTCAGGAAGGCTGCCGCGCCTCTCCGGATCGCTGAAGAACTCCTCAAAAGCGCGGCCGCAAGCAGCGCGAGCACGCTTACGCCGACAAAGAAATACACCCAACCCAGTACTGTCACACACCCTCCACACTTATGGTTTTGAAGCCGGAAACTACGGCCCCGAATCGACCTCTCGAACACCTCGGGGAAGCGCCACGGGAAGGCTATCATCCGGTTACGGGGCTGTCGAGTGACCACTGTCACGGCCATTCCGACCTTCATCCCGTTTCGGATGCGCTTTCCCGAATTGCGCAGTTTTTCTACTTCCTGTTGGCTACTCCCTATTCCCTCGTCTTTATTCGATCGGGATCGCGATCTGGTCGCCGGGCAGGGCAATCTTCAGATTCTCGCCGCCGCCGTTGCGCACCTCGCCGCCGGGCAGCGGATGCAGCTTGAACAGCACCAGAAGATTGCGGTCGGGATCGTCCAGGGCCTGGAAGCTGGCCACCTCTTCGAGCGAGTAAACGGCATGCAGGTCTTTGAGCGAACTGGGATCGAGAACGTTCCATGTCGCGTACCAGCCCGGCTGATACCTTTTGAGCTTGCTGGGAAGGTTCGGCTGACTGAAGTCGTCGCACAGGCTCGGCACATGCGTGAACAGCGTGATCTGGTCGCCGCTGATCGAGGTCAGCAGCCGCTTGCCGTTGGGGTGCGCATCCATATAGGAGGCCAATCCGGCTGCGGCATTGGCCCACGTGTACTGAGGATGAGCCGCGTAGCGCATGGTTTCGGCGCCATCGACGGCGGCGGCTGCGATGGCCGCGATGGCGACGGCCCAACCCATGCCGCGCACCCAAACCGGCTGGCCCCGCTGGCCCGGCTGGCCCGATTTGCGCGGCTCGCCGAGGAGCGCCGCCGCGCCGAGCGCCACCACAAAGAAGCAGAAATACGCCGGGACCACGTAGTAGCGCGGCTGGGGATGGTTCTGCATCGTCATAAACAGCACACAGCCCGCGACGGCCCACAACGACGCGCCAAACAGCGGATTCCGCCACAGTTCGCGGCCCCACGCGCTGCGCCACCCCAGCGCCGCGGCCAGCACGACAGCGCCGGCGATCGCTATCAAACCGCGATCGACCCAGAGCAATCCGTGAAACGACCACCAGAAAGCCACCAGCTGCCAACCGAACTCCGGCGGCTTGCGGTAGGTATTGATGAAGAAGTAGTATTTCAAGTCGCCGACGAGGCCTGCGGCGGCAACCACCGCCATCCACGCGCCATAGACCAGCCCGGCAACGCCCGTGGTTGCGAGCGCGCAGCGCCATGCCACTCTGCGCTCGTCCCACAACGCCACGACCACGGCCCAAAGCAGCGCCGGCAACAGGAAAAGCCCCGTGGTCTTGGTCAAAACGGCCAGCGCAAACAGGAATCCGATCCACGCCGACGCCTGAACCGGCCGCCGCAGGTTCCCGAGCCGCACCGCCAGGTTCATCGCCGCCAGGATCAGCGTGGTTTCGAGCGGCTCCAGAATCGCCAGCCGGCTGAAGCAGTAGAGAAACGGGCTGGTCACTGCCAGCGTCACGCCCAGGAGCGCCATCCAGCGCGGCCCACGGCTCTCCGCCCCACTCGCCGGATCCGGTCCGCCGGAGCCGGGCCCGCGCAGGAGCAGGTAGCTCAGCACCAGGTTGAGGAAGAAGCACGCCACGGCCAGACCCCGCGCCGCCGCGATGGTTACGCCAGTCGAGAAAAACAGCAGCCACTCCAGAAACGGCCACGCCGGAACCGCGACCGCCGGGTTGAAGTCGCCCGCCACGTACCAGTTGCCAAACAGGTGCGCGCGGATGGCCGCGTTTCCGTACCAGCCCTCGTCGGTGTACTTGGCCCCGTCCGAGGTCCACGGCGAGCCATTGGGAAAATCGGCGCGTAGATGCCAGGCGTGCAAGAGCGCAAGGCAGGCGATGGCGGCGATCCAGACGGCGGGCCAAACCGCCCGGCGCCGGCGGCGCACTCGAATCGCCCGGCTCTTCACGGTCTCCGTTGCCAAGATTTGTTCCGTGAGCACTGTTCCCGGGCCCCCGCGACGTTCCCGGTCCCGCCACATGCCAGAGAGATCGCTGCCCGGTTCTCAGAGGATGAGAGAGATTTCAGGCTGCGCTTGAAATCGCCGCGGCGGGGATAGTTCTGAGTATATAAGCCAATTCCAGAGCCCCGTTCCGCCCCCGGCCCCTTTCGGCACCGCTTCCATCTCCTTCGACAGGTGCTTCAGTTTCTGTTTTTTATTGCAGAATCGACCATCCACTGGTTCATGTTTTCCTTTGCACCGCCGATGAACCGTGTGTTGGATTAGAACAGCATCCTGGCTTGAGAGGCGAGGCGCGTTGAGGACCATGCAAAGCTCGACTCAGTTCCATGCGCAGCCCACCGTCTCCGGCCTCACGCTCGTGGAGTTGGACTCGCCCGCTGCCACCCTCCAAGTCGTCGGAGTCAGCGCGATGTGGCGCAAGCTGCTGATGCAAGCCGAGATGGCAGCGCCGCATTTGCAGGTCGCGGCCCTCGAGGGTGAGCCGGGAAGCGGTAAGTACACCCTGGCCCGTTATCTGTTCGGCCGTTCGCCCCTGGTCTCAACGAACTTCCAGCGCCGCGACGCCCGCGAGTGGCTGGCCACCGACGCCGACCCCTCCACGCTTGCCGGCTTCACCTATCTCGACCGCATCGACCTGCTCGCCCCTCCCGGCCAGGGACTGCTGCTGGGCGTTCTGAAGACTCTGCAGGATCGCCCGCCGGGCCGCGCCGTCCTGCTTGCCTCCTCGCAAACCCCGCTGCGCCAGATGGCCGGCCAGGGACTTCTCATGCCTGACCTTGCCTTCCGGCTCACCGCCATCCGTTTCGCGATTCCGCCGCTGCGCCAGCGCCGCGAAGACATCGCCCCGCTCGCCCAGTTCCTGCTCGAACGCCTCTGCACCCGTTATCAGCAGCGTCCTGTCGTGCTGGGGCCCGGCACGCTCGCCCGTCTTCTGCAGCACAACTGGCCGGGCAACGTGCGCGAGCTCTCGAGCGTGCTCGAAAGCGCCCTGCTCGAAGCCGATAACGGCGTCATTCGCCCCCTCGACCTGGCTTTGCCCGACGTTCAGCAGCCCTTCTCCCAAGCCCTCTTCGACCTGCCCGCCGGAGGGCAGTCGCTCCTGAACCACGCCACGGGACCCGGTGCAACTTATGAAACCGGCCTCGATCCACAAACCGCCGCTCGTGCCGCCGACCTGTCCCTGGACGCCGTCATTCGCCGCCACGTGCAGTATGTGCTCGACCTCAACCGCGGCAACAAGCTGCGCACCGCCCGCCAGCTCCAGATCAGCCGATCGACGCTCTACCGCATCGTCGGCAACGAGGATTTCCTCAATCGCTGAGCGGGGCAGTCCGTGAAGCTGCAACACGTTGTTCACTTATCCCGACGTTTTGAAAGGGCACGGCTTTACGGGCTGCGGAAAAACGGCGAACGGATTCTTGGGCGAGGCATCGGCAGGGGCTAAAGCCCGCCCTCATTTTGCGTTATGAACGGCACGACTGAAGTCGTGCCCTTTCGCGTTCCGCTGCTCAGCAAGAGTTCTTCCGCAGCCTGTACATTCACTCATTTCACTTCTTCACTTTTTCACTTGGGAAATCGGGCTCGCGCTTGTTCCCGAAGGCTTCACAGCCCTTGCGTATCGTTCGCGGCGGGGGGAGCGGGAGCCTTGTGGCGCTTGTTGGCTGCGCTTCCGCTGCGGGCGGGCGCGGCCGGGCGCGGCGGGCGCGGCGGCGCGTAGCTCTTGTACACGCTGATGTGGAAGCAGGCCTGCTGAAACTCCTCTTCCACGTCGATCTTCCCCGCGGTTTCGAGCTCGAGCAGATGCCGGCGCATCCACGCGATCTCGTCGCGGCTCAGCCCGTCCTTCGCGATGTCGATGGTCGCGCCGGTAAGGTGCGGGCTCACGATGTCGCCTTCGGCCGGGGCCGCGTTGCCGTTCGTCGCCATGAGCCGCTTCTGGTATTCCACCGTGCGCACCGCCGAGTTTACTTCGAGCGGCCGGTGAAACTGGGTGTCGTGCGCCCGCGCCAGATCGGCCAGGAAACGCGCTGTCCACGGCCGGCAATAACGGTGCGCTGCGGGCAGCCCGGCATTCACCGTGAGCGCGCTTGACGCCGGAATCGGCACCAGCAGCTTGTGCGCGATGCGATCCGCGAGGTCGGCCTCATCCTCGATCCGCTCCAGGCCGTCGGCGTCCAGGCGCGTATTCTGCCGCTCCAGGGATTCGTGGGAACCGCGCAATGGCGACGGCATCGCGCTCCGCGGAACCCGCAGCGACGCGTCTTCTTTCTCCGCATTTGCGCCGGGGGTCTCCGCGCCTGCGCCCGGCTCTTGAGACTGCGGCGGCGCAATCCGATTCGTCCCCGCTCCCGCGGCCTCGTCCCTCGCCGGCAGATCCATGTCTGCCTGTGGCGAGTTTGTGCGCGACGCTTCGCGTTCGGCAGATTCCATCTCTTCGTTGCTGGCCAGGCTCTTGTTCCCTGTGCCGCCGTTTCGCGTGCTGTCGCGGCGAGCGCTGTCGTCACGGATGTCGGCCGGCGCATGGCTCGCCGCGCGCACTGCCGCGCCGGGCGTGGGCTTCGGCGCTGTACTGGCTTGATGGTTGGTGCGAGTTTCGGCAGCAACGGCCCGCCGCCCGCTGCGGGCAGCCGTCGCGCGGCGCGTGGGATGCGCGCCAGCCGCGGCCGTGGTTTTGCGGTGCGCTTGGGCCGGCGCGGAATCCTGCGCGGCAGAAGCGCCGCATGCAGTGAGGGCCACGAGCGTGAGGACAAGAATTGCCGTCCGGCACATGAGGGAGAGTGCGGACAATCGAGAGCTCTTTCAGTGTACGTCAATTCGCATGGACGCCAGAGTGCCTTTCAGGATGCGGATTCGTCCGATAATTGGATGCTTCCGGAGGGAGCCGAGCCCCCGATCCGTCAGGATCGGCTTAGCAAACTGCGGAAAAACTTTTGCCGAGCGGCGAAACGTGAGAGAGCACGACTTGACAGCTTGTTGAAAAACTCCGCCAGTAGAGCGAAACGTGAAAGGGCACGACTTCAGTCGTGCCGCAGATGTTGCAAAACGCGCGAGGGCCTTACAGGCTGCGGAAAAACTCTGCAAGTTGGACGAAACGTGAAAGGGCACGACTTCAGTCGTGCCGTGAACGCCGCAATATGAACGCGGGGCTTTAGCCCCTGAGGGATGTTTTTTGTGATCCGGCAGCAGATTCGGCCTTCCCCAGCGGCCAGTTAAGCCCCCGGCCCCGGCGCTCGATCCAGACCGCCAGCAGGCACAATGGGCTTGGCGGGCGGCTTTAGCACAAAGCCTTTGCGCACCAGCGCAAAGCCCTCCTGCGGCAACTCCGCCTGCAAGAGCTGGTTCTCCGGCCCCGAAAACAGGTCGGTATTGGCCCCGGCGATGGTGGCCACAAGGTGGTGCACCACGATGGGCTTGCCGTCGAGCGTTCCCTCCTGGTCGGCGTAGGTCGCCAGTTGCACCGGCTCAATGGAGCCCACGTCTTTCGGCAAAATCGCCCACAGGTCGCGGTTATTGCGCTCCACGGCAAGCGCCAGCAGCGTCTCCAGCGCGCCGGGATCGAAGTCAGCCAGAAACACCGCGCCTGGATGGCGGGCCAGCCGCGTGGTCGAGCTCGTTCCGCTGGCCGAGATATTCACGAGCCACTGCGCGGCATCGGGCGCGGCGACCACATTCACCGCCTCGCCGTTCACCGTCGCGCTCAACTGCACGTGCTCAAGCTGGTTGGCCGGCGAAAGCTGCTCGGTCTTCGAGAGCGCGTAGTCGAGGCCCTCCATGGCCACCTTGACCAGCGAGGTCGAGTCGTAACCCTCCCTGGTGGCGGTGAACTGAAAGCTGGCCGTGCCCACCGCGTGGCCGTGTTGGGCGATCTCAAAGCTGCCCGACTCCGGCCCGCGCTGCGCCGGCGCCGCCGGCAGCGCCGCCAGAATCAAAGCCAGGAATCCCGCACTTGAGGAAAATCGAAAGGCAAGCACTTGAAATCTCCACTCCCTGCTCAAATTAGACACCTCGAGAGCTGAAGGGTTACGTCGGCCGGGGAGCGGGCCCGGCATGAGAGGTGCGGGACCGGCCTCCGAAGCCTTGCATTGGCATGCATGGTCAGCCGCTGCGGATTGGCCCGCGCGATCCCAAGATGCGGCTCACTTCGGCCTGTCACCAACTTTCTGCGCGGGAAAATCGTCTTTTCACTAAAGAATTCTTTACTTTGCGGACGTGGAGATGCTACTTTCCATAACATCCCCCGGAGCATTAGGACAGGAGATCCCTATGTTTTGTCCCCACTGTGGAACGGCATGTGAGCCGGAAAACAAATTCTGCAAGAGTTGCGGAGCTGTGGTCGGCGCCGCAGGAAGTGCGCAAGCAGCCTCCGCGCCCGCTGCCGCGCCGGCCGCAGCGCCCGCTGCCGCGCCCGCCGCTGTGCCTCAACCGGCTGTCCCAGCCCCCTATCAAGTGGGTTATCAGGTCGCGCATCAGGCTGTGCCGACCCCGCCGCCGGGCATGGTGCCCGTCGTCTACCAGGCCTACCCCGGCGGTCCGCAGCAGATGTACTACGTCCCCGCGCAAGGCATGCAGGCACACATGGGAGGCGGACTCCTGGAGGGCATACGGTCAAGGATCAGAGAGCTGGCATCGACCGACAAGCTGGAAGGCTTCAGCCTGAGCCAGACCTTCAGCCAGGCCTTCTCCAAGCACAGTGCGCAAGAGATCGAAGAGTACATGATGGTGGGCTCCGCGCGCACCACGCCTCCCCTGGAACTGGTGGAGACCGGCTGGCCCAAGCCGTGGATGTTCTTCCGCCTGCTCACGCTCTTTGTGATTGCGACGGCTGTTTTGTACGGCGTCTGGAAGTTCACCGGCAATACGCCGATGATTCCGGCGATCCTGATCATGGGAGCGTTTGCGGTGCCGCTTTCCACGCTGATGCTCATCTTCGAGATGAACACGCCGCGCAACGTTTCGCTGGTGGTGGTGGGACAGTTGTTCGTCATGGGCGGTTTGGCCGCGCTCTGTGCGGTTTCCTTCGAGTACATGATTGCGATCGCCGGAGATTTGCCGGGCGTTGTGGAGGAGACCGCGAAGTTTGCCATGGTGCTGCTGGTGATGCGCAGCGTGCGCTATAAGTATGAGTTGAACGGAATTCTCTTCGGCGCGGTGGTAGGAGCCGGATTTGCCGCCTTCGAGACGACCTTTTACGGTCTGATCAATGCCTTCCTTCCAAGTTTGATTCAGGGACTGCAAGCGGGGGGGCAGGAAGCGACGGTGATCAACACCGCGGTGCAGGCCATGGCGGAAAACCTGGCCGTGCGCGGCGTTTTGGCGCCGTTCGGACACGTGGTGTGGACGGCCATCGCCGCCGGCGCATTCTGGCGCGTGAAAGGGGCCCAGCCCGCCACTGTGGCCATGCTCTCGGACCCGCGCTTCCTCAAGGCCTTCCTCATTCCCGTGGCCATGCATACGATTTGGGATTTAGGCGTGATTTTTCCCAACAGCGCCTTAGTCAATTCACTCCCCGTGGAGCTCTGCCTGTGGATCGGCACGGGATTGACCTCATGGTATGTTCTGTTCGGTATGGTGCAGCAGGGCCTGAGCCAGGTGAGGGAAGAGCAGAAAACGCAATTGCAAAGCACCCTGGTCAGCGTGGAAGCAACTCTGGGGCTGGGAGCGAGAAGCTTTGCGATGCCGCCGCAGGGGCGGTGAGCGCCTGAGCGGTGGCGGCCGGGCTCAGTACGGCGCCCGGATAAATCTTGTTCAACGAGAAAGGAAACGATATGGCATTCTGCAGCAGTTGTGGCGCTCAGTTGGAAGGTGACTCGCACTTTTGCGTGAAATGCGGAGCTGACCAGACGGCAAAGGCGGCGGCAGCGCCGGCAGCAGTTGCGCCCCCTCCACCGGCGCAGCCCTTTGTGCCTCCTCCACTGGCGCAGCCCTTTGCGCCGCCGCCACCGGCGCAGCCCTTCGGGATCCCGCCTGTTCCTCCCGTGATGCCGGGGCAGATTCCTATTGTCATGGGCGCGCCTCCGCAGGCGCCCGCGAAGGGCAAAGGCTGGCTGTGGGGTGTGGTCGCCGTCGCGATTCTGTACGGCCTTTATTACATCGGGACGCACAATCAACAAAACCAGAACCCTGGCCAGGCGCCTACGCCGCAAGCCCAGCCGGGACAGCCCACGCCGCAGACCCAGCCCGGAGCGCCCACACCACAAGCCCAGCCCGGATACCAGCCCCAGCAGCCGGGAGGCGGGGGGCAGGGAGGCGGGAGCCAAGCCCTGGTTCAGGCGCAGCAATTCAGCGGCCGCTGGGACGGGGTGAACGGATATGTCCAGATTTCGCAGGCGCAATGGAAAAACGGCGCGAATGTGGTGATGCAGTCGGCCACGCTCGAGTGCGTGCAGTACGCGCAGAGCGGCCAGACCATTACGCAGAACCGGACCACGCTGAATGGGCCGGCGCAGCCGGGGCAGACCATAACCTTCCCTACCTTCCAGGCGGGACAGATGGGGCAGGGCCTGGCCAAGGTGCAGTGCGGCATCGTGGGAGTCACTCCAGCCAATTGACGAACGGGCCCGATTGATTCGGGCCCGATCCTCAGAGCCGCGGGAATTGGAGGCGCGCGCATTGCGGCCTTCGAATCGACGTTCTTCCAGCCCCAAAAGCGGGATTGCGGGCGCATCCTCGCGGGTGAACCACACCGCGGTCACTTGAACCTGCCCGCGAACCAACTCCATCAGTCCATTGAAGGAGAGCTATGAGCATCCAGCCGCAGTTCCGCGAAACTTTGCCGCAATTCCGTCAACTTTATCCGAAGCAGTTTCTGAATATCGGCGGCGATGCGTGGGAATTTGTAGAGAGCGGCCAGGGAAACAACACGATTGTGATTGTCGGCGGCGGCGGCTCTACGGCGGAGTCGATGCTGCCGGTGAATCTCGCTCTCTCCTCCCATGCCCGCGTGATCTCCATCGGAATGCCCGCGAAAGCCATGTCGATCGACGATGTCGTTCGCGGGATCGACGCCATTCTGGAATCGCAGGGCGTGAACCAGGCTGTCTTTCTCGGCCATTCTCTCGGCGGAATAGTCATTCAGTATTTTGCCCTGCGCCGTCCGCAGCGTGTCGCCGGCCTCGTGCTTTCGGGGACGGCGTTCTATCTTGGCGTTCGCTCCTATCTCCTTCCGCTGGTCTCTCGATGGATGGCGATGGCGTCCGAGGCCATGCTCCTTCGTTTGGTGAAGTCGCAGATCGGCCGTCTGCTGGGCTCCGTTCCCGATAAGCAGTTCTGGATTTCGTTTTACGAGGACGAACTAAATCGGCCCGGCGCGGGAGCACGATTCAAATATCAACTTCGGCTTCTTGCCGACCTGGCGATCTTTTTTCGCAGAAACCCCATCGCTGCGCCCGAACTCGCTTCGATTCCCGTCGAAATCATCTCCGCCGAGGACGATCGCGGATTCACCAGGCGCGAGGTCGCGTCCCTCGCCAACTCCTATAAGAACGCCCGGACAGCAATCCTGCCAAAGGGCACAGGCCATCTCAGTTTCCTCACCCGGCATGACGAGTACATCCAGATAGTTCAGCAGTTTCTTCAAGACCTCGCGCCACCCGCGTCTTCGCCGCAACCCTGAGATCGATGCATCAAGCCCGCTGGGTGGGCGTCCTGAGCAAGTCCTCGCAAAGTGAGGACAGGCCGAAGCATCGGCGGCTATTTTTCGCTAATCTTCGGACCCAAACTGTTTCCACCCATGAGGACACTTTTCAAACTGTCACAATCCCCGGCCAAAATGCGGCGTCCTTGAGATAGGTTCTTTCTTGTAACGCGGTCCTCTCGCAATCTCCTCCGCTCCCTGGAGCGTGCACCATGAAGTGGCTGGCAACTGTTGTTCTCGTTCTTCTCTGTACTGTCGCCACGATCGCCAGAGCTCAGTTCGCGACGGCGACTCCAGGCTTGGCGCAGGAGACGCAGGCGCGAGGCTACTGGGCCGATCCCTCCACTGGACTCATGTGGGCCGCGAAAGACAATGGCAATCGTGTGAGCTGGCACAAAGCAACGAAATACTGCCGCAATCTGCGCTTGGCCGGGTACCGCGACTGGAGGCTGGCATCCATCGATGAGCTGGAAGGTCTGGTCAACCTGAGAGCCTATGCTCCTCAAAGTGTTGGCAGCGTCGACTATATGCACTGGAACTTTGGCCTTCAGGTGAATGGAGGCCTCTTGCTCACCGGCGAGCGTCAATGGAGCAGCAGTCCCGAACTTGATGTTAGCGGGCGTCCATCCGGAGCGAAATTTTGGTACTTCTCCTTCCAGGAAGGGCACAGGGAAAAGGGATTCGAGGATTGGGCCGAGGGCGACACTATGCAAGCGCTGTGTGTGCGTGACACGAATGCTGCTGAGATCCCTCCACCGAACGACGCCACGCAGGCAGTCGTTCCATCCCCGGCGGAGAAGCAAAACCCGGGACAGGATGCGCAGTCGCCCGCTTATTGGACTGATCCTTCCACGGGACTCACTTGGACCGTGAAGGACAACGGCAAGGACGTGAACCTGGGCGAGGCTCTGATGTACTGCCACGATCTGCGCCTGGCGCGATACTCCGATTGGAGGCTGCCGACGATCGGCGAATTGGAGAGGATTCATTTCTCTAACACCGAGTCTTCCGGACCCGCCAGCAAGGAAGATGATCGCCCAATCACCGATCGCGTGACGGGAAACCTTCTTCTTACGGGAGACCCATGGAGCAGCAGCCCCGTCGATGAAGAAAGCGAATGGCCTTCCGACTTCGTGTGGTACCTCAACGTGGAAAGCGGCACTCGCGTTTTCGACGATCCAAGCTACGACCACGCCAGGCGCGCATTGTGCGTCCACGGCTCCAAGGCTCAGCAGGCTCTGCCAGCCAACGCCCTGCGTTCCGAGGCCATATCCTCGTCGGGAGCGGAAGGATCTGCGCAGGAGACGCAACTGCGCGGCTACTGGATCGACCCGTCCACCGGACTGATGTGGACGGCAAAGGATAGTCTCCAACGCTCCACCTGGTGGGATGCGACGAAATCCTGCCACGAATTGCGGCTGGCCCGATACTCCGACTGGAGGCTGCCGACTGTTGACGAGTTGCAGGCAATCTACGATGAAAGCGCTGAGGCTCCCGGAGAAAACCCGCGAACCCACTGGCGCGAGCCCGAACCGCGGGTGTTCCACGTGAAGGGAAATCTGTTCCTCACGGGCGACCAATTGAGCAGCACCCACGAGGATGGCGAAAGCGGAAGCGTCCCCAAGTATCTGTGGGGGTTCGACTTCAAAAGTGGAAACCGGTTCAAAGATAATCCAGATCGCCGCATGAACATGCGCATGTTGTGCGTGCGCCGCTCCGGGGAATGATTGGAGCCATTCCGCTTATGACGGGAAAGTTGACAAAAAACCGGTTTTCGATATTAATTATATCGTTAGTTAATTACGGGCGGGCCCGAACCGTTGGAACGCATGGCGCACAAGCCGAAACGCAGCCCCGGACGTCCCGCCGGCATCGACGGCGACGCGCGCGAGCAGTTGCTCACCGCGGCTACTGAGCTTTTTGCCGCAGAGGGCGTGGCCGGGACCACATTCGCCGCCATCGCCAAGCGGGCGGGCCTGACGCCGGCCATGATGCACTACTACTTCAAAGACCGCGAGCATCTGCTCGATTGCGTTGTGGAAGAGAAGATCGCTCCTTTCGTCGCGTCGGTCTGGAGTCCCGTCGCGCGCGGCGTGACGCCCGAGGAGCTGATTCGCGGCATCGTCGAGCGCCTGGTGGCCGGCATCGAGCGCAACCCGTGGATTCCCTCGACGTGGATGCGCGAGGTGCTGAACGAAGGCGGCCTGCTGCGCAGCCGCGTGCTGCGTAGATTGCCGTTCGAGAGAGTGCGCATCCTGAGCGGGGCCGTAGCGCGCGCCCAGAAAAAGGGCGAGATTCAGGCCGGCGTCGATCCCGTACTCATCATCTTCTCCATGCTCGGCCTGGTCATGCTGCACCTGGCCACGGCGCCGTTCTTCGCCGAGGCCTTTCATCGCAGGGAACCGAGCCCGCAGGCCATCGGCCGCCACATTGCCGCTCTGCTGCTCGACGGGCTGAAACCTTCGCGCAGGAAGCCTCGTAAGAGGAGATGAGATGGGAGGAAATTGTGCCTGGAGTTGATTGGATGCATCGTCTCAGCCGGTCGAAAGACGTGCCGCAGGGGTTAAAGCTCGGAAATTCCTGCGACTCTTCCGGCACGACTAAAGTCGTGCCCTTTCACGGTTCCATTGGCGCAACGGGGCCTACGAGACTCCCATGCAGGCTCCTCGTCCTCCTAGGATCTGCCTTCGGAGTTTTAACGATGCTCGCGGGATGCTCGCATGCGCCTGTGAACACTTACCAGGGCTACATCGAGGGCAAATTTGTCTACGTGGCGTCGCCGCAAAGCGGCCGGCTCGATCATCTCGCCGTGGCGCGCGGTGAAGTCGTCACCGCGGGCAAGCCGCTTTTCGCCTTCGATCGCGAGCCGGAGGCCTCGGCCGTGCGCAACGCGCAACGCTTGCTGGAGAGTTCGCAGTCGCGGTTGAACGATCTCGAGACCGGCAAGCGTCCGCCGGAGATCGACGTGACGCGGGCGCAGTTGACGCAGGCGCTCGCGCAGAAGAAGCAGGCCGACGAAATCCTGGCCAGCGACAAGAAGCAATACGCGGCCGGCGGCATTGCGCAGACTGACCTCATCACCGCGCAGGAGGCGGCGGATGCGAGCGCGGCTCGCGTGAAGGAGCTCGAAGCTGATCTCGCCGTGGACGCGTTGCCCGCGCGCGACCAGCAGATCAGGGCGCAGCAGAACCAGGTCGCTGCCGATCGAGCTTCGCTGGCCGAGGCCCAGTGGCGGCTCGGGCAGAAAGATATTTCATCGCCGCGCCAGGGCCTGGTCTTTGACACGCTCTATCGCGAGGGCGAGTGGGTCGCGGCCGGCAATCCCGTGGTGCAACTGTTGCCGCCCGAGAATATGGAAGTCCGCTTCTTCGTTCCCGAGACAATCGTCGGCAAGTTGAAGGTCGGAGAGAACGTCCAGGTGCATTGCGACGGCTGCGTGGCTCAAGTGCCTGCCGCCATCACCTTCATCTCGCCGCAGTGCGAGTACACGCCTCCGGTGATCTACAGCAACGAGAACCGGTCGAAGCTCGTGTTCATGATCGTCGCCAAGCCGCCCGGCGAGAAGGCGATGCTGCTCCATCCCGGCCAACCCGTGGAGGTGACGGTCGAATGACTGCGGCTGCCAACGCGGAATTCGCGATCGACGTGCGCGGGCTGAACAAGCACTACGGCGAGAAGCACGTGGTGCGCGATGTATCCCTGCGTGTGCGCCGCGGCGAGATCTTTGGCTTTCTGGGCCCGAACGGCAGCGGCAAAACCACCACCATCCGCATGGTCTGCGGCCTGCTCAAGCCCGACTCCGGCAGCGGCACCTGCCTGGGCCACGACATTGTGCGCGAAAGCGCAGAGATCAAGCGCAAGGTCGGCTACATGACGCAGAGATTTTCCTTCTGGGACGATCTCACGATTGCCGAGAACTTGGATTTCGTGGCGCGCATGTACGAGATCCGCGAGCGCAAGGCGGCCGTGCGCCGGGCCATCGAGACTCTGGGGCTCGCGTCGCGCGCCCGCCAGCTTGCGGGCGCGCTCTCCGGCGGGTGGAAGCAACGCATGGCGCTCGCGGCCTGCATGTTGCACGAGCCCAGCCTGCTCTTGCTCGACGAACCCACGGCCGGCGTCGATCCCCGCGCGCGGCGCGACTTCTGGGACGAGTTGCAGAGCCTGGCGGCACAGGGCATTTCGGTTCTGGTGAGCACGCATTATATGGATGAAGCGGTGCGCTGCCACAAGCTGGCTTATATCGCCTACGGAAAACTGCTGGCGCAGGGCTCGGCGGCGGAGGTGGTTGCGAGCCAGCACCTGACGACGTGGGCGATTCACGGCGGCCATCTCTCGGAGCTGCAGGACCAGCTGCGCCGCAAGCCTGGCGTGGAGCAGACGGTGACCTTTGGCGACGTGCTGCACGTGAGCGGAACCGATGCGGCGCTGCTCGGGCGCACCGTGTCGACGGCGGCCAGCGCCGGCGGCCGCCGCGCCGAGCCCGTCGAGACAAGTCTCGAAGATGTCTTTATTTATTTGATGGCCAAGACAGCGGACAACGGCGGAGGCGCAGCATGAAGTGGATAGGCGGATTCTCGCGGGTGCGCTGGTGGAGCATCGTGCTCAAGGAGTTCACGCAGTTGAAGCGCGACCGGCTCACCTTCGCCATGATCGTGGGCA
>Ga0326728_10013786_pt1 | contig 17435 bp, 12 predicted proteins | sample MB3enrmetagenome_FD_207602 | JGI IMG/M metagenome (GOLD analysis project Ga0326728, IMG submission 207602) | Lab enriched peat soil microbial communities from McLean, Ithaca, NY, United States - MB31MN | ecosystem: Environmental > Terrestrial > Soil > Wetlands > Peat | place: USA: New York... | reverse complement strand
TGCTCAAGGTGCGGCCATTCGGGCGGGCCTCAAGGAGCGCCGTCGAACTCGAAGCAGTCAGCTCTTCCGCCACGAATGGGAGTAAATCATGTTAAGTTAGCGCCTATGGGGGACTGCCCGCCCTACCATTGACTTTTTCCAAAGAAATCGAGTTTCGGCTCGACGGAGTCTCGCCCCGCCACGCATGAAGGAGGCATTAAGGGGCGCAGGACAGAGATCTTTACGTCGCCGGTCGGGCGGCGCTGCTGCGCCGCCCAAGAATTCAGGGCAGAGCGGCAGCTCTGCCCTACCTGGAAGGTGAAGATTTTCGTCCTGCGCCCGCGTTAATGTTACCCCCTCTTTTTAACTGGCGTTGCCCGGATTTGCCGCTACAATGGCGCCCATCACCAATTATGAATAAGTTGCTCCAAACTCCATCGTCCGCCGTGAACTCCGGCTTCGCCGGCCATTCCCGTCGCGCCCTCGTCTTCGTCCTCGCCTCGCTCGCGGTTTCCGCCGTGCTTGCGCCGGGCCGTCTGGCGGCTGCCGCCGGCCCTGCCGCCGCTGCCGCCGCCTTCCCCGACCCGCTCAGTTGGGCCGCCCCGACGCAGACCGCCAAGCCCTGGACCCGCTGGTGGTGGATGGGCAGCGCGGTGGACAAAACCAACCTGACCCACCAGCTCGAAATGTTCCAGCAGGCCGGCATGGGCGGCGTTGAAATCTGCCCCATCTACGGCGCGCACGGCTACGAGAGCCGCTTCATTGACTTTCTCTCGCCGCAGTGGATGGACATGCTCGCCCACACCACCAGCGAAGCCAAACGCCTGGGCCTGGGCGTGGACCTGACCACCGGCACCGGCTGGCCCAACGGCGGGCCCCGGGTCACAACCGAAATGGCCTCCGGCAGCGCCGTCATCAAACGTTTTGATGCCGCGTCCTTTGCCTCGGCGATTCCTCCCAGGGGCCGCCTGCAAACGCTCCGCGCCTTTGGAACCAACGGCACGCAGATTGACATTACCAGCAAAGTCAGCGGCACGAGCTTGAATTGGACGGCGCCCGAAGGAACGTGGCGTCTCTATGGGGTTTGGGAAACCGGCCCGGCCCAACAGGTCAAGCGCGCCGCCCCCGGCGGTGTCGGCCCGGTGCTGGACCCCTTTTCCACCAAGGCGATAGACGCTTATCTGGAGGATTTCAACCAGCACTTCGCCGTCTATCAGGGCGCCATGCCGCGCTCCTTTTTCCACGATTCTTACGAGTATTACAACGCGGAATGGACGCCCAGTTTGCTCACCGAGTTCGCCGCGCGCCGCGGATATGATTTGGGCGCGCAATTGCCCGCCCTGCTCGGTGAAGGGCCGGAGGAAACAGCCGCGCGCGTCCGGACCGATTACCGCGAAACCCTGGCCGATCTGCACCTGGCCTACATCCAGCATTGGACGGCCTGGGCGCACAGCCACGGCAGCCTGAGCCGCGACCAGGCGCACGGCTCGCCCACCGACCTGGTGGATGTCTATGCCGCCGCCGACATCCCCGAAACCGAACAGATGCCCTTCGGCGGACAGGGCGCGCAAAATTACCCCATGAACAAGTTCGCCTCCTCCGCCGCGCACCTCACCGGGCGGACGCTTTCCTCCTCCGAATCGTTCACCTGGCTGACCGATCATTTCCAGGCCCCGCTTTCCCTGGTCAAGCAGGCGGCGGACTTCCTCTTTCTGACTGGTGACAATCATATTTTATTTCATGGCATTCCCTACTCGCCCGTCGAAGCGCCCTGGCCCGGCTGGCAATTTTACGCCGCGGTCAACTTCGGGCCTTACGGAGGCTTGTGGCATGACCTGCCCGATTTCAACGCCTATGCGGCCCGCTGCGAGTCCGTCCTGCAAAGCGGCGTCTCCGCCAATGACGTTCTTCTTTACTACAACGTCTATGACGAATGGGAAACGCCCGCCCGGAACATCGCCGGGATTATCATCGGCAATCCTTTCCCCGCCACTTGCAGGACAGTCGCCGGGACCCTCCTCAATCGCGGCTACGCCTTCGACTACCTTTCCGACCGATTCCTGGCGCAGGCGCGGTGTTTAGCTGGGGTGGTGGAGCTTGGAACCAATAGCCCTCTCGTTAATTTCTTTGCCACCAACGGGCCTTTTACACCGCGCGCATGGCGGATGATGGTGCAGCAGAATTGTGGCGGAAATTGGCCCGGAATCATCCTCGTGCCGCCTTGCCACCTTATGCCGGAAGCGAGTCTGCAAAAGTTGGTTGATCTCGCTCATTCCGGCGCGACGATTCTCTTTGTCAAGAATCTTCCATCCGATGTGCCGGGCTTGGGCAATTTGGAGGCGCGCCGCGCCAAGTTCAAGGCGCTGCTCGACCAGGTCAAACTGGAAAAAACCGCCGACCCGCTGGTGCAGAAGGCCGCCATTGGCGCCGGCGCATTTCTCGTCAGCGACGACGTTGACGCGCTCTTGAAGCAGTCCAATGTCCTGCGCGAGCCGATGATGGACGACGGTGTCTGGTTCGTCCGTCGCGCCTATGATGACGGTTACCAGTATTTTATCGCCAATCGCAGCGACAAGGCGGTTGACAAATGGATTACCCTCGGCACGCCGGCCAAATCCGCCGTGCTGCTCGACCCCCGCTTCGACAATCGCAGCGGCGTGGCCGCCACACGAAAGGGAGCGGACGGCGCGACGCAAATCTATCTGCAATTGCTCCCCGGCGAGTCGCGCATCTTGCGGACTTTCGAGACGGGTCCCGTGTCCGGCCCTGCCTGGCCCAACGTCGCCCCGGCCGGCCCGGCGCAGGATGTCGCCGGAACCTGGGACGTGAAGTTTGTGGAAGGCGGCCCGGAATTGCCCACCGCCTTCACCGCCACCACCCTGGCTTCCTGGACGACCCGCGACGATCCCGAAGCCAAACGCTTCGCTGGCACGGCCCATTACACCGTCGCCTTCGATCATCCGACCGGCGAGGCCGATGATTGGGTGCTGGACTTGGGCCGGGTTTGCGAAGCCGCGCATGTCAAAATCAACGGCCACGACGTGGGCGCGGCCTGGTGCGCCCCCTGGCTCATCAACGTGGGCAAGTTCTTGCAAACGGGCAAGAACACCCTGGAAGTCGAAGTGACCAATCTGGCCATCAACCGCGTGCGCGACCTCGACATCCGCCAGGTCAATTGGAAATACTTTTACGACGCCAACATGAACAGCAGGACCGGGGGAGGCCGCTTCGACGCCTCCCGTTTGCCCTTGCGCGATTCCGGCCTGCTCGGCCCCGTCCGCTTGCAGCCCGTCAAAAAAATCGCGGCCCTGTAACCGTCAATTATATTAAACAAAACCGGCAGCAGATCGGCCTTGGCTGGCAGGGCGCGCACTCCGTGCGCGCCGCGGCGGGAAAGCGCCGTCGCCAGGGCTATGGCGCGCGGAGCGGACTGCCCGCCCTGCCTTCCCCGGCTCAAGAAGGTTGAATTGTGAACAAGGAATAGTGAAATGAAAGCCCCCCTTTCCCAATTCAAAATTCAACATTCAAAATTCGATGCCGCCTCTCCCGCCGTCTGAACGCCACCGTTTGTCCGCCACCCAAGGCTGGCTCGGCTTGGGCAACTGGAAGGAAGCGGTCGAAGAATTCAAGAAGCTCTCGCCCGAATCGCGCGCTCATCCAGACTGCATGGAAACCGCGCGCGAAATCTTCACCCAGGCGGGCCATTGGGAGATGGCCGCCAGGATAGCCGGCGAGATCGTGAAAATAAGACCCGAAGAGCCGGGTTCCTGGATTGCCCTGGCCTACGCCACCCGCCGAAAACAGGGCGGCGGCCTGGCGGCGGCCAGGGAGATTCTCACCCAGGCGCAGAACCTCTTCCCCAAAGAGCCGGTCATCGCCTACAACCTGGCCTGCTACGAATGCCAGTTGGGCAACCAACCAGCCGCCCTGGACTGGCTGCGCAAGGCCTTCGCCGCCGGCTCGACCCGCAAGATTCGCTCCATGGCCTTGGAAGACCGCGATCTGGAACCCCTCTGGCCCCAAATCCGCGAAGGGGCATGATCAACCTCTTCATGTCTTTGGTAGGGCGGCGCTGCTGCGCCGCCCAAGAGTTCAGGGCAGAGCGGCAGCTCTGCCCCACCAGCAAGGTGGAGATTGTTGTCCCACCCCTAATCCGCCAACAATAATACTGCGGTATTGACACCAGCCAATTTTGAGGGATGCTATGACAAATTATGTGTATCCAAATGAAGCATGTCATCATCCCGGCTCTTTTGGCCGGCGCGATTTGTCTCCCCGTGTCTGGCGCGGATTGGCCGCAATACCGCGGCCCGAACCACGACGGAACCAGCCCCGAAAAAATTCCCACCACATGGCCGGCCAGCGGCCTGCGCCAGGTTTGGAAGACCCCGCTCAATAACGGCTTCAGTTCCTTCACTCTCGGCGACGGCAAAGTTTATACCCAGGTGACGCGCGATTTTGACGGGGGCAACCAGGAGACTTGCCTGGCGCTGGATGCCGCCACCGGCAAAGAGCTTTGGGCCGTGCCGATGGGCGTTGGCAGTTCCAAATACGACGACGGGGGAAAATCAGGGGCCTCGGGAAACGATGGCGGCGACGGCGCGCGCTCCACCCCAACCTACGACGACGGCAAAGTGTACGTCTATTCCTCCCAATTGCTGCTCAAATGCCTCAATGCCTCCGACGGCAAACTCGTATGGTCTTGTGACCTGTTGAAAGAGCACGCCGGAAAGAACATTCGCTGGGAAAGCGCCGCTTCACCTTTGATTGATGGCGACCTGCTCTTCGTCGAGTGCGGTGGCGCGGGACAGGCTCTTGTGGCCTTTGACAAGAAGGACGGCCACGTCGTCTGGCAAGGCCAGGATGACGGCCTGACCCAGTCCACGCCGGTGGCGGCCACGATTCTCGGCCAGCGCCAGGTCATTTTCTTCACCTCCAGGGGTTTGGTGTCCGTCGCGCCCAAGACCGGCGCGGTGCTGTGGCGTTTTCCATTCCCGGCCAACGGCGTGTCGGCCGCTTCGCCCGTGGTTGCCGGCGACATTGTCTACGTCACAAAATCCTACGGCGTAGGCTCCGCCGCCTGCAAAATAACCAAAACGGATGGCGCTTATGCGGCCACGCAGATGTGGAAGGTGGGCCCTGACGAAAGCAACCAGTGGTCAACGCCGGTGGTTCTTAACGGCTATCTTTACGGACTTTTTGGCCAGGCCAAGTTCGGCGCCGCGCCGCTGGATTGCGTTGACCTCGCCACGGGCGCCATCAAGTGGTCCAAGCCCAATTTCGGCCCCGGCGGCATCAACCTGGTGGATGGGAACCTGCTGGTGTTGAGCGATGCCGGAGACCTCGTGCTGGTCAAGGCAACGCCCGATGCTTACACCGAACTGGCCCGCAGCCACGTCCTGGCCGGCAAGTGCTGGAATTCCGTCGCCCTGAGCAACGGCCGCATTTACGCCCGCAGCACCAGGGAAGGCGTTAGTCTTGACATGGAGGCCATTAGGTAAGAAATGCTAAATGCTAAAGGCTGAAGGCTGAGAGCAGGATCAGGCAGGGTGCAGGACAAAAATCTTCAGGTCTTCGGTAGGGCGGCGCTGCTGCGCCGCCCTACCGAAGACCTGAAGATTTTTGTCCTGCACCCGTTCCTTCCCCGGCGCTTGCGCAATTCTTTGCGTCCATGCAGGTTCAGGACATGACACAAGCAGTCGCCCAAATTCTCGGCGAGGTCGAGCAGCTCTCGGAAACGGAGCAGCAACAGCTTCGACGCGCCATTGTAGATCAGATTCCCATGTCCGATGATTTGACGGATGACGATTTCGCCGCTCTGGCCGCGGCGTCTTTCCGCGCCGTGGATGAGGAGGAGAACCATTCTCATGTCTGACTTGATTTTGGGTGACGGGGGTGAAGGTCGGTTTTGTGGATCGTGAGAATAACTGTGGGCCTCCCTCTGCGCCTTGCGCTCGTGCGCATCATCCAATCGGTAAATCTGGCCCGGCCGCGCGTTCAACTGGCATCGCTGACCCAGTGACACAAAGTCAGAAAAATGTGGTCAGAAAAATGGTTGAAAATTGGGGCGATTCTTATAGACTGCCCGCCCCACCAAAGACGTGTGGAGTTTTGTCCTGCGCTGGCGTTGGCGGTCGTCCCGTAGAATCCCAGTCACGGCTCGACAGAGTCTCGCCCTGCCTTGCGGTTGGGCGGCGGTGCCCCCCTGCCGGGCATGCGCTTCATGAGCCACCCGCCGACAAGACAGACGGCCGGAATTCTTCATTTATAATTTTGCATTTATCACTTATCATTTCTTCCGCCCCCTCCCCGTCGCGATAGAGCGTAATGGCCACATGCTCGTTTTTGCGGATGCAGGCCTTGATCGCTTCCGGGTCCTTCGGGCAGCGCAGCAGGGTCTTCCAGGAGTAAATGTGCTTGGGCTTGTGAAAATCGCTGTTGGCCAGAAAGGCCAGCCGCTTCAAGCCCACCGGCGTAAAAATGTTGTTCCGATTGGCGATCTCCCAGGCGTCAATCAGCGGGGCGAACACCTCCTGGTTTTCCCAAAGATAAAGCGTGTTCTTGCCCCACTCGCTTTTCATGATGTGCGGATGCGAGGCCACCGCCAGCCCGTTCTGGGCGTGGATTTCCGCGATGGTTTCCGGCAAGTCCAGCGCCGGGTTGATCGGCGCCTTCAGATCCAGCCCCAGCAGGTGGGCCGAGGACTTTTTGGTCAAGCCATCCTTGTTGAATTCAATTCCCGCCATCACCAGCATCCGGTGTTTGCGCCAGGCCCGGCGCTTTTCCCGGTCCATCACCTCGAAATACTCGTCCATTTGCTCGAAGCCGAGGGTCAGGTTGGCCAGCTTGCCCAGTTTGCCGATCAAACGCCGCGGGTCCCCCAGGTGATCCGTGATGCAGATGCAATCAAAACCGCGCCGCCCGTAAAAATCCACCACCTCCGGCACGGTCAATTTGCCGTCCGAGTAGTTGGTGTGAATATGGAAATCGCACAGCAACATCCGCGTCTCGCCCCCGCCGCCGGCCGGGGCGGGCAAGGCCGTCGCCGGCGCGGGCCGCGCCTCAAAGAGTTTGAGCCGCCGGCTGGTCGGCCCTTCCAGCTCGCATTGGCTCAGGGCCAGTTCCGCCACGCGGATGGACGCGTCCGGCCTGGATATTTTGGCCAGGTTGTCGCGCCAGCGCCGCCAAACCCGGCCGTCCTCCGCCAGCGCCCGCGCCGCCCATTCGGCGGCTTCCCGGTTCTTTTCCGCCACCACGCCCACGTCGGCTTGCTCCACCAGCCGGGCGTTCCCCTCCTCCTGCCCGGGCAGCACCTGGTTCAAAATCATGGGACACCGCCCCGCAATGGCTTCCTGCACCGTCGCCCCGCCCGCCTTGGTCACCACCAAGTGGTGCGTCAGCATCAAGCGCGGCATTTGATTGGTCCAGCCGAGGACTTGCACCCGCCCGTCATATTCCTTCGCGCGCCGGGACAATCTCTCCTTCAACTCCGCGTCCCGGCCCACCGTGACGGTCAGGCGCGTGCCGGGGATTTCCAGCAGGCGGTCAATCGCCTTGCCGCACTTCTTCTTCCCGGTATTTATGATGTACAGAATTTTGAATGGCGGAACGCATTCCAGCTCGGGCCGGCCTCCCGCCTTCATCTCCGCGAAAACCGGGCTGACCGGGAACCCAAACGCCTTGATCCTTTCCCCGGCCACCCCATGCTCCCGCAGCACTTCCGCCGTCGCCTCGTTCGGCACGCAGAACCAGTCGCTGGGCGCGCGATACCAGGAGGAATTCACCGAGATCGAATCCGTCACCACCGTGATGAAGCGGAACGGCCGCTCGGAATGATCGCGATAAATCTCCTGGATGACATGCCCATAGACCGGATACGTCGAGAGCACGCAATCCGGCTGGGAGGATTCCAGGATGTCGGCCAGCGCGCTCTTCAACTTGCCGAAGGAGAGCAGCTTTTGCTCGAGCGACTTGGAATTGTCCAGCATGGCATAGAGGCCGTTCCAGACGCCGGGGGCGTAGCGGGCCAGCCCGAGGTAGGTCTTCCTTAAAATATCATTGACAACACCCAGGCTGCTCTGGAACACATCCAGCACCTCCACCTTCACGTCGTCCGAGATGATTTCGAGCGCGTCGGCCACATTGCGCGCCGCCGTGTTATGGCCGTCGCCGAACCCGGCCGTCAGGATCAGGACTTTTTTCACGGGCCAAGTTTCTCACGGCACTGTGACAATCGTGTGGCGTTTGTGTGAAATCTTATCCACAAATGCGTTGTGATTAAGCCTGACTTCTTCCCCCAATAGTGTAGCGGCGGTCTATTGACCGCCGCCAATCCTTCCTGCTGTCCGCTTCCTGGGAGCGCGCGCGCCCCCGCGTGCCACGGGCCGCGCCTCGCGGCCCGCACCGCCCGTCCCCCCAGTCTTGACAGCAGGGCCGCTCTAAAGTCGTGGCGGCTTTCGGCAGAAAGCCGCTGAATTTCCGCATCCCCAGCGGTTTAGCGGCAACTTTAGAGCAGCCCTGCGGAGCAGGACGAAGCGGATTTGACGGGCTTGTAATACAAAACAAAAGATGATACATGAATTATTCACTATGACGATTCGCAACCTTCGCCTGTCGCGTTCAGAGCTTTCCATATTGTTGACCTGTGGCGCCGCTTCTTGTTTTGCGCAAAATGCCAGTTCTCAAGCGCCGCCGGCCGCCGCCCCTTCGCTTCGCTGGGTCTGCACCACCCCGGCCGAGCCGTGGAAAGAACTGTCCGCCACCGTCCTCTCCCAACCGCCAAGCCCGGCGTCCAATGTGGTGATCCTTGCGGACAGGCTGGTCTATCAATCCATAGACGGCTTTGGCGGCTGTTTTAACGAACTGGGCTGGGAAGCCTTGCAACCGCTGGACGCCGCGCAACGCGCGACGGCGTTAAAGGCCCTGTTCGATGCCAGCGGCTGCAATTTCAATCTCTGCCGCGCCCCCATCGGCGCCAACGACTTCGCCCTGGAATGGTATTCCCTGGACGAAACCCCGGGCGATTTTGCCATGACCAACTTCAGCATCGCGCGCGACCGCAAAATCCTCATCCCTTTCATGAAAGCGGCCATGCAGTATCAGCCCAAGCTCGCCGTGTGGGGCGTGCCGTGGTGTCCCCCCTCCTGGATGAAAACCGGCAACGCCTACAAAGGCGGCAACATGAAACAAGACCCGCAAACCCTGGCGGCTTACGCGCTTTACTTCTCCAAATATGTCCAGGCCTATCGCCAGGAAGGCATCAACCTATACGCTGTCCATCCGCAGAACGAACCCAAGTACAATAACAACGTCTATCCCCAATGCGCCTGGAACGGCCAGGAAATCAACACCTTTCTGCGCGACTATCTTGTTCCCCGCCTCAAGAAGGACAACGTGAACGTGCAGGTCTGGCTGGGCACCATCGTCAACCCGAACCTGGCCGACTACATCACGCCGGTGCTCGGCGACTCGGCGACTGCTCCGGCCATCGCCGGCGTGGGTTATCAATATGAAGGTCAGAACGCCATGCTCGCCACCCACCAGAATTATCCGGACAAGAAGATGCTTCAGACCGAGACCGAATGCTACAACGGCGCCAATTCCTGGGACGAGGCCGCCACCACCTTCCGCAAAATGATCGAGGACATGAACCATTTTGCCAACGGTTATATGTTCTGGAACATGATCCTGAGCGAAAAATCCACCAGCACCTGGGGCTGGAAGCAAAACAGCCTCCTCAAGATTGACTCCCAGACCAAACAGATCATCTACAACCCCGAGTTCTATGCCATGAAACACTTTGCCCATTTTGTGCGCCCCGGCGCCGTGCGCATCGCCGTGCCGAACTCGGTCGGGGTGCCGGATGTCGGGGGTGGGGTCGTTGATACCTCGGCTCTTTCCATGGAAGCCGCCCGGCCCTCGTCCACCTACCCCTCGCGTACGAGCTACCGGGAGACTGCGTTCGGGGGCCAGAACCTGGCCGCCTTCCGCAATCCATCGGGCGAGTTGATCCTCATCGTTCGCAACCCAAACGCGGGCGTCCTGCCCATCACCGTGCAAACGGGCTTTCGCGCTGCCAACCTGGAAATCCCCGCCCATTCCATGAACACCCTCGTTCTGACCGGCTGGTGACCTTCGAAGGAATAGCGAATCTGGGCCGGCAGGCCATTTGCATCCTGCTCTTAAGGATGAGGACTTGGCGTGACCCAGCCGCGATGCCACATGTAATTCCAGAGGTTGTTCAACGGCACGGCTTCAGCATGATTGTCGGCGAACGACATGTTGATCATGCCGGGGAGCACCTGGCCGCTGGAATAAGGATAAGCTTTCGGCGCGGAGGCCGGGGGACGGTTGTTGTGCCGGTCAATCAAACAAAGACCCATAGTATGTATGCACTCGGTTTCCCCCTCTCGATGGCCGTTATAGCCGTCGTAAAGGTCCGCAGGATTCAGCGTGGGATCTGTTTCCAGAGGGAAAATGTAGAACCAGATTGAATCCTGAAACAGCGGGGTCCGGCCGGGGGCCACAAGGTCCTGATCTTTCCTATAGAAAAAATCGGTAAGCGAATCCACCGGCGTGTGATTCACCGAAAGCCAGCCGTTGATGGCGTAGCTCCCAGGCGCGTCGGTCGCATTGGCCGTCGAGCCGAAATACGTGGTATCGGCAGTGCCCCACCCGCCAGGGCCCAACCCGTTCCCCGCCGGCGGGGTCACGGGCACGCGGGTTGAAGGGCAGATCAGCACCTTGGCATCGCCACTCGCCACGGACGTATCCACGCTATCCTCGTCGGCCACGGCCAGGACCAAGTTCCCTCGATTGTCATCGGTGTACATGTGGCGCGTCAATGACATCTGCCTCAGATTATTGAGGCATGAAATCCTCTTCCCTGTCAGCTTTGCCCTTCCCAGCGCCGGCAACAAAATGGCCGCCAGCAGGGCGATAATGGTGACCACCACCAGCAACTCAATCAGCGTGAAGGCAGCCGGAATCAACTTCCCGGTTGGGTGGAGAGACAGTTGATCGGCTTTCATGCAGGCACTTTGCATGATCTAATTCGTATTGCAAGGTTATTTCTGCCGTCACAGGGTTCAGCGGGTAATGCGTCAGCCTTTGACGGCAGGGCGAGACTCCGTCGAGCCGAAACTCGATTCCTTCGGGAAAAGTCGCGGCTCGACAGAGTCTCGCCCTACCTTTCCCCGTCGTGACTGACCCATTGCGATCACCGGCCCGGGAACCACGGATGCTGGCTTATGGGGCTGGCCTGGATGCGATAGGCGCGGCTGCCGCGCAGGAGCGCGCGGCGCGTGAGCAGGAAGGCCAGCAGAACACACGCGGCCACAAAGGCGCCGGTCTGAACCAAGGGGATTTCCGGTTGATGGAAATACCCATTCAACCAGATGGGCGCCAGGAAGAAACCGAACAGGGACGCGAGCACCAAAGCGCCTGTCGGCACTCCAATGCCCCGCCAGACGGCGAAGAAGACGCATAGCGCGCCAGGGACGAGCATGAACGTGTAGTTCTTGAGAACCGTGACAGCGAGCGGAGTTCCCACGGACAGCGCGGCGACTGCGGCCACCAGCGCGCCCACGGCGAGGAGCGGCAGAACGACTATTCCGATCATCACCCCGGCCAGACCGGTCGCGGAAACAGGCAGCGTCCGCAAAAAACGCAGATGCGGCAGCACAGGCATAAGCGAGTAGAAATTAATAAACCAACACGACATAAAGCTCCCCATCCTGGCAATTAACATCACGTCCATACCGCCGGCCATCCCCGGCGGCATCATCTGGCGTTGCCAACGGCTGAGCAGCGCCAACAGCGCGGCCATGCCCGCGAGATATAAAAAACCGCGGAAAAAAGTGCTTCTGATCAGGAAAGCCATGCCGCCGCAGCCGCTGGGCGCATGGTGTACGCCGCGCGGAGAGCCGCCCGCCATCGCCTCCATCCGCCGCATATAACCGTCGAACATTCGCCGTCGAAATCTTGAGGCCGTCGCCGGCGGCCGCATCGCCTCCAACTGCCGCAGGGAGTCCTCGACCACGAAGGCCTGGCCGCGCGGATATTTGCCTTGCGGCATAGCCACCGGGAAGACGGCGCGGCCGGGCAGAAATCGGTCGGCGCGATACCAGCCCTCCACAGTCAATAACGCGCCAATCCCCAGGAGGAGGGCGCATTTGAAAGGCTTAACATGCGCATCCCGGAAATACCACATTCCGCCAAAAAGCACCATCATTGAGAGCAGGCCAAAGAAGCAGCCGCGCGCGACCCTCCACCCTTTCTCGAAAAAGTCGGGCGAAGGGAAAATACAGGTGAATCCGCAGCTCAACCAGCCCACGTTAAAGAGGGCTGCGAGCGCCAGACGGTTCGCGGGGAAGATCTGGTTTGGGTGAAAATGACAACAGGTTCCCGCGCCCAAAAACAGCCCCGCCGCCAGCGCGATGGCTGGGATTGGAACCGTCGCCAGCCACCAACTGAGCCCGATTTGCCGGCCCGTCAGCGGCAGAACAGCGACGGCGCGAAGCACGCCGCGCCGCAAGTCAAACGAGACCAAATTCACGCTCATCGCCATGGCAAGAAACATGCCAGGCGGCAACCAGACGTTCTGTTCCGGGAGGCTGGTGGTGGCCCAGCCCAGCCCGAACTCAAGCGCCCCGCAAAGCGCCAGCACCCACCACCAGCGGCGAAGGTAATCCAAAATCAACCGGTTCATTCGGCCTCCTCTTCTTTGAACAGCGACACGAACAAATCCTCCAGCGTCAGGCGCGTCAGCGAGATTTGTTCCGCGCCGCGCGTTTGCAGCCATTCCTGCGCGCCGCTTTGTTGGTCCAGCAGCGCCTGCCAGCGATTTTCGCTCCGCTTCAAAATGTTCAGGCCGGCGCAGCTCTCGAAGCCTGTTACCGTGCTGCTGAAAAACTCCGCCAGCCGGTAGCGCTCCACCACTTCGTCGGTGCGGCCTTCCAAGAGGAGCTTCCCCTCCTTGAGCATGCCCACATGGTCGGCGAACCGTTCTATGTCGCTCAAGCCGTGCGACGAAATCAACACCGTGCGCTCGCCATCCTTCACCGCCTTAAGCAGTTCGCCAAAAACTTGCTGCTTGGAGATGGCGTCCAGGCCGGTGAACGGCTCGTCAAGAATCAAAATCTCCGGGCGGTGCGCGAGGGCGAGGAGCAGGCTCAGCTTGGTTTTTGCGCCGAAGGAAAGCGTGGCCACCCGGTCGCCGTCGCTGAGATGAAAGGCCTTCATCAGCGCGCCGCAGTAACCGTCGTCCCATTCCGGGTAAAAACCGCGCACAAAGCGGATGACTTTGCCAATCTTGCCCCAGACCTGGAAATTCAAATCAGGGCCGACATAGCCGGCGCGGCGTTTGAGCGAAACCGCGTCGGCGCGGTGGTCCAGGCCGAGCACGCGGATTTGCCCGGCGTCGTTTTCGCCCAGGCCAAAAATGAGGTCAATGGCGGTGGTTTTGCCCGCGCCGTTCGGGCCGATGAGGCCGTAGATCGCGCCGCGCGGCACGGTCAGGTCCAACGGGCCGAGCTGGAAGCGGGCATATTTTTTGACGACTCCGCGGATTTCGATGGCGTTGTTCATACTATTATTCTGTCTCCTTGAGAATTTCACGGGCGAGATCACGGATTTCGGCGGGTTTCAATCCGGCTTCGGCGGCTTCGCGGAAACCGGCGCGGAAGAAATCCTTTGCGGCGGCCAGCTTGGTTTCGCGGCTGCGGTCCCGGCCCTGTTCGGCCACAAACGTGCCCAGCCCCTGGCGGCGGAAGATGATGCCCTCGCGCTCCAGCTCCTCGTAGGCGCGCTTGACGGTGATGACGCTGACGAGCAAATCCTCCGCGAGCTGGCGGAACGAAGGCAGGCCCGCGCCCGGTTTGAGGCGGCCCTCGCTCACCTCCCGTTTGAGCCGGTCCACGATCTGCTGGTAGAGCGTGCCGCCGGCGGCGGGCGAGATCGGGCCGATGACGATTGCTTGTCGTTCCTGTGGCATCATTTTCAACACTGAATATATAACATATACACAGTATGTCGTCTAAGCCAAAAACGTCAACTTCTTTTTTCATTTATTTTTTTCTGTTCAGGACAGAGCGAATTACCGTGGTTAATGCGTCCAGCGTGGCCGGTAGGGCGAGACTCCGTCGAGCCGAAACTCGATTTCCCGGGAAAAAGCCAGTTGACAGAAGCGTAGCGCGGATTTCCAAATCTGCCCTCTCGCCGATTTCCAATCGGCAGGGTCAAGCCAGTTCCCGGCCGCACAGGTTCCACTTCGTTTCATTACGGGCAAATCGCTTGTGTTGCGCCCAACCCCCATCGCGCCACAGCCAACATGCCAACGATTGCGCGACCAGCCCAAACACCGAAAACACCGCCCGCCAAGCGCCGGCACCAAAGCGATGACATCAAATATCCTTGACCAATTCGGCGACACGCACTTTGAGGGCACGGGCAATTCGCCGCAACGCGGCCAGCGAAACGTGCTCTTCGCCCCGCTCGACCCGGCCCATATAATTCGGGTGAAGATCGGCCTTTTCGGCCAACTTCTCCTGGCTCAATCCAGCGCGTATCCGTTCTTCACGGATGGCTGTGCCAAGAATGACGCGGTAATCAGAACGCGAGCGCACCCCAATAAACAACCCCAAACCCATCAGACGCTCTACACCGCTAAACGGATGATTTTCTTATTGCATTCGCGGCAACGTGTCTCATAATGGCGACGAGCCTATGAAACCCGTGACAAAACGAGAGCATTCGGATGCGCTGAGACGCCCATTCTTCATTGCGCCAGGGAGTGCAATTCCCACACAACAATTGCCCAAAAATGTGTTGCCCCGCGCTGGCCTTAAGCATGTAGTCAACAAAACTGAAACCAATGGCGGGTTCGGAATATGGAAATCGGGTTCTATGAGCGTTCTTAAAATCGGCCGAAGACATGGTTTTTTCGGGTGGCGGCATGCTCCGGAATTGACCTCACGCGCAAACCATGTCCGCCACGCGACATTTCAACCGCGCCAACCGTTTGCCGCGATCAACCGCCCAAACTCGCATGTCGGTTGCTTCGCTCAGGGTGGGGTTTCAACACTCCCGCAATCGTTGTATCTCGAGGGGGCGGTGCCAGTGGCAGGTCATTTTCCAAGGTTGGATTCGAAGAGGACTTCTTTCACGTCACACATAATACCTCGTCGCTTCGTCGCGACGCTGCAGGTCGTCGCTGGGGACACGGCGTCAGCAACCACCAACTTTGGAATTCACGGCTCTCCTAACGCCAATAAGCAAGCGAAAGCACTTGCGGCAAGAAACAGCTCAAACTACTTAGCGCAGTGACTTCAGGTGCAACGGCGTCAACTTTTCGGCTCAACAATTACAAACTAATATGAAAACCCGTTTAATCAGCAAAACCTACTCGGTTCTGGCAGTCATCGTACTTGCTCTCTCGCTTATATCAGCAAGGGCCACGGAACTCATCGTCAATGGTGGTTTTGAACAGGGAAGCACGGGCTGGACGTGGTCCTCCGCAAATGGGCTTAATCCAGTCAGCGACTTGTACAATGACGCCCATTCGGGATCATATTATCTCTGGCTTGGAGACGATAATGGCACCGATTCGGCTTATCAAACCATTACAATTCCGAGCACCGCCAGCGAAGCGACGCTTACTTTTTATTGGAACATAAACTCAAGCGAAACCTCCGGGACTCCGGACACTTTCACTGCCACAATTCGCGACACCAGCGGTAATATCTTGGCAACGGTCGTGAGTTTGTCGAACCAAAATGGAACTCCACCGGGAAACCCCTACTACACCGAGCAATCCTATGATTTATCGTCTTACGCGGGCAGGACCATCCGAATATACTTTGTTAGCAACTGCACTCTAACTGGCAGCAAAACGACAAATTTTCGCGTTGATGACGTCAGCGTCGCGGTCACAACAAGCACAACGAAGGTCATTGCGCTTACCGGCAATCTGACCTTCGGCAGCGTGGCAGTCAATTCGTCGGCGCAGAACACGCTAACCATCGCCAATAATGGGAACTCAACACTAACGGTCAGTAGCATTAGCTATCCAAGCGGTTTTAGTGGCAATTGGTCAGGCACGATTGCGGCGAGCAGTTCACAGCCCGTGACCGTGACATTTTCACCAACCTCCGCGACGAGCTATGGCGGCACCGTGACGGTCAATTCGGATGCAACCAGCGGTGTCAACACCATCACCGCCTCTGGCACCGGCACGGCGACACCGACGAAGATTATTTCCCTGTCAGGCAACCTTGCTTTTGGCAGCGTGACAGTGGGGGCATCCCCACAGAGCACGTTGACAATCAACAACACCGGCAATGCGACAATGACCGTGACCGGCATCAGCTATCCCAGCGGTTTTAGCGGGAATTGGTCGTCAGGGGCGATTGTGGCGGGCGGTTCCCAGAACGTGACGGTGACATTCTCCCCAACATCGGCGATTACTTATGGTGGCACCGTGACGGTCAATTCGGATGCAACTAGCGGTGTCAACACCATCGCCGCTTCCGGTACCGGCACGGTCACCTCGACGCAGCCTCTAGGTGTTGATGTTTCCTCATGGACTGGAACTGTAAATTGGAGCCAGGTTAGCAACCCCGGGGGAAAGGCATTCGCTATTATTCGCGCATCGGCTGGGGTGAATACCACGGACTCCCAATTTGCCCAGAACGCCCCCAACGCACATGCCGCTGGTTTGCTTGTTGGCACTTATCACTTTGCGTATCCACAGTATTTCACCGCACAAAACGAAGCGCAGAAGTTTCTTTCCGTAGCGTCAGCCTACATCGGGTCTGGTTTCTTGCCTCCTGCTCTTGATATTGAGGATTCACCTTCGGAAGATTCATATCCCTATCAAATGGGTCAAACGGCACTTTGTCAGTGGATTCGCGATTGGTGTACAGCAGTTAAGCAGGCTACGGGAGTCACGCCAATGGTTTACACGACTAGATATTACGCGAATAACTATTTTGATGCTAACATAAACCAATATCCTTTTTGGGTTCCCACTTATTCTGCCACAGATACTCCTCCAAACTCTAACCCAGGGAACATATCGCCATGGTCAACTTGGACATTTCAACAATACGAGGCAGATCCCACAACTCAAGGGGGTGGGACAGGCGGAACATGTCCAGGCATCAGCGGCTACGCTCTTTTGGACTCTTTTAACGGAACCTTAAGTGCGTTACAGGCTCTCGCGAACCAGACACCCACCGTTACCAAGATTATTTCCTTGAACGGCAATCTAGCCTTTGCAAACGTGACGGTGGGTTCCTCGGCGCAGAGCACATTGACGATTAACAACACTGGCAACACGACGATGACGGTGAGCAGCATCAGCTATCCGAGCGGCTTTAGCGGGGCTTGGTCTGGCACGATTGCCGCCGGCGGCTCACAACCTGTGAGCGTGACCTTTTCCCCCACTTCGGCAACTA
>Ga0326728_10013784_pt1 | contig 17436 bp, 11 predicted proteins | sample MB3enrmetagenome_FD_207602 | JGI IMG/M metagenome (GOLD analysis project Ga0326728, IMG submission 207602) | Lab enriched peat soil microbial communities from McLean, Ithaca, NY, United States - MB31MN | ecosystem: Environmental > Terrestrial > Soil > Wetlands > Peat | place: USA: New York... | reverse complement strand
GAGAACACGAGCCAACTCAAGCAAGATTTGATCACCATAGCCTGTCTGCCCCTGTGTCACTCTTTCGGGATCGCCACCATGACTTCGGAAGCCTTGCGGTTGAAGGCCAAGACAATCATCCTGCGCTCATTCGATCTGGAACAATTATTTAGCGGCATTGAAAAATATAAGGTCGATGGTATGAGCGCCGTTCCAACGATGTGCATCTATATGCTCAATTATCCGGATGCCGGGAAGTACGATTTAAGTTCCTTTAAAATCATGAGTGTTGGATCGGCGCCGATGTCGTTAGACACCTGGAAGCGGTTCAAGGAAAAATTCGGCGTCGAGATCTCCGAAGGCTGGGGGCTGACGGAAGCAGGAGCCAATAATTCCACCAGCGTTCATCTCACTGTCAAGAAGGCGGGTTCCATCGGTGTGCCTCAAAAGGGCGTGGAGATGAAAATCTTCGACGAAAACGACAACGAAGTGCCTCAAGGCGAGCAGGGGGAAATCGTCCTTCGCGGCCCCATGGTCATGAAAGGCTACTGGAACCATCCGGAAGCAACAGCTGAAGTAATCAGAAACGGGTGGCTCCATACCGGCGATATCGGATACGTCGATTCGGACGGTTATTTCTTTATCACCGACCGCAAGAAGGACATCATCATCAAGGGCGGAGAAAACATATCTCCGCGCACGATCGAAGACGTCCTTCATTTGCACCCGAAGATAGCGGAAGCCGCCGTCGTAGGGGTGAAGGACGCTCTTTACGGCGAGGAGATCAAGGCTTTCGTGACTTTGAAACCGGCTGAAGCAGCCACAACGGACGATCTAATGGACTTCTGCAAGTCTAACCTCAAGAGATTCCGCGTCCCCAAGGAGATTGCCATCCTGGACGCAATGCCCAAGAACCTGATCGGCAAGATTCTCAAGAAAGAACTACGAAAGATGTGAGGGAATCGCCGGGAGATTTCTTAAGCGCCAAGCAAATGCGGTATTTCAAAGCCGGGTGCGAAGGTTTTTTCAATGGCCGATGGCACCCGGCTTTTTAAATTCACGAATCGACATAATTTTAGGAAAGTATTTCAATCTATCAGGACAATTTTTGCGAGCAATTGCCTAACGGTTTGAAGACACTGGATTCCGGCCCCCGGACACGACACTTTCAGGGCAGGCTTCGCCGAAATGACGAAAACCGCTTCCGTTTCATCGTTCTAAATACCGGGGAACTTACGGAATATATATAGCCAATGCATCATCAAGGGTGCAGGCACCATTGCGGAACTTGGTCCTGTTTGTGGGCCCAACGGTCCCCATAAGTTCTGTAATATCCTGTTTTAGAAGGACATTTTTGCAGAAATGCACTTGGTCATTACTTAGTCCTGACATGGTCCCTACATGGTTGCTCCAGGCCTTTTGCTCGGCATGCGATTTGCTCCTCAGCTTCTTTGCGTGTTGCTTCCGGTCCAAGCGGATGGCTGGGTTTCGCAAAACTCAGGACCGTACCGGTGCAGATTGTGAAATAGCGTCCAGATTGAGTTTTTCATCCCGTCGATTTCGCTCTTCCAGACTTTGCCTTGTAAAGAATCGATTCGAATTCGAATTTCTCCCGACGTCCAATTCTCCCGAGCTTTCTCCTGGGGCATCGAAGCAATCAAATGCCAAACCAGTTTCCATCCGGAAAGTGCCCTTTAGCATCTCATCGGGGGTTTCCGGATGGATACTAAACTAACTTATTTGATGCATTATTAATTTGCAGAATATTCGCGTCCTGCAAAAATCTTCTCTTTTACGCGAAACTCAAGAAGAAAAAGGGTCGGAAAAAATTCGTGCAATGTCAATAATCTCTGGCATTATCAGACAGTTAAAGTTGAACATATTTATGGCATATTAAATGCTAAAATTATTTGAACGTGCTATAGAGCCGAGACTAAATTTGAGGTCGGGTCAAATCGAGCCGTGAGCAGACTGTGAAGGCACGAGGGGGAAAGCACTCATGGCGGCCGGCAAAGCGCCCGAGGCTCAAGGATATGCCCGGCCACCGACCTGGTTCACGAGACTCTCAAAGAAGCGGGAAATATTCTACAGAGCGCCGGGACATAGTGTCTGGCTTAAACGATGGACGCGTAAAAAGTCTTGAGGTAATGTTCAAAATCGATCCAAGATTGCGAACCAGGACTTTTACGCGGTGTCGCAAGTAATATTCGCAATTCGTTTGTGAGTGAGATCGCGTAGGGCAATTATTATAGAGTCTCCTGCATGTTGATTATTGAAGAACAGGGCTGCGTTTTAGCAGGATGCTGAAAAAGAATTGAATTTCCCACTTTATAGTAAAAATCTAGTGAGCCGTCACCCCGGTGAAAACCGAGGGCCAGTGTTTTATTTTGAAAAATCAAGTAGTCCAGAAAACCTCTGGATCCAGGCTTTTGCCGGAATGACGAAATTATCGGTACTTTTGAGGCTGTTTCCCCACCAGCAGACACTTTTTCGGCACCCTGTCAGGCATAGGTTACCGTGGCTTCGTGTCCGGGCACCTTTGGAGGTGATTTTTTCTGGCGGCCTCAGGGGGGCCGGGCTGTAGCCGATAATCGAGCTGAAAGGGGGTGGTGCGCCAACCGGCCCGCGCATGCGGGCGCAAAACAAATTGTTACAAAAGCCCAGGCGCCTCACCGGGGCGGGAACATTATACTAATTTTATTTGGAGCGGCGGCTTATGCCGAGAAGGCAGGTTGCGGGGTTTGGCCGCCGCCATTCTGAGATTTTACAGATGTAACCACTGTTTGTTCTCATTCAATTTCGGAGTCGATCGCTATGACAGCACAAGCACTGGAAGCAACAAAGGGCGTCGCTGGAGCCGTTTCAGCTAAATTTGAAGTGGGCGGAAAAAGGGCCGTATTTGTCCTATGGATCTGCTCTCTTCTCTACATGGTCAACTTCATGGACCGCCAGGTATTCTCGGTCGCCGCCGCGCCAATGATGAAGGCGCTCGGCATGACCAAGGCGGAAGTGGGCTGGATTAACAACATCTTTCTTTTGACCATCGCTTTTCTCGGAATACCCGTTTCCTACATTATCGACCGGTGGAGCAGGAGAAAGATGATCTGCATCCTTGGCCTGCTCTGGAGCGTTGGAATATTTTTAACCGGATTGGGCCAGGGCTTCGTCACCGTCCTTATCGGTATGATGATCGTGGGTTTAGGGGAAGCGGGATTCGGTCCCGCCGGGACCGCCCTCATCGGCGCATCCTATCCGCCCGCGCAGAGAGGAGCCAAGCTTGGAATTTTCAACATGTTCATAGGTATCGGCATTGTCGTCGGCTTGATTGCCGGCGGTTTTTGCGCCCAGACCTGGGGGTGGCGTTCGCCGTTCTTCATTTTTGCCCTCCCGGGCATTGTTCTTGCCCTTATTGCGCTGAACATGCAGGATTACCCTACACCGCCGAAGGCGCAAACGGGTGAAAATTTCGGGCAGAGTTTTGTCGCCATCTGGAAGACCCCGACCCTCGTATGGCTTTACCTGGGTTATGGAATGTTCATGGCTATGTTCATGGGCAATCTTTTCTGGATGGTTCCCGCCCTGATTTACAGATTTAAAATCAGCGTCGCCTTGGCCCCGTTGATCATTGGGGGCCTCATTTTTGCGTCATTGTGGGCCACTCCACTGGGCGGCTGGATTGCCGATAAATGGGAGGCCAAGAGTCCGGGGGGCAGGATGCGTACTGCCGCATGCTCTTCCATCCTGGCCGGCCTTCTTGTCATTCTCTATTATTACCTTGCGTTCTTTGTGCACACGGGGCCTCTTGCATGGGCGCCGGTGATGCTCTTAGGGTTTCTCTGCATGTTCCTGCAGGCCATTGCTTGCGGGGGCGTCGGCCCGGCCGTCGGCGCCACGACCCAGATGGTCGTGCCCGTACACCGCAAGTCGCTCTCATTCGGTGTGGCTATGGCCTGCATGTACGCTCTTGGCGGCGGCTGGGGTTCCGGCATCGCCGGTACGATCGGCGACCGCCTTGGAACAGGGCAGCCCGGCGACTGGAAAGGGCTCGCTTATGGGGTCATGGTCATCGCTTGCGCCGCTTTTTTGGGCGGTATATTCTGGTTCCGTTCCGCTCACTATTACGAGGGTGATTTCAAGAGGGTGCAGCAATGATCTGAATAGTTTTCCGGCGCTTCCGAGCGGTCGTTCATTAGCGCCGGCCGGGCGCTGTAATGTCGTTCCGGCAGTTCCAGTCCCGCTTGCCTGCTTGGAAATGGAGTGATCAGCGCGCAATGTCCGGGCGCATATCGATATGACCCGGGCACACCGCCAATAATGGGTTCGCCCTGATAGACGACCGCTCTATCCAGAGTAGAAAGACGCGGGACCTGATTGGAGTTTCAACGTTCGAACAAATGGAAGAGTCGCCCCCTGGAGCGCAAGCTTCCGGGGGTTGACTTTACAGGCCCATTTGTTCACCTCGATTTCATTTCCTCCAGTGACTTTTCGCCTGATCTGTTTTCTGTAGTGTTGTTGGTTTGTTCAGCAGACTATTGCGTAGAGCATTGACTCACAAACAAATCTTCACCGCATCTACGATGGTCCTTTCCGAGTGGCATTTTTCAATAACGCACAGCTTGGAGGCAGAGATCATGGAAACAAAGTCCTGGCATCGGCATTATGATTACTGTGTTCCCACTACTATTCGGTACCCGCAAATCCCTGTGCACCAACTACTCAACATCCCGGCGACCTATTTTCCCGACAAGGCGGCCCTGAATTTCTACGGGACCGAGATGACCTTTTGGGAACTGCGCAGTACGGTATGGCGCATGGCCAATGCTCTGGCGAACCTGGGCGTGCAAAAGGGAGACCGGGTGGGCATGAACATGCCTAATTGCCCCCAGTACGTTATTGCCAACTATGCGGTCATGTGCCTGGGGGCTATCTCAGTTAACCTAAATCCCATGTACACTTCGTTCGAGCTGAAACACGCCGCGGAGGCGACAGGTATGTCGACTCTTTTCACATTCGACGGCGTCCTTCCCCAAATCCGCCAGCTTTGCCTGGAAGTTGACATTCCCAGGGTTATCGTGACCACGCCATCGGACTTCATGAACGGAGTTGCGCGCAGCACGAAGCAGAGCCTCGAACTGGAACCAAAATGGCATCATTTCTCGGAGCTGCTCGATGGCGGCACGGACAGGCGTCCACGGGTGCAGGTAAGTCCCGAAGACCCATGTATGATCCAGTTCACCGGCGGGACTACCGGCGTACCCAAGCCAGCGCTTCTCACGAACGCGAACCTTGTCGCATCAACATTCCAGGCCGTCCTGTGGGGTTCCTACGCAGCCAGTTGCACACCGCCCGAAAGACGCAGCGTGCTGGGAGTGCTTCCACTCTTCCACGTCTACGGCAATATCTTTGTCATGAATTGGGCAATCCTCAACTGTGCAACTCAGATCCTGGTTCCGAGATTTCAGATCGACGAGATCATGGATATTCTCGCAAACTTCAAGAAAATTTCTTTCTTCCCGGCTGTCCCCACTATTATCACGGCGCTGCTGAACCATCCCAGGGCGACGGAGCTGCAGCTGGGGAAAAGGCTGGATCTTCTGTCTACGGGGGCCGCCCCTATGCCGGCGGAATTAATCGAACAGGTCAAGGATTTGGGCGTCTTCTTCAGCGAAGGCTGGGGGATGAGTGAAACGACGTCCTATGGGATCAGTTCCCCTCAAGTCGGCCTGAAGAAGACCGGCAGCATCGGCGTCCCACTCCCTGACACCGATATTAGAATTGTCGATGTGGAGAACGGAGTGGAAGAAGTTAAGCAGGGCGAGCCGGGTGAGCTTCTCATAAAGAGCCCGCTTGTCATGAAGGGGTATTTTGGCAATCCCGAGGCAACCGCCGACCAGCTCAAGGACGGGTGGCTCAGCACCGGAGATGTCGTGGTTCAAGACGAAGACGGCTATATATTCATCGTGGACCGCAAAAAAGACATGGTGATAGCCGGAGGATTCAACATTTACCCGCGGGAAATCGAGGAGGTGCTCTTCGAGCATCCCAAGATCCTGGATGCGGTGGCCGTGGGTATCGCGGACGAGTATCGTGGAGAAACGCTCAAGTGTTTTATAGTATTGAAACCCGGGGAGACGGCCAGCGGTGATGACATCATCGCCCACTGCAAAGGAAAGCTGGCCGCCTACAAAGTTCCGAAGGCGATCGAGTTTCGGGACGCGCTTCCCAAAACCGCCGTTGGGAAGGTGCTTCGAAAGATCTTGAGGGCCGAGGAACTGGAGAAACAAAAAGCGAAGGTCTAAGGGACCATTTCAACTCTAAACTAAACTTCTAAGAGGTAGCGATCATGGAAACAAGACCCTGGCAACGGCATTATGATTACTGTGTTCCGACCACAATTCGGTACCCGCAAATCCCTGTGCACCAACTACTCAACATCCCGGCGACCTATTATCCCGACAAGGCGGCCATAAATTTCTATGGGACCGAGATGAACTTCTGGGACCTGCGCAGCTCGGTGTGGCGCATGGCCAACGCCCTGGCGGGTCTGGGCGTTCAAAAGGGAGACCGGGTGGGCATGAATATGCCTAATACGCCTCAGTACGTTATCGCCAACTATGCAGCCATGTGCCTGGGCGCTATAGTGGTGAACCTCAATCCCCTGTACACAACTCCTGAGCTGAAACATGCCGCTGAGGCGACGGGTTTGACTACTCTTTTCACCTTCGACGGAGCCCTTCCCAATATTCGCCAGCTTTGCCTCGAAGTTGACATTCCCAGGGTCGTCGTGACGAAGCCGTCGGACTTCATGAAAGGAGTTCCGCGCAGCACGAAGCAAAGCCTCGAACTCGAACCAAAATGGCATCATTTTTCCGAGTTGCTCGAGGGCGGCTCGGACAAGCGCCCACGTGTGCAGGTAACTCCCGAAGACCCCTGCATGATTCAGTTCACCGGCGGGACTACCGGTGTGCCCAAGCCTGCGCTGATCACCAACGCGAATTTGCTGGCCTCAACGTTCCAGGGATCCCTGTGGGGAACCTATCCACTGAGTCTTGGGAAAATCGAAGACCGGTGTGTAATCGGGGTGATCCCGCTCTTCCACGTTTACGGCAACATCTGCGTAATGAATTGGGGATTGCTCAATTGCGGCACCCAAATCCTGGTTCCGAGATTCCAGATTGACGAGTTCGTAAGTATCCTCGCAAGCTTCGAAAAAATTTCATATCTTCCGGCTGTTCCCACCATGATCACCGCGTTGTTGAACCACCCCAAAGTCGGGGACCTGGAACTGGGCAAAAGAGTGGGTTGTTTGGGTTCCGGCGGCGCCCCGATGCCTCAGGAACTCATCGAGCGTGTCCTGGATTTGGGCATCTTTTTTAGCGAGGGCTGGGGCATGAGTGAGACAACGTCCAATGGGATAAGCACCCCTCTGCTGGGCCTGAAGAAGACCGGCAGCATCGGCGTCCCGTTTCCGGACACCGATATTAGAATCGTGAACGTAGAGAATGGGGTAGAAGAGGTTAAGAAGGGCGAGCCGGGCGAGCTTCTCATCAAGAGCCCTACTGTCATGAAAGAGTATTACGGCAACCCCAAGGCCACTGCCGAACAGATCAAAGACGGGTGGCTCAGCACCGGAGATATCGTGGTTCAAGACGAAGACGACTATATATTCATCGTCGACCGCAAGAAGGACATGATAATAGCCGGAGGGTTCAATATCTACCCACGGGAAATCGATGAGGTTCTCTATCAGCATCCAAAGGTCCTTGACGCCGTGGCCGTAGGTATTCCGGATGCGTATCGAGGAGAGACGCTCAAGGCTTACATAGTATTGAAACCTGGAGAGACGGCGACCGGTGATGAGATCATTTCATTTTGCAAGGAAAAGCTGGTTGCCTATAAGGTGCCCAAATTAGTCGAGTTCCGGAACGAGATCCCAAAAACCGCCATCGGAAAGATATTGCGAAAAATTTTGAGGGACGAGGAAGCAGCTAAACTGAAGGCAAAAGCGTGAAAGAAGGCAGCGGAGAGTAGGAACAGGTTTTCCTCCGCGGCGTTTCCGCACGTATTTTTTTGATCCGCATGCATAGCCGCCCTGAAGAAGCTTCATAGATCGCAGGGCGGCTTTTACGTTTTCGATGCCCTGCAGGAGTGTGGACGGAAATATCGGGTCGGGCAACAACCGGTAGAAGTTTTATATGGTGCGTATGAGTGCTTCCGGTATAATCTATTTTCAGTGGAGCGTCACCTGCATTTACCCACTTTCAACGACAGACGGGTCCATGTCCAGAAAGAGAACAGACGGATTTAAAGGAGGGCTTGGTTATGACAGAGAAGGTCATTATTTACGGCAAGGCAGGCTGACCCTATACGGAAGCGGCCAGGTCGGCTTACGGCAATGCTCAGTATGTGGATGTGAAGATGAATAGAAGTAAACTTGAAGAGATGCTTAAATTCTCAGGTGGGTCACAGAAGGTGCCGGTAATCGTTGAGGGCGAAAAGGTGACTATAGGTTATGGCGGAACATGAGGGGTTTAATTGCCCGCCGTGAGCGGGCAATTACAGGAGTCGGGTCAAATATTCATGATCAACAGAGTTAGTGGAGAAACATCCAAAGCCACGGATGGATTGTATCGGACGCTCATTTTCGTAGATTCGAAGGCCAGGCACAGGTAAATGTTCCAGCCGTCTTCCCCGGCGCAATCATACAAATTCCTAAGAAAGGAGAGCGACTTTGCCGAACCTAAACCCTGAATATATTCGTGAATTAATTGAAGCCGCCAACGCAAGCACTTTTTTCGAACATATGTCTTTACGGGTTACTGATGTTGCGCTGGACAGCGCCGTGTTGGAAATGAAAACCAATCCGCGCCATCTTCAGGCTTTCGGTAATGTTCACGGAGGCGTGCTGGCCACTCTGATCGATGCGGGGACATTCTGGGCTGGTTTCATGAGAATTCCCGAAGAAGCCGGCCTGGTGAACATCGATCTGAAATTGAATTACCTGAAAGCGATCGAAGCCGGCTTGTCATTGACCGTAGAAGGCCGCGCCATCCATTCAGGCAATCTTATCATCTATGCCGAAGCAACCGTATATGATGAATCTCGGCAGGTGATCGCCCACGGCACTTCCACCTTGATCACGCTGCGCGGTAAAGGGCTGAAATTGAATTCAAGCAAGTTTCTGGAGTCATAATTCGCGTAGTTACTATTCTTCGGACATCATCGCCTCATCCGGATTTACGCGCAGGCCATGAAGGGACGCGATGACAAGCTTGAGGAGGGGTTTTCCAGATTCCTAAAGGAAGCACGACAAAAAACCAGTGAGAGCAGATCGGGATTAACAGGGAATATGCCCGAATAACATGTTTGATCGGAGGCAAGCCAAGGGGCGGTTGGGCGCAGTGCTTCGCTTTTGAAGTCTGTTTTGGAGTACGCACAAAATGAGAGGAATTGTCAAATAATAATTCACAACTTCAGGCATTCTTCAGGGCAGCTATGATATGGTCCCGCCTGAAAGCCATTGCCCAGGAAACGCCGCAACCTGACAGCTCATCAGGAAGATCGTAATTTCGATCAATCCTTGCTACGACCATTTTGTTGTTATTGTCCCTGCTGCGAGCAATCTCGAAGTTTTGCCAGTTCCTGTAACCGATCAGCTTGTAATCTTTGTGGTACATATTAGCATTTGCTCCCACGATAATAAGCGTGTATGTGGTCATTCTTATTTTATAGGTCAGATCGGCCTTGATGCGATCAACATTACTGATGTTAATCACCGAAGGGATCTCGTCATTGAATAAGAAATTGAAGTCAGGATTGGCATACCATGCTTCGAACAAGAATTTATAATGCAGATCTTTATTCCAATCCAAGCAGATAATCACCTTTTCTTTTGCCATGAATTCACCTCCTAAGACTTGAAAGCCGAATTTGGAAAACTCTTGGCTTTTAGGACAAGCCGATACTTCCAACATGTTTTCTGCAACGAAGTTGCGTCCTCCGATTTTGCTTGTTTGTCTATTTTAATATTGTAATGTGGAGAACACCTTGCGCAGTATTGCAAGAATAAAACCATTCCAATTAGATTGGCTCCTGATGCGCAATAAGCCAATGGTCACATAACTGAATTTCAGCTTCAGTTTCAGCTGTTTTGCAGGTTTTTAAATACAGTCGTGTAGGCATCGATGTTCAACCTGGATTATGCGTAAGCGTGCTTGACAATTACAGCGCATTGGTCCCAGGTATCTAATAATTTGCAATGGAAAGGAAGAGCTGCATGCGCGCAGTTGGCGACAAACAGAAAGGAAGTTGCATCGGCTTTTCCACCAGCCCGGTATTACGGCGTCATTTTCGCATGGTCTCCTTAACTCTGACAGGCGGAAAGCGGGCTACAGAACTCCGGGGATGGAGGTGCGTCCTGAAATGGCAAAAACGGAATTCACCAAGGTATCTCTTGCGTGTCCGATCTGAAAATCGTATGGTTTCTACAGGTTTCAGGGTCCCAGCGGAAGGTTTTTCAGACAAAAATACGGACCCAACATGCAGTTTGGATGCCGAGCGGATACGTTGATGCATTATTCCGGCTCAGAGGAGGGGGACATGAAAACACTTGATGAAATCGGTATATATGAATTGAGGGACCTATTGATCAGAAACTGGATGACCCACGACGGGATGTGGTTCCACCATTGTCTTCAGGAACTTGGGATCGAGCAAACGAACCGTCTCAACAAGGCCGCGATCAAATCACTGGCTAAAATCGAGATCAAGAGAGCAAAGAAGATCCACGGACCAGGGAAGGATCGCATCGATAGCTTCCAGGAATTGAGGCAACTTATCGAAGGAGCATTTGCGCTGAGCGTCAGTGATTTTATGGGGGCCACCTTCAGCTTTCCTGAAGAGGACATAATGCGCTGGGAAGTGAAGGATCAAGGATGTTTCGCCTACGCGGGCATGAAGCGGTTGGGAGTTATAGATCGCTACCAATGTGGTGTCCTGTACAGGGTCTTTTGCTGGATAGAGAATACGGGTGTGCAGTTCACCGCATCTCCTCAGATTGACAGGTGTCTATTGCATACCCATGGAAAATGCACAGGCGAGATCAGGTTCTCTTTGCCCTGAACAGTGGGTCTTGATAGCGAAGCCCCTATCTGCTGATCAGGGTTCAAATTATTACGCTATAAGATCCTCTGAGGTCCGGGCATCCAGCTTTTGGATCAGAGCAATGACGATCTGAAGCGTTTTTTCAAAATCATCTCTGTGGATAATGCCCGAGTGACTATGAATATGTCGAGTGGGAACTCCCAGGACAACAGTCGGAACACCTATCCCATGCAGATGGATCTGCCCGCCGTCCGTCGCGCCTCCAAGCCCGGCTGAATACTGCAAAGGGATACCAAGTTCACGCGCAGTGTCAATAATAAGATCACGTAATTTGAGATTTGGAATCAGCCTTGCTTCGAGCAGGACAAGCGCAGGCCCGCCCCCGAGTTTGACGCTGGACTCTTCAGGTTTGATCCCTGGAACGTCTCCGCAAATATCAGCTTCCAGAATGACCGCGATATCCGGCCGAACAAGTTCAGAACTCGTTTTAGCGCCTCGGAGACCCACTTCCTCCATAACCGTACACACGCCAAAAAGAATATTGGGGTGTGAGTGGCTCGAAAAATGACGCATTGTCTCGATTACAAGACCCACACCGACCCTGTCGTCAAAAGCCTTGGCCATAAATACATTCCCGTTCATTAAAAGCTTAAACGAGCTTTCGGGTACTACAGGATCTCCCAGACGAACACCGGCCTCTTCCACCTGGGCCTTTGAGGTAGCGCCGAGATCGATGTACATGTCCTTCTTATCGACGACTTTGTTACGCTCGTCCTGCGGGATCAGATGAGGCGGCTTAGCTCCAATGACGCCCAGCAAATCGCCTTTGTGTGTTTTGACAATGACCCGCTGCCCAAGCAGTACCTGATCGAACCAGCCGCCAAGCGGTAGAAATCTCAGGAAACCCTCTTCGGAAATAAGGGTGACCATAAAGCCAATTTCATCCATGTGGGCAGCCAGCATCACACGAGGTCCGGCGGTTCCGTTAGCGCAGACGAGACTCCCGATGCGATCATGTTCGATGCTCCCCAAAGATTTCATATGGCGGCGCACCAGCGATCGAATTCCGGTTTCGTGGCCCGGAATTCCATGGGCTTCAGTCAGTTCTTTCAATAGTTCCGCAATGTTCGACATTCAACTCTCCCTCCATTAGCACACTGATGCTACAAAATAATATTGTTTGCAACAATTTTAAACCTGCTTCGAGAAGTTCCTGCCCTTTGGGAGTCGCGGGCCGCGGGTCAAAAAGTGCCTCGCGAGGCAAGGCCCCGCACCTCGGCTGCAGGGTTCGCAGAGCTTTTCATGGTTTCAGGGACATGAAAAGCTGCTTTGGAGACGTACTCTGCCGTTTCGGAAGAGCAACGGTAACCTTCCAGCGGCAGAGTTGATTTTTTGGGACTGAAGGGTGAGATGAGGATTTTCGGATCAGTTATTTATATATTTGATAGAGAGCCGAAAAAACCGCACCGGAATGTGTGGGCGTGCCTGGCAAAAATGAATGATTCAGCTGTAGATCGGGAAAAAACCCTCTTGGGAGGAGGCAATATGAAGATTGCTTTTCTAATAACCTTTCTTGGATGCATTTTGCTATTGGATCAAACCCGCTATGTGATTGCTGCCGAAAATTCAGCTACTAAGAAGGAAATCTCAGACATAGTAAATTCATTGATAAAAGATGGCAAAATCCAAAGTACTTGTGTCGAGGCCCAGCCAAAACAAAGCAAAATAGTTGATGTTACCTTAATTCGACTTACAAAAGGCAAAAAGTACCAATTTCTCGTAAAAGGCAGACCGCCATGCGCTTTCGGTGCAAGGGACCCTATGTGGTATGTTTATGAGAATTCAACCGGTAAATACAGGTTAATTGCGGATTTAGGTGCTGCGGGCAATGTCGATCTTTCTAACGACACTACACATGGTTGGAGAGATCTTATTTGCAACTACACTTATGAGGCAGGAACCCGACTGGCAGCTAATGTATTCAAATTTGACGGAACGATTTATAAATATAGTCATACAGTTGAAAGAGGAAAAGCACCAGGACTCTAGCCGTGTTTACTTCACAGTCATCGAGAATATTGCCGGCAATGGTTTAAGCCTCGTCTATCCTGCCTTACTTTTACATTTGCGTGGAAGGGTTTGGGCATCGGGGCGCCGGCCCATTCGATACTTTGTTCAATTTCGGTTTTCTCGTTCTTATCTTTAAATTGAGACACTCGGCAATCTTACCGGGGTGCGGCGTTTGGCGAGCACCCCGGTGAAAATCAGCAGGCGCGGGATCCCTTGATTCAGGGATCGATGCACGGTCTGAGGGCGCATGAAAATCTTTCAGAGGATAAGCCAATGTTTTCGTCAGCAATTCAGGAGCAACTCGCAAAATCAGGTTTCACCAACCTAAAATCCATCTGGGCTAACCTATCGACGCCGGCGCTGTATGAGCAGATCATCCAACGCCACGAGGGTCTGTTGGCCCACCTGGGTCCCATTGTTACCCGAACCGGCAATTACACGGGCCGCTCTCCGGAAGACAAGTTCATCGTGAAGGAGTCGTCGAGCGAAGCCGGAATCGATTGGGGCAAAAACAATCGACCCTTTTCTCAGGACCGCTATGATGCCCTTCGCAAACGCCTCATGGCCTATTTTCAGGGAAGGGAACTTTTCGTTCAGGACTGCTATTTGGGCGCCAACCCAGAATATAGCCTTCCTACCCGAGTAATTACCGAGAAAGCCTGGCACAGCCTGTTCGCACGAAATATGTTCGTGCGCGAGTTGGAACCCGAAAAGCTGGAGACGTTCCGGCCTCGATTCACCCTGATCGATGCCGCGGACTTCAAAGCGGTGCCCGAGGAAGACGGCAGCCATTCCGAGGCTTTTATATTACTGCATTTTGGACGCAACGAAGCGATCATAGGCGGAACCGCCTATGCAGGTGAGATAAAGAAGACCATGCTCACGGTAATGAGCTTTCTACTGCCGCAGCAAAACGTTCTGGCCATGCACTGCGCCGCCAATTACGGAGCAAACAGGGACGATCTGGCCCTTTTTTTCGGGCTCTCCGGCACGGGCAAGACCACGCTCTCTGCCGATCCCGAGCGTACGCTGATCGGGGATGACGAGCATGGATGGGGCGAAAGCGGGGTGTTCAATTTCGAGGGTGGCTGCTACGCTAAAGTCATTCGTCTGTCACAGGAGGAAGAACCGGTAATATGGGAGACCACACGCCGCTTCGGCACGATTCTCGAAAACGTTGCACTCGACGTGGCTACCCGAAGACTTAACCTGGACAGCGACGAGTTCACTGAAAACACGCGCGCCTCATACCCGATCACCCACTTGCTTAATTTTGACCGGAACGGAATGGGTGGTCATCCCAGAAGCATCTTTTTCCTGACGGCGGACGCCTTCGGAGTGCTTCCGCCCATTTCGCTGCTCACGCCGGCTCAGGCCATGTTTCACTTCCTCTCCGGCTACACGGCCAAGGTCGCAGGGACGGAACGGGGCGTAAGGGAACCTTCCGCAACGTTCAGCGCCTGCTTTGGGGCGCCCTTCATGGCATTGAACCCGGTAGTCTATGCCAAGATGCTGGGGGACAAGATCGAGAAGCACAGGGCAAATGTCTGGCTGGTCAATACCGGCTGGACCGGAGGCTCGTATGCTGCCGGCTCGAGAATTAAACTTGCCCACACTCGGGCTATGGTGCGGGCTGTCTTAAATGGGAGTCTCCAAAACGTCACCATGCAATCCGATCCCATATTCGGCCTTCAGATGCCCCGGAACTGCCCTGACGTACCGGAAGAAATCCTTCATCCGAGGAAAACATGGGCGGATAAGAGCGCCTATGACCTTGCGGCAAATAAGCTGGCGGAGATGTTCAGGAAAAACTTCGAGCAGTTTGCAAGTGAAGTTTCCGAAGACGTTCGGTCGGCGGCTCCCCCAGGATGAGATCCACATCCTCAGCCGCCGTCAGAACACGAAATGTCCTCGGACATACCCCGAGCACTCGCGCTGCTTCCTCTTGTGTCGGGCGCCTTCTCTGCCAACTCCCGTATACCTCCTCGCGGACATTTTATTTGCTCTCCAGAAAATCCGAGAAAATCCTTGACACTCAGCGCTGATTGGGTCATATTATAAGTGAGCCCCAAGAGGTCGGAGTAAGAAGCCCAGCCAATATGCTCGGGGGAAATGCTCAGCGGAAAGAAGAAAGCGCAATACTTTCTTCGGGGAAGTGAGCGAAGAACTCGAGATGAGCCAGAAATGGTAAAACCGGGCGGCTGAAATGGTCACTTGGGGTTCAGCCTTTTTCCGATCCTGCATTTTCTTCCTAATACTATCCGGTCCTATGACGGTCCCCGATGAACCAGGTATTGCACAAGAAATTCGTAAGTCTGCAAACCCTTACCCACCTGAATTCTCGCGCGCTCCATCCCTGTGAACAGCTGGATCTTTCCAAAAGTTAGCATCTATCAAAAAAATCGTAATGATCTATGCTTGCTATGCCGATTAAAGACGAACCGAAGGTCATCTTCGTGCTTCAAACCCTAGTGGGGAAATTGATCATGGATCGTAAAACCGAAAAAGATTTCATCGCGACGCTAAAGGATCATGGGCTTTCGGTAACCTTCCAGCGGCTGGCCATCTATCAGGCCCTGTATTTCAGCAAAGAACACCCAAGCGCCGACGTTATTCATCGGCAGATCAAGAAACGCTTCCCAATGATTTCTCTGGGAACAGTCTACAAGACACTCGAAAAGTTCTGCGAGGTCGGCCTCATTCAGAAGGTGAACCCGACAGCGGAAGTTACCCGCTACGACGCAGCAACCGGCGCACACCACTATATGGTCTGTATGAAGTGTCAATCGATACGGAATGCTGACAATATAGTCGAAGAGCCGAAGGTTCCCGAGCAAAAGGGGTTCCAGGTACTGCGGCGGCAGGTGTTTCTTCACGGGTATTGTCCTTCGTGTAAGGACGATTCCTCCCAGAGCTAGCTAGTTTCCGTCCGGAAAGTGCCCTTTTTTCCGAATTGGAAACTCTTTGCATCTCATCCGGGGTTTCCGGATGGATACTAGCTAACGCACCTTACGCACAGCCAGGAACACGGAGCGGCGCGGTGGCGGCTTCCGGGACGCCGCCGCGCCACCGAAACCGCGATTGGGATGCGGGGGTACAGTCCTCTCATCCACCGACTATTTTAATGTTTTGAGAAGTTCCTGAACGCCACTTGGCAAACGTTGGCGGCCGCTGGAACGGGACATTCAGGTGATTGAGGGATGCCTGTGCGTGCATGTCCGGAACTCTGAATTGAAATTATAATGAAACAATGATCCTGAGCAAGGCCCCCTGGAGACTTACGCGTCAACGCGCAGATGCTGGAGTCGAGGCCGCAGCCCAACGCAATGTAAGGCGACGAGTTGTTCTTTGCCTGTAATGTTCAAGAATTGTTTTTGAGCCCCACCTCTTGACTTTCGGCAGGTCCATATTTAATTTCTGCTAGCACTCAATCGTATTGAGTGCTAATCTCTATCTTTCGGGGCACCCAAGTTCAGAGCGGGGCGAAAGGATGTGTTCCTATGTTTCTCACAAAATTAGAAATTCAAAATTGCTTCAGTCCCTTTTCTGCCATCGAGTTGTCTCCCGTGGTCAACTCTGCGATGGGAATGAAGGCTGGGTCAGGATTAAACGGCTTTGGGGATGAAATTAAACAGTATTCCCAATCAATTGGAAATTCTCTAAATTTAACCTCCAAGGGCGACAACCTCGTCAACGATAAAGAAAAAGAGCAGAGGCGTAAAAGAGCAAAGCGTGCAAATGAGATTGTCAGGACCATTAGCAAGAGTGTCGGATTGCATCCTTTCTTTTTTGATAAATTCCTCGTATGGAGCGACTATGTTGAAGGGAAGCTAAACGAGGAGGATTTTATCGAAAGGGTTCGTGAAGAAGTGAATACGAAAGCTGCATTGCTTGAGAATTAAGAGTTGCTGAAGTCAGGAGTTACGTTTCCGGGGTTCCATGCGTCAGTGATCTGAGCGCCAGCTTAATCGATCCGCCGGTTCGGGAGGGGGGCCGGCCGGACTCGCCTGTTCTAATCTCAGAGAAAACATTGATACCTGAAAAAGTACGTGGAAAAGAGATCTTAGCCGATGGCGGCTTAGAAAAAACCGGAGCGATGGTCCCGGTAACCAAAGCTCCGGTCAGCTGGTTAAGTGAGGTGTTAAAGAAACCTAAATATCAAGTTAACAATGCACTCTACGAAATCAACCGGGCATTTCAACTTTCCTGGATCCGTTTTGCTCCTGCCTGACACTTTAGCTCTGAAACCGACTCACGCAGTCTTCATTGCATATCCAGGCAGTC
>Ga0326728_10013783_pt1 | contig 17436 bp, 8 predicted proteins | sample MB3enrmetagenome_FD_207602 | JGI IMG/M metagenome (GOLD analysis project Ga0326728, IMG submission 207602) | Lab enriched peat soil microbial communities from McLean, Ithaca, NY, United States - MB31MN | ecosystem: Environmental > Terrestrial > Soil > Wetlands > Peat | place: USA: New York... | reverse complement strand
TTCCATTGCGGGCTCTGTGTAACTCGCTGCAAACTGCGGGCGATGACCATGGCGCTCTGAAATTGTGCTCTGCGTGATTGAACGACGATTTTGATTCGGGCGGTAAGCCCATTTTACGGCCGGAAATGCACCAATTCCGGAGCCCGCTTTAGCGGGCAAAAGACGCTAGCCCCAGGCGCAAGTCTGGGGAAAGAAGGCAAGTTGGTGAGTTCAGCCCCCGCAGGGGGTCATAAGATCCGGGCCCCACGCGCTGGGAGAAGCAATGCACGCTCACAGGATTCAATTCGTGACCGGCCTCAAATGCATTCATTGCGGGCGCAGATTCGCAACGGAGGAGGTCGACTACTACTGCCCCGCCTGCGGCTATCACGACGGCATTCTGGATGTGCAGTACGACTACGAGGCGGTGCGAGAGGAACTCAATGCCGACGCGCTCGCCGCCAATCGCGAGCTCTCCATGTGGCGCTATCTGCCGCTGCTTCCGGTCTTGTCGCCGGACCTGATCCCGCACCTGCAGGTGGGATGGACGCCGCTTTACGAAACGCCGCGTCTGGCCGCCGAACTGGGCGTTGCGCGCTGCTGGGTAAAGGATGAGGGCCGCAACCCGACGGCGTCGTTCAAAGATCGCGCCAGTGCCGTGGGCGTGGTGAAGGCCCTCGAAAAACATGCCACGCAGATTACATGCGCTTCCACGGGCAATGCGGCTTCGTCACTGGCGGGCTTTGCTGCGGCGGCGGGAATTCCGGCGACCATTTTTGTTCCCGCGCGCGCGCCCCAGGCGAAGGTCGCGCAACTGCTGGTATACGGGGCACGCGTTTTCTCCGTCGAGGGCACCTACGACGAAGCGTGGGAACTCTGCATGAAGGCCAGCGTTGAGTTTGGCTGGTACAACCGCAACTGCGCCATCAATCCCTATCTCATCGAGGGCAAAAAGACAGTCTCTTTGGAATTAGCCGAGCAGTTCTCGCGGCTCACGCCGGGCCGCGCGCCGGATTGGGTGGTGGTTTCAGTTGGCGATGGATGCACCATTGGTGGCGTGTGGCAGGGGCTGAAGGAGATGCACCATCTGGGCATTCTTCCCCGCCTGCCGCGCATTCTGGGCGTGCAGGCCGAGGGCTGCCAGCCATTCGTGACCGCGTGGCGCGAGCGCAGCAGCCTTACACCATGCGCAGCCAACACACTTGCCGATTCCATCGCCGTGGGTCATCCGCGCAACTTCGCCAAAGGCATGCGCGCGGTTACGGAGTCGGGTGGCGCATTTGTTGCCGTCGCGGACGAAGAGATTCTGGAGTCGATCACATTGATGGCGCGCAAGGCGGGCGTGTTTGGCGAGCCGGCGGGCGTGGCCGGAGCAGCTGGCGTGCGCCGGGCAGTCGCGACAGGCATGATTGGCCACAGCGAAAGCGTAGCTCTGGTGATGACCGGCAACGGCTTGAAAGATATTCAAAGCGCCATTCGCGCGGCGGGGCACGCCATCAGCGTGAAACCTGAAATCGACAAAGTGCGCGAAGCTTTGCTGGGTGTAGCGCCGGTCTCCGGACCGGCTGTAGCGCGGGCGTCCACGCCCGCGCTCGGCGTGCAAGTGATTACGCATCAGGAAGTCTGAGGATGATTTCACGTATTTGAGCGAGCGAAAAACGAAAGAGAGAAAGTTCGATGGCAAAGATTCCCTTTGGCCCCAGTTATAACGAAATGCTCGATCCGGGTCTGATCGATAAGGATGTGCGTGCAAAAGCTCTCGCGGCCCTGCACGCGAATGAACTGGACCCGATCAATTTATTCAACATCACCTGGAAAGACGCGGCCAACAAGGTCCGCAAGGTAGTATTGCCGCCCGCGCTCACAGGCATCGAGGCCAATGTGGTGGTGATGCTGGGCTGCGGCTTCCCTTCCGGCTCGCACAAGGTGGGCGCAGCCTACAGCACGCTGATGGAAGGCATGGTCGATGGCGAGATCGTCCCCGGTGAGCATACGATTCTCGGCCCCTCGACAGGCAATTTCGGCATCGGCACCGCGTATATCTCCAAACTCCTCGGCTTCAGAGCGATCGTGATCATGCCCGACAACATGAGCAAGGAGCGTTACGCGCGCATTCAGAAGTATGGCGGCGAACTGGAGCTGACGCCCGGTTCGGAGTCGGACGTAATTCTGACGCTCGAAAAAACGCGCGAACTGATGCAGAACCCCAAGAATAAGGCGCTGGCGCAGTTCGAGCTCTTCCCGAATTACCGTTTTCATCGCCATGTGACGGGCGGCAGCGCGATTGATGCCGTAAAGGGCGTGGGCAACGGACGCATCGCCGGATTTACGTCTGCGCCGGGTTCGGCAGGAACCATCGCGGCCGGCGATCAGATCAAGGCTGCGTTTCCTGAGGCGAAGATTGCCGCACTGGAGCCGTATGAGTGCTCGACGCTCGCCAACGGCGGCTGCGGGCAGCATCGCATCGAGGGCATCGGCGACAAAATGTGCACGCTGATTCACAACGTGATCAATACCGACTTCGTGATCCTGATCAAGGATGAAGAAACCGTGCAGGGCGTGAAAATTTTCCACGACGGCAGGGAGTCTCTGGAGAAGCTGGGTGTGGCGCGCGAAGTTGCGCAGAGCTTGCGCGACTTGTTCGGGCCTTCCGGGATCTGCAACGTGCTGGGCGCGATCAAGCTGGCGAAATTCCTGCGCCTGGGGCCGGGCGACAACGTCGTGACTGTGGCGACGGACGGAATTGATCGCTATTTTTCCGTACTCGAAGAGATGAACCATCGCTATCTCGATCTTGCGCCGCCCGTCCTCGATCGCTGGACGCGCGACATTTTCCTCGGCGCGTCGACCGAGCACGTCTTCGATTTCCGCATACCGGAGATGAAGGAGCGGCTCTTCAAACAGAAGGAACAAGACTGGCTTAAGTTCGGCTACACCAAAGAATTTCTCGACTCCATGCGCAGCCAAAGCTTCTGGGACGCGCAGTACGCCAAGGTGCAGGAGTACAACCAGAAGATTTGTGCCCTGCGCCCACAAGCGGCTGAGGAACAGGTGGCATGTTCCAGTTCACACTGAACGGAAAAGACGTCGCCGTTGAAGCAGACAAGAATCTGCTGGAATACCTGCGCGCCGACGCGCGCATGACTTCAGTGAAAGATGGCTGCGCGGAAGGCGTCTGCGGCACCTGCTCCGTGATTGTGAATAAGAAAGCGGTGCGCGCGTGCACGCTCACTACGGCGAAGGTCCACGGCAAATCGGTGACAACGAGCGAAGGCCTCTCGGCGCGTGAGCGCGACGTGTATGCGTGGGCCTTCGGCGAAGTGGGCGCGGTGCAATGCGGATTCTGCATGCCCGGCATGTTGATCAGCGCGAAGGCGCTGCTGGACGCGAATCCCGCTCCCACCGCGGCCGAAGTGAAATCGGCCATTCGTTTCAATCTGTGCCGCTGCACCGGCTACACAAAGATAGAGCGCGCCATTCAATTGGCCGCGACGGCGCTCGGCAGCGGCGGAGCGCACGATGCGAATTCCACTAGAGGCCGCGTGGGCGAACGCCTGGTGCGGCCGGACGCGCGCGAGAAGCTGCTGGGAACCGGCGAGTTTGTCGATGACATGCAGGTTCCGGGAATGTTGCACGGCGCGGTGCTGCGCGCGAAGTTTCCGCGGGCGCTGGTCAGGAAAATCGACGTCGCGGCCGCGCGGGCATTTCCCGGTGTCGAAGTTGTGCTCACGGCCAAAGACGTTCCCGGCGAGCGGTTGATTGGTCATGTGGTCTACGACTGGCCGGTGATGATTGCCGAAGGTGAAGAGACGCGCTACGTGGGCGATGCGCTCGCGGTGCTGGCTGCGACCACCACGGAAGCAGCGCGCCGGGCCGTTGAGCTGATTCACGTCGAGTATGAAGAACGCGAGCCGCTACTCTCGCCCGCGGCGGCGCTGGCCGGGGACGCGCCAAGCCTGCACCCCAAAGGAAATGTGTTGTCCACGACGGTGCTGAAGCGCGGCGACGCGGAGCGCGCGATTGCGGAAGCAAAGCACGTGGTAACGCGTCACTACTCGTTGCCGCGCCAGGAGCACGCATTTCTCGAGCCGGAGAGCGCGCTGGCCGTGCCCACGCAGTGCGGGTCGTTGACGGTCTACACGGCGGGGCAAAGTGTCTACGACGATCATCGCGAGATTGTGCACATGCTCGGCGTCGCGGGCGAAAAGGTGCGCGTCATCAGTAAATTTGTCGGCGGTGGGTTTGGCGGCAAGGAAGATATGTCGGTGCAGCATCACGCGGCGCTGCTGGCCTGGCACAGTAGGCGGCCGGTCAAGCTCACGCTGAGCCGCAACGAAAGTCTGCGCGTGCATCCCAAGCGCCATCCCATGGAGATCGATTGCGCCACGGCATGCGACGAGAACGGCATGCTGACCGCTGCGCGCGTGCGCCTGGTGGCCGATACCGGGGCCTATGCCTCGCTGGGCGGGCCGGTGCTGCAACGCGCCTGCACGCACGCCGCGGGGCCGTATCAAATCGCCAACGTAGACATTGAAGGCAGCGCCGTTTACACCAACAACATTCCTTCAGGCGCGATGCGCGGCTTTGGCGTGACGCAAACCTGCTTTGCCATGGAGAGCAATCTGAATCTGCTGGCGCGCGAGGTCGGACTATCTCCATGGGAGATGCGCTTCCGCAACGCTATCGAGCCGGGCGGCGTGCTCTCGAACGGCCAGATCGCCGACGAAGGCACGGCGCTGAAAGAAACGCTGCTGGCCGTCAAAGATGTTATTGACGCGCATCCCGACGCGGGCATCGCCTGCGCCTTCAAGAACACCGGCAAGGGCGTGGGCGTGAAGGATGTGGGGCGCGTAAAACTCAAAATCGAAAACGGAAAAGTCGTCATCTGCACCAGCGCGGCATGCATGGGACAAGGCATTGCCACGGTGGTGCTGCAGATTGTGGCCGAGACCACGGGACTCGACAAGTCTCTGCTCACGGTGCACGCACCGGATACCAGCGTGACTCCGGACAGCGGCACGAGTACGGCGTCGCGGCAGACAACTGTTACCGGCGAAGCGGCGCGGCGAGCGGCCAGCGTGCTCAAGCAGGAACTGAGTCATCGCACTCTTGCCGAACTCGAGGGCGAGGAATTCTACGGCGAGTTTGATTGCGTCACCGATCCCATGACGAGCGACAAGCCGAACCGCGTGAGCCATGTTGCGTATGGATACGCGACCCAGGTTGTGCTTCTCGATGAAGCGGGGAAAGTTGAGAAGGTTATTGCGGCGCATGACGTGGGCCGGGCCATCAATCCCAGTGGAGTCGAAGGACAGATTGAAGGCGGCGTGGTGATGGGGATGGGCTACGCGCTGACCGAGGAGTTTGCCGTGCGCAACGGAGCGCCGGCCGTAACCTACGGCACCATCGGTGTGTTGCGCTCCACGCAAACGCCGGAGATCGAGTGCCGCATTATCGAGAAGAACCAGTCGGAACTGGCGTATGGCGCCAAGGGCGTGGGAGAGATTGTGATGATCCCCACCGCGCCGGCGATTGCCTGCGCCTATTGGCAACGCGACGGCAAGCTGCGCACCAGTCTGCCCATGAAGGAGACGCCCTACAGCCGCAGCCGGACGAAACTAGAGACGCGGGAAGGAGTCTCGCAGTGATGCCTGCCGAAAGACTCCAAGTCGGAATTCGCTTGCGGAAACACCCGGTGCGCCCGGAATACGCACCCCAAACTTTCACCAAACGAGCAGCCTCAAGGGCCGCTGAACGAGGATGAATATGCTTACTAAAACTACGATCGACTCCGCCCGTTTACTCGCCGCCGCCAACGCGCTGGAAGGGGACATGGTCCGCTTTCTGCGCGACCTGATCGCCATTCCCGCCGAAAGTTCTCACGAAGGTCCTGTGATTCAGCGCATCAAGCAGGAGATGGAGCGCGTGGGCTTCGACGAGGTCCGCATTGACGCCATGGGCAACGTGCTGGGACGCATTGGCTCAGGCAAACACGTGATCATGATGGACTCGCACACCGACACCGTCGGTGTTGGCGATCCCAAGGAATGGTCCTGGGATCCGTACCAGGGCAAAGTGGAGGATGGTTTCATCTACGGACGCGGCTCCAGCGATCAGCGCGCGGGCATGGCCAGCATGGTTTACGCGGGCAAGATGATCAAGGATTTGGGACTGGAAGGCGACTACACGCTGTGGGTTGTGGGATCGGTGCAGGAAGAAGACTGCGACGGCCTGGCGTGGGTCTACATTCTCAAGGAAGACGGCATCCGGCCGGAGTGCGTGGTGATCACGGAGCCAACCAATCTGCACGTGTACCGCGGACATCGCGGGCGCATGGAGATCGAGGTTCACATGCGCGGACGTTCCTGTCATGCCAGCGCGCCGGAGCGCGGCGACAATCCCATTTACAAAGTTGCCCCGCTGATCGCGCAGATCCAGGAGTTGAACACGCGTTTGCGCGATGATGCGTTTCTCGGCAAGGGCACGATCGCCGTCACTGAAATTCGTTCCATGTCTCCGTCCCTGTGCGCGGTGCCGGGCGCATGCTCCATCCATCTCGACCGCCGGCTCACCGCCGGGGAGACGCTCGAGAGCGCAGTCGCCGAGGTAAAAGCGCTGCCGGCGGCGCAAGGCGCTGAGGTCGAAGTGTTGCAGTACGAGACGCCCAGCTATACCGGCCTCACGTATCCGATGCAGAAGTACTATCCAACGTGGCTGCTCGAAGAGGACCATTGGCTGGTGCGCTCGGCCGTTGCGGCGTATCAAACGCTACACAACGCCGATCCCGTTGTGGACAAGTGGGTCTTCAGCACCAACGGCGTCGGCTCCATGGGAATTATGGGCGTGCCGACCGTCGGCTTCGGTCCCGGTGAAGAAGACGTTGCGCATAGTGTGATCGAACGCGTCCCGATCCGCCACCTGGTGGAAGCGGCGCAATTTTATGCTGCCTTCCCCCTGGCGTACGTCGCCACTCGGGAAAGCTCGAATAGCTGAACTGAGCCAACTTGGCAGGTTTTGAGAAAGAGGTGTGTGTTGGAAACACGAAAGGCGCTGTTCAAAGGCAAGGACTACATCACCACGCAAGAATACAGCGAAGCAGAGATCGAAATTCTGCTCGACGTATCCGTCGATTTGAAGCGCAAGTTCAAGGGGCGCGTTCCGCATCGCTATTTAGTCGATCAAACCATCTTCCTGATGTTCTTCGACAAGTCCACGCGCACGCGTAACTCGTTCGAGGCGGGAATCACGCAGCTTGGCGGCCACGCCCATTTTTTGACCTCCGATGCGATGCAAATCTCCCATGGAGAAAGTGCGAAGGACACAGGAATCATTCTGTCGAGCTACGGACACGCCATCGCCATCCGTCACGACCTGATTCCGGGCGAGGGCAACGCGTACATGCGCGAAGTGGCGCAATGGGCAGATGCGCCGGTGATCAATATGCAGTGCGACGTCGACCATCCCTGCCAGTCGCTGGCCGACCTGATGACCATCCGCGAGAAACTTGGACGCAATCTGCGCGGGCGCAAGCTGGCGGTATCGTGGTCCTACGCGCCGAGCTACGCCAAGCCGCTCAGCGTACCGCAGGCATTGATCATGTTGATGCCGCGCTTCGGACTGGACGTGGTGCTGGCGCATCCACCCGAGTACGCGCTGATGCCCGAGACAGTCGAGGCGGCGCGAGAGAACGCGCGGCGCGCCGGAACCAAATTCGAGATCGTGGACAACATGGACGACGCGTTTCACGACGCCGACATCGTAATTCCCAAGAGCTGGGGCTGTCTCGACACCATGGGAACCAACCCCAAGGAGTCTCTGCGGATCGCGGAGGGATACCGGCACTGGATTTGCAATTCCGCGCGCATGAAGCTGGCTGCGGAAGATGTTTTGTACATGCATCCGCTGCCCGCGGATCGCGGCAACGAGGTGACGGACGAGGTCATCGATGGCCCGCACTCCGTGGTGTACCAGGAAGCAGAAAACCGCCTGCACACCGCCAAGGCGATCATGGCGCTGACCATGTCGGAGCAGGAAATTGTTTATGAGTTGACAGGCTCTTAAGACCATGACCGAAACCCTTGTGATCGCTCTGGGCGGCAACGCCATTACGAGGCCCGGCGAGTCCGGCGCCATTCCCTTGCAGTTTGCCCATACCGCAGAGACGCTCGAACATCTCAAGCCTCTGTTCCGCAGCGGTTCGCGGATCGCCATCACCCACGGCAGCGGACCGCAGATCGGCAACATCCTGATTCGCGTCGAGGAGGGCGAGCGGCGCGTTCCGAGCTTGCCGCTCGACACTTGTGACGCCGATTGCCAGGGCGGCATGGGCTACATGATCCAGCGGCTGGCTTGCGAGTTGTTCCGCCGCGAGGGAATCAAGCGCGAAGCGGCTACGGTGATCACCCAGGTGCTCGTGGATCGCGGCGACCCGGACTTCCAGCATCCCACGAAGCCGATCGGGTCAATCTATGACGCGAACCAGCTGGCTGGCATCCGCAGCGAAAGGCCAGACTGGATCATGCGCGAAGTCTCGCCAGGTGCCTACCGTCGCGTCGTGCCTTCGCCCCGCCCGTTGCAAATTCTGGAGGTGGGAGCGATCTCGTCGCTGCTCGACGGCGGCGTGGTCGTGATCGCCTGCGGAGGCGGGGGCATTCCGGTGGCCTGGCAAGACGATCGTTTGGTGGGCGTGGAAGCCGTTGTCGACAAGGACCTGGCTTCGAGCATGCTGGCGACGCACGTGCGCGCTCACAAGCTCATCATTGTTACTTCGGTTGATCGCGTAGCGCTCGACTATGGCCGGCCCAGCCAGCAGTGGCTCGACACCATCACCATGGACCAGGCGCGCCAGTATTTAGCCGCAGGCCAATTTCCACCAGGGTCGATGGGGCCGAAAATCCAGGCGGCAATCGACTTCCTCGAACACGGAGGCGAGGAGTGCATTATCACTTCCGTGGAGAGCGTGGCGGGTGCGGTAACCGGCAATGGCGGTACCCACATCGTCGCCCCCTGGCGCAGAGCTTCCCTGGATTTTGCGGAAGTTAGCCGAATCGCGGGATGATTCTGACGAACGCACGAATCCTTGCGCTCGATCGAGACAATAGCGCCGGTTGCATAATTCCGGTTTTGAAAGGGCTCGGCTTGAGCCGCGCCATGAAAGTCTCATAAACAACGGGCCTTTATGCCCTGAGGGATGTTCTTCAATCGGCCTTGGGCAATTATTCAACCAGCTCCAGGGTCTTCGATTCGGCAGCGTGCAGAATTGCAAGGACGCTGCAAAGCGGCTCATACAGCAATCACGGGCCGGTTTGCATCTAAAAGGAAGACCTCGTTCAAGGGCTCGATTGAGGGTCCGAAACACACTTGCAAAGCCATGGTTGAAGCCAAATTCAGTGGAACACCGGGCAGCCGGGAGGAAAACCGGTCCCACGCTGCGCGCACTCCTGTCAGACTTCTTGACCAGAAAGCCGATAGATGGACTGAAATTCTCCCGGCTGCAACTATTTGCAAGGCGGTTTCGTCCATCAAATACCATGCTCGCGCAAGGTAGGGTGAGTTGTGGCAAATTGCACTTCGGTCTCGGCATTCCGCCCTTGAACCGGGCGCATAGCCGACCACCGCTCGGGCTTTCAGTGATCCGGCACACCGCATGACGGGACGATAAATGGTAGCTTCTACATTCCATTTTGCGTATGAGAAAATGTTGCTGACAATCCGAATGTGTTGAAAACTGACATTCGAGAAGAAGAAGACGATGGACCAGCCTTTGTCTGTTTCGCACTCTGCATCGGGGCTTGAGCCCGCCAACTCCGCAAAAAAGCGCCGCCACCGCTGGATCTGGGTGATCATCCTGCTCCTGTTCGGACTCCTGTTTTTCTGGGTGTACAGGCAGCATAGCGCCAGTACGGCTGCACCTGCCGGGGGCAGCAATCGCCGTGGAGCCATGGCCGGTCCTGTGCCCGTCACCCTGGCCACTGCCACACAGGGCAGCATCGGCGTCTACCTGAACGCCATCGGCACTGTCACGCCCACGTATACAGACACCATTACCTCGCAGGTGACGGGCGTGATTACGGCGGTGCATTACCGCGAAGGCCAGACGGTGCACAAGGGCGATCCGCTCATTGACATCGATTCCCGGACCTATGAGGCGCAGCTTGCGCAGGCGCAGGGCATGCTGGATCGCGATCAGAACCTGCTCGCCGAAGCGCAGATGGACCTGAAGCGCTATCAGGATGCGTGGGCCAAGAATGCCATCCCGCGGCAGACACTCGAGGACCAGGAAAAGGTGGTGCTGCAGGACGAGGGCACCGTGAAGAACGACGAAGGTACGGTCCAGTACGACACGGTTGAGGTAGCTTTCTGCCATATCACCTCGCCTATTGACGGGCGCGTCGGGCTTCGCCTGGCTGACCCCGGAAACCTGGTCACCGCCAATTCGAGCACAGCCCTTTTGGTTGTCACGCAGGTGCAGCCGATCACCGTGATCTTCACGCTGGCCGAAGATAACCTGCCACAGGTACTAGAGCAGATGCGCAGTGGCAAGGCGCTTGAGGTCGATGCCTACGACCGCACCAACACCAAGCTGATTGCGAAGGGCAAGCTGATCACTGTCGACAACCAGATCGATACCGTGACCGGAACCGTAAAACTGCGCGCAGCATTCGACAACTCCAACGGCCAGCTCTACCCCAATGAGTTTGTCAACACGCGCCTGCTGGTGAATACTCTCGACAATCAGACCCTGGTTCCCTCTTCAGCCATCCAGCACAACGGCGCCGTAGATTTTGTCTATCTCATCCAGGGGCTCACCCCCAAGACTCCCGGCAATTCCAGCGGCCAGGCAGGCGGCGGCCAGGGCGGCGGACACCACGCAGGCGGCGCCAGCGGCGGCACTGGTGGCAGCGCCGGTGGCAATGGCGCTGGAGGCGGAACCGGCGGCGGCAATCAACCGGTGGGCAAGGCCGTAATGACCACCGTGAAATCGGGGATTTCCGATTCCGGCAACACCGTCATAACATCCGGTCTCAAGCCCGGCGATGTCGTTGCCAACAGCAGCTTCCAAAAATTGATTGACGGTTCTCCGGTCACGCAATCCACAGTCGTCATTCCGTCCACATCCACCGATACCACTGAGGCCGCTCCATGAGTCCGTCCCGCCCATTCATTCTGCGGCCGGTTGCAACTTCGCTGTTGATGGCCGCAATTTTGCTGGTGGGCATCGTCGCATTCACGCAGTTGCCGGTATCGGCGCTGCCGGAAGTGGATTATCCGACGATCCAGGTGCTCACCTTCTATCCCGGCGCCAGCCCGGACGTGGTGGCCACCACGATTACGGCGCCCCTGGAGCGCCAGTTCGGCGAAATGCAGGGCCTGAGCCAGATGACCTCGACCAGCGCCGGAGGCGTGTCGGTCATCGTTCTGCAGTTCAGCCTCTCGCTCTCGCTCGACGTCGCCGAGGAAGAGGTACAGTCCTCGATCAATGGCGGCCAGACCTTTCTGCCCTCCGATCTACCGGTACCGCCGGTCTACAACAAGACCAACCCCGCCGACGCGCCCGTTCTTACACTGGCCATCACTTCCGACAGCATGCCGTTGTCGCAGGTCGAGGACATGGTGGATACCCGCCTGGCGCCAAAATTATCTCAATTGAGCGGCGTCGGCCTGGTCAGCATCAGCGGCGGCCAGAAGCCCGCGGTGCGCATCCAGGTGAACCCGGTTGCGCTCTCTTCGCACGGCCTCAACATGGAGGACGTGCGCACAGCTCTGGTCCAGTCCAGCGTGAACTCCGCAAAAGGCAACTTCGACGGGCCGCGCCAGGATTATCAGATCGACGCCAACGATCAAATCAACACCGCCGATGACTACAACAATGTTGTGATCTCCTACAGCAATGGCGCGCCGGTTTACGTGAAAGACATCGCCAATGTAGTGAACGGCGTAGAAAATACCAAGCAGGCCGCCTGGATGGGACAAGCGGGCGGATCTTCCGGGCCCACGCTCACCCCTGCTGTCATTCTCAATATTCAGCGCCAGCCCGGCGCCAATACCATCACGGTCGTCAACTCCATCCAGAAGGTCCTGCCCCAACTGGAAGCCAATCTTCCCGCTGGCATCACCGTGACGACCATGACTGATATGACCACCAGCATTCAGGCGTCAGTACACGACGTGGAGTTCGAACTGATGCTGACCGTGGGCCTGGTGGTCATGGTGATCTTCCTCTTCCTGCGCAGCCTGCGCGCCACCATCATCCCCAGCGTGGCCGTGCCGCTGTCGCTCATCGGCACCTTCGCGGTGATGTATTTGCTCGGCTACTCGCTCGACAATCTGTCGCTGATGGCGCTCACCATTTCCACCGGCTTCGTGGTCGATGACGCCATCGTGATGATCGAGAACATCAGCCGCTTCCTGGAAGAAGGCATGCCCCCGCTGGAAGCCGCGCTGGAGGGCGCGGGACAGATCGGCTTCACCATCGTGTCGCTGACGGTTTCTCTGGTTGCTGTGCTCATTCCGTTGCTGTTCATGGGCGATGTGGTCGGCCGCCTGTTCCGCGAATTCGCGGTGACGCTGGCCGTCACCATCATCATTTCGGCGGTGGTTTCGCTTACGCTCACGCCCATGATGTGCTCGCGCATTCTGCGCCACGATCCCAAGGAGAAGCAGACGCGCTTCTTCCGCTGGTCGGAGCACGTATTCAACAGCCTGATCGCCTTTTACGGGCGAACGCTGCGCGTGGTGCTGCGCTTTCAAACCGTTACATTGCTGGTGGCTCTTGCAACACTCGTCCTTACCGTGGTTCTCTACATTTTCATTCCCAAGGGATTCTTCCCGGTGCAGGATACCGGGGTCATTCAGGGCATCTCCCAGGCATCGCAATCCATCTCCTTCGCTGCCATGAGCGAGAAACAGCGCGAAGTTGCGCAGATCATACTTCAGGATCCGGCGGTGGAGAGCCTGTCATCCTTTATCGGCGCCGACGGCATCAACACCACGCTGAACAGCGGCCGCATGTCCATTAATCTGAAACCCATCAACCAGCGCATCGGCGCCTCCGATGTGATCCGGAGATTGCAACAAAGTCTGCAGAAGGTACAAGGCATCCGCATGTACATGCAGCCGGTGCAGGACATCACGGTGGACGATCGCGTGAGCCGCACGCAATACCAGTACACGCTTGAGGATCCCGACACCGATGAGTTGAACACGCAGACCGACAAATTTGTTGCGCAATTGAACAAGCTGCCCGAATTGGAAGATGTGGCCACGGATCAACAGACCGGCGCCAAAGCCGTGCAGTTGATGATCGACCGCGTGACGGCCTCGCGGCTGGGCATTGCGCCCACCACCATTGACAACACCCTGTACGACGCCTACGGACAGCGCGAGATCAGCACTCTCTATACGCAGCTCAACCAATATCACGTGATTCTGGAGACGGCTCCCGAGTGGCAACAGAACCCTTCCAAGCTAAGTGATTTGTATATCCAGACCAGTGCGTCCTCGGGCGCGAGCGGGGCCAGCGCGGCCACGTCGTACTCTTCGTCTGCCTCGGCGTCGGCCGGTTCCAACGCTACCACCACATCGGTACGCTATACGCCTTCTTCCCAGGTAATGAGCACGCCGGCCTCGGTGCTGGCCGGAACCACAAGCGGCGGAGGCTCTTCGCCCTCCGGCGGCTCGACCGCGGGCACGTCGCCCAACATGGTCACCTCCTCGGTGGGCGCCAATGCCATTCCGCTCAGCGCCTTCTCGCAGGTCACCAGCACCACTGAATCCCTTTCCGTCAATCATCAAGGACAGTTCCCGTCGGTCACCGTGTCATTCAACCTGGCCTCGAATGCCTCGCTGGGAACGGCCATCACCGACATTGAAAAGGTGGCCAAGAACTGTAATTTCCCTGCCAGCTTGCAGTCCGGTTTCCAGGGCACTGCTGCTTCGTTCCAGAATTCACTGTCCAACGAGGCGCTGCTCATTCTCGCCGCTCTGGTTGCTGTCTACATCGTTCTTGGCATCCTTTATGAGAGCTTCATCCATCCCATTACCATTATTTCCACGCTGCCCTCGGCCGGTGTGGGTGCGTTGCTCGCACTCATGATCTGCCGCGAGGATCTGAGCGTGGTGGGAATTATCGGCATCATCCTGCTCATCGGTATTGTGAAGAAAAACGGCATTTTGATTGTGGACTTTGCGCTGGAGGCTGAGCGCAAGCATGGACTGGATTCGACCGAGGCGATTTACCAGGCCAGCTTGCTGCGCTTCCGGCCCATCATTATGACCACCATGGCCGCACTGCTGGCCGGCATTCCGCTGGCGGCAGGCACCGGCCTGGGTTCGGAACTGCGCCGGCCGCTGGGCATTGCCATGGTCGGCGGTTTGCTGTTGAGCCAATTGCTCACGTTCTACACCACGCCGGTGATTTACATTTTCTTCGACCGGCTCGGCCAGCGGGTCATGGGCCGCCGCCTTTCCCACATTTCAATCGACAGCGAACTGCCTCCCGGCACGGAGAATGCATGAATCTTTCGGCTGCATTCATCCAGCGGCCCGTGGGCACCACATTGCTCACGGTGGCGGTGGCCATCGCAGGCGGGATGGCGTTCGTGGTTTTACCCGTGGCTCCGTTGCCGCAGGTGGACTTCCCCACCATCAGCGTCCAGGCAGGTCTTCCCGGTGCCAGCGCAGAGATCATGGCGGCGTCAGTGGCTACGCCGCTGGAACGCCAGTTCAGCCACATCGCCGGCATCACCGAGATGACTTCATCGAGCTCGCTGGGGTCGAGTTCGGTCACCCTGCAATTCGATCTGAGCCGCAACATCGATGGCGCGGCCCGCGACGTGCAGGCTGCCATTAACGCGGCGCGGACCTATCTGCCTGCCAACCTGCCCTCCAATCCTTCCTACCGCAAGGTGAATCCTGCCGATTCGCCCATCATGCTTCTCAGCCTCACTTCAAACAAGTACGACGTGACCAAGCTCTATGACCTTGCCTCCACCATCCTGGAGCAGAAGGTTTCGCAGATTCAGGGTGTGGGGCAGGTGGGAGTACAAGGCGGCGCCACGCCTTCGGTGCGCGTCGAGGTCAATCCCACCAAGCTGGAAAGCTTCGGCCTCACCCTGGGTAGCGTGCAATCCGTGCTCAGCCTGCAAAACTCGCACTCGCCGAGGGGTCAACTCTCCAACAATGGCGTCAGCGAAGACATCATCACCAACGACCAGATCTCCGCGGCAGCAGATTACCGGCCGCTGATCGTCGGATATCACAACGGCGAGGCCATCAAGCTTTCCGATGTGGCCGATGTCGAGGACTCAACGCAAAACCTGCGCTCTGCCGGATATGCGGATGGAAAAAGGGCCATTTTCGTCACCATCTTCCGTCAGCCCGGCGCCAACATTATTGACACCGTGGACCGCATCAAGGCACAACTGCCATTTCTCGAGGCGGTGCTTCCCCAGGGCATCACCACCACCATCGTTCTTGACCGCACCACCACGATTCGCGCTTCAGTTAATACCGTGTACAAGGCGCTGACCGGATCGGTTTGCCTCGTCATCCTGATGGTCTTCTTATTTCTGCGCAGCCCGCGCGCCACACTCATCCCCTTTGTTGCCGTGCCGACTTCGCTCATCGGGACCTTCTCCGCGATGTACCTGTTCGGCTATACCCTAGACAACCTGTCGCTGATGGCGCTCACTATCGCTACTGGTTTTGTGGTGGACGACGCCATTGTGGTCATGGAGAACATCACCCGGCACGTCGAAAACGGCATGGAACCCTATGCCGCCGCGATGAAAGGCGCCGGGGAGATCGGTTCTACGATTTTCACCATCAGCATGTCGCTGATTGCCGTTTTTATTCCCATCCTCCTGATGGGCGGCATCATCGGACGCCTGTTTCGCGAATTCGCGGTCACGCTTTCAACCGCCATTTTGATCTCCATGGTCATTTCTCTCACCGCCACGCCGTGCATGTGCGCACATGTGCTCAGGGCACACAAGGAAGGCGAGAAGCACAACTTTCTTTACCGGGCCAGCGAACGAACATTCAATGGCATGGTCTCAATCTATCGGAGCTCTCTGGTTTGGGTGCTTGATAACTCAGCATTGACCTTGATCGTGCTCCTGCTCACCATCGCACTGAATGGTCTGGTCATCTGGAGAATCCCCATGGGTTTCTTCCCCACGCAGGACACCGGTGTCATCATGGGCGGCATACAGGGTCCGCAGGACGCCTCTTTCCCATTCATGAACTTCTCGGCTGTGTCCCTGGTCAATGTCGTCACAGCCGATCCCGCCATAGCGCACGTCAACGCTTACGTCGGGAGCGGCAACGGCGGCATGATGTTCATTGCACTCAAGCCCCTGGGCAGCAGTTGCAAGGAGGGCCCGAAGTGTGCTGTGCGCCAGACCGCGGCCATGGACGTGATCAACCGCCTCCGGCCGAAGATGAATCGGCTGCCCGTGGCTTCGGCGTTTTTGCAGCCCGCGCAGGATCTGCGCATTGGCGGACGTGGCTCGAGCGCCACGTATCAATACACCATCCAGTCAGACACCACTACCGACCTGGCTCAATGGGGCCCCATCCTGCTTGCGAATATGTCGAAGCTGCCTGACCTGCAGGACGTGAACACCGATCAGCAAAACGGGGGATTGCAGGAAATGCTCAGCTACGACCGCGTGACCGCGGCGCGGCTGGGACAGACTCCGCAATCGCTCAACAGTTCGCTTTGCAGCGCTTTTTGCCAGTCTGAAGTCTCCGTCATCTATACCCAGCTCAACCAGTATTACGTGGTGATGGAAGTGGCCCCGCAGTACTGGCAGGATCCGTCGGGATTGAACAACATCTATTTCACTCCCAGCAAGTCTTCATCCGCCGCCGGACTTAATATGGTGTCGCCGCTATTTACCACCGTCAAGGCGCACACCAACACCACACCGTTGCAGGTGGCCCATACTGGCCTTTTCCCGTCGGTTACCGTCTCCTTCAATATGCGCACCGGAGCCTCGCTCAGTGACGCCACCCGCGAAGTGTCGCAGATGGAACAAAACTTGGGATTGCCGGGAACTGTGCGCGGATTCTTTGCCGGAACTGCGCAGGCTTATCAGCAATCGCTCTCGACGCTGCCCATTCTGGTAGTCACCGCGTTGCTTTCCGTTTTCATCGTGCTGGGCATTCTCTATGAGAGCCTGATTCACCCGCTGACCATCATTTCCACGCTACCCTCGGCCAGCGTCGGCGCCATGCTGGCGCTGATGGTCTTCCACATCGATCTCAACGTCATCTCGATTATCGGCATCATACTGCTCATCGGCATCGTGAAGAAGAACGCCATCATGATGATCGATTTCGCGCTGCAAGCCGAGCGCAACGAAGGCATGAACACGCGCGACGCCATTTTCACCGCCTGCATGCTGCGCTTCCGGCCCATCATGATGACCACCATGTGCGCCATTTGCGGGG